>ERZ869909.1831-NODE-1831-length-15934-cov-56.224822_pt1 | contig 15934 bp, 16 predicted proteins | sample MGYA00520892_ERZ869909 | MGnify/ENA primary metagenome ERZ869909 (study PRJEB32215, sample SAMEA104723947) | bioreactor metagenome | biome: bioreactor; feature: anaerobic bioreactor; material: water | place: China | collected 2015-03-12 ...
ATGACCAGGTCGTTGGTATCGAACTTCCCTGACGGCAAACGTTCGAGATCCAGATCAGTCTTGAACTCACTGTGGAACTGTTCGCTGGTGGCGTGATCCTGGTAGAGCGCAATGACCTTGGCGTTATCTGCTGCGTCCGATGTGAGTGAAGTCGTCCAGCCCTCCAGGCTGACCTCCGGCTCCAAAAACAGCTGTCCTGAACTGTCACTCTGGCGCACCGTCACCTTGACGATCAGGCGGTCGTCCGTGCCATCCAGCGGTTCGCTTACCAGCGTTTCCATTTTGCCCGGTCGGGTATGGCACCAAAGTGCGCCGGCCGCATGAGCCTTGTCGACCCAGGCCAGTCCATCTTGTGAGCGGGGGTTCCACTTAATCAGGTAGTCTGCCCCGTGCGCACGGAAGTACCCCCGGTTCTCGGCGGCATCATGGGCGCTGTCAAGACGTACCAGTAGCGGTGCATCGGTCAGCTCTCGGACTCGAGGCAGCACCCGGTCGAGGGTGTGAATAAACTCTTTATTGGCATGTTGGTTACCCGGTCGCAGCTCACAGCCCAGACACCAGCCCTCCGTGCCCAGGTAGGCCGCGATGGGGGCATAACCGTCATGCCCCTTGTAGGTATAGGCCACGCCCTCTTTTTTAGTGTTGCTGTTGTCCATGGGAAACACGTCCATATCCAGTGGCACGTGCCCGGTGGTGAGTGTGCCGATAGGCACCGAAGCGTTACACAGAAACTCGACGCTGGCCTCATCCAATAACGGGATCAGTGCGCGGGCATCTTCATCAAAGCGCTGACGCAGCCGGGCCGATGAAGGTGATTGCTTGATGCCCATGGCCGCTTTGAAGAAGGGATCATGGCGTGCGTGCTCGACCGCTTCGAAGTCGCTCTTGCCAAGGCAAATCAACCCCAGGTAGGTACGGATGAGGTCGATGTTGGCGATGCCATGGCGCTTGACGATGGAGCGCGAGGTCTTAGCCAGAGAGGTCATCCTGTTCACGCTGTGCCCAACCAGCGCCAGACCACCGTGGGGTGTGATAATCTCGGTTTTTGACTGTTCAAGCTTGAAGGTACGCATAGTCAGATATCACTGTCTGGGTGAATCGAGAATGGCGTCCATATTACCGCCGCAGGCCGCGTGGTTACAGTGTTGTAGAGGTGTGAGTGGGGTTGTAAGTCACGGAATCAGGATCTTAATAGTTCTGTAATAAATATGTGTTTTAATTTAAATTGTTTCTTTATTTAGGTTGTTGGTAATACTTTTTTTATAAATATGAAAATTATTAATGCCAATATATTATGATTTTTTATTTCATCCTCAAGATAAATATCATAAGCATGGGGTATATGGTTCTAAATGAATATTATAAGAAACAAGTGTTTTTAAATAAATATTAAGGTTGGGTTTTTAAAAGGGAGATAGTTTATATGAAGACATTGTCGTTAGATCCTAATATTGCTAATGGTTCTCTATTGTCTAATGTTGATTTTGGTATTTACAATGAGATTGGATCTAGATGTAAAGTAGTTAATACAGAGTTGGGAGATTATTCTTATATTAGTGACGATTCTGACGTTATAAATACCAAAATAGGAAAGTTTTGTTCTATAGCGTCTCATACCCGTCTAAATCCTGGAAACCATCCAGTAGAAAAAGCCGCGATGCACCATTTCACATACAGGAGTTCAATGTATGGATTTGGTGAGGATGATGATAGCTTTTTCCAGTGGAGAAGGGAGCAGCCTGTAACAATAGGTCATGATGTTTGGATTGGTCATGGGGCTATTGTCTTGGCGGGGGTTACCGTTGGGAATGGTGCGGTAATAGCTGCAGGGGCTGTAGTATCAAAGGATGTTGAGCCTTACACAATTGTCGGTGGTGTGCCATCGAAGCCAATTAGAAAAAGGTTTAGCAACGAGGTGATTGAAGGTTTCCAGCGCCTTGCCTGGTGGGATTGGCCGCATGAAGTGTATGCAGAAAGACTGAATGACTTTCGCCAGCTAACTGGTGAAAAGTTTCTTGAAAAATACCAGGATTAGACATATTTCTGCATTATAAATGCAACTTTTCTGCAAAAAAATATACATATCTAGACAACCTCAGTGTAACAAACCCTCTTTAAGATCTTCACCATCTGAATTAAAGAGGGGCAACCAATGTCTGCCATCAAGATTAACAACCTGCAAAAGTCCTATGGTGAGGCTCGGGTTCTGAACTCGATTTCATTGGAGGTGAACCAGGGCGAGATGGTCGCGCTGATTGGCTCGTCCGGTTCGGGCAAGTCTACGCTGATGCGACACCTCTCCTGTCTGACACTTGCCGATAAAAACTCCCATTCCGAAATAGAAGTGCTGGGTGTGCCGGTGCAGTGCAAAGGGCGTAGTGCGCGTGATATTCGTGCCACTCGCGCTCGCATAGGAAATGTCTTCCAGCAGTTCAATCTGGTCAATCGACTGAGCGTACTGACGAATGTGCTGATAGGTGGCCTAAGCCGGGTGCCGGTCTGGCGCAGCATGCTGGGTTGGTTCACTCCGGAAGAAAAACTGGAAGCACTGCGTGCCTTGGAGTTGGTGGGGCTGCGTGAACATGCCCTCAAAAGAGCTTCGGAGTTGTCAGGTGGCCAGCAGCAGCGTGTCGCCATTGCACGCGCTTTGATGCAGAAGGCAGAAGTCATTCTGGCTGATGAGCCAATCGCCTCGCTTGATCCTGAATCGTCCCGTCTTGTCATGGAAACCCTGGAGCGCATTAACCGTGACCTGGGTATTACTGTTGTGGTCACCCTGCACCAGGTTGATTACGCCCAAAAATACTGCCAGCGAGCCGTTGCCCTTCAGGCCGGCGAGATCTTTTTCGATGGCCCTATTTCTGCCATGGACGGACAGATGCTCAGCAAACTTTATGGCACCCAGATCGACGCCGAAAGTCCTCAGGATAGGGCTGAGACATCGCCTGCTACTCCAGTCTACGAACTTAACCCTGCTTAAAACCCTTATCAGGAGCTGTACATGAAACTGAAGAAGCTGTTCTCTGGCCTTACGGCTGGTGTTGCAATGACTGCCATGCTGGCAGCGCCTCAGATATCTCAGGCTGACGAGATGAAAACCCTCAACTTCGGCATTATTTCCACTGCGTCTTCCCAGAACCTGCGGACTGTATGGGAGCCGTTCCTGGCGGATATGTCCGAAGATCTGGGTATGGAAGTCAAACCTTTCTTTGCGTCCGACTACGCCGGCATCATTCAGGCGATGCGCTTTGATAAGGTTGATGTGGCTTGGCATGGCAACAAGTCCGCCATGGAAGCGGTGGATCGTGCCGGTGGTGAGATCTTTGCTCAGATGGTTGATGCCTCCGGCAACCCGGGGTATTGGAGCCTGCTGATTGCACACAAGGATAACGATGCAATTAACTCAATGGACGATGTGCTGAACAAAGCCGGTGAGCTGAACTTTGGATATGGTGATCCGAACTCGACTTCTGGTTTCTTGGTACCTAGCTATTACGTTTTCGCCAAGAACGGTGTTGAGCCGAAGAAAATCTTCAAACGCGTGACTAATGCTAGCAATGAAGCCAACTTTTTGGCGGTTGCCAATGGTCAGGTTGATGTTGCCACTAGCAGTACAGGAACCCTTGCTCGTATTCAGGTGAATCACCCTGATAAATATGACCAGGTGAAAGTGGTATGGAAGTCACCGCTGATCCCATCTGACCCGATCGTATGGCGGAAAAATCTGCCTGAGAATGTCAAATCCAAAATCTATGACTTCTTCATGTCCTATGGCACAACTGGCGATGAGCAGGAGTTGGCGGTATTGAAAGCGCTGCAGAGGGCGCCATTCAAATCATCGAGCGATGATCAGCTGTTGCCGATTCGTCAGCTGGAGTTGTTCAAGCAACGCGCTCTGATCGCTGCAGACGACAAGCTGTCATCCGATGAAAAGAAAGAAAAGCTGGGTGAAATCGATGCTCAGCTGTCGGCCCTGAAGCGCCGTCTGGATGCACTTGAATCCGCTTCTGCCAACTGATTAGCCTACTGGGCCGGCACCTCAGGGTGCCGGTTCGGTTACTGACACGAGTGAGTTGTTCATGACTGTATCTACTGCTCAAACCCTTGCTGACGTGAGAAAGCCGTTTAACTGGATGGCGGCGCTCAGCTGGGTTGTGCTTTTTTCATTGCTGGGCTGGGGCTGGGATGCTGCAGAAATCAATCCCTTGGTGCTGATTACTGAAAGCGGGAATATGGCGGAATTTGCTGCTGATTTTTTCCCGCCTGATTTTGGAGATATCGGCTTTTATCTTGAAGAAATGGTGATCACGCTGCATATCGCGCTCTGGGGCACGGTGCTGTCGATCATTCTGTCTGTTCCGTTCGGAATCCTGAGTTCTGAAAACCTGATGCCGGTTTGGGTCTACCAGCCAGTTCGCCGCCTGATGGATGCAACTCGTGCCATCAATGAAATGGTCTTTGCGATGCTGTTCGTTGTGGCTGTAGGTCTGGGTCCCTTTGCGGGGGTGCTGGCGCTGTTCGTCCACACAACCGGTGTGCTGGCAAAGCTGTTTTCCGAGGCGGTTGAGGCCATCGATCCACGCCCTGTAGAAGGGGTGCGTGCGACTGGCGCCAACATGCTTGAAGAAATTCTGTATGGCGTGATCCCGCAAGTTCTGCCGCTGTGGATCTCTTATTCGCTGTATCGATTTGAATCCAATGTCCGTTCAGCCTCCGTGGTTGGCATGGTAGGCGCAGGGGGCATCGGGATCATCCTGTGGGAAAGCATTCGCGGTTTTCAGTTCCAGCAAACCTGTGCCGTGATGATCGTGATCATTATTAGTGTGACGCTCACTGACCTGCTGTCGCAGCGTCTGCGCAAGGCATTCATTTGAAATGAGTGTCGCCTTGAAAGGACTTGTATAGACAAATGGCATTGTATCGAAAAATCGCATCCCAATTGCGTGACGAAATCATCACCCAATACAGCACGGGTGACATGCTGCCGCCGGAGAGTCGTTTGGCAGACCGTTTCAACGTTAACCGTCACACCGTCAGGCGTGCGATCGACGAACTGGTTCAGGACGGTTTGGTAAGGCGCTATCAGGGGTTGGAATGCAAGATTGTGCAAACGCCGATTGATTACGCCCTACATGACCGTGCGGCGTTTTCACACAACCTCAACAAAATTGGACTGGGGCTCGAAACCGAGATCACACACAGCGCACAGGTAGCGCTGCCGGTAACGCTGGCCAGTCAACTTGACCTAGCCCCGGAAACCCGTGTGCACGAACTGAGAACCCGCCGGTTGATTGAGGGTGAACCGGTCTGTCTGATACGGCATTACCTGTTCGAGTTGCCGGATATGGCACTTGATGCCTTCAGCGGCGGCTCGTTACACAAGTTTTTGCGCGATGAATGGGGCATTTCGCTAAGACGTGGCACGACCCGTCTGCGTGCACGCATGCCGACACTGGATGAGTGTACCCAACTGACAATGTCACGCGGCATTCCGGTGATGGAGGTGCATACGCATAACCATTGCCGGGACACCGGAGTGTTACGTGAATACTCGATCGCCAGAAGCAGAAGCGATCTTTTTGAATACAGCGTGGAGCCAAAACCATGAGTTTTACCACACAACAGCGCCAGCACTGGATGTCGGTGCTGGCCCATGCCCCTACGGCTGAACTGCTGCGCCTGTCAGATACCGCGGTGCAGGAATTCAGCTTTGAAATGATTCGTGCACCGGAGATCGGGCTGACTCAGGTGCGTGCGCGGATGGGTAATAGCGGCGATCAGTTCAACCTGGGGGATATGACCCTGACACGCTGTGTCGTGCGCTCATCTCTCAACACCGTCGGCTATGGCTATATCGGTGGGCGCAACAAGGCCCATGCCCAGCGCGCAGCTGAACTGGATGCACTGCTGCAGGATGTTCAAATGGGTGAGGCGCTGATGGACCGAGTGATACGACCCATTGAAGCCTTGCAGCGCCAGGCGCGTGCAGAACAACAGCAGCAGACGGATGTAACACGCGTTGATTTCTTCACGCTGGTGCGAGGGGAGGATTGAAATGACCGATGCACTGCTTAAACCCGGCTTCAGTCAGCCGGTCGCTGATGCCCAACAGGCCTTCCGCGTGCTGCTCAAAGTGATGAGTGAACCCGGTGTGATCCGTCAACTGCAGCAGGCAGAAGGGATTGAGTGCCTGGCCCCGGCGGGCATGACCGCACTGCTGGCACTCTGTGATCAAACCACACCGATATGGCTGGCTCCTGTATTCAACAGCGCTGCCATCCGTACCAATCTGAATTTTCACGCTGGGGCACCACTGGTGAGTGATGCGCAACAGGCTGATTTTGTACTGAGTGTTGCAGGCGAGCTGCCGCCACTGGAGCAGTTGAAAGCCGGAGAGCCTGAGTATCCGGATCGCAGCTGCACACTGATCGTGCAGCTGGAGCAGCTAGAGGATACCCCGGCGGGTGCTGAACTGGTTGAGTTGGAACTCAGCGGCCCCGGTATTCCTGGACGGCGCAGGCTCTGTGTATCACACCCGGGGGCTGACCTGTTGAGCTATCTGACCGAGCGGCCGCATCCCTTCCCGCTGGGGCTGGATTTGATTCTGGTGTGTGGTGAGCGAGTGACAGCAATTCCAAGAACCACTGATGTGGAGGTGATCTGATGTACGTTGCAGTCAAAGGGGGCGAAAAAGCGATTCAGGCCGCGCATGACCTGCTCGCACAGCGCCGCAGGGGAAATCCAGAGGATCCGGAGCTTGCGGTACACCAGATCAGAGAACAGCTGTCACTGGCGGTAGACCGGGTGATGACCGAAGGCTCGGTGTATGACCCCGAGCTGGCTGCGCTGGCGATCAAGCAGTCTGCCGGCGACCTGGTAGAAGCCATCTTCCTGTTGCGGGCTTATCGCACCACGCTCAACCGTTTCTATACCAGCGAACCGATCGATACCGACCATATGCAGGTAGAGCGTCGTATTTCCGCCACTTACAAAGATCTGCCCGGCGGCCAGGTATTGGGGCCGACCTTCGATTACACCCACCGCCTGCTGGATTTTGCCCTGTTGGCCGAGAGTGAAACAACGGCTCAGGCCGATATGGGGGCTGCAGCTGAAAACGCTGAAACCAAGATGGCTCGTGTATCGGCACTGCTGGAGCGTGAAGGGCTGATGGTCAGTGAACATGACAGTGGCAATGAGCCCGCCGACATCACCCGTGACCCGCCTGTGTACCCCTGTGATCGCAGTGCACGTATGCAGGCCCTGGTGCGCGGTGATGAGGGTTTTCTGCTGGCGTTGGGCTATTCAACGCAGCGAGGTTATGGGCGCAACCACCCCTTTGCCGGTGAAATTCGCATCGGTGAAGTGGCGGTCAGCATTATTCCGGAAGAGCTGGGGTTCGAGGTCGAGATCGGCACCCTGCGCATCAGTGAGTGCGAGATGGTTAATGGCTTTACCCGCCAGGAAGATGGCGAGGTCAGGTTTACCCGTGGTTATGGTCTGGGCTTTGGTCAGTGTGAACGCAAGGTAATGGCCATGGCATTGGTCGACCGTGCACTTCAGGCCGATGAGTACGATGAGGAGATCAAGTCTCCGGCACAGCAGGAAGAGTTCGTGTTGTCTCACTGCGACAACGTGGAAGCGGCCGGCTTTGTATCCCATCTCAAACTGCCGCATTACGTGGATTTCCAGTCGGAACTGGAACTGTTGCGCCGCATCCGCAAGGAAGACGCGAGCCGCTCAGAGGAGGCAACATCATGAGTATCGAGGCTGTACGTTCTGGATATAACTTTGCCTACCTCGACGAGCAGACCAAACGAATGATCCGTCGAGCACTGCTTAAGGCGGTGGCAATTCCGGGCTATCAGGTGCCCTTTGGTGGCCGTGAGATGCCCATGCCCTATGGCTGGGGTACAGGCGGCATGCAGGTGACAGCGGCCGTGATCGGGGCGGACGACCGGCTCAAGGTGATTGACCAGGGCGCTGATGACACCACCAACGCAGTCAGCATCCGGGCGTTTTTCCGTGATCTGACCGGCGTGGAAACCACCGAGCAGACGGAAGATGCAACGCTGATCCAGACGCGCCATCGCATTCCCGAAAAGCCGCTCATGGAAGATCAGATCCTGATCTATCAGGTGCCGATTCCCGAGCCGCTGAGGTTCATCGAACCGAGTGAAGTGGAAACACGCAAGATGCACGCGCTGGAAGACTATGGCGTCATGCATATCAAACTGTATGAGGATATCGCCCAATTTGGCCACATCGCCACGGCCTATGCCTATCCGGTCAAGGTTAACGGCCGCTATGTGATGGACCCGTCTCCGATTCCCAAGTTCGATAACCCGAAAATGGATAACTGTCCGGCGTTGCAACTCTTTGGTGCCGGCCGTGAAAAGCGCATCTACGCCGTTCCGCCCTATACGGAAGTGCGCAGCCTGGACTTTGAGGACCATCCTTTTGAGGTTCAACGCTGGGATGCCAGCTGTGCTATCTGCGGCTCTCGTGACAGCTTCCTGGATGAAGTGGTAATGGATGACTGTGGCAACCATGAATTTATTTGTTCCGATACGGATTACTGCCGTACACGTGTGGCCGAACAGGGGGAAAGCGCATGAATACCGAACCACTGCTGCAGGTGCGCAATGTCACCAAGCTGTATGCGGCCGGCAAGGGCTGCGCGGATGTCAGTTTTGACCTTTATCCCGGTGAGGTGCTTGGCATAGTGGGTGAGTCCGGCTCTGGAAAGTCCACGCTGTTGAGCTGCCTGTCCGCTCGGCTGGCACCGGATCAGGGTTCGATCCAGTACGTGAACCGCGAGGGTGAGCTGCTTGACCTCTATGGGCTGAGTGAGTCGCGCCAACGCCAGTTGCAGCGAACCGAGTGGGGCATCGTACATCAGCATGCCCGAGACGGGCTGCGCATGGGCGTTTCGGGCGGTGCCAATATCGGCGAGCGTTTGATGGCAACGGGCCAGCGCCATTATGGCGACCTCAGGGCCACTGCCGAGCGTTGGATGGCGGACGTGGAGCTGGATATTGACCGCATTGACGATAAGCCTACGACCTACTCGGGCGGTATGCAGCAGCGGCTGCAGATTGCCCGCAATCTGGTAACCCACCCGCGCCTAGTGTTCATGGATGAGCCGACTGGTGGTCTGGATGTGTCGGTTCAGGCACGCCTGTTGGATCTTCTGCGCAGGTTGGTCACCGAGTTGGGGCTTGCAGTGGTGATTGTCACCCATGATCTGGCGGTTGCCCGACTGCTGGCACAGCGTCTGATTGTGATGCGCCGTGGCCAGGTGGTGGAAACCGGTTTGACCGATCAGGTACTGGATGACCCCCAGCATGCCTACACACAGCTGCTTGTTTCTTCTGTGTTGACACCTTGAGTTCAGGATTTTGACCATGCAAACCATGATAGATGTTCAGGGCCTCACCAAGGTGTTTACCCTGCACAATCAGGGCGGCATCCAGCTGCCCGTATTCAGCGGTATCGATTTCAGCGCACGCCAACAGGAGTGCACTGTTCTCTTCGGGGAGAGCGGCTCGGGCAAAAGTACCCTGTTGCGCTCCCTGTACGCTAACTATCTGCCCACCAGCGGCCGCATCAGCGTTCGTCATCGCGGGGAGATGGTCGATATGACCGGCGCCTCCAGCCAAACCCTGCTGCAGATCCGGCGTGAAACCATCGGCTATGTCAGCCAGTTTCTGCGTGTAATTCCACGAGTCTCCGCGCTGGATGTGGTTGCCCAGCCATTAAGAGAGCGCGGTGTGGATGAGCATCACGCGCATCGCAGGGCAGGGGAGCTGCTGGAACGGCTGCACATTCCCGAGCGCCTGTGGTCTTTGCCGCCGGGTACCTTTTCCGGTGGTGAGCAGCAGCGCGTGAATATCGCGCGGGGCTTCATTGTTGATTATCCCGTTTTGCTGCTGGATGAACCCACGGCATCGCTGGATCATCGTAACGCGGCAACGGTTGTGGAACTGATCCAGGAAGCGCGCAGCCGCGGCACAGCAGTGGTTGGCATCTTTCATGATGCAGAGGTACGCGACGCCGTTGCGGACCAAATTTATGACATCGCATCCCAATCAACCATTGTTCAAGACAGGGCCGTATCATGATCCTGACCAACGCCAATATTGTATTAAACAACGAAGTCGTTCTGGGCAGTCTGAAGATTGAAGATGGCAAGATTCAGGCGATCGACACAGGCAAGATGGCGCTGGCCTCTGCTGTGGACTGTGAGGGAGGGTACCTCATGCCTGGTCTGGTCGAGCTGCACACTGACAACATGGAAAAGCACTTTACGCCACGCCCAGGTGTGGCGTGGCCGGGGATGCAGGCATTCAAAGTGCATGATGCTCAGATGATCAGCGCCGGCATTACCACCGTGTTTGACGCTATTTCGGTCGGAGATGTGGTCGAGGGGAGTGAGCGCCTGGCCAACCTGAGTCGCATGGCTGATGCTCTCAAGGAAAGCCGGGCCCGTGAGTTGACTCGTGCCGATCACCTGTTGCACCTTCGCTGCGAAGTGAGCCATCAAGATACCTTGAACAACTTTCAGCATCTGATGGAGGCGCATCCGCCGCAGCTGGTATCGATTATGGATCACTCCCCAGGGCAGCGCCAGTTTGCCAACCTAGATAAGTACCGCGAATACTACAAGGGCAAATACAAACTGTCTGATACCGAGCTGGAGGCGTTCATCGCTCGCCAGAGTGAAGCCAGTCGTCTGTACAGTGCCAAATATCGTCGTGCCATTTCCGATCTCTGCCTGGCGCGGGGCATTCCGTTGGCTAGCCACGATGACGCAACCAGTGAACACGTCGAAGAATCCCTTGAGCATGGCATGGTGATTGCCGAGTTTCCGACCACTGTGGAAGCAGCACGTGAAGCACACCGTAAAGGGATGGCGGTGATGATGGGGGCACCCAACGTGGTGCGCGGTGGCTCCCATTCCGGCAATGTGGCGGCACACAGTCTGGCTGCGGAAGGGCTGCTGGATGTACTGTCCAGTGATTACTACCCTGCCAGTCTGCTCGACGCGGCGTTTAAACTGGTGGCGGATGAGCGCAATAACTATGACTTGCCGGCCGTGATGCGTCTGGTGAGCCAAAACCCTGCTCAGGCTGCGGGTCTGGATGATCGCGGTGAAATTGCCATCGGCAAGCGGGCTGATCTGGTCTGGTGTGACCGGCTGGATGACCACGCCCATATCCACCACGTTCTCAAAAATGGCAAGCGGGTATTCTGAGGCATTCATGAGCAAGCTGTTTTATTTGATGGGCCCCTCCGGCAGCGGCAAGGATGCGCTGATGACCGGTGTACGTGAGCACTTTGATGGCCAGGGGCCGGTGCTATTCGCTCATCGCTATATCACGCGTTGCTGGCGCTCCGGTGGTGAAAACCATATCGAACTGTCGGATGAAGAGTTTGATCAGCGCCTACGCGCGGGGCTGTTTGCCATGCACTGGGGTGCCAACGACTGTCGCTATGGCATTGGCCTTGAGGTGGATGGCTGGCTTTCAAGCGGCCACTCAGTTCTGGTGAACGGCTCGCGCGAGCACCTTGAAGAAGCGCGCAAACGCTTTGGCAACCGGCTGGTACCGGTACTGGTCTCTGTTGAGGCGAATCAACTGAGACAGCGCCTGCTGGCACGGGGTAGGGAGCCCTTGCAGCAGATTGAGCAGCGGCTAGAGCGTAATCAACGCTTTATCAACGCGCTGGAAGATCAGTCCATCATGTTGGATAACAGCGGTGCCCTGGATCAGTCGATTGCACGCTTTGCCGAATTGCTAAGGCAGCAGGTCAGGGAGACAGCTGGTGTTTGAATTTCGCTTTTTGGGTACCGGCAATGCCGGTGGGGTACCGCTCTGGGGCTGTGACTGTCTCGCCTGTGAAGCGGCGCGGCAGAATCGCTCCTTCAGGCGTCGAGGTGCTTCTGCGGCAGTTGTGTCTGACGGTGGAATAACACTGGTGGATGCGGCATTGCCAGAGCTTGGAGAAGCGTTCCGGTTTGAGCAGGTGCAACGCATACTGCTGACCCATTTTCACATGGATCATGTGCAGGGGCTGTTTCCCCTGCGCTGGTCGGAGCGACCTGAACGCCTGCCGGTGTATCGACCGGATGACCCTCAGGGGGCGGATGATCTTTACAAACACCCAGGTGTGCTGGAGTTTCAGCCTCCCTGTGAGCCCTTCACCGAGCTGGATTTTGGAAGCTTTACTGTAATCCCAGTGCCCCTGATTCACTCCCGTGTGACACAGGGGTTTATCTTCAGGATCGGCAACTGGCGGCTGGCCTACCTGACCGATACACGGGGGCTGCCAGATGCCACGTTGGCCTTTTTGCAGGCCAACCCGGTTGATGAGTTGGTGATGGATTGCAGCGATCCACCACGTGAAACGCCATCACGCAATCACAACGATCTGAATGAAGTGCTCTCCATTTGGCGTGTGTCTGGCGCCAAACGACTCTGGTTGACTCATATCGGTCATCGACTGGATCTGTGGCTGAAGCAGAACGATAACCTGCCGGAGGGCGTGCGGGCAGCCTATGACGGTCTGGTGTTGAGGCCTGCTCATGGGGCTTAATGCTGAGTTTGCCATACTGCTCTCAGTGGCCATGCATGTCACCTGGAATCTGATTGCGCGGCATCAACCAGCTGGTGCCTTTCCGCTCTGGTGGGTGCTGCTGACCCATCTGGTGTTGCTGGCGCCCTGGGGGTTGTGGTCTCTGTTTACGCGCGTTGAGTGGAATCCAACATTGGTGGCGCTGCTGGTAACCTCCGCCGGTGCCAATGCGATCTATTTTGCCGGGTTGCAACTGGCATATCGCAAGGCTTCAGCTGCGCTGGTTTATCCTTTGGTGCGAAGCTCTCCGCTGTTGATCGCCATCTGGAGTTGGATGCTGCTTGGGGAGCAACTCTCGTTGAGCGGATGGCTGGGAATAGGCATCAGCGTAGTGGGACTGCTGATCATGTCGATCAGTGCGAACGGCAGCAGTGATAAAGGCGCCTTGCCTTGGGCGTTTCTGGCCATGCTGGCGACCAGTATCTACTCCATGAGTGATAAGGCAGCCGTGGCACAACTGCCGGATATGGCGGCGGTAATCGGGTTTGTCTCCGTGGGCTACGCGCTGTCTTGGTGTCTGCTCACGCTGATGTTGAAGCGTGAACAAGGGCGCTGGTGGCCTGCCCAGCGGATCAAACTGGCACCGATGCTGGTGGGTGGTGTGTGTGTGGGTCTGGCCTATGCGCTGGTGGTGTATGCCATGCGCGAGCTGCCCTCAGCCGTTGTGGTGGCTTATTCTAATAGCGGGATAGTGATGGCGGCACTCATTTCCGTCTTCGTGTTTCATGAGCGCTTTGCCTGGAAGTACCGTCTGTTGGGGTCTGTAGTGATTCTGCTGGGTATATTCTGCCTGAAATTCTATTAGGCAACAGCCACACCGCCCATGGCGAGTAGGATGACCACTGCCCAGGCCGGCAGTTTCCAGACACTCAACAGTAGGAAGCCGGTCAGTGCCAGTACAAAATCCGGCATGCTGATGATGGCACTGGTCCAGAGAGGTTGGTAAAGCGCAGCTCCTAGAATACCCACCACAGCGGCGTTGGCGCCACTCATCATTGCTTGAGCGGCTTCAAACTGCCGCAGGATATTCCAGTGCGGCAATACTGCCAGCAGGAGCAGCAGTCCAGGCAGAAAAATCATCACCAGAGCCAGAGCCGCCCCTGACAATGGGTCAGGTGCAGGTGTCGCAATTGCGCCAAGGTAGGCAGCGAAGGTAAACAATGGGCCGGGTACGGCCTGAGCAGCGCTGTAGCCAGCAAGAAAGTCGTCGGGTGTGACCCAGCCGGACTGCACAACTTCCGCCTCCAGTAAGGGTAGAACCACATGTCCGCCGCCGAACACCAATGCACCGGCCCGATAAAAGGCGTCCAGCATCTCCACGATGTCGGAAGGCGTTAAAAGGGTGAGGGCAGGCAGGCCAAGCAGCAGCATCGAAAACAGGGTTGCGGACATGTGACCAGCCGCTTTAGATACCGGAAAGTGCAGATGGTGTCGCTCTGTCTGTGTAACTGAACGGCACAGCAACAATCCAGCCAGAACCCCGATCACAATGGCGGTGATTTGACCTGCAGGCCCGCCGATCAACGCAATGGCTGCCACTGCTGCCAATGCGATTGCGCTGCGAGTACGATCAGGACAAAAGTTGCGCGCCATGCCCCATACCGCGTGCGCAACCACCGCCACGGCCGTCAATTTCAAGCCGTGCAGTGCTCCCTGGCTGATCGGGTCAGTCAATAATGTCAGGCCCAGTGCAAACAGCAGCAGCATAATGGCTGATGGCAGGGTGAAGGCGGTCCAGGCAGCCAGAGCACCGGCATAACCAGCACGTAAAAGCCCTAGCGCAAATCCAACCTGGCTGCTGGCAGGCCCCGGCAGGAATTGGCATAGGGCAACAAGATCAGCGTAGTTTGCTTCAGAAAGCCAGCGCCGGCGCAACACGAATTCACTACGGAAGTAGCTCAAATGTGCAATTGGCCCGCCAAACGAGGTTAAGCCAAGCAAAAAGAAAATCAGAAAGACTTCTTTTATTCGGGACCAACTACCATGGGGTTTCTGCACAATGAACGTCCTATCGGATTTAAGATTGATCGTTTATCTTGGTGATGTTTTTTAACAGCTTATGAGATGCTGTTAATCCTTCTCGACCAAAAGCGGTGATTCGATATAGCCTCAATAGAGAATTACCCCGGCGCTCTTCACGAGAAATAAGATACCTGATTCCGTGACTTAAAACTCAGCTCGCATCTCCACACACCTGTAACCACGCGGCCTGCGGCGGTAATATGGACGCCATTCTCGATTCACCCAGACAGTGATATCTGACTATGCGTACCTTCAAGCTGGAACAGTCCAAAACCGAGATTATCACACCCCACGGCGGTCTGGCGCTGGTTGGCCACAGTGTCAACAGAATGACCTCCCTGGCCAAAACCTCGCGCGCCATCGTCAAGCGCCATGGCATCGCTAACATCGATCTTATTCGCACCTACCTGGGGTTGATTTGCCTTGGCAAGAGCGACTTCGAAGCGGTCGAGCACGCACGCCATGACCCCTTCTTTAAAGCGGTCATGGGCATCAAGCAATCACCTTCATCCGCTCGGCTGCGTCAGCGTTTTGATGAAGATGCCTGCGCACTGATCCCGTTGTTGGATGAAGCCAGTGTCGAGCTTCTGTGTAATGCGTCGGTGCCTGTCGGCACGCTTGCCACCGGTCACGCGCCGCTGGATATAGACGTATTCCCCATGGACAACAGCAACACTAAAAAAGAGGGCGTGGCCTACACCTACAAGGGGCATGACGGCTACGCCCCCATCGCGGCCTACCTGGGCACGGAGGGCTGGTGTCTGGGCTGTGAACTGCGACCGGGTAACCAACACGCCAACAAGGAGTTTATCCACACCCTCGACCGGGTGCTGCCTCGGGTCCGTCAGCTGACCGATGCACCGCTACTGGTACGGCTTGACAGTGCCCATGATGCCGCCGAGAACCGCGCGTACTTCCGTACGCACGGGGTGGACTATCTGATCAAGTGGAACCCTCGCTCACAAGACGGTTTGGCCTGGGTGGACAAGGCTCATGCTGCCGGCGCACTCTGGTGCCATACCCGGCCGGGCAAAATGGAAACGCTGGTGAGCGAATCGCTGGATGGCACTGACGACCGCCTGATCGTCAAGGTGACGGTGCGCCACAGTGACAGTACAGGGCAGCTGTTTCTGGAGCCCGAGGTGAGCTTGGAAGGCTGGATGACTTCGCTCAAGCCGGGCGCGGCGGATCATGCCAAGGTGATTGCGCTCTACCAGGATCACGCCACCAGCGAACAGTTCCACAGTGAGTTCAAGACTGATCTGGATCTCGAACGTTT
>ERZ869909.1832-NODE-1832-length-15924-cov-6.286679_pt1 | contig 15924 bp, 11 predicted proteins | sample MGYA00520892_ERZ869909 | MGnify/ENA primary metagenome ERZ869909 (study PRJEB32215, sample SAMEA104723947) | bioreactor metagenome | biome: bioreactor; feature: anaerobic bioreactor; material: water | place: China | collected 2015-03-12 ...
AAAGACCGGGTCGCAGGATGCCTACCGCGACCTACGACCCCCCGTCTGCCAGGTAGGGACGCAACTCCGCACAACGCTCGGACTGCTTCAGCTTCGACAAGGCCTTGGCCTCGATCTGACGAATTCGCTCCCGGGTGAGGGAGAAGTCCCTACCGACTTCCTCCAAGGTATGATCGCTTTTCTCACCTATACCGAATCGCATACGCAAAATTTTCTCCTCTCGCGCCGAGAGGTCCGCCAACATCCGCTGCGTCTGACGACAGAGATCCGCGGCCTGTGCGCTCTCTGCCGGGGACACCGCGCCCTCGTCGGGGATGAAGTCCCCAAGTTGGCTGTCGTCTTCGCCAACCGGAGCCTCAAGCGAGATGGGTTGTTTGGCAATGCGCATCGCCCGCCTCACCTGGTCCACCGGCAGCTCCATGCGCTCAGCCAGCTCCTCGGCGCTCGGCTCACGCCCCAGCTCCTGCTCCAGCAAGCGGCCGGTCCGCGTGATGCGATGCATCGTCTCAATCAAGTGCACGGGCACGCGTATCGTGCGCCCCTGGTCGGCGATAGCCCGCGTGATCGCCTGCCGGATCCACCATGTCGCGTAGGTCGAGAACTTGTGACCACGCTGGTACTCGAACTTCTCCACGGCCCGCATCAACCCGATGTTGCCCTCCTGCACCAGGTCCAGGAGATGCATCCCCCGATTGGCGTAGCGGCTGGCAATGCTGAACACCAAGCGAAGATTCGCCCGCACCATCTCGGCCTTGGCGCGCTCCGCCGCCTGCGCCCCGTCCTCCATCACCCGAAGCGCCACCGCGAGCTGCTCAGGCTCCATGCCGAGATCCTGACGGAACTGCACACAGCGCCCGTGGAGGGAGAGCAGCCGGTTCTGCCACTCGATCTCGTCCGCCTGCACGGCACTCCGGTCCCGGCGGGCCTGCGACAACTGCCGCACCAAGGACTCAGGCGAGCGCCCCTGGCGTGCCGCCTCTTCAAGCAGCCGGGCGTGGGCATGAGCGTAAGCTCCTTGCAGCTCTGACAAGCGCGTCAACAGCTCAAGAATCACCCCGGGGTCCAGCCGAAGGGCACGAACCGCCTCGATCGACTCCAAGCGGCAAGCCTCTGTGACCGCTTCCGATTCGGCCGCCAACCACCGCCGGTAGATACCCTCGATAGGCTCCAGCAACGAGCCTAGGCGCCTCTCCAACCGTCCCTGCTCCAGCCCTTCGCTAAGCTCCTCACTCGCCAGATAGGTCTTCGCACGGGCCACGCCCTTCGAGACGCGGTCGCGCACCTCCAGCAGAACATAAAGTCCGGCCACGCAGCCAAACATCGCCGTGAACAGGCGCTCCCGACCCGCCTCAATACGCTGTGCAATCTCGACCTCGCCCTCACGACTCAAGAGATCGATCGTGCCGATCCCTCGCAGGTAGAGCTTGACCGCATCGAACGCTTCCGGCTCTGTCGCTTCCCTGACGCCCGAAGCGGTCACGCGCTTCGGGGTATCGTTGCGTACGCCCTTCTCCATCCTGCAGCCTCCAGAAGCACCCGCCGAGAGAGGTCGGCACCAGCGGCACCTCGTGGAATGAGATGCAAGGAATGTGCCATGGATTCGCCGCCACGCGCTTCACCCCGAGTGGGCACGGGCGAGCGCGCGCACCCCTTGCGCTGCCCGATCGCTGCCCAACCACCTACGTCCGCGGCCAAGCCCCGGGCTGGATAGCGCATCGGCCATGGCCACAACAAGAAGGGCTCGGTCAACGCACCGCCCGCGCTCGACCGGGGTGGATTTTCCTGGACCGGCATGACATCCGTGTCAGACGCACGCGCCAAGCGTCCCTCGGTCCTCGTCACGAAGCCCATGCTCGCTCCGCTCCCTCCGGCAGGTACGACTCGTATCCTCGGCATCGACCCCGGCTCCTTGAAGGTAGGTATCGCCGTGATTGAGAAGCGAGGCAATCAGCTCACGTGCCGATCCGCGGAGACCCTCCGCCTGGCGGGGGCGACGCTCAGCGAGAGGCTGCTGCACCTCCACACGCACCTCACCGCGACCTGCGCTGCGTGGCGACCCCAACAAGCGGCCATCGAGGCCCTCTTTCACCACAGAAACGCCGACAGCGCGCTCAAGCTGGGCCACGCCCGAGGGGTCGCGCTCCTCGTGCTCGCACAGCAAGCGATCCCCACGTCGACCTACGAACCAAGCGTGGTCAAGAAGGCTGTGACAGGGTACGGGGGCGCCACCAAGGACCAGGTCCGCGCCGCAGTCCGCACCCTGCTCGGCGTTCGCGAGGCGCTCGCTCTCGACAGCTCCGATGCCCTAGCCATCGCCATCTGCCACGCGCATCAGCACCCGGCCCTCCCGCGACCGCTCCTCTGAAGCCGACCGCCCCCTTGCACCCCCTCGCAGCATCATGATCGCCCTCCTCCGCGGCTCTGTCGTTCACCATGCGATCGACTCCGTCGTCATCGACGTCGCTGGCGTCGGCTACGAAGTCATCGTTACCCCCCGGACCGCAGCCCAGGCACCCGTCGGGCAGCCAGCGACGCTCGTGATCCACACCCACGTTCGTGAAGACGCCATCGTCCTCTACGGCTTCCTCACGCACCACGAGCGAGCGCTCTTCCTGCGGCTCACGACCGTAACGGGCGTCGGACCCAAGCTCGCGCTTCACGCCCTGCAAGCGCTAGGCCCCGAAGGACTGCACCGCGCTCTCGTCCAGGGGGACGAGAAGGTGTTGACCACGATCCCCGGCATCGGAAAACGTACCGCACAGCGCCTCATCGTCGATCTCGCAGACGGAATCCGGGCTCTCGCCACCCCCACAGGCACAGCGATGCCCGCGCCAACCGGTCCCGAGCACGATCTCCTGCTCGCCCTCAAGGATCTCGGATACCCGCCTGCCCAGATCGACCGGGCACTGCTGGACATCCGTCCAGAGCTCGACCAAGGTAAGAGCCTTGATGAGCTGCTTCGTGCAGCCCTGCGCGCGCTCCGCTGACCGACCCCTCCTTCCCTGCGTACCCCGTGGACCGAGACCTCTCCCCAGAAGAAGGACGCGACGACAGCGCGCTCGAACCCACCCTGCGCCCCAAGTCCTTCGCCCACTACGTCGGCCAGGCCGACGTCAAGCGCAAACTCAAGGTCGTCGTCGAGGCAGCAAAACGCCGCGGCAAGGCCTTGGACCATGTGCTGCTCAGCGGTCCCCCTGGACTCGGCAAGACAACCCTGGCGGCGATCATCGCCAACGAGCTGGGCGTCCAGTTGCACACCACCAGCGGACCAGCCATCGACAAGAAGGGTGACCTCGCGGGTCTCCTGAGCAGCCTCCAGGAAGGAGACATCCTCTTCATCGATGAGATCCACAGGCTCTCCTCGGTGATTGAGGAGAACCTCTACCCCGCGATGGAAGACTTCGCCTTCGACATCCTCCTCGGCGAAGGTGCGCATGCCAGGAGCCTACGCCTCAGCCTCCCCCCCTTCACGCTCGTCGGCGCCACGACGCGGACAGGTCTCCTGACAGGCCCCCTGCGTGACCGCTTCGGCATCATCGAGCGCCTGGACTATTATACCCCCGATGACCTGACCGCGATCCTGCTGCAGTCCTCGGCAGCCCTCGGAATTACGCTCATCCCCGACGCCGCAAGCAGCATCGCCCGGCGCTCACGCGGAACACCCCGCATCGCCAACCGCCTGTTGCGTCGGGTGCGAGACTACATGGAGGTCGCAGGCGCCAGCGCAGTCGATCACGCGCTCGCACAGTATGCGCTCAACGAGCTCGGGATCGACGAGGGCGGGCTGGACTGGTTTGACCGAAAGTACTTGGAAGTGCTCATCGCCCACTTCGAAGGAGGCCCCGTCGGGATCGACACCCTCGCGTCCGCACTCGGCGAGGCCGCGCACTCGATCGAAGACGTCCACGAACCCTACCTGCTGCAACAAGGCTTCCTGCAGCGGACCCCGCGCGGAAGGGTGGCCACCCTCCGCGCTTGGGCCCTCCTGGGACGCACGCCAGGGAGCCACGCCCAGCAACAACTCGCCCTCTCTCTGACCGCGAACGAGGACCCATGACCAGCTCGGACCCGCTCGCTGCTGCCATCGAACAAGCGCTCAACGCGCTCGGGGTCGACCACGAAGCGGACGCCGAGACCCTTGAGACGCCTCGACGCGTTGCGGCCTTGTGGCGGACATGGATGCGACCCGCCGAGGCATCGCCAGCGCTCGCTCCCTTCACACTCCCGCCCGGCAGCTCAGGTCCTGTCGTGGTCCGTGACCTCCACTTCCATAGCTTCTGTGCCCACCACCTGCTCCCCTTCTTTGGCCACGCCACCGTCGCCTTTCTTCCGGACAAGCACCTGCTGGGCTTTGGGGCCTTTCAGCGTGTCGTGGACCACCACGCCGCGCGGCTACAGCTCCAGGAACGCCTGGTCCAGGACATCGCAGAGACGATCGACGAGGCGCTGCGCCCCCGGGCCCTGCTGGTCCGCATTCAGGCACGACAGCTCTGCATGGAGATGGGCGGCACGAGCTGCCACAGCGCCACCACCTGCTGGGCGCCGAGAGGTGCATGGACACAGGACGACGCCATGCTGCAGGCCATCACCGCCCTTGGCCTGCAGGACAGGGGAGGGTCGTGATCCCAGCGCCGCACCGCGTCCTGATCGTCGGCGCAGGTCCAGCCGGCATCGCCCTGCGCATGTGGCTCCACAACCTGGCGGTACCCACGCACTGGGTCTGCGCGGATTCCTGCGTCGGTGGCACCCTGCAACGCGTCGGGAATCCCATCCACGTCTACCCGGGCGTCCCAGCCGAGCATGGCCCTGATCTGATCCGCGCCTTCACCGCGCACTTGACCTCTCTGGGCCTGTTTCCTGCATACGGCCTGGAGGTCACGGCCCTGCTCCAGGATGGCGACCGATTCTGGGTGCATACGTCCGGTGGACGCGACGCGGCGGAGATCGGCACAGAGCCTTTCCAGGTCGTAGCGCTCGCCACCGGCACACGGCCTCGCAGGCTAGGTCTTCCTCACGAGGAGGAACTTCTGGGCCGGGGCGTGGAGGTCTCCGTTACCCGGCGGCGGGTCTCCTACCAAGGTCAGGAGGTCGCGGTCGTTGGTGGCGGAGACGCGGCATGCGAAGGCGCCTTGCTCCTGGCGCCTCTGGCCCGGCACGTCCACCTCATTCACCGCACGGGCAAGCTGCGAGCACAGAGGCGATTCGTCGACGCCCTCGCCGACTGCCCCAACGTGACCCTGCACTGGAATCGCAGCGTCACTGCGCTGCTGGTGGACTGCAACGCGCAGGAGCTTCAGGGTGTCTCGTTGACGGGAGGTGAGACGATCCCTTGCACCGGGCTCTTCGTGCGAATCGGTGTCGAGGGCCGAATGCCTACCATCTCGCCGGACATCGCCCGAGCAGCAGACGGCACCCCGCGCTGCAGCGCCGATGGGAGCACCGCTGTCCCAGGCATCTACCTGTGCGGTGACGTCCGCGGCGAAGCGCACCAGTCTGTCCTCGCAGCGATGGGACACGCTAGCCAAAGCGCGCAGGCGATCCAGCGCTACCTCGGCCTCCGCTAGCTTCCGTAGAGCACCGTCAGCGCTCTGTGCAAGGGAGCGATCGACTGCAGTCCCGGCACATCGTTGGGGTTCAGTAACCCGAACCAGACCGCCAAAATGCCAACGCCCAAGACCAGCAGCACGACCATCAGCGCGATCCCGAGCCAGTGACCAACCCCTCGCGCCGGCTCGGGGGGAGCAAGCGAGCCCGTTGTACGCCGCCGGACCGCACGCTGCGGGCCGGTCACAGGCGCAACAGACGAGCCCTGCTCCGCGCCCGGCTGTGCGCGCCGCGCTGCAACCGCGTCCTGCCGCCCGGTCGCTACACTCTCCCGAGGGCCGGTGCGGCGCGCTGCAACCGCGTCCTGCCGACCGGTCGCTACACTCTCCCGAGGGCCGGTGCGACGGGCGGCTGGGGTGGGCCCCGATGGTTCCCCCGCCGCCGCGCGCGCGCGCCCAGGAGACCCCGTGGTCGCCGCCTGCTCAGCCTCGCCCTCCGGCAACCTGTAGAGCCCCGACACCGACGGTGGGTCCCACTTCAACGCGGGAGTGGGCACGTCCTCCGTCAGGCCCTCAATGGCGGCAAGGTCGATCTCAAGACTGTTCCCCTGGAAGAGGGACTCCGACGGCGGTCGCCGCTCGGCGATCTCAGGAGAGAAGAAGTCGTCCATGGACAACCCCTCGCTCTCCACACCGAAGGCAGGCTTCGCGTGCTCAACTTCGAAAGAATCAGAACCCGTATGCCCCTCCGAGGGGACACCCTGACGTTCTCCCGCAGGCTCCTTGTCTGCCACGAAGGGCCCCGCACCGAGGACGACCGTTCCGCCTTCGCGCTTGACGGGCGTATCTGCGGCGAGCGCACCCTCCACGGCCGCCCGCAACCCTCCTGCGAGGATCAAGGTTCCGCCGCCCTGAAGAGCGCCCGCAGCCTCGGCAGCCCGGTGCTCTGAGAGCACAACGTCTCCAGTGGGCACGCCAGCGTGTGGAGGGGACACGGCCTCTGGCGCCGCCGCCGGGGCCGAAGCCGCAACCGGGGTCGAAGCCGGAGCAAGGCCTGAGGATGGCGCCTCGGTGCCCTCCCGACGCTGGACCGCGAATCGTGATGGCCAACGCAGAATCACGCGTCCCTGGGATGGAGCGAATGAGGCCCCAGCTCGGTCGGGAAGCGCAGGAGGGATCGCTGGCACCTCAACGGTATCCACGCTGGCGCGTTGTCCTGGAACGGCAGCGCTCACCCTCGTGGGGATGCGCTCCTCAAAGAGCGCGTGACCCGACATCATCATGGTCTTCGGACGCCCGGTCGCTGCAGCGTCTCCCCCACTACCCAGGGAAGCGACGACCACAGGCGGTGCAGCTTCCCTCTCGCTCGCAACCTCCCCATCCGGGGCCATAGCGCTATCGGAGGTCATCACCTCCGCGCGGGTCACCGCGGGGACGCGACCAGGAGCTTCCTCTGGGGACGCGGCCAAAGGCGGCACGACCTCAGGCGGCACGACCGCGGGTGGCACGACCGCGGGTGGCACGACCTCAGGCGGCACAACCGCGGATGGCAGGATCACGGGTGGCACGAAGTCAGCGGCCTCGTCGCCACCCTCTTCCTCACCACCCTCGACGCTCTCTTCGCTATCGGCCCCGACGACCGCGCGGCCTACCCACGTGGATCCGTTGCCTCGGTCGAGGTGACCGTACTGTTCCTGCAGCCGGGCGAGGATGTCCTCCTCTGGCTCCCCCAGACCACCGCTCGGTGCCGGGGTGTGGGGCAAGCGCGGCGCCGGCTCGTCGGGCTCATCATCCACGCTTTCGCCTGGTGCCTCCCCCTCGACCCTCCGACCCGTCGGGCGGGTATCTCCCGCGCTCGACCCCTCTGCTTGCGCAGCGGCCCGCTCTTCATCGTCATCCGAAGCTGCCGAATCGACGCTGACGAAAGCCCCCCGGCCAAAGTAGGTCCCGAACGCGTCATCATCGCTGTGAGGGATGCCGTACTGCGTACCGGAGGGGCTGTCCGCGTGCTCACTCCGCGGCCAAGGGTCCTCGCCACCCTCGTCGCTAGGGCGAGGCGCGTCATCTGTCTTCTTGCCGGAGGTCATGGTGCCAGAGGTCGACTCGGAGTCCGCACGGTTAACGCAGGAGCGCGCCGCAGGTGACTCTACCATAGGCGCAGAGGGCGTGCGAGTAGTTCACGACGATGGTGCACGAAGCGTCGCAGAGCGTGCAGATCTGCGACGGGCCTCGATGATCCTCGAACGCTTGCCAAGCGTGACCGAAAGCTACAAGAGGCCAAGAGACGCGGCGCACCAAGCCCCCGACGTCCCACCATCCGAAGGATCGACGATGAAGAGACTGCAGTTTCTCGCGTTGTTGACCGCAGCCGCTGGGCTCGTGGTTCTGGTCGCGCCTCGTTCGCAGCACAACCCGGAGGGGGAGCGTGGGTCGCTTCGCTTTCTCGACGCTCTTGAGGTCCTCGGCGCGAGCTCTGATGAGCCGATCGTTGTTTTGGTGGCGTTGGACGGTCGGGCGCGACGCACGGACGTCGCGGAGGCGCAACGGCACCTCGCCCTGCTTGAGGCAACGCGCAGCTCCGCCCACGCGGACGCACCCTGGCGCGTTACCGTGCCGCGCGTGGAGGCGAGCGCGCTCTACGCGTCCCTGAGAGCGCTGCCGGCAGTCCGCTATGTAGAACCGGAGATGGAGTTCGCGCTCGTGGAGCTGCGGCACACCGGCGGGGAGGATGCGGCGGAGGGACCTGAGACGTGGGACCAGCCCGACGACCCCCTCTATCCCTTCCAGTGGAACTTCCAGCAGATCGGCGTTGAGCGCGCCTGGCAGCGCGCGCGCGGCGCTGGGGCCGTCGTCGCGGTGATCGACACGGGCGTCGCCTATCAGGACGACGAGAGCCGAGGATGGCAGGCTGTCCGCGACCTAGGGGACACCTCGTTCGTGCAAGGCTTTGATTTCGTGGACCGCCAGCCGATTGCTCTGGACCACCACGGGCACGGGACACATGTTGCGGGCACCATCGCCCAGTCCACCAACAACGGATACGGTGTCGCCGGCATCGCCCCGGACGCCTCGGTCATGCCCTTGCGTGTGCTCGACGCCCAGGGACGCGGCAACGTGGGCGCGATCGCCGACGCGATCCGCTTCGCTGCGGACAACGGCGCGCACATCATCAACCTGAGCCTCGGTGGTCCCCTGCCAAGCCTCGTGATGGACGACGCCATTCAGTACGCGCGTCGACGAGGTGTGCTGGTCATTGCGGCAGCCGGCAACAGCGCGACCTCCCTACCCTCCTACCCGGCGGGATACCGTGGTGTGGTGGCTGTCTCTGCGACGCAGTACGACCGCACCTTGGCCTTCTATTCGAACCACGGGCGAACCATCTCCATCGCCGCGCCCGGCGGAAACACCCGGGTCGACCAGTCAGGCGATGGCCGCCCTGACGGCATCCTCCAGGAAACCATCAAGCTGGGGCGACCAGGCGAGCACGAGTTCGGGATGTACATGGGGACGTCCATGGCTGCCCCCCACGTCGCCGGTGTGGCGGCTCTGGTCTACTCGCAGGGGATCACGCACCCAGAGCGTATCCGAGAGGTGCTACTCAGCACGGCCTCGCGCGATGTTCCTGCTTACGACAAGCACCAGTACGGGGCCGGCCTGCTCGACGCCGACGCAGCAACACGCGCTGCTGTTGCGCGCTTGCAGGTCCCGCGCCTGCCCTTCGCTCTCCTCGTGGGGCTGGCCTTTCTACCCTTCTTCGGCTCGGGCAGGCGCGAGCGCTTGCACGCCGGCGTCTTCGTCACAGTCACCGCCCTCACTGGCTTTGGGCTTACGCTCCTGCCCGGTCTAGGCGGGTTGGTACCCGGGGCCACCGCGACGACTTCCGCTAGCGTAAGCCTCATGCTGCATAACGCGCTCGCGATGAGCGCTCTGTCGGTATTGGCCGTGTACGCCCTCTTCGGCCAGGCCGCTGGTGCTGTCACCCGCGGGGCCGTCATCGGCGTGATGCTTGGCATCACCGCGTGGCTCGGGGCTGAGGCGCTGCTCCCGCTCCACGACGTGCAAGGCATTCCGGGGGTCGGCGGATGGGACCGACTCTGGCTAGGTCTCAACGCTCTGATGGGCGCCGTACTGGTACGGACTGCCATGCGTCGGGCCGACTAGACCGGTCTCTGCAAGCAGGGTGTGCTCTTCCCAACGACGCGCTTCAGCGAGCCCATATGACACGACATCCCAACCTCCTCGGGAGGACGCGATCACCGCAGCAGGGCCTATCCCTGCTGTGGGGTTCCGCCCTCCTCCTCGTCCTCCTCGTCGCGTGCTTCCCTGAGCCCGATGTGCGACCCGACCTCGTCAGGGTCGTGGTTGGACCGACAGGAGACGGACGCGACTGCACCCAAGCGGACTTGGCGTTTCGTCCCGACGAGCTGGTCGTCACCTTCATCGACGTCGGCCAGGGGGACGCCATCTGGATACGAACCCCCAACGATGGCGTCCCCAACAACGGGGTCCGTGAGGGTCACAACATCCTTATCGACGCCGGCGACCTCGGCGTGCTCGGGCGCACCGACGGCGGCGCCATCGTGACATCGTTCCTGCTGCGTAATGGCCTGCAGCCAGGCGATGAGATCCACACCTTTCTTGTGACACACCCGCACTCGGATCACTTCGGCGGTTACGGCGCAATCTTCGACACCTTCGCCGTGCGCAACGTCGTCGATCCGGGTTTTGAGCAGGGCGCACCGCAGAGCTACTTCGACTTTCTCGCTCGCGCCGAAGAAGAGACGACGAGGCACGGCGGGTCCGTGTTCCGGCCTGCCATCCCGCGCTGGGTCCCGCAGCGCTACGCGCGGACGACGGCGTGGGGAACAGAGCTCGACGTTCAGGTCTTGAACTCCCGCGCGACGCCAAACCCTGAGTATGCATCCGATCAGGCCAACAACGCGTCGATTGTGCTCCGTATCGGCTACGCTGGCAGAGCCTTCCTGCTCATGGGGGACGCCCACTGGGAAATCGAACTCGAGATCGAGCGGGATCTCGGCAATCTCGGCGTGAACCTGCTCAAGGTCGGGCACCATGGCAGCAAGACCTCGTCCGCGACCACCTTCCTCGAGAGCAGCTTCTCTGGGGTTCCTTTCCGGGAGAGATATGCTGTCATCCCGGCGGGGCGTAGGACCTTCTCTGGCGTACAGCATCCAAACCTAGAAACGGTGCTGCGAATTCACGACTTTGTGCCCTTCGATCATCTCTACTCGACCGAGCACGACGACGCCCATAAAGAGGAGCTGGAGGCACCCGACGACGACCACATCCTCTTCGTCATCGATGGGCGCGGTCGTATGCGTGCGTGCTACTGGCGGCAATAGTCCGCTGTTGGCGGCGGAGCGCTAGCGCGCTCGCAGGCGGACGAGCGCCTTGGTCATCGCCTCGCTGAGGAGTCGCGACATACGGACGAGTTCGGTGCCCATGTCTGGCCAGCCGGCAGCCAGCTGGCGGTCGAGCACCAGGACCCCGACGGTGCGGCCCTGAATCACGATCGGGATAGCGCACGCCGCCTGACCCCATTCCCCGGGCAGGAGCTGCCGCAGTCCATCGTCCAGCGGGAGGGTACCTACCAAAGCCTGCTGCTCCAAGGCCACGCGCGACCACCCCGAGCCTGCCTCCAGCACAACACTCCGCCCGACGGACTGCCGATGAAAGGGCAGCACAGAGAGCAGCGCCCGAAGTGTCAGCTGCCGCTCTTTGACGGAGAAGAACGCGACCGTCGAGAAGAGCAGGTGGAGCGTCTCCAGAACCTCCGTGAGCGGATCCTCTTGGTGCTGCTCACACTCGGCGATGCCCCGCGTAGCCAGCCGCAACACCTCACGGCCCGCGTCCGCCAAGTCGGTACGCATGGCGAAACTGCTCTGCAGGAGCAGCGGCAACTCGCTCAACGGTGAGAAGCGAAGCGAGATACCTTCAGAGCCGGACGCAGGCCCATCGTCAGACTCCACAAGGCCGTTGCGCTTGGTGTCCCCATCCACCTCAAAGGCCTTGATGGACTCGACAGCCCGCGCGACTACGTCCGCCGTCTGGCCGCTGGGATCAAAGGTGGCCAACTGTCTCGAGGGCGTGACCAGGCCACGGAAGTCTCCCGAGAGGCTCGGCATCCGGCCGGTGACCGGCGCGATAGTCCCCGTGGAGGTCCGCGGCACCGTGCTCGGAATGCGACCGGCGGCCGCGGTCGCGGACGGGGTCTTGGCCGACTTACGGCCGGCGGGCAGCGCGACGCCTGGGACCGATGCCGCGTCATCCACCTTCTTCGCGCGCGCTACGCTTCGCTCCGCATCGCGCCCTCCGCTGCCAGACGCGCGCTTGCCACCACTGGTCGGGGTCGACAGGGTCAACCTACCCGAGAAGAGGAGCCGCAGCAGCTGCGCCATCTCCGCTGGCTCAGGTACCCCCTGAGCCTCGAACGCTGCCCGAAGGCGGCGCAACTCGAACACCCGGATCGGCCACTCCTCGGTCGTCCGGCTCTCCACCGCCGCCGCGAACTGCATGCCAGTAAGAATCCCAGGCTTCCACTCCTCCGGAAGATGGGCGCGCAACATCGGCATGACCCCGTCAGCGACAGGATCGACGCAACCGATCATCAACGACCCATCCTGAGGCCGACGAATCGGCAACGCCGCATGCTCCAACCAGAAGCTGGGCGGCCTCACCCCCCAAAGCCGGTCATCTACATTCCGAGCGAGTCCATCCGAGACCCTCGGAAGGCTCAGCAGACGCGCCAAACCCTCGGCTATAGCCCGGTCATCGATCGCATCCTCAGCCAAGAGGTGGACCACCAGACTGCCACCCCTCACAAGCCAAGCCTTATAGCCCGCGATCAGGGCATCCGCTGCCAACCCGTACTGGTTCCCCAGCTCGCGAAGTCGTCCCGCTTCCATGGCCTCCCCGGAGCAACCCAGAGTACACGCGCCAACGCTATCATGCTTGTGGGCGCCATAGAAGTGCCTTGCTGGCCTGCGCCGTCGACCGGCGAGCGCCAGAGACGGTTCAGCCGCCTGCCGAGCACCGATGGCTCACCCCCTACGCTGCGGCGAGGCGAGGACACAAGGTGGGAAGGCCTGCCTACCAATGCGGAATAGGGGATGGTCCCACGCGTCCGGGAGTCATCGAGGAAGCCTCGGCTGTCATGCAGCAGATAGACCTCCTCAGCCGGCACCTGCGTCGCACCTTCGCCGTCGTCCAGGACCCCCAGACGCGGGGCTAGGCCAGGCACCCGCAGGCTTCCCAGCTCTTCCACGAAGACGCGCACCTGCCCGGTCTCGTCCTCTGCCCATCGCACCCAACGCTCAGCCAACTCGCCGCCCACGCCGTACTGCAAAACTGGAACATCATTCCGAAACACGGACGCCTCTGACATGTTGAGACGATCTCCCGGCATCCCGTAGACCCGCCCAAGTCTTGTCTGTCCCGCCGCATCGCGCCACAGCACGATGTCCCCTAGCCCTACGCGAGCAACACCTTCTCGGTAGCGGTGTACGAGGATGACGTCGCCCTCCCAAAGCGTTGGAGCCATCGCGTCGTCGGCGACCGTCAACACGGTCCACCGCGGAACAACGCCCAGGCCGATCACCAAGGTCATCGGCAACCACCACGACACGCCGGCAAGCAGCGCGTACGCCAGAGGGTGGTTGCTAGGCCGCAGCACATAGTCGTCACCATTGCGGCGCACCCAACCCTGCGCCCGGTACCCGGAGACCAGCATCCAACCCAAGGTGCCAGCAGCCAACATCAGCCCGGGCCACAAAGGAAAGAAGGTCAGCTCGTTCAGCAGGAACACACCAACGCCCCACAACGCGCTCAACAGCACCCCAGCCAGCAACGCTCTCGCTGGCTGTCCGACGTACGCCCACCCCAACCCGGGGCTCAACGCCGACAGCGCGACCACCCACGCGCTGGAGCGAGGCGCCAACTCTCCCAAATAGGCCAAGGGGTCGCGGTCCATCGCCCCACCACCGCCATCCGAGGGCCTATCGCTCGGCTCCTGCATCCCTGCTCCCTCTCCTTGCCTTTCCGCCACCCGGCCCGCGTCCCTCCAACCCTCGTCAGTCCGCGTCCCGCCACCACGACCAGCCCGTCCGAACCTCGCCTCGCTTGACCTCTATGCCACCGCACACCAGAGGACAAGGCGACGCGCTCATGCGCCCCTACAGCAGCGCCCTTGCGCAGCTCGCGACGCTCCCCCGGCACCCTTGACCCAAGAGCCTATGCCCTCCCCGCTTCGTACCGCCACCGGACTCGCGGCCGCGCTCTTCATGGCGCTGCCCCCCACCCTCGCCTTCAGCGGCTTGCCCACCTTCTTCCATGGACACCTGATCGGCGCCACTGCGCTAGCGGGACTGCTCCTACTCCTCACCCTGCTCTCACCCGCCGAGGACGACCGACCCGAGTGGAGCGGTCCGCTGCCCGGCCTGGCCCTGCTGTGGGCAATCTACCTCGGTCTTGCGCTGGCCTTCTCCAAACGGAGCGCTGAGGGATGGGACATCGCTCTGCTCTACACCCTACCGCTCGCATGGTTCGCCTTCGCCGCTGCGCGCCCGAAGCTGGCCGTCGAGACGGCGCTCCCCCTAGGCGTTGGCCTCGCCGGCGCTGCGACAGGCGTCGCCGCCTTCGTCTTCGCCTACATCTCTCCGTGGCCGCTTGCCCCCCCCTTCTTGGGGGTCCTCGACGCCGGCCTCCGAGCGACCTTCGACCAGCAGGCGGAGTTGGCGGTCTGGTCGGCCCTGGGCTTGCTGACGAGTACGGGCTGGCTGCTGCAGCGATCTGACCTGCGCTTCCGACCCCTGCTCTGGGCCGGAGCGACGGGCTTCGCGTTGGCCTCCGCCCTGACGCTGCCATGGACAGCGGCTACCGCACTCCTCGTGGGTGGCGCTGTGTTCGTGGTAGCCCAACACCCCCCACAGCGATCGCCGCTCCTGCTGGGGGGAGCAGGCCTGGCAGCCGCCCTGCTCCTCAACCTGAGCGCGGTCGGCCCTAGCCCCGCTCTACACGCAGCCGACCCGCCAGCGCTCCGCGTCCTCCATCCAGGAGCGGAGCCCGCGTGGCTCGCCAGCTCCACCCCTCGGGCCGCCTACCAGCGCGCTGAGCTCACCGCATCGATCGACAACCTCCCCTTCGGTGGTGGCGTCGAAGGCGTTGCACAGACCCTGCCCGCATGGCTGCCCATGGGAACGGATGTCTGGCAGAGCGCCCTGCCGACCACCAGCAGAGCCATGCACCCCCTGGCCGACCTCTTCGTCCGTTTCGGGATCGGGGCGGCACTGCTGCTCGCACTCCTCCTCGCTGGTGTGGCCCGCAACGTCCGCTTTCCAGCGGTCCAAGGCGCTGGAAAGCCCGCGTGGATTGCGGGCGTCGTCGCCCTTGGAGCCTGGTGCCTCCTGCCCGGAGGCGTCACCGCACCTAGCCTCATCCTGATCAGCGCGCTCTGTCTGACCACAGCCCCCACCGACCCGCGTCCCGCCAACGACACGCTTGTGAAACGCGACGCGTCAGCCACGCCCACCGCCAAGGTGATCTCGTGGGCGCTCGCCCTGGCGCTCGCAGGAGTCTATTGGGGCCATACAGTCCAGACTGCCCGCTGGGGACTCGCACAAGGACGAGCCCACGTATTCCTGGGCCACGGCATGATGACCGAGGGCATCGCCGCCACCGAAGCAGCCCACGGGCACCAAACCCGCTTTCTCTCGCTCCACACCCGCGCCGTAGCCCTGCAGTACGGCCAACCAGGCGAGCGAGAGGACGAGGTAGGCTTGCTGCTCCGACAAGCTCAGGCGCTTCGCCCCTACGATCTCCAACTCATGATCGAGCTGGCGTCGTTTCAGGCACGCAGGATCCCCCAGGACCGACAGCAGGCTGCCGAGCATATGCAGCAGGTCACGCAGATGCTCCAAAGAGTGCTCCTGGCCCAGCCCAACAATCGGGAGGCCGCCGAGCTGCTGGCGGATGTCGAGATCTTGCGCTTCGACCACGACCAAGCGATCGCCGTCCTCGCCAACCTCCTGCAGCACCAACTTTCTCAGCGCGACCGCGGGAGGGTGCTCTACCGCCTCGGCCAACTGCATGACGAGTTCCGTGACGAGCCGCGCGTCGCGCTGGCCTACTACGAACGCGCCCTGGAAGCTGGCGTACCAGGCCACCTCGAGAGACCGGTCCGCGACAAGATCGGCGAGATGCAGCGGTGGCTGCAGACAGGATCTCGCCCGGCCCACCGCCCTGGAGGGCACGACCACGGCCATGGGCATGACCACGACCATGGGCATGACCACGACCATGGGAACGACCACGACCATGGGAACGACCACGACCATGGGAACGACCACGACCATGGGAACGACCA
>ERZ869909.1833-NODE-1833-length-15920-cov-3.330240_pt1 | contig 15920 bp, 10 predicted proteins | sample MGYA00520892_ERZ869909 | MGnify/ENA primary metagenome ERZ869909 (study PRJEB32215, sample SAMEA104723947) | bioreactor metagenome | biome: bioreactor; feature: anaerobic bioreactor; material: water | place: China | collected 2015-03-12 ...
GCCGTCGCAGATCAGCGGCCTGATCCGCTTGGTGACGACGGCCTTGGCCCAGACCTGGCCGCGGCTCGACCACACCCGGACCCGCCCGCCCTTGGCGATTCCCTTCTCGGCCGCCAGCTCCTCGCTGATCTCGACGAAGAACTCGGGCTGCGTAACGGCATTCACGCGGTTGTGCTTGGTCCAGTAGTGGAAGTGCTCGGTCAGCCGGTACGAGGTCGCGACCAGCGGGAACTCGTCGCTGGTGCCGAGGCTCGCCACGTCGCTCGGGAAGATCCGCGCCACGGGATTGCCGCGCATCTCGCGGTTGAGCGGGTTGGCGACCGGGCTCTCGAACGGCTCCATGTGGGTCGGGAACGGCCCGTCCCGCATCAGGCGCCGCGAGAAGAACCGGGCGGTCCCTTCCGGGTTCATGATGAAGGGGCCGACCTCGCGCGGATTGGCCGTCACCGCGATGTCGGGCACGTCGACCCCGGCCCAGCGCTCGCCGTTCCACTCGATCAGCCGGCGCGTGGGGTCCCACGGCTTGCCGTCGATGTCGCAGGACGCCCGGTTGTAGAGCACCCGCCGGTTGGCCGGCCACGAGAAGGACCAGTTCTGGAACGTCCCCATATTGCCGGGATCGGCGTTGTCGCGCCGGGCCATCATGTTGCCGTCCGGCGTCCAGCAGCCGGTGTAGATCCAGCAGCCGCCCATGGTCTTGCCGTCGTCGCGCATCTGGCCGAAGCTCGACAGCTGCTGACCTTTCGCCAGCACCACCTTCGTCGGGTCTTCGGGGTCGGTGATGTCCTCCAGCGCCCTGCCGTTCAGCTCCATCGCCAGCTCGGCCGGGGTGGGATGCAGCGGGTCCTCGTACTCCCAGGCGAGGTTCAGGATCGGCTCGGGCGCCGGCCCGCCTTCCGTGCGGTAAAGTTCCCGCACCCGCTGGAAGATGTTGGCCATGATCGCGATGTCGGTCCTGGCCTCGCCCGGAGGGGTCGCCCCCGCCCAGTGCCATTGCAGCCAGCGGCCCGAATTCACCGTGGCGCCCTCGTCCTCGGCGAAGCAGGTGGTCGGCAGCTCCAGCACCTCGGTCTGGATCGTCGACGGGTCGACGTCGTTGTAGATGCCGTGGTTCTCCCAGAAGGAGGCCGTCTCCGTCTCCAGCGGGTCCATGACGACCAGGAGCTTCAGCTTCGAGAAGGCTTCCGTGAGCTTGCCCCGGTTGGGGAAGGCCAGGATCGGGTTGAAGCCCTGGCAGAAGTAGAGGTTCACCTCGCCGTTGTTCAGCTTCTCGAACATCTTCATCGCGTCGTATTGCGCGATGTCGAGCTTGGGCAGCCAGTCGTAGCCCCAGCCGTTCTCGGCCGTCGCATGCTCGCCCCACATGGCCTTGAGGAAGCTGACGAAGAACTTCTCGTAGTTCTGCCAGTAGCTCATCTGGTTCGGCCGCAGGGGCTTGTTGCCGCGCGTCGAGATATAGGTCGCGTAGTCGGGCTCGGTCTCGCGCGGGATCGCCAGATAGCCGGGGATCAGGTTGGACATCAGCCCGATGTCGGTCAGGCCCTGGATGTTGGAATGCCCGCGCAGGGCGTTCATGCCGCCGCCCGCGACGCCGATATTGCCCAGCAGGAGCTGGAGCATGGCCATGCCGCGGATGTTCTGCGAGCCCTTCGAATGCTGCGTCCAGCCGAGCGCATACATCGAGGTCATGACCTTGTCGGGCGCCGAGGTCTCGCCGATCATCTCGCAGATCGTGAGGAACCGGTCCTTCGGCGTGCCGCAGACGTTCTCGACGAATTCCGGCGTGTAGACGTCGACATGCTTCTTCAGAAGCTGCCAGACGCAGCGCGGATGCTGCAGCGTCTCGTCGACCTTGACGTAGCCGTCGTCGCCGAACTCGTATTCCCAGCTCGTCTGGTCGTAGCTGCGGCTCTCCTCGTCATAGCCGGTGAACATGCCGTCCTGCCAGCCGAAGTCCTCGCGCACGATGTAGCCGACATTGGTGTAGTTGCGGACATAGTCCCACTGCACCTTGTCGTTCTCGATGCACCAGCGGATCACCCCCATCAGGAAGGCGATGTCCGAGCCGGGGCGGATCGGGGCGTAGTAGTCGGCCACCGAGGCCGAGCGGTTGAAGCGCGGATCGACCACGATCAGCTTGGCGCCGCGATGGTGCTTGGCCTCCGTCACCCATTTGAAGCCGCACGGATGCGCTTCGGCGGCGTTGCCACCCATGATGACGACGAGGTCGGTGTTCTTGATGTCGGTCCAGGAGTTCGTCATCGCTCCACGGCCGAAAGTCGGGCCCAAACTGGACACCGTGGGGCCGTGTCAGACGCGCGCCTGGTTGTCGAATCCTACGATCCCCATGGAGCGGACCACCTTGTAGGTCATCCATGCGGTCTCGTTGGTGGTCGCCGAAGCCGCGAGGAACCCGGTCGAGGTCCAGCGGTTCACGGTCACGCCCTTGTCGTTCCTCTCGACGAGGTTGGCGTCGCGGTCGTCCTTGATCGCGCGGGCGATCTTGTCGAACGCCTCGTCCCAGCTGATCTCCTGGAAGCGGTCGGAGCCCGGGGCGCGATAGCGCGGATGCGTCAGGCGCGTCTCGGCCTTGACGTAGGACTTGAGCGCCGCGCCCTTCGGGCAGAGCGTTCCGCGGTTGGTCGGATGGTCCGCGTCGCCCTCGATGTGGATCAGGTCGGCCTTCTCGCCGGCGGCCAGATCGCCCCTGGAATACATGATGATTCCGCAGGCGACGGAGCAGTAGGTGCAGATATTGCGGGTTTCGGTGGTGGTGGCCAGCTTGAAGTCTCGCACATGGGCGGCGACGGCCGCCTCGGCTTGCCCGAACCCCATCGCGCCGAGCGATGTGGCCGCCACCCCCGCGCCGGTCAGCTTCAAGAAGCTGCGACGCGTAAGGTCAATATTCACGGCTCTCTCTCCCTTCACTGCCTGTCTTGTCGATAGGTTGCTACAGGTCGCTGCAATCCGCTTTATTTCCTCTTGACCGAGCATGATCCATCCAATGTGCCCCAGTGTCAATTAAAGAGCGCTGTATCTACGGGGATACAACGACTTGGTTTCCGGCCGATTTCCGTTCCCGCGCCGCATCTTGCGCCGGACCGGCCGGCCGTCGATCGGTTGCTTGCCGCGGGCGGCCGAAGATGGCACAAGATCGGGCAGGCTCGATGCCGGCCGTGCGCCGCCTTTCGCTTCGCCGGGGCGGGCATGGCGAGGAAGGAGCACGCACATGAACGAGATGTCCGTCACGCAGGAGCCGCGCCTGACCTCGCTCGCCCATGGCGGCGGCTGCGGCTGCAAGATCGCCCCGGGCGTGCTCGCCGACATCCTGCGCGGCGGTTCGCCCCTGCCCGTGCCGCCCGAGCTTCTCGTCGGCATCGAGACCTCGGACGACGCCGCCGTCTACCTGATCAACGACCGCCAGGCGCTCGTGGCCACCACCGACTTCTTCATGCCGGTCGTGGACGATCCGGGCGATTTCGGCCGCATCGCCGCCACCAACGCGATCAGCGACGTCTATGCCATGGGCGGCACCCCCATCTTCGCCTTGGCGCTCGTCGGCATGCCGGTCAGCCGGATATCGACCGCGACCATCGCGAGAATTCTGGACGGCGGGGCCGCGGTCTGCCGGGCGGCGGCCATTCCCATCGCCGGCGGCCACACGATCGACTCGGTCGAGCCCATCTACGGGCTCGTGGTCGTCGGGCTGGTCGACCCGGCGCATCTGAAGCGCAATTCCGATGCGCGGCCGGGCGACGTGCTGGTGCTGGGCAAGCCGCTCGGCGTCGGCGTCTTCTCGGCCGCGCTCAAGAAGGAGAAGCTGCCCCCCGACGCCTATGCCCGGATGATCGATGCCACCACGCGCCTGAACACTCCCGGGCCTTCGCTCGCGCGTCTGTCCGGCGTCCATGCCATGACCGACGTGACGGGCTTCGGCCTCGCCGGCCACGCGCTGGAGATGGCGCGCGGCTCGAACGTGCGGATCGGCATCGACTGGAACGCGGTGCCGCTGCTGTCGGGCGCGCGCGATCTCGCCGCGGCGGGCTTCGTCACCGGCGCCTCGGGCCGCAACTGGGCGAGCTACGGCCACGACGTGCAGCTCGCCGGCGCGCTGGACGAGACCGATCGCGCCCTGCTGTGCGACCCGCAGACCAGCGGCGGCCTGCTGGTCGCCTGCGCCCCCGAGGCCGCCGGGGAGGTTCTGGCGATCTTCCGCGAGCAGGGCTTCGCCGAAGCCGTGACCATCGGGCGCGTCGAGGCCGGCGCGTCGGGACTGGTCGTCGCCTGAACCGGGGAGACCCCCGCCTGCATCGGGGCGCAAGCCGGCCGGGACATCGCCCCGCGCCCGAAGCGCATCGCCATTTCCCGGAGATGACCGCCCGCACGCGGCCGATCGATAAAATTGTCGGTGTTGCCTGATCGGCCTGTTAATCGATCTGGGTCTAGTGGACAGGGATTGCCCGGGGAAATCGCCGGGCACGCCGACGAGCGGGAGGCCGAGAGCCATGTCGATCCTGCCACCCAACGCCATGTCGATCCTGCCGCGACGAATGGGCGGCCAGGTCGTCCTGCTCGCGGTCTTCTACTGCCTTCTCATGTATGTGCTGCTGACGGTCGGCCGCGCCGCCGGCGTGTCGTCGGTCGTATGGCCGACCAATGCGCTGGCGCTCGGCATATACATGCTCTTCCGGCGCTCGGACTTCCTGCCGTTCACCTTCGCGGTGATCGGCGGCGCCTTCCTCGTCCATCTCGTGCTCGGCGACGCCCTGTCCTATTCGGTCGCCTGCGCCGTCGGCAGCGGCCTCACCTTCGGGCTGGTCGGATGGGGCTGCACCCATTTCGGCATGGCGAGCGCCCGCACGCTGAGCGTGCGGATGGTGATCGGGCTCGCAGGCGTCGCCATCTTCGCGACCATCCCCGGGGCGCTTGTCGGCGCGGCGACGCTCGCCGTGACGACGGGCGGCGATGCGGGGCAGTATTTCCTGCGCTGGTGGCTGCCGGAGATGGCCAGCATCGTGCTCCTCCTGCCGCCCTTCGCGCTGTGGCGCAACGCCGACGACTGGCCGGAGCCTGAGGAGATGGCGCCCGGCGCCCGCGCCGGTCCGCTGCACGGCGCCAATCTCGGCGAGACGGTCGCCGCATCGGCCGCGCTCGCGGCGAGCGGCGGCGTCGCGGTCGCGGTCGGCGATCCGTTGCTGTTGAACCTCGGCGCCATCGTCCTCCTCTGGTTCGCCTTCCGGCTGGGCGTCTTCCAGACGGCCGCGGCCGCCTCGCTGTTTTCCGTCGCCATGGTGGTCGGCGCGTCGGCCGGAGCCTGGCATTTCGGCGACGACCGCCTCGTCGGGCTGCTGCGCCTGCAAGGGGTCATGGCTCTCGATCTCCTGCCCGCGCTGTTCGTGGCCGCGGTGATCGCGCAGCGCGAGCGCCTGCGGCGCAGGCTGCAGGAGGACGAGCGGCGGCTCTCCTTCGCGCTCGAGGCCGCCAATGACGGCATCTGGGATCTGCACGTGCCGACCGGCTCGCTCTTCCTCAGCCCGCAGGCCCACCGGATGCTCGGCTACGAGCCCGGCGAGATCGCGCCCGCCATCGCCGAGGTGCATCGGCTCATTCATCCCGAGGACCTGCACAACTGCGTGCTGGGCTTTCTCGACGGCGAGGGCGCGCACACGGATGCCTATGAGAGGGAATTCCGCACCCGCCACAAGAGCGGCGAATGGATCTGGCTGCACGAGCGCGGGAAGATCGTGGAGCGTGATGCCGGGCGCAGGGCGATCCGCGTCGTCGGCACCGTGACCGACATCACCCGCCGCAAGCAGCTCGAGGAGGAGCTGGCGCACGCCGCGGCCCACGACCGGCTGACCGGGGTCGCCAATCGCGCCGCTTTCGACGATGCGCTGTCCATGGCGCAAGGCCGCTGGGAGCGGCATGGAGAAGCCTTCGCCCTGATGCTGATCGACCTCGATCACTTCAAGCGCATCAACGACACGCACGGCCACGTCGCCGGCGACGCGCTGCTCGCGGTCACGGCGGCGCGTCTTCGGCAGGCCACGCGCACCGGCGATCTGGTCGCCCGCTTCGGCGGCGACGAGTTCGCCGTCATCGCCTACGGGCGCGACCACGCGGAGCTCGCCGCGCTGGCGCGGCGCATCTGCGCCATGCTCTCGCGCCCCGTCGCGGGGCCGACCGGGCAACTGACGTCGAGCGTTTCGCTCGGCGTCGCGATGGCCGCCGGGTGCTCGACGCCGACCGACTTGATCGAGCGCGCCGACCAGGCGCTTTACGGCGCCAAACGCGCGGGCCGGAAGACGTGGCGGATGTTCGAGCCCGCGCCCCAGAGGCAGACCGCCTGACCGGCACGCCGCGCGGGCGATGTGGAACCTCGTCATCAACGCGGCGACGCATGGCGGCAGCGCCACGATCGCCAACGGCGACAAGCCGAAAGGTCTCATCCAGACCGTCAGATTGCCGCTCGCTACAGGCGAGGACCGCCCCTGACGCGTCGCCCCGCCCGGCCGGATTTGTTGCGCATCCGCCACAGCCTGCCGGAAATGCGCGAAGCCGGCTCTTGAGGCCCGGCAGGCCGGAGAGACGTGCCGAAACCGCCGAATCCGGCCAATAACATGACTAAAACACACAAGTTTTGGCTCCGTTGCGGCCGTTTCCCGTAAGCGGCTGGAATGGTTCCAGAATTGCGGCGCTTGACACGGCTCCGCCCCCGTTCCTATGGCATGGCTGCACTGTCAGCCAACCGTCCGCCGGGTAGCCAGCGATCGTCTTTGCAGCTTGGTAGCCGTGGATCGGGTTGTGGCATGGATGCGGGAAGCGGAGAGTTCGAGGAACTGTATCTTGACGCGCGGCCGGGCCTGCTGCGCCGCGCCGCCCGGCGGCTGGGGTCGCAGTCGACCGCGGCCGATCTGGTACAGGACGTCTTCCTGCGCCTGTGGGAGCGGCGGTCGACCCGGATAGACGACGCGGCCGCCTATCTCAGCCGGTCCGTCAACAACGCCATCGTCGACCATCTGCGCGCCGAGCGCGTGCGCAGCGCCTATGCGGAAGGCATCCTGCCCGAGCAGTACGCGCCGCCGGTGCCGACGCCGCTGGAGATCGTGGAGACGCACGATGCCGCCCGGCGCATCGACGAGGCGATCGAGGCCCTGCCGGAGCGCACGCGTCATATCTTCCTGCTGAACAGGATTCACGGCAGGAGCTTTGCCGAGATCGCGGCGGTCATGCGGATTTCCGACAGGTCGGTCGCCAAGCATATGGCGCGCGCCGTCGCCGTGTGCGAAGGCGTGATGTCGAAGGAGATGCCCTAGGCGGATTTCCGGCAGCCGCCTTCGTCGCCTGCGCCATCGGTCCCCGAACGGAATCCATGAACGACCAGGAACCCCCGAAACGCACCGAAGCGGAGATAGGCGAGGAAGCGCGCGCCTGGTTCGTGCGCCTGCTCCAGCAGCCGGCCGCGGCGGAGCGGGCGAGGTTCGAGGCCTGGCGCGCCGCCGATCCCGCGCATGACGCGGCGTTCCGCAAGGTCGAGGCCGCCTGGGACGCATCCGGCAAGCCCGGCGCGCGGGCGGCGGCGAGGGAGGCGGACAGGCTCTCCGTCTATCTCGAGGCGATGGACCGCGCGAAGGCGCAGCGCAAGACCGGCCGCCGGCTCGGCGCGGCCAGCATCGCGCTCGCCCTTCTTCTCGGCGCGGGCATCTGGCTCGAACGGCCGAACCTGCTGCAGGATTGGGCGGCCGATCACGTCACGCCGCGCGGCGAACGCCGCATGGTGACGCTGTCGGACGGATCGACGGCGCTTCTCGACGCCGACAGCGCGATCGCGGAAGACCATGCCGGCGGCGAGCGGAGGGTTCGGCTGATCCGGGGCGGGGCCTTCTTCGACGTGCTGGCCTCTGGCACGCCCTTCGTGGTCGAGGCCGCCGACGGCGCGGTGCGGGTTCTGGGCACGCGCTTCGACGTGCGCCTGCTCGCGGAAGGCGGCGTGGTGACGCTGGAGCACGGCAGCGTCGCGGTGGAAGCCGGGGAGGGCGCAGGCCGGGCGGTGCTCGAACCGGGGCAGCAGGTCCGGTTCGACGGATCGGGCGTCGGCGCGGTCGAGGACGTCGATCTCGGCGATGCGCTCGCATGGCGCGGCGGCCGGCTCGTCTTCTACCGTGCCCGCCTTGCCGATGTCGTCCGCGAGGTCGAGCGCTATCGCCCCGGCCGCATCGTCATCGTCGGCGCCGCCCTCGCCGGCGAGCGCGTGACCGGCAGCTTCCCGCTGGCGGACACGGATGCGGCGCTGCGCTCGTTGCAGGCGAGCGTCGGTTTCCGGATGAACGGCGTCGCCGGCCGCCTGATCGTGATCGGCCCCTGAAAAAGAAATCAGCGATTCCAGCCGGTTGGCCGAATCCTCGAAAGAATCCGGCTTCGCCCGGTTCAGTGAAGCCGCCCCTGAAACGTGAACGGTATGAAGGGCGCGGAAATCCCGGCACGACGGGCCGCCCGCGTCCGCAGGGTTCATCGAGACGAAGGGCGTTCATCCGTGACGACACAAAGGCCGACAGGGGCAACCTGCCTGCTCGCGCTCGCGCTGCTGGGTACGGCGAGCAGCATGACCATGACCGCCGCGCAGGCGCAGCAGGCCGCCCGGCGGCAGTTCAGCTTCGACATTCCGGCAAAGCCCGTCCCGCAGATGGTCAACGACATCGCGCGCGTGGCGGGCCTGTCGGTCGTGTTCCGCGAGAACAGCCCGATCACGGCGAGGGGCGGATCGATCCGCGGCACGATGACGGTGGACCGGGCCCTGGCGCAGCTTCTCGCCGGCACCGGCCTTTCCTGGCAGTTCACCAACGCCAACACGGTGACGATCACCGACCGGGTTGCGGCGGCTCATGCGCCGGTCGATACCGACGGAGCGGTCGTGCTCGGCACCATCGACGTCACCGGCGGCAGCGAAAGCTCCGTCTACAGCCCCTACGAGACCGCCGCGCCGACCAATCACATCGCCGCCGAGAACATCGAGCGCTTCCGCGGTTCGAGCCCGGCCGACATCTTCCGCGGCACGCCGGGCGTGCTGTCGGGCGAGGCGCGCAACGGCGCCGGCTCCATCGACCCCAACATCCGCGGCATGCAGGGCTTCGGCCGCGTCGCGACCACCATCGACGGCGCGGAGAACGCGGTCACCGTCTATCAGGGCTATCAGGGCGTCTCCAACCGCACCTTCGTCGATCCCGACTTCATCGCCGGGGTCGACATCGTCAAGGGCGCCGACGCCGGGTCGTGGGGCAATGCCGGCTCGGTCGCCATGCGCACGGTCGGCGCCGACGACATCGTCAAGCCGGGCGACACCTGGGGCCTGCGCGTCAAGGGCGGCTTCGGCACCAACACGTCGAGCCCCAACGCGGGCGACATCAGCGGGTATCGATACCAGTCGGGGGCGGGAACCGCCACGCCGGCGCCCACCGGCATGGACCGCCCGTCCTTCCTGTCGCCGACCAGCGGCTCGGGCAGCATCGTCGGCGCGTTCAAGCAGGAGGATTTCGACTTCCTCGCCGGCTACGCCCACCGCAGGCAGGGCAACTACCACGCCGGCCGGCACGGCCCGGTGGCCGAGCCTCTCAACATCGGCGACACGCCCGATCCCTGGGGCGGAACCCAGCCCAACACCATGATCAACAACGGCCTCGTCAACTATCGCGGCGGCGAGGAAGTGCTGAACACCCAGCTCGAGACGCAGTCGTGGCTGGCCAAGGCGACGGCGCGCTTCGCCGACGATCACACCCTGCAGCTCGGCTATATGGGGTATCGCAGCGAGGCGGGCGACCGGCTGGCCTCGCGGCTGACGAGCAGGACGGGGCAGGCGGTGCAGCAGGCGCAGACCGTGGGCACCAGCCTCGACACCTATACGGCCCGCTATCGCTGGGACCCGGCGGACAGCGACCTGATAGACCTGAAGGCCAATCTCTACTGGACCCGCCTGGAGCTGCGCAATCCCATCCGCGGCGGGCGCGCCGTCGCTCCGCAGGACATCGGCCTGCCGTCCGACTTCCGGGTCGGCTCCGACACCGACATGTGGGGCGCCGACGTCACCAACCTGTCGACGTTCGGCTTCGACCACGGCGACCTCGACCTGACCTACGGCCTGTCCTATCGCGGCGAGGACACGCGGGGCAGCCGGCACACGCCGGCGCTGGAAGGCTGGCTCACCCCGCGCGACGCCATCCGCCACGAGGCGGCCGGCTTCGTCAAGGCCAAGTACCAGCCGCTCGCCTGGGACTGGCTGACGCTCAACGCCGGGCTGCGCTACTCGCATTTCTGGTCGCAGGACCGGTTCGATCCCTACGAGCGCCACCAGATCCGCGACAAGCCGGCCGGTCTCAGGAAGGAAGCCGGCGGCTTCAGCCCCTCCGTGGGCGTGACGCTGGAGCCCTTCGACGGCACGCAGTTCTACGTCAACTATTCCAATGCGATGCGTGCGCCCAGCATCATCGAATCCGTGTCGGCCTTCAACAGCGTCGTCGCCAGTGCCGACGTGAAGCCGGAGCGCTCCAGCAACTGGGAGATCGGCGCCAATTTCAACCGCGACGGGCTGCTGGCTGAGGACGACCGCGCCATGCTCAAGCTCGGCTACTTCAACTGGGACGTGAAGGACTATCTCGCGCGCAACGTCATCGTCGCCCCCGGTGTCCCGCTGACGCTGAACATCGCCAACATCCACCGCGCGCGCTTCTCCGGCCTTGAGCTGTCCGGCCGCTACGAGATCGGCGGCTTCACCGCGGATCTCGCCGCGAACTATTTCCTCAACGTCGAATATTGCCGCACGGCCGACACCTGCGGCAACAAGAGCCTTTACGGCGACTACGCCACCAACCACGTCCAGCCGGAATACACCATCGACCTGACGCTGTCGCAGAAGCTGCTCGAGGAGAGGCTGACCGTCGGAGGCCGCGTGTCCCATGTCGGCCCGCGCGCCGCCGGCCATGGCGACGTGACCGCGCAGGGCGCCAGCCAGTTCATCGCCGTGGTGGACTGGAAGCCCTACACGCTGGTCGACGTGTTCGCGGAATACAGGATCAACGACAACTTCACCGCCTCCTTCCGGGTCGAGAACCTGTTCGACCGCTTCTATGTCGATCCGCTCGGGCTGGTGACGCAGCCGGGGCCGGGCCGCACCTTCTACGCCAGCCTGACGGGCTCGTTCGGCGGCGATCATCCGCTGCCGCATGTCTCGGCGCCCTTCGTCCGCGGCGTCGAGGGCGCCGGGGCGGTGGACTGGACGGGGTTCTATGCCGGCGCGCATGCGGGCGGCGCCTTCGGCCGCACATGGGGCGCGACGACGACGCTCGACGGCTCGGACAGCGCCGTCGCCGCCCGCGAATCGGCCGACCAGAACCTCAACGGCGCCCTGTTCGGCGTGCACGCCGGCTACAACTGGCAGCTCGGCAACCGCTTCGTGCTCGGCGTCGAGGCCGACTGGAGCAAGACCTATATGCACGATTCCAGGAAGGTGCTGGCGACCGACCCCATTCTGGCCGTCGACGGTCATGCCGACGCCTATACCAGCTACGACATCGACTGGACGTCGAGCTTCCGCGGCCGCATCGGCTATGCCGTCAACGACCGGCTCCTCGCCTACGCCACCGGCGGCCTGGCGCTGGCGCGCGAGACCCAGTGGCGCGACCAGTACGTTTCCAACAACGCCAGCGCCGGCCAGCCGCTCGGCAGCGAAACCGCGGTCATGTTCGTGGAGAAGGCCGCGGCGACGCGCGCCGGCTTCACCATCGGCGGCGGCGTGGAATATGCCCTCAACGACCGCTGGTCGATCCGCGGCGACTACGGCTACACCCGCTTCCGCAGGAAGGACTTCAAGTTCGCGAACGCCCGCGCCGGAACCGGCAAGGACTATACGACCACGACCAGCACGATCATCGGCTACGAGACGATCGACTATTCGCAGGATCCGAACATGGCATGGATCTGCGACATCATTCCCGAAATCTGCGTGCCCTTCGAAAGCCCGATCTACGAGCACGAGCATACGAACCACACCGGCGGCTCCAGCGTCGTCAACGGCCGCAACGCCTCGAACTCGCTCGACTTCCACACCTTCAAGATCGGGCTGAGCTACAGGTTCTGAGCCGGTCGCGCCGGAACGGACCCTTCCCCGGCATCGGGGAAGGGCGGCCGGTTGCCCCGATCTTTGGCCGCTGTTTGCGAAGGATCAACGTGCGGGGACACCGAATGGTGGCAATGAGCCAGGCATGTTCGTTGGAACGGGTTGCCGGCAGTGACCGATGCTGGAAGCGGCATGATGAAATGCGTGCGCATTCTGTGCGCCGTCGCCCTTCTGTGCCTCGGCTTCGCCCACAAGCCTCCCATGCCGGACGGGCAGTTCGCTCAGGCGGTCGAACTCTCGCAATACACCTTTCCCGACGGTTCGCCGCACGTCCTTTGCCTTCCCGGCGACGCCGATCACGGCGAGCATGACGGTCCGGATTTCGGCTCGGGCTGCGAGGCCTGCCGCCTCATCGCCTCTCTCCTTCCGCCTGCGCCGCAGGACACCACCGGCTGGCTGATCCGCCTTCCTGCCGACCGCTTCGTGCCGCTGCAGGCCGAAGCGCTCCGCCGGCCTTTCCTGCTGCCGAACGCCGCGCCGCGCGGGCCTCCGTCCCGGCCGATCGTCCGAACCGCCGCTGTCTCGACGGCGGCTGTCTCAGCCCGCGCCGGATGACGTCCGCCTGAAACGGAGTTCCGGTGCCATGCCGGAATTCCATCCATGTTGCACAATTCGTTTCACACCCGCCTTCTGGCCGCCACGGCCGCACTTCCCCTTGCCGTTCTCCTCCAGCCGCTGCCCGCCTTTGCGCAAAGCGGCTCCCACGCGCATCACGCGGCCGGCGAACGACGGCTGCCGGCCCCCACGGTCGAGGCTGCACAGCGCGAGTCCGCGGCGGAGGAGGATGGCTCCTCGACGCTGCTCGACCAGATCGACGTCGTCGGCCGTTCCGAGGCCCTGTCGCTTGCGCCCTCGGCTTACGACGTTCCGCAGGCGGACATCGAGGCCTCGCGCCTCTCCGCCGGCGACACCGCCCGCCTGTTCGAGCGGATTCCGGGCGTCGCCTTCCAGACCGGCGGCGGCGTCTCGTCGCTGCCCGTCGTCAACGGCATGGCGAGCGACCGCATCCTGACGCGCGTCAACGGCATGGCCGTCACCGCGTCCTGCGGCAACTTCATGAACCCGCCGCTGTCCTATATCGACCCGGCCGCCGTGTCGGAGGCGACGCTCCATGCCGGCATCACGCCGGTCAGCCTCGGCGGCGACAGCATCGCCGGCACCATCTCGGTCAACTCGGCCGGCCACGTCTTCGCCGAAGCCGGCGAGGGCTCCGTCCGGGGCGGCAGCGTCTCGACCTACTACCGCAGCAACGGCGACGGCATCGGCGGCAGCGTCCGCCTCCACCACGCCACCGAGAACGTCAGCATCTCCTACACCGGCGCCGGCGTGCGCGCGCGCAACTACGAGGACGGCGCCGGCAACGCGGTGCCCTCGACGCTCTTCAAGTCCCACAACCATCTGCTCAGCGTCGCCGTCCGCAGCGAGAACCATCAGCTCGGCCTCGATCTCGGCTGGCAGAGAATCCCCTATCAGGGCTTCGTCAACCAGTTCATGGACATGACGGACAACCGCGCCTTCTCGGTCAACGGCAGCTATTCCGGCGATTTCGACTGGGGCACGCTGAGCGGCAGGCTCTACCGCCACGATGTCCGCCACTCGATGGACATCATCGCCAATCCCGGCGCGATGCCGATGGAAACGGACGGCAGCGACACCGGCTACAGCCTGAAGGCGGACATCACGTCCTATGAGGGGCAGCGCATCACGCTCGGCCACGAATATCACCGCTACCGGCTCGACGACTGGTGGCCGCCGGTCGCCGGCTCGATGATGATGGGGCCGGACACGTTCTGGAACATCAACGACGGCAAGCGCGACCGCGCGGCGGTCTATGGCGAAGTCGAGACCGAATGGACGCCCGCGTGGCAGACGCTGTTCGGCGCGCGCTACGAGTTCGTCACCACCGATACGGGCGACGTCGTCGGCTACAATGGCGGCATGATGTACGCCCCCGACGCAACTGCCTTCAATGCGCTCGACCGCAGGCGCGAGGACCACAATCTCGACCTGACGGCCACGGCCCGCTACGAGCCGGGCAAATCGCATGCGCTCGAGTTCGGCTTCGCCCGCAAGACGAGATCGCCGAACCTTTACGAGCGCTATGCCTGGTCGACAAACAACATGGCGTCCAGCATGGTCAACTGGACGGGCGACCTCAACGGCTATGTCGGCAACCCGGACCTGAAGCCGGAGGTCGCCCACACCGTCCGCGCGAGCCTCGAATGGCACGATGCGGGGCAGCAGGACTGGCACCTCAAGACGACGGCCTACTACACGCGCGTCGACGACTATATCGGCGTGCGTTGGGAGCGCGACGTGGTGCGGGCGGGGCGGCCGACGCAGGCGCTGCTGCGCTTCGCCAACCACGACGCCGAGCTCTACGGCTTCGACATCGAGGGCTCGAAATATCTCGGCTACGCCTATGGCGACTGGAACGCGCGCGCAGCCTTCAGCTATGTGCGCGGCCGCAACCTCGACACGGGCCTGCCGCTCTACAACATCATGCCGCCGAACCTGCGCCTGTCGCTCGAGCACGCGCTCGGCGGCTGGACGAGCGCGGTCGAGCTGCAGGCGGTCGCCGACAAGAGCCGCGTCGATCCGGTGCGCCTGGAGCAGCGGACGGACGCCTACGCGCTCGTCAACCTCCGCACGAGCTACAGATACGAGAACCTGCGCTTCGACGCCGGCATCGACAACCTGTTCGACACGAACCACCATCTGCCGCTCGGCGGCCTGAACGCCGCCGAGCATCGCGCCGGCAACCTCGATCCGGTGCGCGGGCCGGGCCGGTCGTTCAATGTCGGCCTGACGGTCGACTTCTAGGTAATCGAGGAAGATTGCCGCAGCCGGACAGCATTCCCGGACCGTCACTGTTTTCCGCAGTGACGGTCCGGGCAACTGCCGCAACGACAAGGGTTTGCGCGGCCTTTCCTGACGTGTTGCCCGCATGACGATGAGCTGTTAAGTTGATTGTGTACCAAGACTGGCGCAGCGCAGTCGTGCCTGTGGGCATATTCCTGCTGCAAGGCCGTATCCAGCCGGCCATTCCCAGACGCGCTCCGGCTCCCTAGCGCGCGTCGGCCCTGCCAGCAGGGTGGAGCCTGACCTTGTCGCAGCCGCTATCGGCCGCATTGTCCCAAGACCTGTATCAGCAGGGGTCGATCTTTTCCCCCTTGCCTTCGGGCTGTCGGCTTTTCATCGGCGTTTTCGCCGTGCGTCTCATCGGCGCTGCGGCAACCGTCATCATCGGTTGTCTCCGGCTCTCGCCGGACTGCGGCAGCGTTCATTCGCTGGCCGCTTCGTCTTCGTCAGTTTCGAGTCCGCTGCGGCAATTCTCGCCGCGCCCTCGGCCGTGCCGTCCTGCGGCAGCCATCATCGTCCATCCATCGCCATCGGAGATTCATCCATGCACCAGAACAGCATCCTTTCTCACCTCTCGTCATGCTGCTGCGGCAGGTCATCCCTGCACCCGCCATGACGCAGGTTTCTCGTCCTTCCCCCTTCTCCTCGCGCGGCGTTCGTCTGCGCCCCTTCCGTCCGACTTTCCTCGAGGAAGAAGGACGGACGCCTCATTCGAGGCAGCAGGTGATTTCGAGCGCACCTGGCCCCTGGGCCCTTCGGGGCATCCCGCTTTGCGCGGCGATGGCATGAGCACTAACCGGACGACGCCCGCTCGGACGCAGATGGAAGACCGCAGACGCCCCGCCGCACCGTGCGCCGCGCTGCGAGGCCCCTTTTTGACTGGAGAATGAAC
>ERZ869909.1834-NODE-1834-length-15917-cov-4.309028_pt1 | contig 15917 bp, 15 predicted proteins | sample MGYA00520892_ERZ869909 | MGnify/ENA primary metagenome ERZ869909 (study PRJEB32215, sample SAMEA104723947) | bioreactor metagenome | biome: bioreactor; feature: anaerobic bioreactor; material: water | place: China | collected 2015-03-12 ...
ACTCGACGAACGGCATCACGCCGGTGCCGCCGGCACCCATCCAGGTGGGCCCGATCGCGATGTTCCAGCCTCCATAGGCGTAGATCAGGGTGGGATGGGCCTTGGACAGATCCAGGTCCTTGCGATGCACCAGCCAGTAGGGGATGCTGACGCCGTCCTTGCCGGGCGCTTCGTCCTGCCGTACGACCAGCTCGGGGCCATCCGAACCCGTTTCGCCCCTCCCGACGGGTGTGCCGTCCGCCTGTTCCAGCGTCAGGCTGTCCAGGTTGATCCGCAGATCCAGTGGTGGCAGTTCGAACCTGATGAAGGTGAAGTGAACGTGGTTGCTATCGACCGTGAAGGGCGACGTGCTCGTGCCGGTCTGCGTGTGGATCGTGCCCGGGCCTGGCATCTCGAACACCTTGTCCGTTCCCGAATCCGGCGACACGACGCGCACGCGAGAGCTTCCGTGCAGCAGTTCCATCAGCACCAGATGGTTTCTTATGGCCAGCACGCTTCGCAGTACCGCTTCGCCCTCAGGCACTGCCTCGGTCCAGCGCTCAGGATCGTTGGCGTGCTCCATCGGGATCTTCAGCACTCGGCCGTTCGGGGCGCCTTCGGTTGTCAGCACGTAGAAGGTGTCGCCGTCGTACGTCCCGTACGTTTCGCCTTCCAGGTGGCTCAGAAATGGCAGCCAGCCAGTTTCGGACTTCAAGTCCCGGTACCAGGCGACCTGCGGCTTCTCCCAGCTGATCGTCACACTCAGCCAGCGGCCATCGGCCGACAGCTGCGGATGAGCGTACGGGTCGCCGATATCGATCGGCTCGGCGCTCCCTGGCGTACGTTCGTCCAGCTTCAGGAAGAACAGGCGCTTGTTCGCGTCCACATGATCGGAGGCGACTCCGGCGGTGAACCAGAAGCCGGTCCCGTCAGGCAGCCACGCCACTTCCGAGAACGAGGCGTGCGGCACCAGGATGCCCAGGTCGGTTCCGTCGCGCGTGTCCAGTACCCGCAGCACGCTCTGCTCGTCTCCGCCTTGCGAGACGCAATAGGCGACATGGCTGCCTGATGGCGACGGGTAGAACCAGTCAAGTGTCGAGCCTGGAGCGATCTCTTCCGGATCGACAAGCAGGCGCTCGCCTGTGTCGTCTGAGACAAAGAGGGAGGCGTGCTGGGCACCCGCGGGGCGAGCCGTATGGAAGCGGAAGTCGCCGAAGCGGACAGGCTGGCTGCGCCCACCCGGTTTCGAGGCGTTGTATCGGGCTTCAAAATATTCGCGGAGCCGCGCCCGGTCGGGCCAGCTCCTCAGTTCCCTGTCGGTGTTTGCGTTCTGTTCCGCGTCCCACTGGTTGACCCTGTCCGAGTCTTCTTCGAGCCAGCGTGGATCATCCGGCGGTGATGAGTCAAGGCCGCTGGCCAGCGGTTCATCTGATTCCTGCATTGCATCTTCGGAAATTGTTCGCCCCTTCCAGGCTGTCAGCCGGCTCCGTACGTGGCACTCCTCAGGCAGTTCGTCCGTGTCGCAAGGCGTGTTCGGACCCCATTTTCCATCGGGTGACAGCCTTTAGCGGCCGACGATAGCATTCTCTCGCGTGGATGCACGTCAGGTCAGCAGCGGCTGTGTTGTACCTTTCGTTACATACAGGCGAGTGCCTCGTCGAAGGTGCGCACAGCCGGACCGGCGGCCGTGCCTGAAACATCTGCCGCGCTGTTGTCCACATACCCGTTGGAACTGGCCAGGCTGACGAAATCCGAATACGAGGGATCGATGTTGACGCCGTACGTCCCTGAGCGGGCCAGAACGGTGTTCTCGAGATGCGAGCACGGGTGGGTTGGACGCGAGCTGAAGAAACCGACGTTGCCCCTGAGTCGACTGATGCCGGACGCCTGGCCGCCGTAGCTGATCTGGGCGTCAATGGCGATGAGCCCGCCACCGTTGACCCTGATGCCGTCCCAGTGGCCCGGGACCGCGCCGGCAGTGTCGGCCGTCACCGTTACCGGTGCTGCTTCGGTGCCGAAGAGGCCGAGGACGGCGCCGTCATCGATGTTGAGGGAGACGTGCTCACCGATCAGCAGCGTCGTTCCCGCCTCGACGGCGACAAGCGTATCCGGATGGAAGTTCAGTACCGACGTGGTGTAATGCGGGCCGTCGCTTGCAACATGAAAGGGCACGCCCAGGTCCCGCCAGGTGTGCTCGCCCGGCGTGGCCACCCCGCTGGTGCCGGGCACCACGTGAACGTAGGGCACGCCGTTGGGCGTGACGGAATCGTCCGGCAGGACGGACAGCTCGCCCGCGTAATCGGTTCTGGCATCGAGCTTGCGGACGTTCTCGCCGCTCACGCGGATGCCGTACTCGGCGTTGTGAGCGAGCCGGTTGTTGCTGAAGCTGCCGAGCACCATCCTTGCCGCCTCGATGCCCGTGGTGGCGGACCCGAAGACGATCGAGTCGGTGATGCTGACCGGGGCGTAGTCCCCGACGCTGCCGATGGCGCCGCGGCACTGGTTGTTGCTGGTGCGCAGCGCGCCGTTGCCGGCCCAGACGACATGGACATGTTCGAAGCTGCTCTCCCGGTGTCCCACGCTGAAGCAGAAGCCGTCCCACGAGCCTGGTTCCTGCACGTTGCCGGTGAAGGTCACTGGGCTTGCCGCGGTTCCCTCCAGCTCGATGCTGCCGCCATCGCGCACCATGATGCGCGTGCCGGCCGCCACCGCGACCAGTGTGCCGGGATCAGCGGTCACGCGCGCCTCGACGTCCAGGTAGTCGCCGGTGACGAGGTAGTCGCAGCCCTCGCCGAAGTTCTGCAGGTGCAGTGGCGCCCGAACGTTCCCGTTCAGCGTTTCCCTGCAGGCGCTCCCGCCGGGGTCGTTCGGGTCCGGGTTCGCCGTTCCGCCGCATGCGACCAGCAGCAGCGCCAGCGCCGCCAGGATTGATGAGTTCCAGAGTTCACGCATGCATACGAGTTTAGTTGCGTGTGACGGCCCGGAAAAGGGCAGGGCGCGGTTGACATGGGGCAGTTCTGTGGGGTAGCCGCAGCGCCTGGCTGGTCGTGGACTGCATGGTCGCGGGCGGGCCGGGAGCAGCCGGCGTCGTGGACCGGGTACCGGCCATGTAAGCTGACTCAAATGTCCGACATGGTGCAACTGCATGAAGAGGTCGCGGCTGCCCGGGCGCTGAGCGGCTTCCGCCTGGCCGAACTCACGTCGAAGTTCGTGGCGACTCCCTCGGTCAACGGGGAGCACCCCGAAGCAGCGCTGGCCGAAGTGATCGCCGCCGAGCTCGCCCCCTACGGTTTCGCGCTTCACATGGTCGGTGATCCCATCAGGCCCAGCCTGGCCGCCGTGCTGGGCACGCACCCGGGAGACGCCGGACGCGGTGTCGTGCTGAACGGCCACATGGACACCGTTCCGGTGGATGACGCGGAACACTGGATGCACCCGCCGTTCGGCGGGGCCGTGGCGGACGGTGCCGTGCACGGTCGTGGCGCCTGCGACATGAAGGGCGGTCTGGCGATCATGGTGGCGCTCGGCCAGTGGCTGGCTGGCCGACCTTCGCTGCCCGAGCGCCTGGTGCTGCAGTTCGCGATGGGAGAGGAGAGGGGCGAACCGGGAACTGAGTCGCTGGTCGAGGCCGGCTTCGTGGCGCCGTTCGGCGTCGTGCTTGAGCCGACCGAACTGCAGATCGGCATAGCCCAGCGCGGCCTCGTGACGCTGCGAATCACGGTCCACGGTCGCGCCGCACACGCGTCCAGCAGGCACCTCGCGGACAACCCGATCAGGCACGTGCCGGCCGTACTGGACGTGCTCCGGCGCCTCGAGGATGCAGAAAACCGACAGCACCCGTTGCTCGGTCGGCCCACCTGGACGCCTACAGCGGTGCATGCGGGTGTGATCCCCAGCATGATTCCGGGAGCCTGTGAGGTACAGGTGGACCGGCGCATGCTGCCTGGTGACACGGTGGAACGCCTGGTCAGCGACCTCGAGGATTCCCTGCTTTCAGTTCTGGATGGAGTTCATGCCGATGTCACGGTGGTCGACGCGGAGGGCATCTACCAGCCGGCCGAGATTCCGCGGGAATCTGCGGTCGTGCGCAGTTTCGAGGGCGCCCTCCGTGATTTGGGCCAGGAGCCCGTCATCTTCGGAACGGCCTACTCGAGCGACGTGCGCCACCTGATCAACATGGCCGGGGTAGAGGCCGTGACCTTCGGCCCCGGCCGGTTCAGCGAGCTCCATGCGCGTGACGAGAAGATCGCAGTGAGCGAGCTTGTGTTCGGTGCGCGAGCGGTGGCGCTGGCTGTTTCGGCACTGTGAGCCTGCGGTGGACCGCCATCGAGATGAACGCTGCTCGTCGATCCTGGGTTCGCGCGGATGCGGCCAAGCTGCGGATGAATGGTATTACTCTGCCATGACGATTACCATTGACAGTGCCGGTCGCCTGGTCATCCCCAAAGCACTGCGGGACGCTGCCGAAATCCGGCCCGGCCAACCGCTGCAGGTGCGCCTTCGTGATGGACGCATCGAGATCGAGCCGGCCCCGATCGCGGTTGATCTGGTCGAGAGGCAGGGCGTACTGGTCGCCAAGCCGATTGATGCGATGCCGGACCTGACCGTGGACACCGTTACAGCGGCTCTCGACCGGCTGCGCTCAGAGCGTACCTGATGGAGTTCACGGCGCTGGACGGCATTGAACTCGTAACTCCCTGACTTCGCGCGGGGTTCTCTCTCCAGCCTGCCTGGGCTACCGACACGTGCCACGTGTCGGTAGCCCAGGCAGCTTACGGGGTTCAGGCCGCGGTTACTGCTGCGCCAGCTGGGTGATCCGCACGTGGTTGCCGAACGGATCGCGCAGCCCGATGTCGGTGCCGTACGCCTGCTCGACCGGCTCCTGCGTGATGTCCACGCCCTTGGCCTTGAGGTCCTTGTACAGGGCGTGGATGTCGTCCGTCGTGAAGCCGGCCGCGAAGCCGGACGCGCCGCTCGCGATCAGCTCCCTCATCTTGGCCGCGTTCTCCTCGGACAGGGACGGAGGCGAGATCTTCTCCAGGAGTATCTCGCGGTTGACGTCGCCCGGCACGCGCACGGTGAGCCAGCGCATCGGTCCGAAGTCCACGTCCGCAGAGACCTCCAGGCCAAGCTTGCCCACGTAGAACTCGAGCGCCTCTTCCTGGTCGAAAACGTAGATGTTGGAAATCCTGATTGAATTGATCATTTCTGCAGCTCCTTTCGCTTACGCAAAGAGGGTACGGCATCGGCGCTTGCGCTCGCTTCTCCGAAACTGCTCGGACGCGTCCACGCCATCGTGAAGCAGGTCGGGGCACTGACGGGATTGGCGGCCTCGGCCTTCCGGTACTCAGACGGGGAGGTGCCGACGATATCCTTGAAGGTGCGGCTGAACGTGCCCAGGCTGCCGAAGCCGACATCGAAGCAGATGTCCGTGACGCTGGTATCAGTGGCACGCAGCAGGTGCATGGCGCGTTCAACACGCCTGCGCTGCAGGTAGCGGTGCGGCGTTTCTCCGAACACCTCCCGGAACGTGCGGGTGAAGTGCGCGGGCGAAACACCCGCGATGGCGGCCGCAGCCGGTACATCCAACGGTGCGGCGTAGTCGCGGTCCATCGCGTCCCTGGCCCGCAGCAGGCTGCGGTTTCGCTTCAGCAGTCGGTCCATCTGGCGGGCCTACCTTTCCACGACTTCGAGGTCGAACGGCAATGCGTCCGTGTCCAGCAGCGCGGCGATGCGGATCGCCTCCTCCAAACTCGCGAATCCCGATATCTGTGCGCTGCCCATTATCTGGGCCTGCAGTTGCGGCGCGGTGAGGATCTGCCCGTCCATGACGATGGCCAGGCGTTCGCCGATGTTCTCACCGGTAAGGGCGCCGAACGCTGCCTGATGGTCCTCATGGATGTGAAGATACACGGTCGGTCCCACCGGGAGCTCGGTGATGTGGACCTCGGCCCCGCTGACTGTTCCGCTCAGTGCGGCCGGGGCCAGGTCATCGAGGCTGATCGGGTCCCCGCGCAAGGGAATCACCAGCCGGAACTCGACCAGCCCACGCGGACGCGCCAGCTCGAGCACGCGTTCCTGCTCCGCAGGCTCCAGCCCGCGCATCTCGACGAAGATGCCCGCGCCCGGATCCACCTTTACGTGGACTCCGGCCGTCATGCCGGCGCTCACGAGCCGGCGCTCGATTGTCCGCGCAGCCATTTCGAGTTGATCGGCGTCGAACTCCGCATTGATCGGCCGGAGAAGGACGGCGCGGGAGTTAGGCCCGGCCAGTGCCGCAGCCGTGACCAGCACGAAGAGCGCCAGCAACAGCCGAACGGTCATCCCTCCGGGCCCGATGCGGCCACGCGCGCCTCCATGGCAAGCAGCCACTCCTTGCGGGGCACGCCGCCGCCGTAACCTCCTACCCTGCCGTCGGCGTTGATGACCCGGTGGCAGGGAATCACCAGCGCAAGCTGGTTGGCGCCGTTCGCCTGCGCGACCGCCCGGAAAGCCGTTGGCCGGCCGACGCGCCTCGCCAGCTCCATGTAAGAGATCGACTCACCCGGCGCTATGCGCTGCAGCTCCTGCCAGACGCTGCGCTGAAAGTCCGTGCCCATCATCGTGAAGGGCGTCTCGAAGCGGGTGCGTTTCCCCGCGAAGTACTCCGCCAGTTCGCGCTTGATGCTCTTGAGCGGTGTGGTCATGCCGGGCACGATGGCGAACTTCTCGCGCAGCCGCTTCAGTTCGGTCTCCAGGCCACGACGTTCGACGAACTCCAGCAGCATGAGGCTCTCGTCGCTGGCTATCGCCAGCATCGGCCCGAGCGGCGTGTCGATCCAGGTGGCACTGAGGACAGTCTGTCCGGCCCTGCTTGGCGCGCTGCCGATGATCCGGTTGAAGGCGTCGCGAAAGCCACTGCCCGATTCGAAGCCCGTGTCCAGTTGTGCGTCCATGATGCTGCCTCCGTTGCGTATCGATTCAAGTGCCAGGCCCATCCGCCTGGCGCGCGCGTACTCCAGGAAGGTCATGCCGAAGCGCTTCCGGAACTGGCGGCGGGCGGTGCTGGTGTCGATGCCGAGCTCGCGGAAGTCCTGCTCCCGCCAGCGCCTCTCGGGCTCGGCCTCGATGAGCTCGACCAGCTTGGCGACGAGCTCGGACGCCACATTCGGGTGCGACAGGGGCCGGCACCGCTTGCAGGGCCGGTACGAGGCGTGCAGTGCCGCGCGGGCGTACGGGAAGAACTCGCAGTTCTCGAGCAGCGGCTTGCGTGCCGGGCAGGTGGGCCGGCAGAACACCCCGGTGGTCCTCACGCCAACGTAGAACACGCCCTCGAACTCGACGTCCCTGTCCAGCATCGCCTGGTACCAGCGCTGGCGGTCGCTGTTGCTCGCCTTGAACGGTGTCTCGCTCATGGATGCAGGTTAGCGCACGCGATGATCTGCGTGCGCCGGGAATCAGGCGGTTATTCAGCCGTCTTGTCATGCATGCCTGCGACACGCTCCATCCGAACCAGCATCGTGGACGCGGGTGCGACCTTGCCGGACAGGTACGTGGACAGTCGCGAGGTGGACGTGCCAACCGCCTCGGCGAAGCTGGTCCGGTCAAGTCCGGATGATTTCAGAAGCCCTCTGATTCGGCGGGCCACTTCAGCCCGTTCCGTTGCTTCTGCTTCGCTACGGGCACCAGCCAGGGCACGTTCCATCAGCGCGCCGGTGCCGTACGGCCGGGTGGCAGTCAGGGCATCTTCGAGGCGGCGGGCCACAGGCCCCCATGGGTCTCGGCGAACGGCTGCGGACACCCGGCTCCAGTCGCCCAGGTCGCCTCGCTCAAGTGCCGCGATGATGCCTTCGGTAGGCCAGGTTTCAACTGGGTCTTCGGGCTCTGCATCGATGTTTCGGAACTTAAGTGCCATCGCCAGACCCATCCCCATCAGGGCTCTCCGCAGCGCTAAGTATCGCGGAAGCCAGCAGCTGGCAGGCGTTGATTACGGTCAACCAATCGTGCCATCTGGCATCGAGCCGCCGGTAGCGATCGAGCTCATGGGTAGTGCGCGAATCCTTGGGGAGTGGTTCGGCCAGTTGCCGGACCAGCTGCGCTGCCACACCCTTGCCTTCGCCGTACTGGTCACTGTAGTAATCATCGATTCCCGCCAGCACTGCAGCCGCTTCACGCAGTCCCATATGCTCCGTGAGCGCAGCCACATCAAGGAAGTCCCGCGTCTGGTTTCGATTCACGATGAGATAACCCTTGATGCGCAGGGTCTCATCAAGGGTTGGAACGCGCAGCTTCTTTCCAGAAGGCAGTTGAACGATGGTGGCTTCCAGTGGTTTGCGTCTGATCAGTTGCCGCACGCCTGCTTCGATGTCGCCGAGTTCACCAAGGATGATCTTGTTTGGTACCACCCGGTTGGTAACCCAACCGTCCGTGGTTTCGATCGCCTCCAGAACCAGATCGAATCGTTCGTTGAGATCAGCGAGTACGTGGTCGTGGTCAAACGAAATACGATGCGAAGCGTAAAAAGCAGCAGCGGAGCCTCCTACGAGGATGGAGTCGGGCACCACTTCCTGGAATCGGGCTGCTGACTCAAGTACATCGGCAAGTGTAATATGGCCTGCTTCACTCACACCTGTATATATCACATATGATAACCTGCAGCGTCAGCGCGCCAGTCTTGAGTTCGTCCTTTCACTACTCTTCCTGGGGGGACTGCTACGGCCGGCCTGGAGCAGGCGCATGAGGTCCCCACAAGAAGGAGTTGCCTCCAGGTTCGGGAAGGGCAAGCCTGCGCTCAAACACGTGCCTTGGATCATCATGATTAACTAAAGCGCCACTTTAGATTGTCATGGCTTAGCCACAGTGAAGGCGTCCTCTGCCCGCTCGAGAAGATACTTGCGAACGTCCGAAGGCCAGTCAAGGGTCAGTTCAGCGAACGTGGCCCGATTGCCGGCATCCAGCGCCCGGTAAGCCTCCTCAAAGTTGGTGCGGTTGCCTGCCAAGGCGGTCATGACGCGGCCGGTCGCCGCCGCGGCCAGGCGGGCACGCTCGCGCGGCCCCTCGCTCTTGCGAGCTTGGTCCACGAGACGCCGCAGGGCGGCCGAGGCGCCATTCGGCTGCTGGTTCAGCCATTCCCAGTGCCTTGGCAACAGGGTCACCTCGCGTGCGACCACGCCAAGGCGGGGCCGACCCGGACCGCGCCGGGGCGGTTCGGGATCGCCGCTGGAATCGGCGGGCGGCTGGCTCAGATCAAAGTCGAGCTGTTGGCCCGTGGTGTCATCGAAAACGAGCACTGGCCCGGCGGGCGCGGAATCAAGGTGCACTTTCACTGCCTGCAGCACCGTTGCGGGTGCGCCGCTGGCGATCAGCTCATCGCCTGAGAAGCCGGTATAGGTCTTCGGTGTGCCCATCCGCAGCATAGTACCCGGGTAAATATGAAAAGGTCAAGTACATGCGTCACTTGTACCGGTGTCTCCTGGTCGTGATCATGGGGATGGCTGGTGGCACTTCAGGCGGCAGCCCTGCTACCGTTCCGCTTCGAACGGCGACTCCACCCATGGATACTTGAAGAGGTCGGCGCGCTCAAGCGGGATGCTCTTCATGATCGGGGCCACTGCCCCGGGCGCGCCCATGTAGATGACCTCGCTCGCGATCGGCTTGAAACCCGCGTAGAAGTGCTGGGTGGATTTGACGACCAGTACGCGGTAACCGAGCGGATCCAGTCCGATGTTGCTGAAAACGGCCGGACTCAGCACCTGACCGCGCTTGCTGTTGACCACCACGTCGACGCCACCGATCCTCAGGGCAACGGCGTCGCCGCAGTCGACGATCAGCTCCCCCTCGGTCTGCGGCCAGGTCTGGGTGTGATCCTTGCGGATCGCCAGAACCTCGGCCTCCACGTCCAGCGGGTCGCCCGAGGCCGGCCCCATCTTGCCGCCCAGGCGCAGAGTCAGCTTCGCACCAACGCCGCCGGCGGTGGCCGTGTGCACGACGATCGGGTCCCATATCATCGCCAGCGCCACGCCCTCGGCACCCCGCTCGAGCAGCTCGCGCAGCACGAAGGTCGAGTCGCTCGAGGCACCCGCGCCGGGGTTGTCGGCCTGGTCGGCCACTACCACGGGTCTTCCGCTTCCGGCCGAGAGCGCCCGGTCGAGCGCCTCCTTCATGCTCTGGGGCTCGAGCGTGACCTCGCGTCTCATGTCGTGAAACCGCCTGCCCCACTCCTCCGCCAGCGCCGAGGCCCCTGCGGGATCGTTGTCCGTGACGGCCAGCATGCGGCAGCCCAGGTCCGGCACGTCACCCCACGGGAACCCGTGGGCCAGCGAGAGCGACAGGAGCGTGTCGCGCCCGCCCGCCTCACGCGTGGTGCGCGCGGCGGCCTCGGCCGCCATCATGTCGTCCACGAAGCCCCGCAACGGCTCGAACGGGGTGAGGTACATGCCGATCATGCGGCAGTCGAACATCGCCATGGACGGCCTGACCTTGCCTTCGGCGGTGTCGGCGATGATGTCGAACAGGTCCTCCGCCCTGTCGGCCATATCCGTGTGCGGGTACTCCTTGAAGATCACGACGGCGTCAGCAACATCCAGCAGCGCCTGCGTCAGGTGGCAGTGCAGATCCAGCTCCACGCCGATGGGCACGTCGGGGCCGACGATCTCACGGACCCGGCTCACCAGGTCGCCCTCGCAGTCGTCATAGCCTTCGGCAACCATCGCGCCGTGCAGCGGCAGCAGCACCATGTCCACCGGCATGTGCGACCGCAGCGAGTCCAGCAGCTCCTCGCGCAGCGTCTCGTACGCGCTGCGAACGGTAGTGCCGGCCGGCTGGGCGTGGGCGTCCAGCGTGAAGACGAACTCCCAGCCGCGCTCGACGGTGCGACGGTGCAGCGCGGCCAGCGCGGAGTTCTCGCGGAAGCCGTCCGCAACATCCCCGGCGCGCACCGCCTCGAAGTCGGCCAGTCCGGTCGGCGCGGGCGAGAACGTGTTGGTTTCGGTGGATATGGAGGCAGCGAAGACTTTCAAGCAGGTCACCCTTCTCGGTGCAATGATATTCCGCTCTGCGGATGGGATATCGCTCTCGGGCTCTGGCTTCAGCTCCTCTGGTGAGGATCCAGGGCGTCACGCAGGCCGTCCCCGACGAAGTTGAACGCAAGGACAGTCGCTACGATCATGATACCCGGAAAAATGGCGATATGGGGATAACGCAGGATGAACGCGCGGCCATCGGCCAGGATCCCACCCCACGTCAGGGTTGGTGGCCGCACACCCAGACCGAGGAAGGACAGGGCCGACTCCAGGATGATTATCGTGCCGATCTGCAGCGACGCCAGCACGATCACCGAGCTCAGTACGTTCGGTATGACGTGCTGAAGCAGGATCCGGCCTGTCTGGCTGCCCATCGCCCGGGCAGCCGACACGAAGTCGCGTTCGCGCAGGCTCATGACTTCGGCCCGCACCACCCGGGCGTACCTGGCCCACACCGTCATGCCGATGACGATGATGGTGGTGGTCAGGCTCGGTCCCAGCACCGCGGCCAGCAGGATGAGCAGCGCGATGAGGGGAAAGGCCATGAGCGTGTCGATCAGCAGCGACAGGAAGGCGTCGATCCGGCCTCCGAAGTAGCCGGCGGCGGCCCCGACCGCTACGCCCAGCACGACCGCGATCAGGGACGAGGCGAGACCCACGATGAGCGCTATCCGGGTACCGTAGATCACGCGGCTGAACAGGTCGCGGCCCAGGTGGTCGTGCCCCATCCAGTGCTCGGAGCTGGGCGGGTTGCCGCGCGTGCCGCTGAAGATGTCCTGGATCGGATCGAAGGGCGCGATAACCGGTGCGAAGATCGCGACCAGGCACATCAGGGTCACGAAAACCAGGCCGATGACCGCCATCCTGTTGGCCAGGAAGCGGCGCAGGGAGCGGCTGCGCCTCTTTGCGGTCGGCGCTTGCGGTGAGCTGAGGGTTTCCATCCGAAGCCTCCTAGGAACTCACCCGCACGCGGGGGTCGATGAGGGAGTAGACCAGGTCAGTGATCAGGTTGGCTACGACCACGATGACGGCAAAGATGACGACCAGCGACTGCACCACCTGGTAATCCAGGCGCATCACTGAATCGGTGAACAGCCGGCCCACGCCCGGCAGGGCGAAGACGGTCTCGACGATGATCGTGCCGCTCAGCAACAGGGCGAACCGGTAGCCGATCAGTGTGACAACGGCGATCATCGCGTTGGACATCACGTGTCGCCAGAGCACCCGCTGCCCGGATACGCCCTTGGCGCGCGCTGTGCGCACGAAGTCCTGCGGCAGCAGCTCGAGCACGGCGCCGCGCGTCATGCGCAGGAGCACCGCGATCTCCTCGGTGGCCATTACCGCGACCGGCAGGATGTAGCCCTGCCAGCTGCGCAGGCCGAAGGGCGGCAGCCACCTGAGGTACTGCGCGAACACCACTATCAGCATCAGGGACAGCCAGAAGTTCGGCGTGGCGATGCCAAGTGCGGAGAAGAACGAGGTCGTGTAATCCACCCATGTGTTCTTGCGCACGGCCGAGGCTATGCCGAGTGGCAGCGCAAACAGGATCGCCGCGGTGATCGCGTACAGGTTCAGCAGGGCGGTGACGGGCACGGCTTCCATGATCATCTGCCTGACTGGGACGCCCCGCCGGACGAGTGATTCACCGAAGTCGCCCGTGAGCAGGTTGCCGGCCCAGACCAGGTACTGCTCGTACAGCGGCCGGTCCAGACCCCAGTTGGTGCGGATCTGCTGAATCTGTTCCTCGGTGATCTGGATGTTTCCATCGCCCAGGAGCAGGTACACGGGATCACCCGGCATGACGCGCATGATGATGAACGTGATGACGCTGATCAGGAAAACGACCACGACGCCCTGCATCATTCGCACCAGGACGTAACGCGTCATGAATCTGAAAGGGGCGCGTGAGTTACGCGCCCCTGACTGCAAGCTTCGGGCTCCTCAGGGCAGGGTCGGGTCATTCCCCGGGTCAGCCACCCATTCCAAGCTGGCGTGCGAAGTAGTAGAGCGGGAGGGCGTTGAGCACGTCGTCCGGCAGACCGTCGATGTCAGTGCTGAACACGTTGATCCACTCGTCGTACTGCAGGTAGATCGCCGGCACTTCCTCGGCGTACAGGCGCTGGATGTCGTGGTAGATCGCGCGTCGTGCATCGGGGTCAACCACGCCCACGCCGGCGTCGATCAGCCGGTCCATCTCCGGGTTGTTGTAGCGGCTGTAGTTGTCACCGCCGTTGCTGCGGAGCGTACCTGCCGGGTTCGGCTCGGGCGTGCCGCCGTGCGTCCAGTTGAAGAGCGACATCTCGAGGTCGCCGTTGCGCATGCCCTCGAGGATCGTCGCCACGGGCGCTTCGGCCAGCAGCATCTCGACGCCGACCTGGCGCCAGAACTGCTGCGTGAGCTCCGCGATCGGGCGCCTCGCCTGGTCACCCGTGATGGTCGTGCAGGTGAAGCTGAGGCGCAGCCCATCGCGTGCGCGGACGCCGTCAGACCCTTCGGCCCAGCCGGCCTCGTCCAGCAGCGAACGGGCCCGCTCCGGATCGTAGGCGTACTCCCGCACGCCGTCGGTCGTGTAATAGAAACCGTTCTTCGGCGAAAGGTGACTGGTCGCGACGCTCGCCGTTCCGTCCCAGAGGTCATCGATGATGCGCTGCCGGTCGGTGGCGTGCATCAGCGCCCGCCGGGTACGCACGTCGTCGAACACGGGCCGGTCCAGGTTCATCGGGAAGTACTTGATCGAGTCGCCGAGGGTGCGGAGCACGCGGAAGCGCGGGTCGCCTTCCATGCTGAGGCTGTCCTCGACCAGCAGCGGCCACACGGTTGAATGCGCATCGCCCGTCTGCAGGGCGATGTAGCGGACCGACGGCTCGGGCACGACCTCCAGGCGCAGGACCTCGACGCCGGGCGCGCCACGGAAGTGGTCGGCGAACGCCTCCAGCTCCGTGAAGTCCGCTGGCCGCCACTCACGCAGCTTGAAGGAGCCGGTGCCGATCGGACGGGTCCGGAAGATGTCATCGCCACCGACCTCGGCGTGATAAGCCGCCGGGACGATCGGAACGAGTCCGGCCTGGGCCAGGAAGGCCGCGTTTACCTCGTCCATGTGCACGATAACCGTGTAGCGGTCGACGACCTCCACGCTGCCCATGCCCAGGAACCGGCCGGCCACGACGTTGCCCGGCTGGCTGTAGTAGTCGAACGTGTACTTGACGTCGTCGGCCGTGAGCTCCTCGCCGTTATGGAAACGAACGCCCTGGTGCAGGTTGAACGTGTAGGAGAGACCGTCCTCCGCCGCGCTGAAGCTCTCAGCCAGCACGGGAACGATGTTGGCCAGGTGGTCGACGTGCACGAGCGGGTCGAGGATGTTGAAGATCATCACCGCCTGCACGTCCGGGCCGATGTCGTTAGGCCCCAGTCCCGCTACCTCCTGGTGGCCGAGCCACACCATCGTGCGGCCGCCCCCCTGGGCCCGCACGTGCAGACCGTTGGAAGCGAGCCATGCGGCAGCCGCGGTCGTTGCGGTGTACCGGATGAATTGCCTGCGGCTTATGGGCCTTTTCGCGAGCTTGTCCAGATCGACAGGCATATACGGACCTCCCCTTACAGTTCTGCGAGCTCCAGTTCAGCCGTGCTGGAAGGCGGTTGAAGCTGTAGTCACAGCGGCCCTTGGCCGCTTTCCCGAACTGTGATTGCGGCCAGCATACTTTTGGCGAGGTTGCCTGTCAATAACGATGCAATAACCTTGCATACCGCTTGGCGTCCCGGCGCGGCCCCCGTGGGGCTGGCCCGTCGGTCCGGAGTTCCCAGGGCCCGCGACGGCCCAGTGTTCCTCGCCTGCAGGAATGAGCGTCAGGTCGCCGCCGCCGATACTGAAGTGCTCCCCGCCGCTCTCGCCCGTGAGGCTGCCCGAGATGATGAAGGACAGCTCGTCCTCTGCGTGACTCCCCGCTCCCTCTGCGGGCAGGCGCTGGCCTGGTTCGAACCGCACGCTGCCGATCTTGAGCGCGGCGACGGCGCCGTCGCTGTGGTCGAACAGTACCCTGTTGATCTGGCCAGGTTCCAGGCCGTAGTCGATTACTTTCATGGCGACATGATACGGGGAAGGCGAGTCGGGGAGGAACAATCCAACGCGGATGCCAGGTCCCGTACCGTTACCTTACCCGTCAGCTCTTTCGCCGTCGCCTCATACGCCCCAGCAGGCCGCTCGACACGGTCGCTCCCGCGAGCAGGAACGGCAGCGCGACGAAGAAGTACGGGCTGAGCGACAGCCGCAGGATCAGCACGTCGATCGCACCTGCCCACAGGAGGGTCAGGAACTCGAACGGCGCCAGCAGCGAGACCTCTGCGTAGCGGTAGGCGAGCGTCAGTGCGATGTGTGCGAACCCGCCCAGGAAGCCGGCCAGGATCAGGATCGTGTACTCCCTGCCCGTGGGCGTGACCCAGCCGCCGGCCGTCGGGAGCGAGATGAGCATGCAGATGACGACGAAGTAAAGGGCGATCGCACCCGGCGACTCGGTCGTTCCGAGCCGCCTCACCTGGATCATGGCCAGTGAGCTGAACAGCGCGCCCAGGAGCCCGAAGCCGTAGCCGGCGAGCCTGACGGTGTCGACGTCAGTTGCGCTGAACTCGGGCAGCGTCAGGGCCAGCACGCCGATCATGCCAAGCACGATTCCGGTGACCCTCGAGCGCGTCACGGTCTCGCCAAGCAGCAGGCCGCCGAACAGGGCTGTCAGCAGCGGAGCGACGTAGTTGATCAGGGTCGCGTCCGCGACCGGGAGCCTGGCAATCGCGGCGAACGACGTGAACATCCCGGTTGCGCCGACGATCGAGCGGAGCAGGTGGCCGCCCGGACGCTTCGTGGCCAGCCCCGACGGGAACTCCCTGCGGGCGTAAAGGAAGATGATGAGCGGCAGCAACGCGAACGCGGAGCGGAAGAAGACTATC
>ERZ869909.1835-NODE-1835-length-15911-cov-4.004358_pt1 | contig 15911 bp, 12 predicted proteins | sample MGYA00520892_ERZ869909 | MGnify/ENA primary metagenome ERZ869909 (study PRJEB32215, sample SAMEA104723947) | bioreactor metagenome | biome: bioreactor; feature: anaerobic bioreactor; material: water | place: China | collected 2015-03-12 ...
GTGTGTCCTGTGGCTCACGCTGTCGGTGCTCGTCAGCCATGCCGCACACGATACCAACCGATGCAGACCAAGGGCCTACTCGGCGCGGAGCCGCAGCCACAGTCTCCGCTGCTGCTTCCAATCCATGGTGGCCACGATCGGCCGCAGATCCCGCTCGGTGACCGGGTCGCGGCCGCTGACCACGGGCGCGAGGTCCAGAATCTCTTCCTGGATGTCCGGCGCGAGGTGGAGGAGGTTCATGATCTGGGTGATGCGCGCCCGCGTGATGCACCCGAAGCTCGCCGCTTCGGCCTGATCCGTGATCGCGCCCGTCGCGATTAGGCCTTCGATCTTGATCGCCAACGCCATCAGCCGCGTCACACGCGGGAGCGGCGGTGGGGCGGAGGGCTTCTCTTCGGTCGCCTCCCCCATGCTCCTGCGTCCGCGCGCCCCGGTCGCGAACGACACGCGTCTGGAGACCGTCAGTTCCGGCACGCGGCCTCCTCGGTCCCCCCGGTCTCCCCGGTCGCGTCTTTATCGAAGGTCGTGTGAAACGCGACCGTGATCGTCTCGGTCTGGGCGTCCCACTCGACGCGCTGCACGAGCAGATGCACCAGCCGCTCGCGCTCCTTGGTGTGCAGCTGCTCCCACAGCGGGTCGAAGGACTCCAGCGCGCCGACAAGCTCATCCTCATCGAGCACGCGCGTGCGCATCTTCGCGAGCCGGGCGTCGAGCCGCCGCCTGCGGTCATCGAGGTCGCGGATGCGTTCGCGGAGTTCGGCCGCGACCGCCGCGTCCCCGTTCCGCTCGCCACCACCGGCCACGATGCCGCGGAGTGATGCGCGGGCATCTTCCAACTCGCCCGCGAGGGTCTCCCGGTCCTGCTCGAGTCGGACGACCCGCTCGCGGAGCTTCGCCTGCGCTGCCACGATCGCGTCGGCCACCAGACGCTCGCTTCGGCCGAGCGCACGGAGTTCGTTCACCACGAAGGCCTCGAGATCGTCGGCGGGCAGGGAGGGACCGGGGCAATTCGCCCACCCCTCCTTCTGGGCCCGCCCGCACACGTAGTAGCGGTAGCGCTTCTGTCCGCCGTCCTTTGTGGTTGAGGTCGCGAAGTGGTGCGACATGCCGCACCCGCAGGCGCGGCACCGCACGAGACCCTTGAGCAGCGCCCCGTGCTTGTTCAGGGGCGAACGCCCGGTGCGGGCGCAGCGCGCACTCATGAGCGCCTGCACATCGCCGAAGACGGACCCGTCGACGATCGCCTCGTGCTCGCCGTCGTACAGGTCGTCGTGGTGCCGCACCATCCCGGTGTAGACGGGATTGGTCAGGAGCTTGTGGAGCACCGCCTTGTCGAACCGACGCCCGCCCTGCGGCCTGCCGTTCTTGGCGATCCAGCCCTTGGTCGTCCAGCCGCGGTCGTTGAGGATCGATGAGACGCCCAGCAGCGAGCGCTCGCTGAGGTAGAGATCGAAGATCGCCCGCACCCGCTCGGACTCCTCGGTGTTCACGATGAGCTTGGAGCCGCCGGGTCCGGGCACGAGGTCGTACCCGAGCACCGGTCGCCCGCCCGCCCACTTCCCCTTCTTGCGGGCCGCGGCGATCTTGTCCCGTGTGCGTTCGGAGATGATCTCCCGCTCGAACTGCGCAAACGAGAGCAGGATGTTGAGAGTGAGCCGGCCCATCGAGTGGGCCGTGTTGAACTGCTGCGTCACGCTCACGAACGACACGCCGTGCCGCTCGAAGACCTCCATCATCCGTGCAAAGTCCAGCAGCGACCGGCTCAGGCGGTCCACCTTGTACACCACCACGCAGTCGACGAGACCCGCCTCGATGTCGTCGAGCAGCCGTCTGAGCGCCGGTCGCTCGGCGTTCCCTCCGCTGAAGCCGCCGTCGTCGTACCGCTCCGCGCTGCACGCCCAGCCCGCGGACTTCTGGCTCGCGATGAACGACTCGGCAGACTCCCGCTGCGCATCGAGCGAGTTGAACTCCTGCTCGAGCCCCTCCTCGGTGCTCTTGCGCGTGTAGATCGCGCAGCGGACGCTCTTGATCGACTGGGCATCCTGCATCCGCTTCATGCGCTTCTCCCCCGTCCCTTTGCGCCCGCTCGCTTGCCGAGCCCGAAGAAGTGGAATCCGTTCCAGTGCGAGCCGCTGATCGCGTACGCCGCCGCGCTCAGCGAGCGGTACACCTCGCCGCCGTCCTCGGTGAGAAGTTCGTAGCCGTTGGACCGGACGATCACCCGGTGCTCCCGGCCCTTGAACACCCGCACGAGCACCGCCCCCGGCGGCGGCACCCGATCATCGCGGGCCACCGACATCGGGCCGACCACCGTGTGCGCAGGAGCGCCGTCGTCGATCGGCCCCGCCGGGGGACGCACCCGAAGGTCCGCATCGCGGGCCAGCGACGATGCCTTGGTCCGCACCCGCTCGGCCGTTCGCTCGGCGAGGTCGCCCTCCGCCATCATCTGGATCCGCCACGCGATCCGGCGCTGCAGCCAGCGCCGGTTGTTCGAGCGCGCGGCCTCGCCGAAGACCGATTCGTACCGCGCGCGCAGTTCCCGCACGCTCATGGTCTCGAGCGCTGCGATCTGCAACCGGATGTCTCCTCGTCCCGCAGTCATGCATGACCTCCGCGCCGCCGCTTGTCGCGTGCGCTGACACTGAGGCCCGCATGACCCGGAAGTTCAAGTTCATCCGGCGAGGATTCTGAGAGTTTGGAGAGGTGTTCGCGCCGATCCGGGATGTCCGGTCCGGACCGGCTCCGCTCCACGACCCGGACGGCCCCTTCGGCCAGCAGGCCGACGAGCTCCCGGCGGAGTTGCCTGGGATCGTGAATCGTTCGTGGCGCGCGCGATCGCCGCACCGCGCTCCCTGCGGTCTGTCCGTCCATGAAAGATGCCTCCGGACCCCGCGGGCCTGTTCACCAACGGGGCGTGCATCTTCTATATCTGTGCAAGGGGGGGATGTGTCGCAACTGATCAGAGTGCCGCCCAGCTCCAGCGGCGACCCCATTCCCGGGCTGGCGAGAGCAACCCTACGATCTATAGATTCAGCCCTCAGACGCACTGGGATTGACCAAGAATGCCATATAGCATACCATGCAAACATGGCAAATAAAACCGACGATCTCCCGGCGACCCTCCGGGCCATACGGGCGACCTTCAATCTGACCCAGGAGCAGCTCGCTGAGCGACTTGGGGTCTCGTTCGCCACCGTCAACCGCTGGGAGGGGGGCAACTCGAAGCCCCAGAAGGCGGCACAGGAGGCGATCGTGGCCCTCGCCGAGGAGGCCGGCGTTGAGCCGGAGGATGCTGCGGGTTCGGCCCCGATGCCCAAGCGCGGGCGGAAGAAGGGTGCGTCGCAGTCGCCGACCACGAAACCCATGGAGCAGATGCTCTGGGACGCGGCCTGCTCGATCCGCGGCGAGAAGGACGCGCCGAAGTTTAAGGACTACCTGCTGCCGCTGCTCTTCCTGAAGCGGCTGTCTGACGTGTTCGACGACGAGGTGGATCGTCTGTCCGAGGACTACGGCGATCGGGAAACCGCCCTCCAGATCGCCGACGCCGATCACTCCCTGCTCCGGTTCTACCTTCCGCCTGAGGCACGCTGGGCGGTGATCAGCGGGCGCGAGGCGTTCGACTGGCCGGCGAAAGACAAGCCCCGGGACATCGGCGAGCATCTGACCAAGGCGATGCGGGCGGTGGTGAAGCACAACCCGACGCTGTCGGGCGTGATCGACGTGGTCGACTTCGCGGCCGAGCGCAACGGCGAGCGGGACATCAACCCGGCGAAGCTGCGGGACGTCGTCGAGACCTTCTCCGATCCGCGGTACCGCCTCGGCCTGGCGGATGTGGACCCGGACTTCCTGGGGCGGGCGTACGAGTACCTGCTGCGGAAATTCGCCGAGGGCTCGGGGCAAAGCGCGGGCGAGTTCTTCACGCCGACCAATGTGGGCTTCCTGATGGCGTACCTGCTCAAGCCCCGGCCCGGGCAGGAGTGTCACGACTACGCCTGCGGGTCGGCGGGACTGCTCATCAAGCTCCAGCTCGTCGCGCGGGAACTCGACCCGACGAGCAAGGTGCCCCTGAAGCTCACGGGACAGGAGCTTCAGGCCGAGAGCTACGCGGTCGCGCGGATGAACGCGATCATCCACGACATGGATGTCGAGCTTCAGCGCGGCGACACCATGATCAACCCAAAGTTCCGCACACCCGACGGCCGGGTGAAGTCATACGACCTCGTCGTCGCTAACCCGATGTGGAACCAGCCCTTCTCGACCGAGACCTTCACGAATGACGCATTCGACCGGTTCCGAGGGGCTGGAGGGGTCACCACCGGGCGCGGCGACTGGGCGTGGCTCCAGCACACGCTGGCCTGCATGAACGACAACGGGCGGGCCGCGGTTGTGCTCGATACCGGTGCCGTGACGCGAGGGTCAGGGTCGAAGAACGAGGACAAGGAGCGGAACATCCGCAAGCGGTTCGTGGAGCACGACCTGATCGAGGGTGTGATCCTGCTGCCCGAGAACCTGTTCTACAACACCACCGCAGCCGGTGTCATCGTCGTGCTGAACAAGCGGAAGCCGAAGGCCCGGCAGGGCAAGATCGTCTTGGTCAATGCAAGCAGGCGATTCGACAAGGGACGACCGAAGAACTATCTCCCGGATGATGTGCCAGAGAAGGTCGCCGATTTGTTCAATCGAGCAGATCCGTCAGATGCCGAGGTCGCGGTGATCACAAAGGAACAAGCTGAGGAGGCCGACTACAACCTCAGCCCGAGTCGATGGGTGGCGCGTGACAGCACTGCCGACTTTGGATCGGTGCCTGCGTTGTTGGAGGAGTTGGCTGGACTGGATGAAGAGTCCACGAAGATCTCAGGGTCGTTGAATCGACTTCTCGCGGGGGTGACCGATGGGACTGCTTGATGGCGATATCCCATCGCGGCTCAGTTGGGGTCAAGTACGCGATGCATACGAGATCACCAAGAAGCCGCGTAGTATCGACGTTGGCTCATACAGCCATATCCCATTTGCGGCCATGGATTCGATTCCGCAGGGTGGACGGTATGCGCCCGCATTTACGCCGAAGACACCGGACGCGCTAACGAGCGGAACGTACTTTGAGCGTGGCGATGTCTTAGTCGCGAAGATCACCCCTTCGTTCGAGAACGGCAAGCAGGCACTGGTCAAGGAACTGCCCACCCCGTTCGGGTACGCGACCACAGAAGTTGTGCCGCTTCGTGCCAAGTCGTCAGGGCATGATCACCGTTTTCTGTTCTACTACCTTCTCCATCCGGATGTTCGGCACTACGTCGCAGAACGCATGGAGGGCACGACCGCTCGGCAACGAGTCCCGGAGGACGTGTTTCTCAATCTTCCCCTGCCGCGTTTCAACGACTTCGATCAGGCAGCCATCGCAAACGCCTGTGAGTTGATTCATAAGGGCATTGCGTTGTGTGACAGGTACGATGTAGTACTTGGGCGTTTGAAGGACGCGTCACTTCAGGAGATCTACACCCGCGGACTTCGCGGCGAATCGCAGCGGGAATCGGAGATCGGGCCGGTGCCCGAGAGCTGGGATGTCATCCGCCTTGGTTCGCTCGGCAGAATCGGAAACGGATCTACACCGAAGAAGGCGGTCCGAGAGTACTGGGATGGCGGTACCTTCCCGTGGTTAACGAGCGCGAAGGTGTACGACCGCCACATCCTGGCTGCTGATGCGCATGTCACGCCGGAAGCGCTGAAGAAGTGTCATCTGCCCGTCCTAGAGCCAGGGGCGGTTTTGATCGCCATCACTGGCCAGGGCAAGACACTTGGACACTGCGCCGTGCTCGGGATTCAAGCCACCATCAACCAGCACCTCGCCTACCTTCAGCCAGATCTTGATGAAGTAAATCCGAAGTACATCACCGGTTTTCTTGAGACGCAGTACGAATACCTTCGACAGATCGCCTCCGGCGGCGGAAGCACCAAGGGTGCTCTGACCTGCGGGTTCCTTCGGGAACTGCCCATCCCGATGCCGCCGACCCGGGAGGAGCAGGACGAGATCGCCGAGGTGCTCGAAGCACTGGATCAGAAGATCGCCCTGCACCGGCACAAGAGAGCGGTACTTGAGGACCTGTTTAAGGCCCTGCTCCACAAACTGATGACCAACGAGATCAGCGTCGGCGACCTCGATCTGTCCGCCTTATCCGAACTCGAGGAGGCCGTGGCATGAGCGATGTCCGCATTAGCGAGGCTGGGACCGTCCAGTTCCCGATGGTGAAGCATGCGACTGAGATCGGCTGGACGTCGCTCGCGCCGCAGGACGCGTTGGCTCTCCGCGGCGGCGAGGCGGGCGCCTTCCTGCGCGAGGTGCTTGAGAAGAAGCTGGTCGAGTTCAACCCGTGGCTGACGCCCGACGCGGTGCGGTCCATCATCGAAACGCTGGACGCCCTGCCGCCGACGATCGAGGGTAACCGCGAGATGCTGTCGTGGCTGCGCGGCGAGCGGAGCTGGTATGACGATGTCGAGGAGCAACGCCACCGACCGGTGAAGCTCGTCGAGTTCGGGCGGCCCGGCGAGAACGCGTTCCACGTGACTTGGGAGTGGAAGATCAAGCCGCCCGCCCGCAAGGGGAACCGAGCCGATGTGATGTTCCTGATCAACGGCATTCCGGTCTGCATCGTGGAGCACAAGAACCCGACGGTCCGCGACGCGGTCGAGCGGGCGGTGAAGCAGCTCAAGCGGTACGAGATCGAGACGCCCGAACTGCTCGCGGCCCCGCAGCTCTTCAATGCGACGCACCTGCTGGACTACTGGTACGGCGTGACCTGGCAGGCCAGCCGGCGGGACATGGCCCGCTGGAAGCAGGAGCCGGAGGAGACCTACCGGTTCGCCGTGCAGGCGTTCTTCGAGCACACTGACTTCCTGCGGACGCTCCAGTCGTGGATCCTGTTCTACGTCAAGGACGGGGAGACGCGGAAGTCGGTGCTACGCCAGCACCAGCGGCGGGCGATCGACGCCGTGGTTGGACGTTGCCTCGACGGCGAGTCTCAGCGGGGGTTGATCTGGCACACGCAGGGATCGGGCAAGACCTTCACGCTGCTGACGGCCGCGCGGATGGTGCTGGAGCACAAGGAGCGGTTCCAGAACGCGACGGTGATCGTCGTGGTGGATCGCATCGAGCTTGAGGGGCAGTTGCGGCGGTGGGTCGACCGGCTGCTGGGCGAGGTGCAGCAGCAGGACATTCCGGTTCGGCGGGCGAACACCAAGGCCGAGCTGCAGGCGCTGCTGGATAGCGATTTCCGCGGGCTCATCATCTCGATGATCCACAAGTTCGAGGAGATCCGGAAGGACAGCTGCGACCGCGACAACGTCTACGTGTTCATCGACGAGGCGCACCGGTCGGTGGCGAAGGACCTGGGCACCTACCTGATGGCGGCGGTGCCAAAGGCGACGATCATCGGCTTCACGGGGACGCCCATTGCCAAGACTTCGCAGGGCGAGGGGACGTTCAAAATCTTTGGGGCCGACGACGAGACCGGGTACTTGGACAAGTACTCGATCCGCGAATCGATCGAGGACGAGACGACGCTGCCCATCAAGCACACGATGGCCCCGAGCGAGATGCAGGTGTCCCTCGACCTGCTCGACAAGGAGTTCTTCGAGCTGGCGGCGGCGGACGGGGTGACGGACGTCGAGGAGCTCAACAAGGTGCTCGACCGGGCCGTGGGGATCCGGACCTTTCTGACGGCGGACGACCGCATCGAGAAGGTCGCGGCGTTCATCGCGGAGCACTTCCGCGAGAACGTGATGCCGCTCGGCTACAAGGCGTTCGTCGTCGGCGTGAATCGCGAGGCGTGCGCGAAGTACAAGCGCGCCCTCGATAAGCACCTCCCGCCGGAGTGGAGCGTGCCGATCTATTCCGAGAACGCCAACGATGCGTTGGACCGTCCACTGGTCGCCGAGTTGCAGGTTTCGGACGACCAGGAGGATGAGGCCCGCACTCTGTTCGCGCGGCCGGACAAGGACCCGAAGATCCTCATCGTGACCGACAAGCTGCTCACGGGGTTCGACGCGCCCGTGCTCTACTGCATGTACCTCGACAAGCCGATGCGCGACCACGTTCTGCTCCAGGCGATCGCTCGCGTGAACCGGCCTTACGAGGACGAGAAGGGCATTCGCAAGCGGGTCGGTCTGGTCATCGACTTTGTCGGTGTGCTTCGGGAGCTGAAGAAGGCGCTGCGGTTTGACTCAGGGGATGTGAGCGGCGTCATCGAGGATCTGGATGTCCTCATGAAGGACTTCCAGAAAAGGATCGTCGAGGCACAAGACGATTACCTCGACGCTGGCGAGGGCGGGAGTGCGGATGAGCGGCTCGAGCGCCTCGTGTTCGGTCGGTTCCTCGAGCCGGAGGCCCGCAAGGCGTTCTTCGAGGCGTTCAAGGAGATCGAGGCCCTCTGGGAGATCCTGTCGCCATCGCCCGAGCTGCGCGACCATATCGGGACGTACAAGCAGCTCTCGCAGTTGTACGCCGCGGTGCGGAACGCCTATGCCGACAAAGTGGACTTTGCCGCAGATCTGGCTCGGAAGACTGAGAAGTTGATCCAGGACACCGCGATTCAGGAAGGGCTCGGACGCCTGACTAAGACGGTCACATTCGACGTCAAGACGCTGGAGTCGCTTCGGCAGGAGAAGGGGCCGGACGAGGGCAAGGTGTTCAACCTCGTTCGCGGCCTGACCAAGGAGATGGACGAGAACCCCGATGCCGCGGCGGTCCTGCAGCCTCTGCGAGATCGTGCGGAACGGATCCTGAAGGACATGGAGGACCGGACCACGACCGGGCTCGCCGCGATGGATCAGTTGGCGGTCTTGGCGAACGAGAAGGAAGCAGCTCTCAAGGCGGCTCGCGAAAGTGGGCTCTCCGTGAAGGCTTTCGGCGTGTTCTGGGCCCTGCGGGATGACGAGGGGTTGAAGGACGCGGGGATCGATCCGAAGACGATCGCCGCCGAAGCGGACAAGCTTCTCGCTCGCTTCCCGAACGCCGCCGTCAATTCCGAAGAGCGGCGGCGGCTCCGTGCCGGGCTTTACCCGGCGGTTCTTAAGCTCGACAACGATGCTCGCGCCCGGGTTGTCGAGTTGGCGATGGCCTATCTGGTCCCGGAGGATGAGGCATGAGGTCGTCGCTCTACCCAGCGGATGAGCTTCGCCGCCGGACCCACGCTTGGGCGGTCAAGCTGCGAGTGAACCCGCGGGTCGTCAGGGTCCAGGAGATGCGGCGCAAGTGGGGATCATGTACGTCGAAGGGGACGATTACGCTCGCTGCGGACCTGGTGGATCAGGACTCAAAGTTCCAGGATTTTGTGATCGTGCATGAACTTCTGCACCTCCGTTACGCATCGCATGGGCGCGTGTTCAAGGCAACCCTTAGCGCATATGTGCCCGGCTGGACGGCGTTTGATGTCGCGGTGGGACAGCCTGCCGTGATTGTTCGGCCCGTTCGTATGGCGGCCACCGCCGGGAGGAACCGTGCCACATAATCCTGCCCCAGCGGCCGCGCCCTATCCGTGCGAACAAACCTACAGCTCGCTGGTCGAGGCGATCGCAGGTGGGGCGGTGCTGTTTGTTGGTGCGGGAAGTAGCCGGAAGGTCGGTTATCCCATGTGGGTCAGCTTGCTCGCCGAGCTTGAGGCGGCTGCGCGCAGGGTGGATGAGGCGAGAGTCCAGAAGGTTGATGGGATCGACTTCCTTCTCAGGGCGAACGCGTACAAGCAGATCCTGGGCTCGGAGGAGTATCGTCGAATCGTCTGCACAGCGTTCGCGCCGCGAACACCCCCTCATGCCGTGGAACATGAGTCACTAGTGGCAATGCCGTTCCGCCATGTATTCACGACGAATTACGAAGACGTGCTGCAGTCTGCTCACCGCGCATTACATGGTACGGCAGCAAACAGTTTCGACGCTGATGAGTTGGACAAGTTGTCGGATTTCTGGCATCGGCAGGTAGGAAACGCTCGTTCATACGTGCACCTCCACGGGTCCATCCGCAGACCCGAAGGTATCGTTCTGTGCGCTGAGGAATACGACCAGCGCTACCGCCGCGAGAAGCTGTTCGGAGACTTTCTTCGCGGGTTCCTAGGCGGGCATCGGCTCGTGTTCATCGGATTCAGCCTTACTGATCACGACTTCAAGTACATTCTCGGGGAGGCTCGCGCGACGTGGCAACCGTCAGGCCCACGCCACTTCGCGATTCTTCCCGCGCCAGTCACCGCCGAACAAGAGCGAGTCGAAGCTGCCGACCTTCGGGGCTTACAGGGCATCGAGCCGGTGTACTTCGACAACACATCGGGCGACTTCTCCGGCCTCTGGACACTGATCGAGAAGCTCCGAGCAGATGTAAACGGTCACAGAGCCAAGATCGAGCTCGTGCCCCTTACGGATCTTCAAGGCATTGTCACGGACCTATTCCCTGACGATCCCGAGCAACAACAAGCGGCGATGCAGCGCCTTGCGGACCTCGTCAGCAAGCAGAGCATCACCGTATCAGTCAGTGATGCCGGCACAGGTAGCGCGACGGATGTCGATCGCGAGATCGATGCCGTGTTCAAGCTCGTCGCCCGTGGGCTGCCTGATGACGCGATCGCTGAGTATCAAGCGATCCGGACCAGAGAGGGCGACAACCTCACGGCCAAGCAGCGGTACCGGTTGGAGGCCAATATCGGGAATGCCCTGTACTCCAAGGGTGAGGCGACGTTGGCGTCACAGGCATATCTACGAGCAGCGGGCCATTACCGCGGCAGTAGAGATGCAAAGGGCATCGAACTGCTCGGGACGTTCCTCACGGGAGACCTGACCGAGACGAAGCGCATGGCCGCCGAGTTGTGCGCGAGCGAGCCGGCCTTCGGGCGTGCGTGGTCCATATGGGTGCGATCGCACGACGACGGCGCAGACTTCGGAGCAGTAGAGGCGGCAGTTCCGGATGCGGTTCGGACTGATCCCGAGGTCGCACAGGCTCTTGCCGATCTTGCCGCACGCTGTGGGCACCTCGACGCACACGTACGTCATGCGCGAGCCGCCGTTGCCGCCTCTCCTGAATGGCCAGACGCCCTCTCGATGCTGGGTGCGGCAATCGTTGCGTCGGAGCGCCGGTTCACAACATTCCACGCCGATCGCGGACTAGTTCCCGAACATCCCGATCTCATAGCCGAGGCGGAGGGCGCGATTTCCAAGGCGATTACCGCGGTTGGTTCTGGAGACCCCGCCGGCAGGCTTGCCGGACTTTATTTCAATCGATCCGTCACAAGGCGGTACCTGGGCCGTGAGGCGGACGCCACGTGTGACCTGCGAGATGCCTTCCGCCTCGATCCCACAGAGCCTGTGATCGCTCTCGGGTTTGCGATGGAGGCGGAATCGCAATCGGACTTGGATGCAGCAATCGCTGCTCTGTCCGCACTTCCACAAAACTGTGAGTGGGCGGACCAAGCGAGACTTGCGGACATCATGCTCCGGCTACGCCGTCGTGCTGATGGGGACATTGAGGAGGCCCGAGTACAGACAGAGCAGTTGTGCGCTCGTCTAGGAAGTGTGGAGCCTGCAACCCACAGGGCGGATGTCGTAAGGATGGCGTTGCGTGTGTGCTATGAGCAGGGCCGTTCTGGTGATGGCCCCGGCATTGTGTCCGGTCTGGCTGCTGGCGTGCTGCCTGAGCATCAGCGTTCAGCGCTCCTTGCGAGGGCCCACCTGCAAGCGGGCGCTCGTGATGAGGCAATCAAGATCGCAGAAATTGCGGTGAGAGCGCTTCGGGACAGTGCATCATGGTTCGACCGTCGCGAGGTGGCTCAACTTGCTCAGGACTGCGGTTTGCACTTGGAGGCTGTTCGACTCTGGCGATCGGTGCTTCCCCCTGATGATGTTGGTTCGGACACCGTTCACCTTGTACGTGCGGCGTACTTCGCTGGCGAGTGGCGGACGGCACTCGACGTGTGCGCCACTGTTCGTGCGGCCGGCCGCGCGACGCGGCGGCACCTCGAGGTCGAAGTTGAAGTTCTTTCGGCATCACGGGAGTTGCCGCGGGCGACGTCGCTGCTCACGGACTGGGTGGCGAAGCACCCGAACGATAAGCACGCAGTACTCCATCTGTCCGTGCTTGCCCTTCGCGATGGCAGACCAGAGCTCGCGGTCTTTGACGAGTCACGGCTGCCGACCGTGTCCGAGCTCATGCATCCGGGCGAGGGTGCTGCGCTCGTCTTCGTGCTCCGCCGGGGTCATGCTCCCGAGCGGTCGCTCGAGGTCGCATACGAGTTGTACCGCCGATTCCCGGAGCACCCAGACTCGCACCACGCCCTTGGAGGCTGTGTGTTCGATCCTTCAGCCAGCCCTATCGCAATTGATCGACCTCAACGGGTTGGGGACGGTGCCGCTGCCTGCATTCGCAGACATGGTGAGCCATCGCGATGGGTGTACATCGAATCCGCATCAGATACTGCTGCCTCCCGAGGCGAGTACCCGAGTGATCATGATTTTGTCAAGGCGATGTGGGGATGCACGAAGGGTGAGAAGTTTGAGTATCTGGGACACCAGTACGAAATCCTCGATGTAGAGAATCGGATTCTCCGACGGGTCCATGACATCATGGAGCGCTACGAGGAGAACTTCCCGGACAACCCCGCGTTCCGACGGTTCTCCGCGCCATCATCTCCGTCGCCCGATGCGCCGATTGAGGAGAAGCTCGGTGAAGTGTACGGCGAGCTCAAACGACAGGAGGCTAATCGAGAACTTCTTGAGTCGATGTATCGGGAGAACCGACTACCGATCGCCACGTTCGCGGCGATACTGGGTCGCCGCGTGTTCGACTTGGTGAGATATCTTGCATCCGATCGGACGATGGGGGTACGCGCCGACGATGGTGAAGCGGCCCGGTGGCCGCAGGCTCTGATCGCGGCCAGCGATTGCGAGGAACTGGTTCTCGATGGAACTGTGCTTGCCGGCGCATTCGTACTCGATGTACTCGCAGAGTTGCCAAAGCTCGGAGTCAAGCTCATCGTGCCGCAAGCGGTAATGGATGAGCTGCGAGAGTTGTCGCTTAAAGCTGGAAGCTCGCGAGGGGCACAGGGGACCATCGGGCTGCATCGTGGCAAACTCTTCTTCCTGGAACCGTCTCCAGAGGAGATCGCGCAGGAGGTCGCACGAATAGAAGGTGTGATCCAGTTCATCCGCACGCACTGCGAGGTCATCGGTGGCGCGGCCACATTGGACCTCCCCAAAGAGCTGAAGGAGAAGCTCGATGAGTTTTTGGATTCGACGTCGACGGATGCCATCGCACTGGCCATTAAGCGCGGCGCACCCCTGTGGACGGACGACCTCGGCCTTCAGCGACTCCTGTTAGAGCTCGGTGCTGGTGTCCGCACCGTCTGGACGCAGGTCGTATTTCGGGCGGCAATGGATCGCTCGGGAATCAGCCAAAATACATATGAGCAGGTTCTTGGCCGACTTCTTGATCGCGGTTACGCATTTACCCGTCTGTCCGCACCCGAGATGGTCGCCGTTCTTCGCCATGCGAATTGGCAAATAGACAGGGGCATGGGAGAGGCACTCATTCGCGTTGTATCCGGTGTAGCCCTCGTGAACCCGCACAATCGGTTCATCACGGCCCTATTCATCAAGGGTGTGTGGACAGAGTGTCCACGGAGGGAGTGGGCCAAAGCGATTATCGTCTCGGTTCTCGACAAGGTCGGACGCGAGCGCAGCCAGACGATGCTCGCGGCGTTTATCTACCGGTTCCGCGGGTTACAGTGGACAGGTTTAGACCGGAAGTCGTGGGTTGTGGGGTCAGCTGGCACCGAGGACGGAGGCCGATCGGCGCGGCGGGTTCACTACACGTTCGATCCGTTCAGCGATGACGATGGACGTTCATTGAAACGTTTTCTTCGCTCTTGGAGATCCCGCGACGGAGAGTTTAAGCCTCGGCGAACCCGTCATCGGGGTCGCTCGTGAGCGTGTCTTGCTCTTGGTGTCGCAACGGACGCTGGGATGCAACCCGCCGTGTCTCTCCTGCGTGCTGTCCAGGATCTGTTGCACTCCGCAACTCTCGAAACTGTTGCCGAGAGCACCCCTTCCCCTCCATCCCGTTCACCGAGAGTCTGAGAGCGCGAGAGTCTCGGCCGCGAGCGCCGCGGGATCAGGGGGTTCTGATCGATACCCATGCCCGTGTCTCAAAGATCGCGAGCGCGAATCGGCACGCAAACCGCGTCAGTGGCCCCGATTCGCTTTGTCCGTTGTTCGCCGTGCATCCAGCACCTGCTGCAACGCGTGAAACAACACCTCGTCAACGATGGCGTCGTGACACCCCGGGCGTGTCGCTCCCCCATCCGCGAACAGACCAAGGTACACCGGGTTCCGCAGCGTTTCGACCACCTGCCGCGCCGTCCAGCGGCCGCCACCGACAACCTTGCCGGATCGCTGTGCGAGGCGTTGCTTCGTTCGCCAACCCATCGCATCAATCGCGGCCGCGATCTCCGCCGGTGACTGGCCGCGTGCCGCGCGACGGAAGATCGCACGGACTCGCCTCGCTCTGGTTCGGCACGAGTTGCTTCGTCTCGGGATCCGAGTCGTACCCATACGGAGGCGGCCCTGCGAGCCGTCGCCCGTGCCGCTTCAGGTACGCCCGCGTCTCGTCGATTCGGGTCGCGATCATCTCCCGCTCGAACTCCGCGAACGATGCAAGGATGTGCCGGAGCAGCCGGCTCTCCGGACTTGAGCTCAGCTCTGGCTGATGGACGAGCCGCACCTCGACGTCTGCCGACTCCAACTCCTCGAAAAGGGTCACTGTGTCCCGCAGACTCCGCGACAGTCGATCCATCGCGACCGTGTACACGATGTTGATCTCACCCTCGCATATGCGTTCACGCAGTCGGTTCAGCGCAGGGCGGTCGAGCGTTCGTCCGGAGACGCCCTCGTCATCGAAACGCTCGGCGATCCATCGCGCACCGGGCACCGCCGCGCCTTGCGCGAAGTCCATGCATGTCTGGAACTGCGCCTCGCACGACGATAGCCCGTCGCGCGGCGCGGTGGATTGCCTACTGTAGATCGCGAAACAACCGCCTGAAGACGATGCGCGTTTCACGCCTCGTCGCCTGCGTCATCCCATCCGACCTCGGCTTCGAGCTCCGTAATCAGCGGTCCGAGCCGTTCGAGCAGCTCCGGCACATGCCGGGTCACGACCTCGTACACCTTCTCCGGCATCACCACGCCGTACTCGTGGGCCAGCACATTGCGCATCCCGATGATGAGCCGCCACGGGATCGCGGGCTCCCGGCTCCGAGTCTCGTCGGAGATCAGCCGAGCCGCCTCGCCGATCACCTCGGCGCACCGGATCACCGCCGCCTGCACGAGTTCATCATCAAGGAACTGGTCGAGCGACCGCCCGTCGAGGAACTGCACCGCTCGCTCGGCGTGCAGCCGCATGTCCTCGCACTTCACGAGGTCGCGCTCGAGCCGATTACGCGCGCTCATACAGTGGCTCCGTGGATCGCAGCGCAAAACGCCGGAAGTACTTATTGGCCGATCGCTCGACCGATTGCCTCGTAAGCACATCGACCGGCCGCCCAAACAGATCCTCGAGCGCCTGCTGAAACTCGACGACACCCAACCCGGCCGCCTCGCCCGGAGCGAATGTCACGAGCACATCAAGATCGCTTGAAGTGTCGGCCTCGCCCGTTGCAAAGGACCCGAAGACTTCCAGCTTCGACACGCCGAACCGCTGGCAGAGTTCCGTCAGCCGCTCGCGATCAATCTGAAGGTCGGTCGTTCGCACCGCTCGGGTCTCGCCGCTCTCAAACTGGCGGGCAAGAGCACCCATGGCTTCGGGCGCTGCTAACCGAGAGTCTGAGAGCGCGAGAGTCTCGGCCGCGAGCGCCGCGGGATCAGGGGGTTCTGATCGATACCCATGCCCG
>ERZ869909.1836-NODE-1836-length-15906-cov-3.431107_pt1 | contig 15906 bp, 14 predicted proteins | sample MGYA00520892_ERZ869909 | MGnify/ENA primary metagenome ERZ869909 (study PRJEB32215, sample SAMEA104723947) | bioreactor metagenome | biome: bioreactor; feature: anaerobic bioreactor; material: water | place: China | collected 2015-03-12 ...
GGAACAACTATGGAGGGGCAAGTCCTGTCAGCGATGCTGAAAATTGTTCTCTGGTTGTAAAAACATTTACTGGGGTTGACGAAGGAGATGAAGTCCACAATGGCCAAGAAATTGTTTCGGAAAAAATGGTCCAAGCCAAGTGTACAAGTCGAGGGGATACGGAGTTTATTGCGATAGGAGGGGCAACAACGCTTCCGGTGGGTTATACGACGGGAAGCAGGGTTTTGAAGGGCGCAATTTCCGACCCGAACGAACAGGTTTCAACGGTTGTTTTGAAAATGGTCGTGCCCGCCGACGCGTCTGCATCAAGCATCAATTTCAAGCTCTTCTTGTCTAAAACATAAGGAGTTAAAATGGGCTGTATATATGATAATATAAATCTTGGAAGGGCGTATTCTTTCAAAATTATAGCAAATAATTTTGATCACACCATGATTTCTGGTGCTGTAACGCCATCCCTTATCAATGCAACAGCAACATTTTTGGGGTGTTCCGTTGGAATTGAATTTTATGGGAATGACGATACCAATTTGCCAGAGCACGGACAAAATGTATACAATGCTTGGATGGAAATGGCGGAAGAATATTTAATATCAGACCCAGAATATGTTGGTTTTTCTGCTTGGGCATATGTATATAGAATATTCGCAACAAGCCCTCCTGTCGGCGGAGTTTGGGAAACCGACGATGAATTTGTGGTCTGCGGCATTGTCAATCCATCATATAAAATGGGGGATCCGGAGCCAGACCCAATCTGGCTTGGAGAAACACAAATAGAAAGAAATTGTTCGTTTTCTTTTTCGGGCGTAAAGGCAATGGGTAATGTTGGGACACAGCAATACAACTGGAGAGAATCCCCCAGAAGATGGCTTGATCAATATGTTTCGTATAAATGGATTTCTGATGGAAACACATATGTTAGTTGCCAAATAGGCGACTTGGGGGCCAGTGGTTATTTGCCATTGGGCGAAGAAGAAGAATTAGACTTGGGGCCTGCCGTTGCAAATGTTGCAATGTCAATAGCAATGCACAGAGGGGATGTAGCTGGAGCATCATATGCTACTTTTTCTGAACTTTCTGTATCTGATGATGATGTAAACATATCAGTACCAACATTTTATGAATATTCTTTTGGAGGGGCAACCCCAACTTGGACAAGGACCCCCGGAAGCAACGACAACTGGGTTGCAGAAATTTCTACTCAAAGCTATACCGTTAAAACGATTGGTGGGTTAAACCAAACACCCACAGGTCATGGAATTTGGACGCACGTAGTCGGCCCTGTGAAATATCATATTAACTCGCACAGGTATGGCCCAAACACTGGGGTTGAATATAGCCCAGAACCCCAATTTGATGTTGGACTAAGGTACCATGTAGACGAGGAAAATGTTTCAACTGTTTGGCTATCCCCCAATATGACACATGGGCCATTCACAAAAGTGGAGCTTGTAACTGCAGTTGGGCCTGGCCCGCAAACAGGGTTATTTAGCATAAATGACCCATATATTCGGGTAAGGGGCGAATGGTATGAAGATGAAGACAATCATGAATTTCATGAAATTGAAGATGAAACCGGGACAAAAATTGTAACGCAAAACGATATGGATGGCTATATTGTAGTCGCCCCCATCGACGTAGATAGCTTGGATAGCGATTCAGGGAATTATTTAATAAATGGCTTGACATTAGAGTTCAAAAATGTTAAGATAGACATACCAGATGATTGCCCCGACCGCCCTACTTATTGGTACCCAATGGCGTATGGCGAAGGGGACATCGTTTCGGCATCTTTCCACCCAGAAGATAATGGTGTTTTTTTTGTGGGGAATGGTTATTATAACGAGGAAGGCGTTTTGGTAAAAAGCGAGGAGCCATTCGTTATTAAAAACCCAACAATAACAAGGGACCTTGACCATGTAAAATATGACCGTTTTAATTTCATGGCGTCCAAGTCCCCGAGTGGAAAGTTAAATCCAGATTGGCCAATCATGTTGCAAGCAAATAAAAACAGGGAAGATGACCATGACGAGTGGCTTGCAGAGGTTCCGTATGAAGATGTAATACAATGGCCGCATCGGTATTTGAGGATTAAGTTTGATAAAATGCCGGAATTAGCTGATAAAAAAACCATTGTTCTTAAATTGCATTATAGTCAAGTTTCATTTTCTGACCCAAACTATACATGTCATGAACATAGATTTGGAGAGTGTGGGGAGTGGGAATGGTCAAGAACACAAACATCATTTGAGTTTAAGGGGAAATTGGAGAAAAAAGGAGAAGGCGGCGAGGCGATTATAGATTTAGCCCAATTAATCAGAAATAAGATAACAAAGTTGAATTTTGTTGACAAGGTAACGATTGTTTTGCCAAGTGTTGAAGGCGAATACATTTTCCCGTCAAATGGAACAGGATTGGAATGTATTAAAACTAAAACGGGGGATGAGCCAGAGGTTCTTATTAACGCGGCGATTGATCCTTGGAATTGGACAAAAAACTTTGTTGGTTTTCATTTTTTTACCGAAGGAATGATGGGGTTTAATTTGGAATATGGATATGAGCAATATGAGGATGGGATGAGAGGCTTAAAGGGAACGCAATACAGACAGCCTTGTCCTTCATCTTTAATTTCAAGGGATTACAGTTATGCAAAAATTGTAAAAAGGCTTGTAAATGAATTAAGCTGGCAGGAGGGGGTTATTGTTGATTGGCTTGATGACGATGTAAAAGAAAAAACCGTAGATAAAAAGCAAAGACAATTATGTGAATTTTATTGGTGGGATTTGGCAAGAGGAAATGGACTATATTCACTTGACGGAACAATAAAACTCCACAAAAAGGTCAGAAATCAAGTGGGACTTGGGCACCTTCCATTTCACACGCAATTAATCAACGGGGAATACCAAACGCAGGGGATTGTAACTGGCTTGGTTTATGATGACAAGTACCAAGTCCAAGAAGAAACTGAAGGGCTCAAAATTATTCTTTGGGGTAAAGATACAAAAAACAATACTCCTTGGAAACAAGTTAGCGAAATAAATATTGGGCCAAACGGTTTTTTCAACTCTTTACCTGCGCCAACAAAAGATATCATATATGCCCTTGGGGCTGAGGACCAAATCGTAAGAATTTTAGGGAATTTCTATAATAGGGAAGTTATAAATTCATTTTTCTTTTATATCAAAAGCGTTTTAGATAAAACATCTATATTCAAAAAACAATATTTGATTATTGTTGCTGCAGACATTGACAAAAGAATCCATGTTTTTCGATCGCAAGACAATGGAAAAACATTCCCTGAAGCAATTCAGTTGCATACACACAGCCCGTCATTTTTTAATTCTGAGCCGAACGAACTTTTTACCAACAATGGAATTTTCTTATTGGATGATTACGGGATAACCGCGCAAGAGGAGATAGTACATATGACAATAGATGGAGACTACCCATCCCTTTTCAACAGGGGTTCAAAAGTTTTTCTTTTGTATATTAAAGATGGCAATCTATATTGTAGCGTGTCATTTGATAAGGGGAAGACGTTCGGGGTAACGGAAATACTAATTGATTCCAATGTTAAAGAGCATCATTACCCTTCGGGAATATTTTTAGACGACGGGACAATTTTGGTTGCATACCAAGGGAGCGATAGTAGTATCAAAACCAAATTTAGCTATGATGGGGGGAGAAGCTGGCAAGTGGAAGAAGGAGAATAAAATGAGAATTACTACAAATTTCAAAGGAATTAAGCCTGGCAATCTAGGAACTGCAGAAACGCAAGAAGAAAACCTGAACAAAATTGGCAATTACATAAACCAAGCAATAGAATATTTTGAATCATTTATTCGAGATATGTCAGGAATGAGTTTTGGCATTGTTAGCGGAGGGGAAATTACCGAAGGGGTTGGGTTGCAGGTTAACGCAGGTGAAATTGGCAATGCTTGGATTGCTGGCATAAGTATGAATGTTCCTGCATCAGTTATAAACTTAAATGATGATGCAACCAATTACATTTATATAAATCATCTTGGGGAATATGAAGTCTATACCGAATTCACATATTATAACAATAAAATTCCAAGAGGAGTTATTGTGACAGAATCTGGTGGAGTTGTAACAATTGTCGAATATCCAAATAAGATATTTACAATATCAGAGATGGTAAAACTAAGAATGACTCCAATGGGGGCAAGCATTTATAATGATGGGGAGAACAGCTATTTAAGCGTTAGCTACTTAGACCCTGCGCAAAGTGGAGCAACAGAAATTGTCGTTGAGGGGTATAACTCATCAACGGAAGAATGGGAAGAAGTTGATACTATAAACTTACAGGAGGAATAAAATGGGTGCAACGAGTTTGACTAAAACCCTTTTGGGCGAATATCTTTTAACAGATGAAACAGTCACAAGGCCTACTTCGTGGTTTGTTGCATTGTTCGTTGGCGAAACTGAGGTAAGCGGAACGGGCTATGAGAGAAAGGCAGTAGTGTTTGAAGAAACAGCAACTGCTGGTATTTTCAAAAACAATGCCGACATTGATTTTGGGAAAGCAGGAAGCAGCTGGGGAACAGTTGATAAATATAAAATATACACTCTTAGTTCTGGGGGGGATATTTTAATTGAGGAAGAATTTGACACTGCAAAAACCATAGGGGAAGGAATTACATTCAAAATCTTAGAAGGGGACTTGTCTGTAACCATTGAATAAGGAGGAAAAATGAAAAATCTTTATTTTTTAAATAACGAGGGCAAGGTAATAAGGGTTCACTATAAACCAGATGCGCTGGATAGCAATAAAAAAACAGGAGGAATTTTATTTGACCCAGACAACATTCCGCCTGCACCTGCCGTTGGGCCAAACATAAGCGCGTCTCTATATTTTGAAAAGGATGGAAAAAACTTTGTCCCTGTCTGGAAAACAGGTGCAAAAATACTTTCTGGAGACAGTCTAAGATTGGACGAGGTTCGGCTAACTGTAAAAAGACTTGAATCAATGATAGAGCAAATCAAAACATCGGGGGAAGAAGATGCCAAATCCTAATATTTATATTGTCGGTGCCAGAGACGTTGACAAAACAACGTATAAGTTAGATTCTACTGGCTCTGATGTTTGGGATACAGATCATGGAGCGGATGGCAATGGCATTGCAGTTGACGCCGATGGTAATGTTTATACTTGTGGAAAAAGAACGGCAGGAGATTTAACCACAAGAAAATACAGCGAAAGCGGCTCAATCATTTGGAGTATTGATCACGGCGCAGATGTTAATGGCATTGCGGTAGATACAGATGGCAATGTTTATACCTGTGGAGTTGCAGACGCCAATGATTATGCAATTAAAAAATATGATTCTGACGGGGATTTGATTTGGAGCACGGCATTTCTTGATGTTGTTACTTGTATCTCGGTAGATATCGATGGCAATGTTTATGCTGGGGGGGTAAGGGAAGGAACGGAATCTGTAGCCAAATTTGACCCAGATGGAGATGAAATATGGAGCGCGGATTTCAATACAGACGTTTATGGAATTTGTGTAGACTATAACGGTTATGTTTTTGTTGCTGGCAAGTTTGCTTCTGGGTCTGCGAATGTTAATGTGCAAAATGCCGGTAGTAACGTGAACGGAATTTATGAATATGATGACGAAATTAATGGGGAACCATCGTATGTTCGTGGTGATAATATAATTTTTTGGGAAGGAAGTATGTGGTTTTTATCCCCCAAAAATGATGTTGCGTTTCCTTATTATTGGAGCACTTCAGGTTTGCTAACAGGGGATTGGGAGGCAATGAGGGGGGCTCCTCCCCCTCCAGATGTCTCATACGCGTTTGGGGAATCATATAATATTTGGGTTTTAGACAATGATGGGGGGATGGCAACCAATTTTTTACTTGGTGGCGTGGAAATTGACCAGCCTCATGCAAGTGGCATTTGCATAGGCGAAAGCATAATGCCAAGCAACATTGAGTTCTTCGCTTGTGGACCGGCACATAGTGGTTTTAATATTGCAAAATACAACGCATTCGACCCCAAAACGCCAGAATGGAGTATTGACTTTGGCGCCGATCTTTCTGGTATCGCATTAGACCAAGACGGAAACATTTATGTATGCGGCGAATCTAATGGGAATGAGAATATTGCTAAATATGATGCCGATGGGGACTTGATTTGGGGGGAAAGCTATTTGGATGGTTCGTGCAATGGGATATGCGTAGACCCGGGGGTTTACGGGGCTGGCTTTTGGTTGGAACCTGATAATATTGGCAATACTACAATTCAAGTTTCAACTGGCGCCACGGCCACTGTCTCTGCGGATAATTCTGGCGAAAGCGTAATCACAGTGTCTTCTGGGATTAACGAGAATCTTATAGCTGAAATGTCTGGTTCGAGCACAATAAAAATCTCTATGCACGAAGGGGAAATCCCAGAATACGGGCAAGGCTCAAGCATCATTGAAATAACTGGGGATGGGATTGGGTACGCAAGGCTTGGTTACAATAAAATAAGAATCCACACAAAAACACCTTTCGGTGGCGTGACAGGGAATGTTTTGTATACAATAAAGATATTAACGCCGACACAATATGAAAAGTATAGAATTTATGCAAAAGGCGATGCTGTTGTAAAAAACAACAAAGAATATAAGAAATCAAATATTTCAACATCAAATGTTTACTGTGAAATCTTTCCAATAAGCACAGATGATTATGCTAATTTTAGAGCAACCGCAAAAAATATTTTTGGGGAAGAAATAGTTGTTTATACACAAAAAGGAATAGAACTAACAAAAGAAATATAAAGGAAAGGGATTAAAATGGAATATGGTTTTATGCAATGCTGCACAAACAAGGGCGTCATCCGCATCCCCGTTAAAAAGTTAAACGGGGGTTTTGATCTATACTTGGCAGAAGCCGATGAAAAACTAAAAAGAATTGGTTCATTTAACATTTCGCCAGTTGATATGCCACTAAGTGACGAATTGGAACTATACACCCAAAGGGTGCCAAACGGGTTCTATTGGGCTTTAATCAATAATGGGGACGAATTAACCATAGATGATTTGCCAAGTGACACCCCACTAAATTATATTTACGATAGTAGAACAGGGTTTATTCATTTAATTTACAGCGGGGAAAGGCTGCCTGTTGATTATTTTGAATACAACCCAAAGCTCTTTTTTCAGACAGAATTTAAAGGATATTATAGCCCATTCAAATTTGGGGTAGACGAGGGTGCTCAGCTTGTAGAAGTTGCATCTGCATTCAAGAACAAGTGGTTTTCTAAAAAGAAATACAATCACAATATTGGGGTTGTAACTTCTTGGAACACCAAGTGTGGTATTGCCGAATATGTAAAACAAGTAGTTTCTCATTTTGATTTTAATTATACCATCTTGGCATTAAAAGATGATAATACTATTGCCCAAGATGATAAAAATGTCAAAAGATGTTTTGACCCAAACAATATTGAAGAACTTAAAAAAACCATTAAAGAAAACAATATAGACCACATTTGGATTCACTATAGTTATTCTTGGTTTAATGAATATAACTTTTCAGATTTAATCCAATGGTGCAAGGATAACCATATAAGTTATTCTGTTTTTGCGCACTCCCAGCTAAGAACTGAAGATATGGTTGCCATCTGCAATGAATATTCTTCCGGGAGACCGGAACATGGGAAGTATATTCCAATTGCCCCACCAGATTATGTTGGCGGAATTATTCCAAGAAAAAATACAATTGGGTCTTTTGGTTTTGCTCATCCACACAAGAACTTTGAAGAGCCATTTGAGTTTTTGAAACGAAACAAAAAAATACATTATTATATTTGGACATCGCACGGTGTTGGGGAACAAGGAAGAATTATAGGGGATAAATATATTGAATTTTTAAGAACTACCGCCAATAAAATGGGGGTAGGGAGCAGAGTTCACATTAATGTCGGGTTTCTCGATGAAAAAGAGCTTTTAGATAATTTAGCATCTTGTTGGGTTCTTGGTTTGTTTTATAAGGATATTCCAACGGAGAACCAAAGTGCTGCTGTTTCATTTTTGAGGGCGACAGGGAGACCCGTCATTACGTCTTCTTCTGCGAAGCTAAAAGGATTTGGGGATGCGTCAATAAAGAATGCAACAGAGGAACTTGAGTATTGGTTTAAGAATGTTTCTGTTTTAGAAAAAAGCGCAAGCATTAAAAAAAGCGAATACACAAAAAGCGATGAATTTTATAGGCATCTTGGCGACATCAAACCATACGGGGGTACGGGGATAATTTGGTACGGTGACGTTACTCATGTAAAAAGTTTTTCTGTGGTTGGCAGAAAGTGGCTTGAAATACTTTATAACTGGGGGGTTAAAATTTCGCTTTGCCCCGATAAAGTAGACTTTGTATTGGAAGATGAAGAAGAATTTGTTCAAGAAATGATAAGAACAGAGCCCGACGATAGCATGATTAAAACTGGCTTGGCATACCCGCCTCTTTTTTCATATGCACATGCCCCCGTAGTCGCGTGGGAAACAGATAAAGGTATTCCCGAGTGGTTAAAAATGTCAAAAGACATAACAAAGAAAACCATTGTTATATCTAATTTTGTTAAAGATGCACTTGTAAGAAGTGGCTTCAACCCCGACCTTGTTGATGTTGTAAATCTTGGGTGCAGCAACTATTATTATAATTATAACAAAAAGAATGTCTACGAAGTGTCTAATCAAGTAGCCACAGAGAGGCCATTTACATTTCTTAATATTGCCTGGGCCGAACCCCGAAAGGGCACAGATATTTTGATCAGGGCATACAACAAAGCATTTACAAAAAAAGACAATGTGGTGCTTGTTCTTAAAACAATTAAGAAGAATAAATGGCTAAATGATTTGGTTAAGCATTTTGAAACAAACAATTCTCCTAAAATTATCGTCATTGAAGGAGACCAATACAATTTAAATGACATCTATATGTCGACTGACGTGTATGTTCACCCCCTGAGGGGGGAAGGGTTTGGCCTGCCGGTATTAGAAGCACAGGCTTTTGGCGTTCCAAACATAGTAACAGGCTGGGGGGGGCCATTAGATTTTACTGATAATGACACTTCATGGTATATTGATTATGATTTAGTGCCGGCAGAATACCACCATGAGGTAAAGGGCGCAAGATGGGCCGAACCAAATTGTAATCATTTGGTTTCTCTTATGAGACATGCGTATAAAAATAAGAGATGTGTTCAAGAAAAAGGCCTAAACGCTTATAAAAAATCTTTGGAATTCTCATGGCACAGGTCTGCATATCAGTTTCTCGAATCGATACATGGTGTAAAACTATGAGAATAGTAAACTTATTCTTCTTGTCTCTTTTTTGTTTAACGTTCGGAGCAATTTTTTTCTTTGCATCTGTTAGCATTGGGGACGATGGACTTATTTCCGGTGTAGATGTAATTGATTATGATAACGCTAAAGTTGCAATATCCCTTGTTACTCTTATTGGCTTTATTGTAATGGCAATAAAACTAGGAATGGAAATTAGGAATACGAGGGCTCATATTGAGGACGTTACTGTCCATGTCACCCAAGACTTTAGAAATTTTTTAGATAAAGAATACAAAAAAGAAACAGAATGCTCCATAACGGCGAAAATCTTTTGTGAACAGCTTGGATCACAAAAAGAAGAATTGGGACAATTAAGGAATGCAATACACGTGGAGCTTCGGGAAATAAGGGAGCAAAACAGAGCAATGTCAGATATTCTTTCAAGGGTTGATGAAAGAACATCAAAGATAAGTTAACACAAATAAAGAGCGCGGGATTACCGCGCTCTTTATTATTTCCCTGGTTCTTTATGCCTAACCAACTCTAAAAACAATTTATACCTATTTGTTTTCTCGATCTTAATTACGTCAACTTTTGACCCGGCCCTTGCGGTTCCATACCATATTACCCACTTTTTCGACCTATTGCAATACGAAATTGCTCCTTTCTTTTGGGCTACAAACATCATTGAGTATTGTATTGGGGCAAAATATACTAATGACAGAATGAAAAGAACAGCAAATACAATCCACATATTTTCCTCCTATTTGAAAACTTCAGTAAGTCCATTTAGTCCACAATGCCTGCACCAATTTACTGTTTCACCTTTTGGCTTGCAGTGAAGATAGTTGTTAACCACGTTAAAAGTTCCAACAGCAGAATAACTTTTTCCTATGCCGGTTACGTGAAATCTTCCTCCGCAGATGGTTTGGAAATAAATTCCCTTTAAGGCCCCAACATGGGCAACCTCTTCGTTGTCAATTAAAATGATTGTATAGTCAATACTCATGACTTATCCTTTCACTACAGCTAATGGCGTTAGCGTATTTTCAATGGCGACCAAATCTTCTTGAAATTTCATAACGCTATCAATATCTTTGTATGCGCTTGGTGCTTCATCTAAATCGCTAACATTGCGGATGCCATGAATAATTCCTTTTTCATCAAGCATTTTGATTTCATCTTCAAGAACAAGGCTTCTTTTTGCTTCTTTTCTCCCCATTTTTCGCCCTGCTCCATGACTGCAAGAAGAAAAAGAATCCTCATTGCCTTTGCCAGAAACAATATAAGAACTTGTCCCTTGGCTCCCGGGGATAATACCCATTTGCCCTTTGGCGGCGGCTGTAGCCCCTTTTCGGTGTACCCAAACGTCCTTCCCAAAATGAGTTTCTTTATTAACATAATTGTGGTGAACATCGATAATATCATAGAAATATGTTGGGCCAACTTCTTCATTAAAAGTCAATTCAATAAGCCATTTCATTACGGTTCTACTCGCTTCGGCGAATGCCAAGCAAAAATCCATTTCAAGCAAATATTGTTTCATATAAACGCTGTCTGTTTCCAAATATGCAAGGTCCCATTTCGATGGGATTTCTTCGCCTGTTTTGATATTTAAGTCTCGGGCAATATCAATGTAAAAATCAGCGACCTTTTTGCCAATGTTTCTTGACCCCGAATGAATCATTACGCATATTTCCCCATTTTTATCGACTTGGAGTTCGATGAAGTGGTTCCCTCCGCCCAATGTCCCAATTTGGTGTGCTGCAGATTCCCATTCTTTTTTGACAATTGGCATCGAATCTAAATCAAAGTTTTTTGGCATCCATTCTTTGTGAGGGCGATCCCGATGATTGAACCCCGTTGGGATTTCCATTCTAATTCCTTCAACAACATTCTCAATAACATTGCTTGGGGTATCATCTACTCGCAAACCAGTTTTGGCAAAAATAATTCCACACCCAATATCGACACCAACACTATTGGGACTAATAGCGTTATCAAACGCAACAACCCCACCAATTGGCATTCCGTAACCAGCATGCACATCCGGCATCAGTGCAATGTGTGAAAAACTACGAGGGTGCATTGACAGGTTGTATGCCTGTTCCATTGCAGATTCTTCTACGAAGTCAGTCCAAATTTTAATAGGCAGTCCGCCATTTTTCTGAACTTCCTTAACCATTTATATCAATTCCTTTCTTTTACATTCCATCAAGTTTGTCTTGCGGAATAGCATCATTAGCCTCTTTGATCTCGTCCATTGTAAAAAGAGATTCTTGTTTTTGGCTAATACATTTTGCAATTCTTTCTTCTGCCATAGAACAATAGTCGGGGTTAATTTCTATTCCTATGTAATCTCTGTTTAGTACAACGCAAGCAACCCCAGTGCTTCCACTCCCAGAAAACGGATCGCAAATCAAATCCCCCTCATCGCTCCAAACATCTATTGCTTGTTCTGCAAGGTTTGGCGGAAAACAGGCCGGATGATCTTTGTACCCCGCTTTCCCTTGTGCAGACCAAATACCACGGACTGAAAGTTTCCTATTCCTAATTACTTCTCTTTCATTGGGAGGCTTCCTGAATGTCCAAAGGTATTCCCACTCTGCCGCAGGAATGGTGCTTACGCTCATTGCCCCTGTTAGCGTACATGCTGCGAAGTTTTTTTGCCAAATCCTCATTGAGTGCAAAATCCAACCAAAGTCGGTGAATGCAGTCCTATAAAGTTCCGCCATTGATTTTGGGTACTTAATTGTCTCCCCAAAGTTGACAAAGAAAAAGCCTCCTTTCTTGCACACATCATAAGAATTTTTTGCAACGCCACGGATTAGTGTATTAAGCTCGTCCCAACCCCACCCAACTTCATATGACTTATTTTGCGCATACGGTGGGGATGTAACAAACAATTGTACGCTTTCCGGCTTGAGCCTTGGAAGAACATCCACGCAGTTTCCATTTATAATGTTGTAATTCATAATTGTGTTATCCTTTGTTAAAGAAATTAAAAATTTGAATGCGAATATTAGAATACTTGCTTTGGGCAAGAGAGTGGGTTATTCCAACAATATCCCCAATTTCATAGAATGTCATTCCTTTCACTACTCGAAGGAAGAATATTAGCAACTGCTCTTCGTTTAATGTCTCTGTTATATAATCCCGAAGAACCATTGCCGTTATAAATTCGTCCTCGTTGTCTTGCAGCTGATCAAAGTATTCTTTGATTTTTTTAATTATTTGTTCTTTTTTTATCATAGTATTTCTAAATTATAAATTAGCGAAGACCCCAAGTTGAATTCTCCTCTTGCGCAAACAATATCCCCAACAATCGGAATCTTCTCCATCTTATGAATTGTTTGACTGAATGCGATGCACTTTGCCATATAAGATGAATCCGAAATGCTTATAAACATCATGTCATCACCCTTTTTGTTTTTGGTCATGGATACTTCTTCTACGAGGCCGACAATTGTATCCCCTTCAAATTGCAACACATCAACAATGGCATCGCCCCTTGGAATGACTGGATGCTCTGTAACCCAAAAGCCAAAGTTTTCTTTTTCTACTTCGTATACGTTAATTGGTTTTTTAGGTTCAAACTCCGCAAAAAGACTAATCTGGCCTTTGAGTTCAAACATTTCAAGAACTTTATTCCTGTCTGGTTCAATGGAATCAAAAAAACCAGTTAAGATAAGGGCTTCTGCATTTTTCTTACTTACACAATTTAAGCCTTTAATAACGTCATGAATATTGCCTTCCTTATAAAAGCATAAGTCATCAATTTCAACAGAGTCCCCGAGACCTTTAATAAACGTAACTGGCAAGCGCAGTTTCCCATTTTCAATTGTCACGCTTGTGCATGTATTCTCTATGCCCGGTAACAAAATTTCAATTCCATCTTTTGCAATTTCATACCTGTAAATTTCTCTTTCATCTTCTTTGCAGTTGTTAAGCATGGAACACCAAAATTCCAATGGGTGGTGCATCTTCAAGTACATTTCCCTAAATGACTGAAGGGCATATGCAACTGCGTGACTTTTATTGAAAGAATATGTAACGTGTGCAGATATTGTTTCCCAAAGTTTTTCTGCTTCATCCCCAACAACACATTTTGCATTGCTCAAAAAGATCTCTGTCAACTTGTCAATTTCTTTTGACATCTTCTTTTTGGTAATCGCGGAGCGCAAGTTTTCTGCCTGTGTCCCCGTAAGCCCGCCTATTGCTTGAGAAATTTTCAACACTTGCTCTTGGTAAAGAATTGTTCCACGCGTGTCTTCGAGGAGATCGTTGATTTCTGAACTTTCAAATGTGTCTTTATAGTTTACGTATGCCGGCAACCAATCTTTTGTGCCCGGTCTTGCCAAAGAGATGCAGTCAACAACCTCAAGGAAATTTGTCGGTCGAACCCTATTAAAAACCATTTTATTGGTGCCACCTTCTGCTTGAAAAATGCCACCAACATCAACCCTGTGAAAACCATCTATTGTCATTGGGTCTTCAATCAATTCTTCGTCAGGCGGAAGTTTAGTCCCAGCCAGTTGCTCAGCCTCAAAGATGATATCTGTAGTAGAAGACCCAAGCAGGTCTACCTTCATCACCCCTATTTTCCCAAGCATTTCCCCGTCAATATCTGTAATTAGCTCTGTGCCTTTGGGTGCCTTTCTTAGGGCAATATAATGGTCCTCTGGTTCCCCGTCAAAAACAGCAATTCCACTTGCATGTGTGCTAACGTGGTTAATGCTTCCTTGCAATTCTTCAGCTTCTTCAAAAAACGTTGGGTTTCTTGCCTTAAAGACGCTTAGCACTTTGTTGCCCTCAAGATCATCGAGCGATTTTGTAATTGAATTGGTTAGTGTAAATGGGAATTTATGCGCCCGCCCAAGCTCCTTAATTGCGCTTTTTTCGCTTAACGTATTGTATGCAACTATAGGGTATGCCTGCATCTTGCTCTTGATGAAATCAATTACATCCCCTCTTCTTTTTGAAGAAATATCAATATCAATATCAATTGGGATTAACCGGTCAGTCTTGACATTTTGTATTGGCGTAAACTCCCCAATTGGGAATTTGGATGTTTTCTCAAACAGCCAAAGAACTAAACTATTATTTATATTTAATACATCACCCTGGGTTTTGTTAATAAACGCAACATACTCATTAGCAATTCCCGATGATCGAACAATGTCTAATTCCCTTTGAAGTCTTAATTGAATGCTCATTCCATACCAATCAATGCCAGGGGTAGAGACTTCAATAGACTTGAGCTTTTGTACTGCAGAAAGTTGCAAATCAATTATACTTTTATACATTTTTCCTTCTTTCTATTCAATGCCAATTTCAAAGTTCGGGGATAAAAACCTTTCAAAACTTAGGTCATACTTGAGAGGGTCCATTGCCGTAATATCGAGCAAGTAACAAACAAGCGAACCAACACAACTCCCTCTTCCCGGGCCAAACGGAATATCTTTTGCTTCACAATGTCTTAAAATTTCATGGCAAAACAATAGATAGCCAATTAGCTCAAGGCTTTTAAGGATTTTCATTTCGTATGAAAATCTTTCAATATATTCTACTTTTTTATCTTCTGGCATATCGGAAATAATATGTTTTAGCTTGTCTGAACATATTTTTTCTGCCAAATCCCAGTCTTCAACAAAGTGCCATTTGCGATCGAATGTTAAATCAACCTCACACATGTCGGCAATAGCCCTGCTATTATCGACCGCTTGTCTTGTAAAGTTTCTTGGGAATTTTCTATCTACGTAATAGTTGTGAATTTCTTGTGCTTCCCACGGGTAAAGCCAATCCAGTTTTAGCCTTGGGTCATTTTTTGTTAAGATTCTAAATATGTTTTTATATGCTCTATATGAATGCCTATTGGCATAGTGAACGTCGTTTGTAATTACATGTGGGATACCCATTTTTTGCGAAACGTTCAATAAAAACATATAATCTTTGATGTAATCGTTATTCGGTTGGAACTCAACAAAGAAGTTCGGGAACATAAGTTCAAAAGTTGTTAGTACTTCTTGAAGCTCCTGTTCATTTCCTGTTTGTGCAATGGTGACGGGTAGGCCTCCGGAGCAACCAGACAAAACCACCACGTCCTCACCCTTTTCTGCGAGAAACTCCAAAGAAATTAATGCATACTTGCCTTTTGTTTTAGCCGCCATGCTTTGGGTTTTAAGGATGTGTTTGTACCCATCGTTATTCTTAGCTATAACGGTTATGTGGTGACGGGTTCGATCATTTTGGAAATATGCTTCAACCCCAAGTAAAGGCTTAACTCCTTTATTCTTGCAGGCTATATAAAATGGAATATGTCCTGAACATGTCCCATGATCCGTAATTGCAATCGCACCTTCTTTTTCCCCTATTTCTGCAAGCTGTTCTGGTTTCAAAAGACCATCCAGCGCACTGTAGATAGAATGGTTATGTAATTGTACTATTTCCCATCTCCCCTTTCTTGTGTTTTGTCTACTGATTTTGGCATTCTATACCCGCACCAGCCACAAAGGTCTCTGACCTTCAAAAAACATCTTTCACATCTGCAAAGGTATTTCTTAACAGGAGCATCTTCCTTTTCTTTTGGCATTTTATTCACCTATTT
>ERZ869909.1838-NODE-1838-length-15896-cov-5.590429_pt1 | contig 15896 bp, 11 predicted proteins | sample MGYA00520892_ERZ869909 | MGnify/ENA primary metagenome ERZ869909 (study PRJEB32215, sample SAMEA104723947) | bioreactor metagenome | biome: bioreactor; feature: anaerobic bioreactor; material: water | place: China | collected 2015-03-12 ...
CAACGCCTCCTTCGCCAGCATTCTCGACAGCGGGTTGTTGTTGGCGTTCTTCGAGGCGTAGGCCTCGATGGCATGCACCATGGCGTCGATGCCGGTCGCCGCCGTGATCGCCGGCGGCAGGCCCAGCGTCAGCTCGGCGTCGAGGATGGCGATGTCGGGCAGGATGATGGCGCTGGAGACGCCGCGCTTTTCCTCCTCCCCGACGGTGATGATCGAGACCGGCGTCACCTCCGAGCCGGTGCCGGCCGTGGTCGGCACCAGCACCAGCGGCAGGCGCGGCCCCTTCGCCTGGCCGACGCCCCAGGCTTCGTCGAGGTCCTCGTCGGAGCCGAGCAGCAGCGCCGCGAGCTTGGCGACGTCGAGCGAGGAGCCGCCGCCGAAGCCGGCGACGCCGGTTGCGCCGGCCGAAAGGCCCACCTCGACGGCCTTCTCCAGCGTCTTTCGCGACGGATCGGCCTCGACCGCATCGAAGACGGCCACCGCGATGCCCCCGGCTTCGAGCGAGGCGATCGCCGCGTCGCACAGGCCGAGCCTGCGCAGGCCGGGATCGGTGACGAACAGCACTGAGCGCCCGAGTCGCGCACCGGCAATGCCGCCGAGCCGCCGGGCCGCACCCGGCTCGAACACAATCGACGGCGTCGTGTTGAAGACAAAGGGTGTCATCCGCTTTTCCTTATGCCGCTTTTGCGGGAGGCGAGAAATGAACCTCGCCGCGCTCGATGGTGAACAGGGAATCGATCAGCGTCGCGGAATGGACATGATCGCTCTCGGACAGGAGAATCGTGAGCCCTTCCGCTTTGAGCGAGGCTACGACTTCGATCAGCCGCTGCGCAAGCGCGGGCGCCACGCCCTCGAAGGGCTCGTCGAGCAGGAGCAGCGTGCGCCCGACGGCGAGCGCCCGGCCCAGCGCCACCAGCTTCTGCTGGCCGCCCGACAGGCTGTTGGCCTTGCGCTCGCGAAAGCGCGCGATCTCCGGCATCAGCTCGTAGATCCAGTCCAGCCGCGCCTCGCTCTCGGGCCTGCCGCAGGCCCAGACCGGCACCAGGATGTTCTGCTCGACGGTGAAGTCGGGCACCAGCTTGCGGTCCTCCGGCATGTAGCCGACGCCGAGGTTGGCGCGCAGATGGGCAGGCGCGCGGGTCAGGTCGTGCCCGGCGAGCCGGATCGAGCCGCCGCTCACGGCGAGCAGCCCCATGATCGAGCGCATCACGGTCGTCTTGCCGGCGCCGTTGCGGCCGATCAGGCCTGCGAGCTTGCCGCGCTCGATCGAGAGGCTGGCCTTTCGCAGCACCGGCGTGCGGGCGATCGAGACGTCGAGACTGTCGAGTTCAAGCATGGCCTGCCTCCCTCTGCGCGTGCTGGCCGATGACGTGGGTGCGCACCTGCGGGTCGGCCAGCACCTCCTCGGTCGAGCCGTCGGCGATGATCCGCCCCTCGTAGAAGGCGAGGATGCGGTTGGCATGCGCGCCGATGATGTCCATGTCGTGCTCGATGAAGATGATGGTGGTGCCGGATTGCCTGAGCGCGCCCATCAGGTGCTGCATCATCGCCAGCTTCTCCTCGGTGCTGACGCCGCTGGTCGGCTCGTCGAGCAGCATCACCTTCGGCCGCGACGCCATCGCCATCGCGATGTCGAGCAGCTTCTTGGCCCCCTGCGGCAGCGTGCCGGCGACGCGGTCCTGGCTGTCGGCGAGGCCGAACTGGCCGAGCGCCTCGCGGGCTCGCTCGATCCTGGCCCGCGTGGTGGCCGGCCGCAGCGGCGACAGGTTCGCCTCCTCCGCGATGGTGATGGCGACCAGCATGTTCTCGATCACCGTCATGTCCGGGAAGATCTGCGCGATCTGGAACGAGCGCGAGATGCCCTTGCGGGTGATCTGGCGCGGGGCGTTGCCGGTGATGTCCGCGCCGTCGAACAGGATCGTGCCGGAGCTCGGCGGCAGATGGCCGGTGATCATGTTGACGAAGGTCGTCTTGCCGGCGCCGTTGGCGCCGATGATGCCGAGCGTCTCGCCCTGTTCGATGCGCACATTGATGTCGGCCGCGGCCACGACCGCGCCGAAGGTGCGCTCGAGCCTTCTGATCTCGATGATCGGGGTCATGACTTTCCTCCCCGGTTCTGCGGCATGATGACGGAGAACAGGCCCTTCGGAATGAAGATGATAACGGCCAGCATCACCGTGCCGAGGATAATCTGCCAAGTGTTGGGAGAAAGCGCCATCGCGTACATGCGCACCACCTCGAGCAGGAGCATGCCGATCAGCGGCGCGACGACGCTTACCGTGCCGCTCAGCAGCGCGACGAAGACGAACTGGCCGGACGTGCTCCAGTAGACCATCAGCGGGTCGACATGGCCGATCGCCAGCGCGAACAGCACGCCGCCGAGGCCGGAGATCAGCGCCGCCAGCACATAGGTGTAGTGGACGAGAAGCTGGGCCGAGCTGCCGAGATATTCGACGCGCAGCTCGTTCTCGCGGATCGCCTCGGCCACCGTGCCGACCGACGAGGACAGGTAGCGCCGCGACGCCATGACGCTCGCCAGCACGCAGACGATGGTCAGCGAATAGGTGGCCATCTGCTTGGCCTCGCCTTGCAGGGAAAAGCCGAGAAGCGACAGGTGGTGGATGTTGAAGCCGTCGGTGCTGCCGAGCGCCCGCGCCTTGACCAGCACGCCGTAGAGGATCATCGACAGGGCGAGGCTGAGCATGGCGAAGAAGATGCCGCGATAGCGCCGCATCAGGAAGCCGGCGACGAAGGCGACCAGCCCGGCGACGACGGTGCCCGCGATTGCGAGGGCGACGATGTCGGTGATGCCGGCGAAGACGGCGAGCATCGCCGCAGTATAGCCGCCGATGCAGTAATAGAGGCCCTGTCCGAAGGAGACGAGGCCGAGCCGCATCTGCAGCATGACGCCGAGCGCGACGAGACCGGCGCTCATCGACACCTGCAGCAGGAAGCGCATCCAGTTCGGGGCGACGAGCGCCGCGACGAGCACGACGGCGAGACCGGCGATCAGCAGCCTGTCGCGCGAAAAAGCGAGGGAGTTCATATCTTGCGGCCCTCTTTCTGAGCGAACAGGCCGTGCGGCCGCACCGACAGGATCGCGGCCATCACGAGATAGACGACGAAGACTTCGAATTCGGGGAAGAAATGCACGCTCAAGGCGCGCACGAAGCCGACGATGAGCGCGCCGACGATCGAGCCGGCCATCGAGCCGAGGCCGCCGATGACGACGACGGCGAAGGAAAGCACGATAACCTCGACGCCGATGCCGGGATTGACCGAGATCTTTGGCGCGGTGAGCGCGCCGCCGAGCGCGCCGAGCATGGTGCCGATGACGAAGGTGACGGTGAAGATGCGGGCGACGTTGATGCCCATCGCCATGGCCACCTCGCGATTCTCGATCACCACCTGCATCAGCATGCCGAGGCGGGTGCGGTTGATGCCCCACCACAGGCCCGCGCCGACGAGCAGCGCCAGCGCGATGAACAGCAGGTCGTAGACCTGATAGGGCAGACCGTTGACCTCGACCGTGCCGAAATAGAGATAGGGCTGGAAGGCGAAGTAGGGATCGGTTCCCCAGATCAGCTTGGCCAGGTCCTCCATGATCAGGAACAGCGCATAGGTGACAAGCACCATCAGCACCTCGTCGCGGCCGTACATGAAGCGCAGGAAGCCGCGCTCGACCAGAAGCCCGCAGACGACGCCGACCAGGATCGCCGCGCCGAACAGCACGAGGAACGAGGCGGCGGCCGGGAAGCCGGCCGTGGTCAGCGCGCCGACGCCCCATGCGGCGGTGTAGGCGCCGAAGGCGTAGAAGCCGCCATGCGCCATGTTGAGGATGCGCATGACGCCGTAGATCAGCGTCAGGCCCACGGCAGCGAGGAACAGCCAGCCGGCATAGGTGAGGGCGTCCAGCACGACGGCCGTCGCTACAATCATCGAAACCTCCCGGAAGGAAAGACGGGCGGGAGGCGCCGCATGCAGGCGCCTCCCGCTCCTTCATGCGATCAGTCGCACTTGGCGCCTTCGAAGCCGCCCTTGATCCACTCCAGCGCCTTGGCGCCGTCCGGCGGATTGACGCACTCGGCGGCGTATTCGACGCGCTCGACGAGTTCGGGCTGCTTGGTCTCGGCATTGACGCTGTAGACGCCGTAGACCATGTCCTGAATGGCTTGATGGCCGCCGGCGATCGCCATGCGCACGACGCCGCTCGGGCTGTCGAATTCGAGGCCCTTGAGCGATGCCGCGACCGCGTCCTTGTCGGTGGAGCCGGCCTTGTCGGCGGCCGCCTTCAGGCCGAGCACGGCCATCGCCATCTTGTAGGACGGATAGGTCGGCCAGGTGCCGAAACGCTCCATGTAGAGGTTGCGGAACCAGGTGTTCAGCTCGCTCTCGGGCGCCAGCACGCCGTGCGGCCCGCGCGCGCCGATGACGGTGCCTTCCTGGAACTGCACCGGGCGGAACATCGCCGTCTCGCCGCCCGTCAGGATGACGGTGCTGCGCTGGAAGATGCCGCGGCCGGCGGCCTGGAGCACGAACGCCTCCATGTCGCCGCCCCACAGGCTCGAATGCACCACGTCGGGGGTCTGCGTCAGCAGCGAGGAGATCTCCGAGCCGTACTGTCCCGAACCCAGGGTCGGGAACTGCGACGAGACGATGTTGGCGTCGGGCAGCAGCGCCTCGACCGAGGCCGAGAAATCTTCCCACGAATCCTGCCCGTAGGCGTAGTTCTGGTTGATGCCGGCGATGCGCGGCGAGGTCATGCCCTTGTCGAGCAGGTAGCGGGCGGCCGCCACATTGTCCATCGTCGCGGTCGCGCCGGTGCGGAACAGATATTTCGGCGAGGTCACGATCGACTCGAACACCTGCGGGGTGCCGCAGTCGAAGAAGATCGTCAGCGCCTGGATGTCCTCGGCGACCGGGGCGATGGCGGCGCAGTTGCCGCTCGACGTGTAGCCGAGCACCGCGCCGACGCCGTCGCGCTCGACGAGATTGCGGTAGTCGGCGACGACCTGCGAGCTCGCCTCGTCGATGATGACGGGAACGACGCGCGCGCCGGCGATGCCGGCCGTGTCGTAGGGCGCGGGAACGGCACCCTTGTTGATCGCCTCGACGACGATCTCGGCGGCGTTGCGCGCCGGAATGCCGAAGGGGCCGGCGGCGGCGCCCGACAGGAAGTTGACGAGGCCGACCTTGTATTCGCCCTGAAGGTCCTGCGCGGAAGCCGGCGTGGCAAGGGCGATCATCGACAGGCAGGCAGCGCCCGCCAGCGCGCCGGCGAGGCGCGTTTCAAAAGTCTTCATGCTTCTCCTCCGTAGCGCGTGGACATCCACGCATGGGCGGCCCGACTGGGCCTGCCTGAAGGATTGCAAGAGCCATGCCAGCAGGAACGGACGAAAAATATCTTTTCAAATCAGTAAATTATGAAAATTTCTCACGCGCGCCATTCTTCCCGAGGTGCGGCCACCGCTCATGCCGAAGCGGTCATGAGCGGTTAGCGCTCATTCCATGCCGCGGGTGTCGGGATAGTAGACGAACCACTCGCCCAGCTCGACGGTGGCCGGCGCGAAGCTGGAACCGGCAACGGTCTTGCCGATGGCCTGCACCTGCTGGATCTCGTGCGTGGCCGCATCCATGTAGGAGCGGAACCCTTCCGGGTCCTCGGGCAGCTCGATGACCAGCCTTTCCAGCTCGCGGCGCATGATCTCGCTGTCCGGCCGCGCGACCCCGGCGTCGCGATAGGCATTGGCGACCGCGAGGATCGCGGCATAGGCGCCTTGCGCCGCATAGCTCGGATACCGCCCCGCCTTGTCGAAGAAGCGTTGCACGAACGATTTGTTGCGCGGCGTGTCGGGCCAGTTGTTGTGATGGCGCGCCGACAGGATCAGGCCGAGCGGCATCCGCTCCCCCAGCGCCGCCAGCACCTCGTAATTGCCGCCGGCATCGAAATTCATGAACTGCGTCGCCTCGAACAGGCCGGAAGTGCTCGCCTGCTCGATGAAGACGATGGCGTCGTCGCCCCAATGCCCGTTCACCACCAGATCGGGCCTGGCGTAGAGCAGCGCGCGGATATAGGGGTCGAAATCCACCTCGTGCAGCCGCGGCCACATCTCGGCGACGACCTCGAAGGCGACGCCGCGCTCGCTCAGGAAGCGGCGCAGATCGTCCCACTGGTAATAGCCGTAATCGTAGTCGGGACCGATGAAGGCGATCTTCAGCGGCTCCTTGCCGGCGACATGCTCGGCGATATAGGCCGCGCCCGCCTGCATCGAGGTGCGCGAATTGTTCGACATGCGGAAATAATACGGATGGAACGCCTCTCCGGTCAGCCGGGGCGACGCGTGATCGGTGCCGATGAACAGCACCCCGGCGTCGAGCGCCACCTGCGTCACCGCAAGGGCGACGCTGGAGCTGACCACGCCGCACAGCGCGTCGACCTCGAGGCTGGTGACGAAATGCTGCGCGATCTGCACGCCGCGAAACCGCTTCGACAGATCGTCGTCGACCACCACGCGCAAGCGCGGAAACCCTTCCCGCCCACGCCGTTCCTCGATCTCCTCTATCGCCATCTCGATGGCGACGACGCTATCCAGCCCATAGAGCGCGCCGGGGCCGGACATCGGATAGAGGCAGCCGAGCGTGTAGTCGGCCTCCGCGGCCGGGGCGCCCAGCTCGATCGATGTCTGCGCCGGGGCGGTCGCGCACGCCCACAGCCAGACGCACGCGCCAAGAAACATCCGTGCGCGGGAACGAACCATCGCCGTCACTCCATGCCCAGCCGCTGCATCCGCCGCTTCAGCGCATGGCGGGAGATGCCGAGCTGCTCGGCGGCGATGCCCTTGCGCCCGCCGGCCTGCGCCAGCGCCGAGGTGATGACCTCGAGCTCGGTCCGGGCGATCTTGTCGCGGATGCCCCCGGCCTTCTCGCCCTCGCCATAGCCGCAGAATTCCGGCGGCAGCTGCGACAGGCCGATGCGGCGGCCGGGATAGAGGATCGTCAGCCGCTCGACGATGTTGCGCAGCTCGCGCACGTTGCCGGGCCACGGATAGTCGAGGAAGGCGGCGCGCACCTCCTCGCCGAAGCCGACCGGCTCGCAAGCCTCCTTCTCCGCGAAATGCTCGGCGAAATAGAGCGCCAAGAGCCAGATGTCGTCGCCGCGCTCGGCCAGCGCCGGCACCGTCAGCGGCAGGATGTTGAGGCGGAAATAGAGGTCCTCGCGAAACGTCCCCTGCTCGACCTGCTCGTGCAGGTCGCGGTTGGAGGCGGCGACGATCCGCGCCTTGGAGGTGAATTCGCGCGCCGAGCCGAGCGGGCGGTAGGTGCCGTTCTCGAGGAAGGTCAGGATCTTGGCCTGAAGCTTGAGGTCCATCTCGCCGATCTCGTCGAGGAACAGCGTGCCGTTGTCGGCGATCTTGACCAGGCCGTCGCGCCGCTCCACCGAGCCGGTATAGGCGCCGCGCTCCGCGCCGAACAGCTCGGCCTCGACCAGATCGCTCGGCAGGGCCGCGCAGTTCACCTCGACGAAGGGCGCTTCCGGCCCGAACCAGGCATCGTGCAGGATGCGCGCGACCAGCCCCTTGCCGGTGCCGGTGTCGCCGCCGATCAGCACCCGCTTGGCCGAGCTTTGCGCGATGCGCCCGATCTGCTGGTGCAGGTTCTCGATCGCCGGCGCCGCGCCGATCAGCGGCGTGCGCCCGGCCTTGCTCTGGAGATAGCGCACCTGCGCCTTGAGCTTGCGGCGCTCCAGGCAGCGGCGCAGGATCAGGAGCAACTCGTCGATGTCGAACGGCTTGGTCAGGTAGTCGACCGCGCCGGCCTGAACCGCCTGCACGGCGGCCTTGGTGTCGCCGTGGGCGGAAATCATGATCACCGGCGTTTCCGGCAGGTCGAGCGCCAATTCCTGCAACACCTCCTGGCCCGAGCGGTCGGGCAGGCGCAGGTCGAGCAGCACCGCGTCGGGCGCCAGCGATCTCGCCCGCGCAAGGCCTTCGCTGGCGCTGGTCGAGCCGGTCACCGCGATGCCCTCGTGGCGCAGGGCGAATTCGAGGCTGCGCGCGAGGTTACGTTCGTCGTCGATTACGAGCAGTTGCGTCTGCTGCATCCTCATTTCCTCCCTCGAAGGCCGGCATGGAAAAGACGACGGTCGTTCCTCCCGCGCCGGTTTTCCCGATTACGAGATGGCCTCCATTGGACTGGGCAAGCTCGGCGCTGATCGCCAGCCCCAGCCCGGTCCCGCCGGGTTTGGTCGTGAAGAACGGCTTGATGGCGTTTTCCGCCACCTCCGCCGTCATGCCCCTGCCGCCGTCGCTCACCGCCACCTCGACCCGTCCGCCGGCCATGGTCCGGCCGGTGATCTCGATCGACGCGCCCGGCTCGCAGGCGTCGATGGCGTTGAGGACGAGGTTCATCACGATCTGCCGGTAGTGGACCGGGTCGAACCGCGCGCACAGCGCTTCCGGCACGCGGTTATGGACCTGCACCCGCGCCTCGCTCGCTGCGCCCAGGATCAGCCCGAGGATGCGCTCGGTCGCGTGAGCGAGCGGAACGCGCTCGGGCGCGGGCTCGCGCGGGCGGGCGAAGGCGAGGAAATTGGTCATCAGGTCGGAGACGCGGTCGACCTCCTCCAGCACCATCTCGCTGATCGCCGTCACCTCGGCCGGCGCGGGCACCGGCGCGCGGGCGATGCCCTGCATGCTGGTGCGGATCGAGGTCATCGGGTTCAGCACCTCGTGGGCGATGCCGGCGGAAATCTGGCCGAGCAGCGCCCGGCGCTCGATCTCGACATTGGACCGCACCGTCTGGCGCAGGCTGTCGCCCATCTGGTTGAAGGCGTGCGCCAGCGCGCCGATCTCGCCGCCGGAGGTCTCGGGAACCTTGACCGAGAGGTCGCCGCGCGAGATCAGCCGCGCGCCCTCGACCAGCGGCGCGATGTGCGAATCGAGCTTGTGCGAAAGCCGGCGGAAGACGAGGGCGATGGCGAGGCCGCTGATGAGGACGACGACCAGCAGCGCCCAGCGCAGGTTGCCGAGCGATTCCGCCGGCGTGCCGGTGAGCACCACCTCCAGATGCCAGCCGGGAACGATCTCGCTCGTCATCAGCACGTCGGGCGCGCCGGCGACCGGGCTGCCGACCACGTCGTAGCGGCCGTTGGGCGTCGCGATCACAGGGCGCGACAGGTTGATGCGGTCGATGCTCTTGGAGGCTTCCGTCAGCGCGGCGAGCCGCACCCACAGGATGATGGCGCGGATGTTGCTGCCTTCGGAGCGTATCTCGCGCCGGAAGCCGACCCAGCCCGGCCGGCCCTGCGGCCCGCCCGACGGGCCGATGAGCGTGGTGTTCTGCCATTGCGAGACCGGCAGGGTACGGTGGGAAAGCCCGTGCTCGCCCATCGCCGAGCGCGGCGCGACCAGCACCTCGCGATCCTCGGCGTCGATCAGGCCGATGGCGTAGAGGTCCGGGCTGTCCAGCTCGAAATCGAAGATCGTCTGCAAGGTGGGCGGCAGGCTCCGTGGCGCCGCCTCCGTGTCGATCCAGCTCAGCCCCGGCAGGTCGGCGAGGCTCTGGAGCCGCTGGTCGAAGCTGTTGAGCACGGAACGGACATTGTTGCGCGCGATCTGGAGGTCGTTCTCCAGCTGGCGGATGGTCGTCTGCGAGATGATGTCGGAAACGAAGACGTGATAGGCCGCGCCGATGGCGACGATCGGCACGACGGAAAACATCAGCGACAGGATCAGGTAGCGATGCACCAGCGAGCCGGAAGGGGCGAACAGCCCCCGCCTGCGGTCGCCGCGCCGCGAGCCGCCCACCGCCGCCGCACCTGAACCCGACAGGTCGGCTGTCATGTCAGGGCGCTGTCAGCCATACCGCTCGACCGCAAGGCAACCTCCTCCCAGGCTTGGCCTCCCCACTCTCCTCAACCGTATGAAGCAAGTTGGATGCCAGCGTCACACGCGGGAAAACCGCGCCTGTCGCGGGCGGTTTCCGCTCATTCGTGACGCATGTTGAGCGGTTTCCGCTCAAGGACGCAAGCGGCTGCCGGCTGGCAGGGAACGAAGACGACGGGACCGGGGCGATCGACCCCGGTCCCGGAACAGCCTGCCCGCGCTTCAGCCGAAGGTGAAGTCCATCGGCCTGGGCACGTAGCGATAGGCGTTGCCCTGCGGCGCGATATAGCCGATGCCGGGGAACGGGAAGTGATAGCCGATCAGCGGCAATTCGTCCTTCGACGCCATGTCGAACACCCGCAGGCGGGTCTGCGCGGCCTGCGCCGGGTCGGAATCGAAGGCGAATTCCCAGGCGGGATTCTCGAACAGCAGCTTGTAGTGATGCACCACGTCGCCGACGAACAGCGCCGTCTCGCCGTTCGACGTGATCAGGTAGGAGGTGTGGCCGACCGTATGGCCCGGCGAGGCGATGGCCTGGATGCCGGGCAGGATCTCGTCGCCGTCCTTCACGTAGATCAGCCGGTCCTGGTTCGGCAGCAGGTTGCGGCGCGCCCCGGCGACGAAATCCTTGACGAAATCGTTGGCGCCGAGCTTGGCCTCGTCGGTCCAGAAATCGAAATCGGCCTGCGAGATGTAGACCTGCGCGTTGGGGAAGTTGCGGTTGCCGTCATCGTCCATGATGCCCCAGCAATGGTCGCAATGCGCGTGCGTCAGCACCACCGCGTCGAACTGTTCGCCCTTGAAGCCGGCGGCTGCAAGCGATTTCATCAGCCGGCCGGAATAGGGGCCGAACATCTGGTCGCTGCCCATGCCGGTGTCGATCAGCACCAGCTTGTCGCCGGTGTTGAGGACGAGGCAGTTCTGCTCCAGCGGCGTGTTGTCGGCCGGCAGGAAATCGCCCTTCACCAGATTGGCGACCACCGCCGGGTCGGCGGAGGGAAACTGGTCCTGCGGGCTGCCGAGGATGATCGGGCCGTCGGAAACGACGGTCGCCTCGTAGTCGCCGATCTTGAAGCGATACCAGGCGGGAACCTGCGTTCCGAGCAGTGGGGCCGCCGCATGGGCGCGACCCGTGGGCAGCAACCCGGCGGCAGCCGGCAGGGCAAGGCTGGCCGCCGCGCCGCCGAGAAAGCCGCGCCGGCTGAAAACATTCCGATTGAACGACGTCATGATATCTCCTCCATAGCGAGAGCCCGGCACCTGACGCGCGGGGCCTCGAACGGAGCGGGAGCAACCGGCGTGCCAGAGCGGCATGCGACTAAGCCATTGTATTCATAGAGGTCATGCCGCCCAGTTCGCGCGGATTGCGCTCATCGGAATCGAAACATGCGCGGTAATCGCCAATTGGCGTTCAGCCGGTGCGGGGATCCATCATGAAGCAGGGCGGTGAGCGCACACCGCGCTTCCGATGGAAGCGCTCCGACCTGCTTGGGCGATGGCACCGAAGGGCAGGATGGCGAGGCCGGCGGCCACGGCCGAGATGCAGACGAAGCGGCGGTGGGCAAGAGCGGAGCGCCTCGACGAAGGACCGGCCCGCCCGCCGCTTGAACGGTTCGAAAAGACTCGTTGTCATGTCATAAGAGTGGATGACCGCACGGGCTGAGGAGCTTGAACACAGATGACGTCTCATTCGGCTGAAGGTTCCGAACCCCGGTTGACCTCGCTTTCCCATGGTGGCGGATGCGGGTGCAAGATCGCGCCGGGCGTCTTGGAAACCATCCTGCGCGCCGCGCCGGCGCTGCCGATGCCGCAGGAACTGCTGGTCGGGACGGAGACGTCGGACGATGCCGCCGTCTACCGGCTGAACGACCGGCAGGCGGTCGTCGCGACCACCGACTTCTTCATGCCGATCGTCGACGACCCCCGCGATTTCGGCCGCATCGCCGCGACCAACGCCATCAGCGATGTCTACGCCATGGGCGGGACGCCGCTTTTCGCGCTGGCTATCGTCGGCATGCCGATCGACCGGATTTCGACCGCGACGATCGGGCGGATACTCGACGGCGGCGCCGAGGCCTGCAAGGCGGCCGGCATTCCGGTCGCCGGCGGTCACACGATCGATTCCGTCGAGGCGATCTACGGCCTCGTCGCCATCGGGCTGGTCGACCCGGCCGACCTCAAGCGCAATTCGGGCGCCCGCGTCGGCGACAGGCTGGTCCTCGGCAAGCCGCTCGGCGTCGGCGTCTATTCGGCGGCGCTGAAGAAGGAGGCGCTGTCACCGGACGACTATGCCGCGATGGTCGCCACGACGACACGGCTCAACACGCCGGGGCCGGAGCTTGCCCGCCTTCCCGGCGTCCACGCGATGACCGACGTCACCGGCTTCGGCCTGGCCGGCCATGCGCTGGAGATGGCGCGCGGCTCGGGCTGCGCGATCCGCATCGACCTGGCGTCATTGCCGGCGCTCGCCGGCGCAAGGCGGCTGATCGGAGAGGGCCATGTCACCGGCGCCTCGGCGCGCAACTGGGCGAGCTACGGCGAGCGCGTCTCGCTCGGGCGCGCGGGCGCGGACGATCGGGCTCTGCTGACCGATCCCCAGACCAGCGGCGGCCTGCTGGTCGCCTGCACGCCGGACGGCACGGATGCCGTGCTCGACTGCTTCCACCGCCATGGCTTCACGGAGGCGGCAATCGTCGGCAGCGCGGTCGAGGGCGACGGAATGCTGGAGATCGTGTAAAATTGGCGGAAGGGAATGGGAGTCGAACCCACCCGGGACAGGCTCGCTGCCCCAACCGGATTTGAAGTCCGGCCGCCCCACCGGGGACGATTCCCTTCCGTGCTCAGTCCGCGCCCGGATCGACGAACAGGTCGATGCGGTGCGGATTTATGCGCCGCAGGTCGCCGCGACGCAAGGTCACGCCGAGACGGTCGAAGAAGTCGAGGATCTCTATCGCCACCTTGCGGCCATTGTCGACGCGGTCGCGGAAGGCGGGCGCGGTGAACCAGCCGTCGCCAGTCTGCGCCGCGACATCGACGACGATGCGCGCCATCTCGCGCGTCACCTCGCGCGCGAAGAAGTGGTCGTGCGCGATCTGGTCGGTGCGGCCGAGCTTCTGCGACAGCTTCAAGACCCGCCGCACATCCTTCTCGTCGAGACCGAACTCTTCCGCGAAATCGCGCACGCGGGGCGGGCGGAAGCGCGTTTCGCCCAAGAGGCGCGGATGGATGCGGTCGAACAGCGCCTGATCCCGCGGCGTCAGTTGCGCGGCATGGCCGGGCAGGCGCACGAAGGCGCCGTCGAGCGCGACGTGCCGCGCCTCGGCTTCCTGCCGCAGCAGCGCGAGGAAGGCGGCGGCCGGCAGGCGCGGCACCAGCCCGAGCCTGAGCTTCTCGCGGCCGATGCCGGCAAGATCGGGATTGTCGGCGTGGAATTGCTCGAGCGTGGCGACGAGCGCCTGCCTGAGGCTCCGCATCTGCCCGACGCCGACCGCCCAGCCGGCAAGCCGCTCGGCTCCGGCTTCGAGGCACAGGGCGACCTCGCCCGCCGCCGGAAGGCAACGGTCGCGCAGTAAGGCGGCAAGCTCGACCGGCCCGACCGCGAGCTGGCCCTTCAGCGCCGCGACCGGGTCGCGGTTGCCCATGGCCGCGAGCAGCGCCAGCCTTTGCGGCGTGCCGCGCTTGCGCGCCGGCGCGCGCAGGTCGAGGAAGCGGCCGCCGCCGATGGTGCGCGAGGCCGACACGTCGCGCAGGATGAAGCGGTCGCCGATTGCGGCGGCGATCGGCCGGTCGAGCACGAGTTGCGCCAGCCCCGTCTCGCCGCGACCGATGGCGGGGCCGAGCGGCACGATGCGCGCGCCGGCCTCTACGGCATGGGCGTGCAGCCGTGCCGGGAACCAGGTGCCGATCAGCTTCGGCTCGTCCTTCAAGACATGCAGTTCGACGTCGATGCGGTCGGTGGGCGCGTGCAGGGCCGGATCGAGCACCACGTCGCCGCGCGAAATCGCGTCCTTCGTCACGCCGTCGCCGGCGAGGTTCAAGGCGCAGCGCTGGCCGGCATGGCCGCTCTGCGACGCCTGGTTCTGCGCATGGATGGCGCGTACGCGGGCGGTAAGGCCCGACGGGCTGACGACGACATGGTCGCCGACGCGCACCGCGCCGCCGAGCAGCGTTCCCGTCACCACCGTGCCGACGCCGCCGAGCGTGAAGCTGCGGTCGACCGCGAGGCGAAACAGGCGGTCGCGTTGCGGTCGTGCCGCGCCTGCGTCCTGCGACCGCAGCAGGGCGGTGAGTTCGGCGACGCCCTCGCCGGTGATGGCGGACACCGGCATGATCGGCGCATCGGCGAGGCCGGAATCAGCCAGCAGGGCGCGTATTTCCGCCTCGACCGCGGCGCGGCGGCCGGCATCGGCCAGATCGGCCTTGGTCATCGCCACGACGCCGCGCCTCACGCCGAGGAGGTCGAGGATCGCCAGATGCTCGCGCGTCTGCGGCATCACCCCGTCATCGGCCGCGACGACGAGAAGGGCGAGGTCGATGCCGGTCGCGCCGGCCAGCATGGTGTGGACCAGCCGCTCATGGCCCGGCACGTCGACGAAGCCGACCGTCTCGCCGCCGCCGAGATCGGCATAGGCGAAGCCGAGGTCGATGGTGATGCCGCGCGCCTTCTCCTCGGCCAGCCGGTCGGCGTCGACGCCGGTCAGCGCCTTCACCAGCGCCGTCTTGCCGTGGTCGATATGGCCGGCGGTCCCGACGATCATAGGCCGGCCAGCGCCCCGGTGAGGTCGCCGTCGCGCTCCAGGCAGCGCAGGTCGAGGATCAGCGCGCCGGCATGGATGCGCCCGACGACCGGCGTGTCGAGGCTTCTCAACCGCGCCGCCAACCGCTCAGGCGCATCGCCGCCCGCGCCGGTCAGGGCGAGACCGGCGGAGGGGATGGTGTCGGTCGGCAGCGCGCCGGAGCCGATCTGGCTTTCGCAGTCGCAGACGCTTGCGGCGAAACCAAGCGGCCGCAGCAGGGCGTCGACCGGCGCGGCGAGCCGTTCGGCCTGCGCCCTTATTTCGGCCTGCGGGCGCGCCAGCAGGCGCAGCGTCGGCAGGCGCTCGGGCAGGCGCTCCGGGTCGAGATAGAGCCGCAGGGTCGCCTCGAGCGCGGCGATGCGGACCTTGTCGAGCCGCACGGCGCGTTTCATCGGGTTCTTGTCGATCGCGGCGATCAGGCCGCGCCGGCCGACGATGAAGCCGGCCTGCGGCCCGCCGAGCAGCTTGTCGCCGGAGAAGGTGACGAGGTCGGCACCCTCGGCCACCGCCTCGGCCACGGTCGGTTCGCGGCGCAGGCCGTAGTCGGAGAGGTCGGCCAGCGAACCGGAGCCGAGATCGTTGAGCAGCGGCACGCCGGCCTTTTTCGCGATGTTCGCCAGTTCGGGGGCGGGAACATCGGCGGTAAAACCTTCGATGCGATAGTTCGAGGTGTGGACTTTCAGGATCAGCCCGGTGTCGGGCGTGATCGCGTCGGCGTAGTCGCGCGCATGGGTGCGGTTGGTCGTGCCGATCTCGACCAGCCGCGCCCCGGCGCGCGCCATGATGTCGGGCATGCGGAAGGCGCCGCCGATCTCGATCAGCTCGCCGCGCGAGACGATGGCCTCGCGCCCGGCAGCCAGCGTATTCAGCGCGATCAGCACGGCGGCGGCGTTGTTGTTGACGACCGTGGCGTCCTCCGCGCCGGTCAGCGCGCAGAGCAGCCCGCGCAGATGGTCGTCGCGTTGGCCGCGTCCGCCGCCGTCGAGGTCGAACTCCAGCGCCAGCGGGCTCGCCATGGCGATGTGGGCGGCGCGGATCGCCTCTTCCGCGAGGATGGCGCGGCCGAGATTGGTGTGGAGCACGGTGCCGGTCAGGTTCAGCACCGGGCGCAGGCCGCTGCGGGTTCTTGCCGCGAGGTCGGCGGCCAGGTCTTCGCCCAGCCGGGCGGCGAGCGCCGCGCCGTCCTCGCCGGCGCGGATCGCGGCGCGGGCGGCGT
>ERZ869909.1839-NODE-1839-length-15888-cov-3.771678_pt1 | contig 15888 bp, 17 predicted proteins | sample MGYA00520892_ERZ869909 | MGnify/ENA primary metagenome ERZ869909 (study PRJEB32215, sample SAMEA104723947) | bioreactor metagenome | biome: bioreactor; feature: anaerobic bioreactor; material: water | place: China | collected 2015-03-12 ...
AAACGGTCAGATGATCTGTGATCATTTGGCGATTGACTCAAAGGATGTTGCGATTTTTCTGATCAATGGGATTCATTCTACATTACAGGATGCAATCAGGGATCAGGACATCATTGCCATTTTCCCGCCTGTAGGTGGAGGATAGTTATTAAACGGTAGAAGCTCTTTGTCAGTTTCTACCTTTTTTATTTGATTGTTTTCTAGCAAACACTTGATATAAGTAAGCGCATTCATTTATAATAAATGTAAGAATTCCGAGTTTTCATTCCTAATACGTAAGTGATGGAGTAAAACCGAAGGGTATCGTTGGAAACGATGATGCCTCCCATTTGGAAAGGAATCGTAGCAGTTCCTTTCCGTGCAGGAAAGTTTTTTTAAAGACTCGGCAGGGAGGAACATGCATATGTTAAAGAAATTATTCGTGGTGGGTATGGTATTGTCTTTGCTTTTTGGTTGCTCTAGTTCGCCTAAACAAGAAACGGCGAATCTTGATTTTGAGGTATCGCTGACGATTGATGGGTCGACCGAAAGAGTATTGACATCTGAAGATTTTAATAAAATGACATTCACAGAAATTGAAGCAACACTCAAGAAGAAAGATGGATCTGAAACACTCATCAAGGCTAAAGGAGTATTAATGAGTGATCTTCTTACTTACTTGGCTGTAAATCCAAGTGCTCTCAGTGTGGTTGCCTTGGATGGTTATGAAAAAGAATATGATGCTGGTATCATCAGCGATGAGAAAACCATCCTGGCATTTTTCAATGATGGCAGCAAACTGGAAGATGATGGACCTATTTGGTTAATTGCAGGCAATCAAAGTGGGAATATGTGGATTAAGAACTTAGACAAAGTCGTATTACCTTAATGAAACGCTGGTTATCCTCATTTTCGTTATTTGAACTCGTGCTCATTTCTTCAGTTGCAGCGATGGGCATTGCAGTCAAACCGATAATCACACCACTTGTACATCTTATAACAGGACCATTATTTATTCCCGGTGGTTCAGTGGGCGGTGGTATTTACATGATGTTTATTGTTATAGCTGTACTTCTTATACCAAAAGGTGGGGTTGCTACCCTCGCCTGCATCATTCAAGCAATTATGGCAATATCAACTGGAGTGATTGGTGGGCATGGATTCATGAGTTTGTTCACCTATATTTTACCTGGTATCGTCATGGATATCATGCGATTTGTAACGCGAAAATCTCAAGTGGGTGCATTTGAGGCTTTTCTTATTGGCGGATTTGGAAATCTTGCGGGTACCTATGCAGCCAATCTTGTTTTCTTTCGTTTACCTTTGATTCCTCTGGCATTAAGCCTGACGGCAGGATTACTTTCAGGTGGTTTTGGAGGGATGTTAGCCAATCAAATGGTTAAACCGTTAAGAATACTACTAAAGGAGGGGAAAATATGAAGAGAAAGAATTTTTTTCTTATCGCAATCATTGCTGTGCTTGTGGTGGCAGTTGCTATTTTAGCATCTATGAATAAAGAAATTGCGAAAGAGAAAGACGAAACATCACTGCTTATAAAAATGGGGAGTCAGCAGGTAGTGATTTCTTTTGAGGAGTTATTACGCTATCAACCATCAACTTTTATTGCAAATGTAAAATCTAGCGGGAAAGATCCAGTGCCAACTGAATTTACCGGAGTCTTACTTTCAACTATTCTTCAAGACAAGGGATTTAACCTTTCAGGCAGTGAGCAAGTAACATTTAAAGCGATTGATGGATATCAGACAAATGTATTGGGCAGTGAAGTCTTAGAAGACGAGAATATTTATGTGGTGTATAAACGTGAAGGAGAATTTACGAAGTCTCGTGCTCAGGGTGGAAGTGGACCTATGGAGATTGTGATTGCAAAAGATCCATTCAGTCAACGGTGGAACAAATTTCTGGTTGAAATCGTGATTGCACCATGAGTTTAGGGAAGGTACAACATGTAACAGTTTCCTATCAGACAAAACAACCATGCTTTATGCCTGTGAGTTTTGATATTCTTGAAAACCATCTGTATTGGGTTAAGGGGAAATCGGGTATAGGAAAATCAAGTCTATTTCATGTGATGTGCCATTGCATACCAACACATATTCCAGGGAAGGTAGATGGAGACATTCAATATCTAGGTAAATCAATTGATACTCTGACATCGTTGGATAAAGTTGGGACGTATGGTCTTGTGTTTCAGCAGCCTCATTGGCAGTTTGCTACAACGAAGGTTGAAAGTGAGCTAGCATTTGTTCTTGAAAGTCTCAATATTCATAAGAGTGAGATACACCGTCAAATCAATGAGATGTTAACACTCTTTGACATAGAACATTTACGTCATCAATCATTGAATCATTGTTCACTCGGACAGCAACAACTCATTGCTTTGGCATCCGTTTTAATTGCTAAACCAAAGATTTTATTTTTGGATGAATGCTTAAGTGCTGTTGAGCGAAAAAAGAAAAAGAAAATCATCGAGTTGTTGAATCAAATGAAAGGAGAGATGACTTTATTTGTGATAGACCATGATGCGAGTGCACCTTGGCAGGCAGATGAAGTTATTCAGTTGATACCATGGGAAACGAAATCGTTTTGAGTATCCAAAATATCTCCTATGGCTATGATCAAATCCTGGTTGAAGCACTTTCGTTTGACTTAAAACAGGGAGAAATCATTTGGTTGCAAGGAGAAAATGGGAGTGGGAAAACAACACTGGCTAAGTGTATTATGGGCATACACTCACTACTAAAAGGTGATATTCTTCTTCATAATCAATCGATAAAAAAGTTATCATCAGCGAAAATTTCACAATCCATTGGATATCTGTTTCAACAGCCGTCTTTACAGCTGTTTGCCAACACGGTATGGGAAGAATGCACATACTTTTCTTCCTTCTTCGAACATCAGGATGAAATGATCGAACGTGCCAAAGAATATCTCGCATTATTTGAACTTAACGACGTATTGGATCAGCATCCACAACTTATCTCCCGTGGGCAGCAGCAGCGACTCGCACTGATTATCTCATTATTACTTGATCCTCCTTTTCTAATTTTTGATGAGCCCACAACAGCATTGGATAATGATCTTAAACATACGTTTTTGCACTTAATTTCAAGGCTTAAAAATAAAGGGATTCTTATAATTTCTCATGATGAGATTATTGAACAATTGCCTATCAACCAAAAGGTGGTGATAGCATGAAGTATGAACTGGACCCACGAACAATACTTGCGATGGTTGGTGTCATGAGTACGGTCGCAGTGTTTACCAAGCACATAACGATTCAATTCTTCATTCTGTTTCTTTTACTAGGATTAACCTTACTCTTTCACATTAACATGAGTAAATTTATTTCTCGTATACGAAAGATGTTTCCGATTCTTGTGTTTGTCATCCTGATGCAAAGTATCTTTACAGAAGGCAGACCACTACTTGTTTTATTTAATCTATCTTTATTGAGTATCGAAGGATGTATACTTGGGATAAAAACATTTTTAAGAATAAGTATTTTGATCTTTGCGGCAGCACTTTTTACTCTTACAAGTGAGACGAAGATGATCCAAGGACTAAGACAAATGAAAATGCCGGATGAAATCGCTTTTATGACGTTAATCTCACTTCGATTACTGCCAACCTACGTACAGGAGTTTCAAGATGCTTTTACAGCCGTATCGCTTCGTGGTATTGAAATCAAGAAACTTAGTCTAAAACGCAAAGGGGAACTGATTCGTTATCTCTTTGCACCTACGATGGTCCGAACGTTACTGAAAGCGAAGCGACTGTCCATGGCGTTGGATTTAAAGGGATTTCGGGCAAGTGAGAACCGGAGCAGTTATATTGAGTGTCAGTTTACTCAGTTAGATTATTTGGTCTTAAGCGTGAGTGTCATCTTTGGTTTACTATGGATTGGGTTTGAATGGAGGATTATATGAAAATTATAAGTGTCAATGGAATAACAAAAACAGGTAAAACGACAACATGTGAAGCTCTAATCCGTGAGTTGAGCAAACGAGGGTATCGCGTAGGAAGTATCAAAGAAATTCATAATGAAGCTTTTGCGATTGATACTAAAGGATCAAACACCGATCGTCATAAAGAGGCAGGTTCGATGATGGTAGTTGCAAGAGGGCTATTTGAGACCGATATTTTAATACCAAAAGCGCTGGATATCGAAACGATCTTTGATTATTTTGATACAGATTGGTTAATTTGTGAGGGAGTTGAAGATGCAAATGTACCAAAAATTGTTACAGGTATCACCTCTTTTGATCTGGATGGTAAATGGGATGATCGGGTATTGGCCATCAGTGGAAGATACAGTAATTTACATGTGGAAAGTTATAGAGATAAACCAGTCTTCCATTATGAAAGAGATATTACAAATTTTGTCAATCTACTCGAGAAACATGTGATGCATCGATTGCCTAATATGGATCCGGCATGCTGTGATGCCTGTGGTAGCAATTGCTCAGAGTTGATGATTGAACGAATGAACCATCCGGATTCCAAACGGTTCTGTGTTTTAGCCAATCAGGATGTGGAGTGCTTTATCAATGGTAAATCCATCACCATGGTACCCTTTGTTCAGAAACTTTTAAGAAATGCTGTTTTAGGTGTGGCGTCAGAACTGGATGGTTACAAACATGAACATGAAATTGTGGTAAGGATTAAAAAGCCATGAGGCGATATCGTAATGAGATTATCATCGAACCTTCATCGGTGATTAAGAGATTTACTGTGGGTGAGATTGCATTGGAAAAAATGGTATACAAACAGCTGTCACTCTCTAACATTAAAACTGCACAGATTATTGAAGAAGGTGAGGATGTCTTGGTTTTCAGTAGATTGGATGGACCAACCATGAATGCATTGTTTGAAACAAGCGAAGCATATCAGGATGACTTTCTTCCTTATCTCCTTGAATGGGAGGAATACCTTCGCTTGTGGCATGAGGCTATCAAAGATTATCGATATGGGGATGTAAATATGAATAATTTCATTTATGTAAATCATCAGTGGATAGGTATTGATTTTGAACAAATTGTTATAGGGACAATCGAAGAGGATTTTTCTGATATGATGTGCTTTATCCTGTTTCACTCGCCGAAATTGACAGAATATAAATACCAACTGGTTAGACGATGGTTGCAATCACTTACTAAGACAGATAGTCAAATCCCAGTTAATTGGGAAAGAAAGTTGCAGGAAGCATTAGGTCGATTAAATCAGCGTAGAAATTCAAATGAAGTGCTCGATATGCACAAAATTATGGGAGGTAGTGTATGAAGAAACTTGGAATACTATGGGTATTGTTAAGTGTTCTATTGATGGGATGTCAAAGTGAAGAGAAAGACCTTCGGGATATGAATCATACCGTTACATTTGTGGGATTTGGTATGGAAGAAACATATACATTAAATGAACTATATGAGTTGCCATTACAACAGACAGACTCAACTCGTCTCACCAGCACAGGAGAAACCATCGTTTCCAAAATCAAGGGCGTCGATGTCAGTTATTTTCTTGAAAAGATGGGTAAAAGCATGAATGATGTTGGAAGTGTTCGGTTAATTGCAACAGATGGGTATCTAGCTGAAGTTCCTCGTGAACTATTGGCACAGTCTAAACTCTTTGTGGTACTGGAAGAGGATGGGAAATTTCTTGACCATGAAGATCAAATCGTAAAATCGGGTCTCATTGATCAGCGTTCGCTCTATTGGGTTCGATTGCTAAGTCGAGTTGAATTTACGGAACCACTACCACAGCGAAGCTTTACCCAATGGTTTTTTGCCGAACCACTGATAGATTCTTTGGAAACCTTTGATTTTGATGTGTACATATATAAAGAAAAAGCGGTATATCTATTGGACATTCTTGACAAGATTGAGGATGACTCGGAAGTTGTTGTTATGAGTGCTTTCGATGGATTGACCAAGGTAGAACGCAGGCCTGATTTAGTCAATACAGTTATCGTCCTTTCGGGAGAGGGTAATCCGATGTTTACAGCCAAAGACATCGGTAAAGGCCGTGAAGTTAAATCGATGATTACTTTGGATACCTTAAGCAGTAGAGTGATCTTTACTGGTTCACTGACAAAATCATTCATACTTGAATCACTGCTTGGTGAAGACATGAATGAACTGGTCCTTGTCGGAGATCGTACCGTGACTGTGAATCCAAAAAATACAGAGTGTGAGGTCGTGATGGATGTTATTACATGTGAGTTTGACAGTCAAACCATAAACAACGTCATACGGATGAGTCGACCATGAAAATTGCTCGTTGTTGTCTAGTGTTCATTCTGGTTCTATCCGGCTGTTCATTGAAGAATGGAAATGAAATCAAGATTTACGAAAACTATACCTTAGTAGAGCAAATCAAAGCAGACAATGTCGAATCGTACATTCAAGACTTGCCGCAGGATCAATCATTGGTTATATATATTGGGGATGAGGTACTTATAACCACTCCGCAGATTTTAAGCGGAAATAATCTTGATGATTTGGGGAATATTAAAGCTATTGAAATCAAAAATGAAGTTTTTCCTATGATTGAAGGGGTGAGTCAGCTCGCTTTGAGTGATTTTATTCAGTTTACTAAAGTAGATCTCTGGGGAAAGTGGCATACGATTTATAGGTCAATACAACTTACCGGAAAAGAAAAGGATATGATTTACACGCATGATCAAGATATCATAGCTGGGAATAATGAAAACATCACATTAAAACATGGACAATTATACGCGGATGCAACGCCAGTGATAGGGATTGTTATCGATGCGCCAACATTTACGATGATGGATGTTTACTCAATGGTTGAATCAAGTGTAAAAGAGAATGTTCCGGTTATGATTATTGAAGTCGATGGTCTTGGCTATCTTTCTTCGGATAAGATGGATATTCCCTGGGATGTTCATCCTGCCCTGTCCACGTACCCAAGCATTTCCAATGTAAGTCTAGCGTCGATGCTAACCGGATTATCTCCAAAATATTCAAAGATACGGTTAAGAAAAGATCGGCTATTGGAAGCAGAAACCATATTTGAGCTTGTTAGTGATGCCATCTACATTGAAGGAGATACTGCTTTGGTATCGACTAAGATTGATATCATATTGAACATCGACCGCAATGGAAATGGGACTGATGATGAAGTTCTTGAAGCGACGCTTAAGGCAATAGAAAAAGGATCATCCCTTATGTTTGTTCATTTTCATGGAGTCGATGATGTCGCCCATAATTATGGGCCAAGACATCAAAAATCAATTGAAAAATGGGAGGAAATAAAAGGTTACATTCAAGAAATTCTGAATGTTTATCAGGGTCGTGTCATTCTTGTGAGTGATCATGGTTTGTATGAAACCTCAGATGGGGGAACTCATGGCTTGTTTCATGTTGAGTCGATGTATGCACTGATTGGAATTATACAAAATGACAAATAAGAGATATTGGCTGTATGTGTCAGGTCTGTATTTGGTGATATCTGTATTGATGTTTGCTCTTGTAATTTATCCTAACATCTTCAAGTATCCACGAGCACAGTTAAAGACGATACAAGATGGGGTGTATATCGGGGATAGTCATGGACACTATCCTTATATGCAAGTTGAAGTAACGATAAAGAATTACAGAATCATCGAGGTAAAAGTCATTCGACAATTTGAAACAGAGAAGTATTTTGCGAGGGCAGTACCTGAAATGTATCAACGGATTCTAAAATATCAAAGTGTTGAAGTGGACACAGTAAGTAAGGCAACAGATTCCTCCAGAGGAATTCTGGAGGGTGTTAAAGATGCACTTAAAAAGGGCGGATAGTTCCGTCCTTTTAACTCTTGGCAACAATGTCCACTGTCAATGTTATATGACAACAAGTTGAATGATAGCGCTTCCTTCATTATACTGAAGGTGTAGAAAACAAATAATCGAAAGGGGTGTTTCTATGAGAGAAAATATTCAACGCTTCGGCCGTTTCCTAAGTGGAATGGTTATGCCAAACATTGGAGCCTTTATTGCCTGGGGTTTCATTACCGCTTTATTTATTCCAACAGGATGGACACCAAACGCAAATCTATCCGAACTTGTAGGTCCAATGATCGTGTACCTTCTTCCTGTTTTGATTGGTTATACAGGTGGTAAGATGGTTCATGGAACTCGTGGTGCTGTCGTTGGTGCGATTGCTACGATGGGTGTCATTGTCGGGTCTTCTGTGCCTATGTTCATCGGTGCGATGATTATGGGTCCATTCGGTGGATACCTAATGAAACTGGTTGATAAAGCATTTGAGGGTAAGGTTCCTGCAGGATTTGAGATGTTAGTAAATAACTTCTCTGCTGGGATTCTTGGTGTTATCGTCTCACTTGCGGCATACTTATTGGTAGGTCCAGTTGTATCCGCAGGTATCTCAGGTGTTTCGAGTGCAGTTGCTGGTATTGTAAATGCTGGGTTCTTACCCCTAGTATCAATTCTGGTTGAACCAGCCAAAGTATTATTCTTAAACAATGCGTTAAATCACGGTGTCTTTGGCCCGTTAGGTGTTGAAGAAGTAACACAAGCTGGAAAATCAATCTTCTTCCTTCTTGAGACAAATCCAGGTCCAGGTCTTGGTGTTCTAGCTGCTTATTGGATGTTCGGTAAAGGAATGTCTAAGCAATCAGCTCCGGGGTCGATTATCATTCACTTCTTTGGTGGGATTCACGAAATTTACTTCCCATATGTATTGATGAATCCACTTCTTGTACTTGCAGTTATCGCAGGTGGAGCAGCGGGTGTTGCAACCTTTGCTTTATTAGGAGCTGGTCTAGTAGCTACTCCTTCTCCAGGTAGTATCTTCGCACTTGCGGCTATGGCTCCACGTGGAGGCTTACTTCCTGTATTGGTAGGTGTCACTGTTTCTGCGGCTGTATCTCTGTTAGTGTCTATGGTAATCTTAAAGTTGACAGACAAAGAAGAGGATCTTGACACAGCTAAGGCTAAAATGACAGAACTAAAGGGATCATTAAAAAATGTTTCCATTAAGAAAATTACATTTGCATGTGATGCTGGTATGGGTTCAAGTGCTATGGGTGCAACAACGCTTCGCAAAAAAATCCAAGCAGCTAATTTGAATATTGAAGTTGTCCACTCTTCCATTGAAGAAATTGCATCCGATGCTGAAATGGTTGTCACTCATAAATCATTGGCAGCTCGTGCAAAAAGTGCTGCTCCTCAAGCAGAAATCGTTACGATTGAAAACTTTGTGGGGGCACCTGAATACGATCAAATCGTCGCAAGATTTACAAAATAATAGATTACACAACGGGCAGTGTGGCTATAACCACATTGCCCTTTCTATTACTTATTTAGTCTTGGCAACATTGATTTTCGCAAAGATAATGGAGAAAAGATTGGAATTTACCGGTTGATTGATATAATGAAAGTGGAAGGTGATGCTTATGAACACGAATATCCAGATGTTTACACCTCGACTTATGAAACTATTACAGATACTGGTTGATCAGGATGATTTTGTTTCGGTTTCATCCCTCGCAGAGCAACTTTCGACAAGTAAAAGAACCTTGTTTCGAGAAATTCAGGGATGCAACTCAATGCTTGCCCCTTTCTCGGTACAGCTTGTAACCAAGTCAGGGCATGGCATCCTTTTGGAAGGTGATTCGAAAGCGAAATCTGTACTTCAGACACTGATTGCTGAGTCGATGAAAGACACGGAATATGTCGATATGGATCAACGAAGAAAATTATTGGTTGCGGAGCTATTGAAAAATAAAAGCATTGCCAAACTAATTCAGTTTGCACAGTTGTTCAAAGTGTCAGAAGCAACGATAAGCAATGATCTTGCTGCAATTGAATCGTGGTTTAAAGACTATCAACTCGACTTAATTAGAAAACCTGGATACGGTATTCTACTTGTGGGTGATGAGGAAAATGTTCGAAAAGCAATGACAGATTTTGTTCATGAACATATGTCAGATGAGCAGATGTCAGATTTTCTGTATAGATATGAGTCATCTAAGGATGTACGGGACTATTTTAATCAACAAAGCGATTCCAGCATATTGAATTTACTTAATCATCACATTTTAGATAAGGTTATGGAAGTATTAAAAGACAATCCAATATCCTATGTCTCAAATATGGCAGAAAGTTCTTTGGTAGGTCTTATTATTCATTTAACCATTGCTATCGAACGATTGCAGAATCAAGAAGTCATCGTGATGGATGAACATTTATTGACAAAACTAATTCAGGATGAGGATTTTGAAAAAGCAAAACGACTTGCAGAGTATATTGAAGATGAGTTTGATCTTACTTTTCCGGATGATGAGATTGCCTACATTCTGATTCATATTAAAGGAGCAAAACAGAAAGATTTAGGACTACCCAAAGGAATACTGACCTCACAACTGCAAGATGTAGCGTTGCGTCAGCTGATTCATCAGATGATTGTACGTTTTGAGCAGGAAAGTGGTTATGCATTGAGTGAAGACAATGATTTAGTTGAAGGTCTGCTTACTCATTTGCGACCAACACTCACTCGATTGTCGTATCAGTTAAAAATCCGAAATCCATTACTTCAGCAAATTCAGGAGCAATACCCTAAAATCTATGCTCATTCCATGGCGTCTACAGCTGTACTTGAAAAAGAATTGAATCGTGATATCCCAGAAGATGAAATTGGATATCTAGCTTTACATTTTGGGGCAGCAATTGAACGTTATAAGCAAAAAGAAAAAATTCAGATGAACCTTGTCATGGGTGTTGTCTGTGCCAGTGGTATAGGAATTTCAAGTTTGCTTTCAAGTCGGTTGAGAACCTTGTTTCCTGAAGTTAAGGAAATCATTCCTTTGTCTGTAGATGAGGTAGAATTGCGCATTGAAAGTATTGATATCCTGGTAAGTACGATTGCTTTAAAGCAGTTTAAAGATTACATTTATATTCATCCCTTGCTCTTACCACAGGATGTGGATCGAATTAAACAAAGACTGGCTCAAGTTCGACTGAGTAAATCATCAAAGGCGGTTAAGAAAGAAAAGTCAACAGCTGAGGTTCTTCATGATCTGGCAGTTCTTAACGCTCATTTGCAAACTATCCTAACTTCTTTGAAAGTGCAGGAGATAAACGAAAGCAATAACTGGCATCGAATGGTTCAGGAAATCTGTGAAGACATGTATCCTGATGTAGAACAGGCAAATTATCTTTATAATCAGATACAACGAAGAGAAGCGATGGGTACGCTGTGGCTTGATGACATTAAGTTAATCATCCTTCATACAAAAGTCAGTATGAGTGATGAACCAAGGGTCCGATTCTACGTGCCGAATCAGATGATCCAAAATCATCTGAATCAACAGGCAAATGTCGTATTATGTATGGTTACACCAACGAAATATAGTAAAGAAGCGAATCCGCTGCTATCACTCATTAGTTCTTCAACATTACAGAGTGAGGAACTGAGAGCGGCGATTGTTTCACAAGATAAACAGCAGATGAAGGAAATCACAGAACAGATTTTACTGGATTGGTTTAAAAATGAGTCGGTTCAACGATTGTCCAAAACATAAGGAGGCTAAGCATGAAACTACCAATATTTAAGAAAAAGAATGAAAAGCCATTGCCTATTTTAAAAAAGGAGAATATTCAGTTTATGTCTTCTGCAATGAGTGAAAAACAAGCCATTGATTATCTTGGGAAGCAAATGCTTTCATCAGGATATATTGAAGAGAAGTACATCCAGGGGATGCATCAGCGTGATGAATCGCTTTCGGTGTTTGTGGGAAACTATCTTGCGATACCTCATGGTGAATTTGAGTATAAGGAAGCGATTATCCAAAGTGGTATTGCTGTGCTGGTATTTGAAGAAGCGATTCTGTGGCATGGTCAACCTGTTCACTTTGTTTGTGCCCTTGCGGGCAAAGGGGATGAACACATGAAAATCTTAAGTAATATTGCAACTATTTTCTCGGATGAAGATGAGGTTTTGCAACTACTTCATACGGGTTCGGTGGATAAGGTGTACCATGCATTTAATTCAGGTGGTTTATCATGAAGGTCATTACGATAACGCTGAACCCTTCTCTTGATAAGACGTATCTGGTTCAGGGGTTATTGCCCGGGAAATTGAATCGGGTTCAAACCGTCTTTGAGGATGCGGCAGGGAAGGGAATCAATGTTTCCAAAAACATTCAATCCTGGGGATTTCAGAGTGTGGCTCTTGGATTTCTGGGTGGCTATGTGGGTCGTCGTATGGAAGAGCTGCTTGATCAGGTGATTCAATGTGATATGGTTCAAGTTGAGGGAATTACTCGCATTAATATTAAAATTAAAGATGAAATAACAGGGGCTCTAACCGAAGTCAATGAACCTGGGCCAAGTGTAGGGGTTGAGGACATTGAAAAACTTGTATTTAAACTGAAAGACGCCATTGAACCAAATGATATTGTCGTCATATCTGGAAGTGCACCCAAAGGTGTGGAAACATCACTTTATCAGCGGTTGGTTGATGAAGCTAAACAGAAAGGCGCATTTGTGGTTCTTGATGCAGATAAAGGCGCTTTCATACAAGGCGTGCAGGCAATACCAGGAATGATTAAACCCAATGAGGTTGAAGTTCAGTGGGCCATGGAAAAACAAGAACCATGCACATTAGAACAACTTATCGCATTCGGGACATCAAAAATCCAAACTGGAGTTGAATGGGTAGTGATTTCACGGGGAAAAGATGGAGCCATCTTTATGGATAAAACACAAACGCTGATTGGTAAAGGTCTGAAAGTGGAAGTGAAGAGTCCGATTGGGGCAGGGGATGCGATGGTATCGGGCATGATCTTTGGTAAGTGTAGTGGTTGGGATTTTGAATCAACATGTAGATTTGCCATGGCTGCTTCGGTTGCAACCGTAGTTACTGAGGGGACCAAAACAGCTGATTTAGAGATAGTAAAACAGTGGATTGAACAAATTCATTTAGAAAGGTGGAATTAAAATGAAAACAAAAGGCGTTCGATTATATGGTGTAGATGATCTTCGTTTGGAGGAGTTTGAGCTTCCAGAGATTAAAGAGGATGAGATTCTGGTTCGTGTCATAAGTGATAGTGTTTGTATGTCCACATATAAAACGGTTAAACAAGGGAAAGCACATAAACGTGTTCCTCAAAATATCGATACCAACCCGATCATAATCGGTCATGAAATGGCCGGGGATATCGTCAAAGTTGGGAAGAAATGGGCTCATCAGTTTAAGCCTGGTCAAAAGTGGTCACTTCAACCTGCACTGAACTACAAAGGATCTCTGGCTTCCCCAGGGTATAGTTATGAGTTCTTTGGTGGTGCAACAGAATACACAGTGATTCCTCAGGAAGTGATGGAACTTGGCTGCTTATTACCATATGAAGGTGATAGTTTTTTTGAGGCGTCACTTGGAGAGCCAATGTCATGCATCATTGGTGCTTATCGTGCAAACTATCATACGAATAAAACAAATTATGAACATAAGATGGGGATTAAACCGGGTGGAAGTATGATGATTATGGGTGGTTGTGGGCCTATGGGATTGGGAGCTGTGGATTATGCGCTTCAACTTGAAAATCCACCTAAGGTAGTTGTGGTTACAGATGTTACTGAAGAACGAATTGCACGTGCCAAGGAGGTCTTACCCGAATCAAAAGCTAAAGAGATTGGAATTGAACTCATCTATGTGAATCCTAAATCACTTGAAAATGAACTTGAGGATTTGCGTAAGCTTTCCGGGAAAGATGGTTATGATGATATCTTCGTTTATGTTCCTGTGGCATCTTTGGTTGAACAAGCAGATCAGTTGCTGGCATTTGATGGCTGTCTGAACTTCTTTGCAGGACCCACAGATAAAAATTTCAGTGCAAAAATCAATATGTACAATGTTCACTACATTAACACACATATTATGGGTTCAACAGGAGGGAACAATGACGACCTTCTTGAAGCTCTTGATTTATCCGCAAAAGGTAAAATCAATCCAAGTCTGATGGTTACCCACATTGGCGGTATAGACGCAGTCGTTGATACCACGATGAATTTACCGTTTATTCCTGGAGGGAAAAAACTGATTTATACTCATGTGAATCTGCCACTAACAGCAATCGAGGATTTTAAAGAACTTGGCAAGACAGATCCACTGTTCAAAAAATTGGATGAGGCTACTGCCAAAACGGCAGGATGCTGGAACAAGGAAGCTGAGGATATCTTGCTTAATCACTTTGGTGTAACCATATAAATAGCACGTCAACTACCCATCACCTAAAGGTAATGGGTTTCTGTGCCACAAAAATTTTATGAAAAAGGACGGATGATAACATCGGTCCTTTTTTGTCTGGGTTTGAATGAGCAGGTGCGAAATGCTCATTCGAATATAACAACGCAACGTGTCTTAAGGAGGAAAACGTAGCGTTAGTTAACTGAGTAAAGCTGGTATGTATCCTGTGCAATTACAAGTTCTTCGTTGGTTGGAATAACGAATACCTTGATTTTTGATTCAACAGATGAAATCTCAATCTCCTGTTTACGAAGTGAGTTTTTCTTGTCGTCAAGAGTGACGCCAAATGCATCGGTAATGGAATCAATAATCAGTTTGCGGACGATCGATGAATTTTCTCCGATGCCGGCAGTAAATAGGATTGCGTCACATCCACCAAGTTGTGCAATGTATGAACCGATGGTCATTCCCACCCGTTGTACATACATAGCACGTGCTAGTTCAGCTTGTTTGTTTCCTTGATTGATTGCCTCTTCAATATCCCGCATATCGCTGGAAACCTGAGAGATACCAAGGATTCCTGATTTTTTGTTACAGATGTCGGTAATCTTAACGGCAGACAACTCTTCTTTTTCTGCCAGATAAGCCATGATAGATGGATCGATATCTCCACTGCGGGTACCCATCATGATTCCTGCCAGTGGGGTAAATCCCATGCTGGTGTTCACGCATTCGCCATCCTTAACAGCAGAAAGCGATCCTCCGTTGCCCAAGTGACAGCAAATTAATCGTCTTGACTGATCTTCACCAAGAATGCTGCGAGCACGTGAAGTAACATATAAATGTGAGGTGCCATGGAAACCGTACTTGCGGATTCGATACTTCTGATAATATTCGATAGGGATCGGATACATAAAGGACACAGGCTCCATCGATTGATGAAATGCGGTATCAAATACTGCAACTTGAGTCACATTCGGTAATAACTCCTTCATAACTCGATATCCAAGAAGATTGGCTGGGTTGTGCAAGGGAGCAAGGTCGATTAGAGCTTCGATATCTGCTTCAACTTCCGCGTTAAATAGTGCAGAATGCTTATATTTCTCGCCTCCATGAACAATTCGATGTCCGATTCCGGAAATATCATCTAAGGATGAGATGACACCATGCTTAATCAATAGTTTTAGGAGGATTTCGATAGCTACTTTGTGATTCGGTAGCAAAACCTCATCTGTGTGTTTGGCATTTTCCAACTCAAATGTAATGTTTCCGACCGACTGACCAATTCGTTCAAAAAGTGCGGAACATAGCACTTTCTCTTCAGGCATTTGATACAGTTGAGCTTTACAGGATGAACTTCCAGAATTCAGTGACATGATGATAGACATAGGGTACCTACCTTTCGTTGTAGAAATTAATATTCAAACAAAAAAAATAAATAAAAAGAATAAAACAGTTTGTTAATACATATAAAGTTTAGCGAGTTTATCTCACTTCGTCAAGAGTAAAAACGAAAGTTGTAACCGTTTACAACTTTTTTGTTGACAACAAAGGGTGTTTCAAGTATTCTAAATGTGTAAGGTGAATCAGGTTTCATGTTTGAATAATGATTCACAAGATGTAAGTTCATATTGATACGAAAAAAGGAGATATGAAAATGAAAAAAGTTTATATTGT
>ERZ869909.1840-NODE-1840-length-15883-cov-5.368088_pt1 | contig 15883 bp, 17 predicted proteins | sample MGYA00520892_ERZ869909 | MGnify/ENA primary metagenome ERZ869909 (study PRJEB32215, sample SAMEA104723947) | bioreactor metagenome | biome: bioreactor; feature: anaerobic bioreactor; material: water | place: China | collected 2015-03-12 ...
CGCCCTGGCTCGTGGCGAGCTGCACTGCGTGGGCGCCACCACGCTGGACGAATATCGCCAGTACATCGAGAAAGACGCCGCCCTGGAGCGCCGCTTCCAGAAAGTGCTGGTGGATCAGCCGTCAGTGGAAGACACCATCGCCATCCTGCGTGGCCTGAAGGAACGCTACGAAGTGCACCATGGCGTGGACATCACTGACGGCGCCATTATTGCCGCCGCCAAATTGTCGCAACGTTATATCACCGACCGGCAACTGCCGGACAAGGCCATCGATCTGATCGACGAGGCGGCCAGTCGCATCCGCATGGAAATCGATTCCATGCCTGAAGAAATGGATCGCCTGGACCGCAAGCTGATCCAGCTGAAAATGGAACGCGAGGCCCTGCGCAAGGAAGACGACGAGGCCAGCAAGAAGCGTCTGGAAAAACTGGAAGACGACATCAGCCGTCTGGAGAAAGAATACGCTGACCTGCGCGAGATATGGGAGGCTGAAAAAGCCAGCCTGATGGGTGCGCAGGAATACAAGGCCGAGTTGGAAAAAGCACGTGTGGAAATGGACCAGGCGCGCCGCGCGGGCGATCTCAGCCGCATGTCGGAACTGCAATACGGTGTGATTCCCGAGCTGGAGAAAAAGGTCAACGACGCCCAGGACCGCGAGCAGGTGGACATGCAGCTGCTGCGCAACAAGGTCACCGACGAGGAAATTGCTGAGGTGGTGTCCAAGTGGACTGGCATCCCGGTGTCGAAAATGCTGGAAGGCGAGCGCGAAAAACTGCTGCGCATGGAAGAGGCCCTGCACCAGCGCGTGGTCGGGCAGGGCGAAGCGGTGGAGGCCGTGGCCAACGCCGTGCGCCGCTCCCGCGCAGGCCTGTCGGACCCGAACCGGCCGAACGGCTCCTTCCTGTTTCTCGGCCCCACCGGCGTGGGCAAGACCGAACTGTGCAAGGCGCTGGCCTCGTTCCTGTTTGACACGGAAGAAGCCATGGTGCGCATCGACATGTCCGAGTTCATGGAGAAGCACTCCGTGGCCCGTTTGATCGGCGCGCCTCCGGGCTATGTGGGTTATGAAGAGGGTGGCTACCTGACCGAAGCCGTGCGCCGCAAGCCATACTCCGTACTGTTGCTGGATGAAGTCGAGAAGGCCCACCCGGATGTCTTCAACATCCTGTTGCAGGTGCTGGAAGATGGCCGCCTGACCGACGGCCAGGGCCGCACCGTGGACTTCCGCAACACGGTGGTGGTGATGACCTCGAACCTGGGGTCCGACCTGATCCAGCGCCTGGCGGGCGAGGAACAGTACGACGCTATGAAGTCAGCGGTGATGGAGGTGGTCGGCGGTCACTTCCGCCCGGAGTTCATCAACCGTGTGGACGAAGTGGTGGTGTTCCATCCGCTGGCGAAGGACCAGATTCGCGGGATTGCCGAGATTCAGCTGGAGGGGCTGCGCAAGCGGTTGGCCGAGCGGGATCTGCGCCTGGTGCTGACCGATGCCGCCCTGGATCAGCTGGTGGAGGCCGGCTTCGACCCGGTCTACGGCGCCCGGCCCCTGAAGCGCGCGATCCAGCAGAAGATCGAGAACCCGCTGGCCTCAGCCATCCTGCGTGGCGACTTCAGCGCCGGGGAAGTGATCCAGTGTGACGCCCGCGACGGCACCCTGCACTTCGGCAAGCCCCACTGATGGAAGGTGTCAGTCGCAGGCTTGCAGGGCGTCGCGGGTTTCGGCCAGCATCTGCTCGCGGCGTTCAGCGTCGAGCGTGATGACTTCGCCGGTATCCGGGTCTTCCATGCGCACCACTGGCCGGTTGACCAAGGTGCTCAGGTTGCGTTGCAACTGCTCGCAGTAGGCCGGATCGGGCCGGGGCACCTGGTTTTCCTCGGCCTCCCGCATCTGCTGGCGGGTGGCGTCGCGTTCGGCCTCGGCTTGCTCACGGCGCTGGTCCCTCTCCTCCAGCGCACGCTGCTGGCCCGAGGGCGTGCGGCCCCAGGTGCGCACCTCAGCGGCATCCCGACCTTCCGGCGGCTCTTCGGTGTAGTGCGTGACCCCCCGCTCGTCAGTCCAGCGGTAGAAGGTCTGGGCTGTGGCAGCCTGGGCCAGCAGCAGGGTGGCAAGCAGCGACAGTAGCAGTGGCTTCATTATTATCATCTCCGGTGTTCTTCCCCGAAGTCTGCCGCCCCGGCGAGCAGGCTGCAACTGCAAGTGTTTGACACTACGCACAAATCTGCGACAATCGGAGCTTCCGGAAATCGGGACCCCTGCACCTTACCCAGGTGACAGCGCGGCCGGGTTCGGGGGCGTCATTACCGTGGCGTCCATAGCAGTGACACTGCCACTTCGTCCCAGCTTCCGCCTGTCCGCGTTCTTGATGGCCACCTCCACAAGAGCCTCGGGAAACCAAAGTAGGGTTTTCTATCTGCGGACACTCCAGACAGAGATTTGATGTTAACTGCCGTGCAGGTGCTCAGCCCCGCCGGGCTGCGACGTGCTGTGCGGCGCAAACTGAGGTGACAGTTGTGGAAAAGCTATCCGGCGCGGAGATGGTTGTCCGCTCGCTCCAGGAAGAAGGGGTTGAATACCTGTTCGGTTATCCTGGCGGTGCGGTACTGCACATTTACGATGCCATTTTCCAGCAGGACAAGGTCAAGCATATCCTGGTGCGCCACGAGCAGGCCGCCACCCATGCCGCAGACGGTTACGCCCGCGCCACCGGCAAGCCCGGCGTGGTGCTGGTAACCTCCGGCCCGGGCGCCACCAATGCCGTGACCGGCATTGCCACGGCCTATATGGATTCCATTCCCATGATCGTGATCTCCGGGCAGGTGCGCTCGGACTGGATCGGCGATGACGCCTTCCAGGAAACCGACATGGTCGGTATCTGCCGCCCCATCGTGAAGCACAGCTTCATGGTGCGCGACCCTGCGCAGATCCCGGAGATGATGCGCAAGGCCTTTTACCTGGCCACCACCGGCCGTCCCGGTCCGGTGTTGATCGACATTCCGAAGGACAAGACCGCGCCGCACGTCAAGGTGCCGTTCGAGTACCCGAAGAAGGTCAAGATGCGCTCCTATACCCCGGTCACCCGTGGCCACGCCGGTCAGATCCGCAAGGCCGTGGAAGAGCTGCTGAAGGCCAAACGCCCGGTGATCTACGCCGGCGGCGGTGTGATCAGCGGTGAAGCCAGCGACCTGCTGACCCGGCTGGTGCGCAAACTCGGCTACCCGGTGACCAACACCCTGATGGGCCTGGGCTGCTATCCCGCCACGGACAAGCAGTTCGTCGGCATGCTCGGCATGCACGGCACCTACGAAGCCAACATGGCGATGCACAACGCTGACCTGATCATGGCGGTGGGCGCCCGCTTTGACGACCGCGCCACTAATGACGCTGGCAAGTACTGCCCCGGCGCCACCATCGTACATATCGATGTCGACCCGGCCACGATCTCCAAGAACGTGCGCGCCGACGTGCCCATCGTTGGTCCGGTACAACAAGTGCTGGACGACATGCTCAACATGCTCGACGAGCACGGCGGCCAGCCCGACCAGAAAGCCCTGGCCCGCTGGTGGGAAGAAATCGATGGCTGGCGCCAGGTTCACGGCCTGCGCTACGAGACCAACGACGAGGGCCCGATGAAGCCCCAGCAGGTCGTACAGGCGCTGTACAAGGCCACCAACGGCGACGCCTACGTCACCAGCGACGTCGGCCAGCACCAGATGTTTGCGGCCCAGTTCTATCACTTCGACAAGCCGCGTCGCTGGATCAACTCCGGTGGCCTGGGCACCATGGGCTTCGGCCTGCCCGCCGCCATGGGCGTACAGTTCGCCTTCCCGGACGCCATCGTGGCTTGCGTGACCGGCGAAGGCAGCATCCAGATGAACATCCAGGAGCTGTCCACCTGCCTGCAATACGGCCTGCCGGTGAAGATCATCAACATCAACAACCAGGCCCTGGGCATGGTGCGCCAGTGGCAGGACATGCAGTACGGTGGCCGCCATAGCCAGTCGTACATGGATTCCCTGCCGGATTTCGTCAAGCTGGCGGAGTCCTACGGCCATGTCGGTATCCGCGTGGACAAGTTCGAAGACTTGGCGCCCGCCATGGAGAAGGCCTTCAGCCTGAAAGACCGCCTGGTGTTCATGGATATCTACGTAGACCCCTCGGAGCATGTGTACCCGATGCAGATTGCAGACGGCGCCATGCGTGACATGTGGCTGAGCAAGACGGAGCGGACCTGATGCGACGCATTATCTCGATCCTGATGGAAAACGAGCCGGGTGCCCTGTCACGCGTAGTCGGCCTGTTCTCCCAACGGGGATACAACATCGAAACCCTGACCGTGGCGCCGACCGAAGACAGCACCCTGTCGCGCCTGACCCTGACCACCATTGGTGACGACCGCACCATCGAGCGCATCACCAAGCACCTGAACAAGCTGATCGAAGTGGTGAAACTGGTCGACCTGACCGAAGGCGCCCACATCGAGCGCGAACTGATGCTCATCAAGGTGAAAGCCACCGGCGCCCAGCGCGCCGAAGTGAAACGCACCGTCGACATCTTCCGCGGCCAGATTGTGGACGTGACCAGCTCGGTGTACACCGTGCAGCTTGCTGGTGCCAGCGACAAGCTGGATGCCTTTATCGGCGCTATCGGTGAAACCCAGGTGCTGGAAGTAGTGCGCTCGGGTGTCAGTGGCATTGCCCGTGGAGAGAAAGTGCTGAGTATATGACGGTGCTTTGACATCACGTTTAAACAACAAACCCCGCCTTGAGCGGGGTTTGTTGTTTATGGGGTTGTCATCATGGTGGGCGCGGGACCGTTACGCCGTCCGCCCTTCTGGGCCTGGTTGCCGTGGTCATGCCGTTTTTGGTGTCGGTCTTTATCTTGCCGCGCTTGTTGTGGGTTTGGTATTGCCCACATAGGCCTGATACCGCCGGGCGCTGGCGGTGATCACGTCTTCCACCGGAGGTGAAGACAGCCGCATGTTCTGCTTAAAGGCTTCCGTCACCGACGTATCAAATCGTGTCTGCTGTATAAAATGCAACGCCTCCGGCCAGGTGTTCATCAAGCGGGGCATGCCAGGTATGCGCAATAGCGCTGCCAGAATCGACAGCGGTAAATGGTGCCGGGGTGCGCGTCGTCCGAGCGCGCCAGCTGCGATGGTCAGCAGTCCTTGCAGATTGGGTGTGTCTGTGGTTGCCGCAATGCCGCGCAAATTTGATGTTGGTCGCGGGTCAGTTGAGCGCAAACATGGCGGCCGATAAAGCCGGTGGCGCCGGTGATCAACAGGTCATGGCAGGTCTCCGATACAAGGTCTGCCCACGCCCTGAAAGGTGGGGTATGCTCTAGGGTCAATACCCCGGAGGCCTTATGCAGATCGCAGAGCCGGAGCAACGCACGGGCGTGAGCAGGCATGCCCTGCGCTACTACGAAAAGGCTGGCCTGCTGCAAGAGGTAGAGCGGCGCGGTAACAACTATCGCGACTATTAGAGAAGCGCCATGATGGGCTGGACGGGTGGAGCAAGGGCTGTGCGGAAGATGCGCCAGCGCGTGCGCGAGATTATCAAGCGGGAACTTGGCGATGCGAAGGCCAAGACCGAGAAGTCCTGGTACTGGGGTAACGTCGGCCCTGCGGTGCGTTCGGCCGCCGAAGGGGCCTGGGCCGTGGTTGAGTCGATTCCACCGGCGGATGATCCAGTCGCTGATCTTCGTTCGTTGGTCCTGGCGTTGCAGGAGCGCAGGGCGGAAGTACGTACGAGCTTGTTTGACGAAGACGGCTATGGGCTGGCCACTTACCACATGATTATTCGCGATGTTCTCGCACTGTACCGCGCCGCCGGTGGCAGTGATTTGAACGACGAAACAGATGAAGATTGAGTGAATTTCATGATTGAACGAATTTTCAGGGGTAGCCGACTTCTGGTGCTGGTGGCCGTTGTGGTTTGTGCCATATCGTCGGTGCTGCTTTACGGCGCGTCGGTCAATATCATCTTCAATGTGGCGATTGATGTGGTGAGGGATATTCCCTCATCTGCCGATGGCGGCAAGAGCCTGGCGGTGCGCCTGCTCAAGTTGCTGGATCTGCTGTTGATCGCGATTACATTCCAGATCATTGCCGTGAGTCTGTATCGACTGTTTATCCGACCGGTATCTGTGGAAGAGAGCAAGTTCCTGAGTGCGCTGGATATCCGCAGCTTTCACGACTTGAAGATTACCTTGAGTCAAGTGGCTGTGGTGATCCTGGTGATTCTCTTTCTGGAGCAGGCGGTGCAGATTGGTGCCACGCTGGAAACGCTCTACCTGGGGGCGGCGATTGGCATTGTTATCCTGGCGTCGGTATATGCCTGGAAGAATATGAAGCATTAGAAACCACATCTGGGGCAGTTGTCAGAGGCCCTGAATCGAATGCGACGGATGCCACTGACCGCGCCAGTTGCCGTTGGCATGCCGGTGGTGGTTATAAATATGCAGAGCGTATTGACCCACCGGACGTTCACGCAGCGCCTGCTGCACGGCCAGCAAGTCAGGGCTGATTTGCGTGGTGGCGTGTCGGGCTTCTTCGCTGTCCAGCGCATCGGCCGACCAGGGGGTGCCCGGGGGCAACAGCAGCGGTCCGATCATGCTGCACAGGGCAATGTCTGCGAGGCTCAAGGTGTCGCCGGCAATAAAATCGCCATGGCGTGACCGTGCCAGCATGTCCGCCTGGTCGAGCAAGGTGGCAAGGGCCTCGCGCGTTGCAGGAATATGTCGTGGGTGTGCCTTGTAGAGATACTTCACGGCGGCGCGAAAGGTAGCTTCTGCCATACGGCGTCGGGTGGCGGACACCGGCGCGTCCTGAAAGTACATGGCGACGGGAATGGGCGTGTCGATCAGGTGCGACATCACCAGTTGGCGGACCTTCTCGCCGATACGATCGGCGAGGATGTTGATCGCCAGTTGAGAGCCTCGCCATGGTGATCCGGCATCCAGCAACGACGGGCGGTCGGGGTACTGCGCATCCAGATACAGCGCTATGGCGGTGCTGTCGCCCACCCAGTGACCGCGGTCATTCAGGGCCGGGATGGTGCAGACGCGGGTGCGTGGCCACAGGAAAAAACGGTGCAATCCCGGGTGGAGGTTGTGGATATGGTAATCCAGCCCCTTTGCGTCCAGCAGCCAGCGGCCTTTTTCCGCGAAATGCGAGAGTGGAAACTGATACAGGATGCGTGTCATGGCGACCTCACCAGAGCCGGCTGTTGCTGTGCAGGGTCAGGATCACGATATCGCCATCGCGCCGTCCCAGTGTCAGGGTGATTTCGTTGCGTTGCCCGGTGTCCTGGCCGAACAGCCGATGCCGTTCGGTTTCGGTCACCTGCAGAGTCAGTGTGCCGTCCGCTTGCGGGGTATAACGCGGCGTATCGAATTGCTGCCGCACGTCGCGGCCAAAGTGCCAGAGCGTGCGGCGGTGTTGTACGAAGCGACGACGCGGCAGGGTGAATATCTGATCGGGTTCATTGTCGGCTTGTTGCAGCGCGATACGCAGCTCGGCGTCTTCGGCAATCAGCGCGGTCAAACGATCCGCTGCCTGCTCGGCCAGCACGCTCTGGTATTGCCGAAAGAAAGCCTCTGCGTCCTGGCGTGACACGGAGCTGTTGTCGCTCGCGTGCACGGCACCGATGAAGCAAAACGCGAGCAACCACGCCAGCGTTGTGCGCCATCGCATATGTCGTTGCTTATTCCCGGTCATCGGTACACTCCGCGCGGTCAGGTTGCCGGGTACAACGCACCCGTTTCATCAGTCGCATCATCAGCGGGTCGTAGTGCCCTGCCTCGGTCAGGGCGATACGTGCTTCATCCAGCAACTGGTCATAGGCGTATCGGTCGGCATCGGGGGGCGGAAAGAAGAACAGGATGTCGTCTTCGGCGGCATGCACCAGCCGCATGGCGCGGGGAAACTGCTCAAGAAAGTATTCGCGCGCCTGCTGCGCATAGCCCGGCGGGAAGCGCTCATGGCGCAGCACCAGTTGCAGCGACAGCTGTGCTACGGGCAGATCCACCACGGCGCCGTGCGCACCCACGCCGCGATAGATCTCCAGGGGCATATAGGCGGCTGCGGGGGCGGCAATCACATCTACGGCGCCGTTATTGAAGCGGTTGGCGAAATTGCTGACATCCGCTGACACCGGCTGGGCGCCAATGCGCAGTGCCATCATCTGCTGTGCCGGATCATGCTCCAGCACGGCCAGGCGTTTGCCGGCCATCTTGCTGACGTTATTGATGCCGCGGTCATTCAGAAAGATATATGCCGCCCCGAGGGGCAACAGCCCGGCCACTTCGTAAGGACCATGACGCATGTGCGTAGCCAGCGCCGGGCGGGCCAGCGCGTTGAACAGCATCTCCAGGCCGTCGTAATCCTGCAGTCCGCCAATCGCATCGACACTGCCAGTGAAGGGATTGAACTGGCGAGCGCGCATGCCGGTCAGCAGGGCCGCGTCGCATTGCCCGGCCTGAAAGTCCTCGGCCGCGATGCGTTCATTGGTGATCGGCCGCAGGGTGAGCGGCACACCCAGCTGCCGCGACGTCAGGGCGAAATCGCGCAGCGTGTCGAAGGGCTCGCCGTGCACGCCGGTCAGACTGAACACGCATACCGTGCGAGCCGGGTCGGCATACGCGGTCTGGCTGCCCGACACCAGGGCAAGCGCCAGAGCCGATGCGACGATGAGGTTCCGTGTCATGGAGCGTCCTTATGTGTACAATGCTTACATTGATCCTGCAGGGAAAAGTATACAGTGTCAACATCAGATAAAAGTGCGTCCAGGGGCGGCAGCTACCACCACGGCAATCTGCGCCAGGCGCTGGTGGAGGCGGCACTGGGGTTGATGGTGGAAACGGGCGGCACCGACTTCAGCTTGCGCGAGGCCGCGCGGCGCGTCGGGGTCACCGTCAATGCCAGCTATCGGCACTTTCGCAATAAAGAAGCGTTGATGGTGGCGATTGCCGCGGAAGGCTTCCGCCGTTTCAGTCAGGCGCTGCTGAGTGGCGCCGCTTCCGGGGATTCAGCGCGTGATCGCCTGCTGGGCAGTGGCCGCGCCTACGTCCGTTTTGCCCGCGCCAATCCTTCCCTGTTCCGCCTGATGTTCGGCAATTTCAGCGCCGGGCGTCAGGATGAAGAGCTGGTGCTGGCGGGCGGCCAGGCGCTGGAAGTGCTCAAGTCCGGGCTGGCGGCTTACATGAACAAGCCGTCGGACAGTGATGAGGTGGCGGTGGCGGCGCTGCGCGCCTGGGCGCTGGCCCACGGGCTCAGCTACCTGATGATGGACGGCCAGCTGGCGCACCTGCCCTGGGATGCGGACGCGTTGATCGATCGGGTGATCAGTGCCGACGCGTGAAGGCCGTGCAGCGGCAGGTGGATTACCCCAACGCGCTCTGCTGCCAGAACGCCTGCACCAGCGGCTCGTTGAGCCGCTTCTCCAGTGTGAACAGCCCGACATCGTAGGGCGCCAGTGTTGGTGTGACATCCAGAATGCGGATGCGGCTGGCCAGCGGGCTGTTGTCGAGCACGATCTGGGGCACCACCCCGACCCCGAAGCCCAGGCTGACCATGCTGACGATGGCCTCGTTGCCGCTGACCTGGGCATAGATCTGCGGGCGCAGGCCGATGGCGCGGAACCAGCGGTCGGTGCGCTCCCGCGCCAGGCCTTCCTCGGACAGGATCATCGGCACGTCGCGCCAGGCCTCGGTGCGGGCCTTGCCGCTGAGCCGGTCGGCCAGTTGCGGCTGGCTGGCCGGGGCGATAAACAGCAAGGGGGAACGGGCGAGGGCGCGGAACATGATGCCAGCGGGCAGCTGGCTGGGGCGGGCGCCGATGGCGATCTCCTCGGTGCCGCTGAGCACCCGTTCCACCGCCTGGGCCGGGTCGCCGGTGTGCAGCTTGATCTCGATGCGCGGGAAGTTCTGCCGGAAATTGCTGAGCATGTCGTGCAGAAAGCTGTAGCTGGCCGTGACCGAGCAATAGAGGCTCAGTTCACCGCGCAGGATGCGCTGGTCATCCTGCAGGGCCAGCCTGACGGCCTCCCAGTCGGCCAGGGCCTGGCGGGCATAGTCGCGGAAGCGCTCGCCCTCGCGGGTCAGTTGCACGCGGCGGTTGTCGCGATAGAACAGGGGCGTGTCCAGTTCCGTTTCCAGCTGGCGGATGGTGCGGCTGACCGCCGAGGGGCTGATGTGGCACTGACGGCCGGTGCGGCCGAAGTGCAGTGTTTCGGCCAGGGTCAGGAAGATCTGCAGCGGGCGGGTATCCATGGCAGCATCGTTGCGATAATCGGCATATGACGTTGCAAATATATCATTTTACGCAACGCTGCCGATAGCCTAAGGTGGCCAGCCTGTATCGGCCCCGCGTGGCCGCCTCCGATCAACGCCAGCACAGGATTACGACCATGAGCATGACCGTGTATTACGACAAGGACTGCGACCTTTCCATCATCCAGGGCAAGAAAGTCGCCATTCTGGGTTACGGCTCCCAGGGCCACGCCCACGCCTGCAACCTGAACGACTCCGGCGTCGACGTGACGGTGGGCCTGCGCCCGGGTTCTTCGTCCATCCAGAAAGCTGAAGCCCATGGCCTGAAAGTCGCTGACGTGCCCACCGCCGTCGCGGCCGCCGATGTGGTGATGGTGCTGACCCCGGACGAGTTCCAGGCGCAGCTGTACCGCGACGAGATCGAGCCGAACCTGAAGCAGGGCGCCACCCTGGCCTTCGCCCACGGCTTTGCCATTCACTACAACCAGATCGTGCCGCGCAAGGATCTGGACGTGATCATGATCGCGCCGAAGGCACCCGGTCACACCGTGCGCAGCGAGTTCGTCAAGGGCGGCGGCATCCCTGACCTGATCGCGATCTTCCAGGACGCTTCGGGCAATGCCAAGAAACTGGCGCTGTCTTACGCAGCGGGTGTGGGCGGCGGTCGTACCGGCATCATCGAAACCACCTTCAAGGACGAGACTGAAACCGACCTGTTCGGTGAGCAGGCCGTGCTGTGTGGTGGTGCAGTGGAGCTGGTGAAAGCCGGTTTCGAAACCCTGGTGGAAGCCGGTTACGCGCCGGAAATGGCCTACTTCGAGTGTCTGCACGAACTGAAGCTGATCGTCGACCTGATGTACGAAGGCGGCATTGCCAACATGAACTACTCCATCTCCAACAACGCGGAGTATGGCGAGTACGTGACCGGCCCCGAGGTGATCAACGAGCAGTCTCGTGAAGCCATGCGCAACGCGCTCAAGCGCATCCAGAGCGGTGAGTACGCGAAGATGTTCATTGCCGAAGGCGCCTTCAACTACCCGTCCATGACGGCGGCCCGTCGCAACAACGCGGCGCATCCGATCGAGCAGGTCGGTGAGAAGCTGCGTGCAATGATGCCGTGGATTCAGGCCAACAAGATCATCGACAAGAGCAAGAACTGATTCCTGCCTTTTGTCCGATCTCTGAAACGCGGCCTCCGGGCCGCGTTTTTTGTGGCGCAGGACTCCGGTACACTGGGCACTTGCGGCCATTGGCCAATTTGCCCGAACGAGAGCGACGATGACGGAACACGAGAAACAGCCTGCCCCGCAGGATGACCCGCACAGTTTTGAAGTGATCGAGCCCGGCCCGGATCGCCACGGTGCCCGTCACCGGGGCGTCTATCTGTTGCCGAACCTCATTACTACGGCGGCCTTGTTCGCTGGCTTCTATGCCATCGTGGCGGCCATGAACGGCATGTTTGTGCATTCGGCGGTGGCGATCATTGTCGCGGGCATTCTGGATGGCATGGACGGCAGTGTGGCGCGCATGACCAACACCCAGAGCCGCTTTGGCGCTGAATATGATTCCCTGTCCGACTGTGTCGCCTTTGGGGTGGCGCCGGGGCTGGTGGCCTATGCCTGGGGCCTGTCCGAACTGGGTAACCTCGGCTGGGCGGCAGCGTTCATCTATGTGGCCTGTGCCGCCTTGCGGCTGGCGCGCTTCAATGTGCAGTCCGCAACGTCGGACAAGCGCTTCTTTACCGGCCTGCCGAGCCCGTCGGGGGCAGGGCTGGTGGCCACGCTGGTGTGGCTGGGCGCTTCGCGCGGGATTGATGGCAACGATATCAGCTATCTGGTGGCGTTTTTTACCGCCGCAGCCGGCCTGCTGATGGTGTCGCCCATCCGTTATCACAGCTTCAAGGAATTCAGCATCGGCCGGGTACCGTTCCGGGTGTTGCTCGGCGTGATTGTGGCCTTTGCCATCGTCTTCCTGGATCCGCCGCTGGTGCTGCTCACGGTGGCGGTGGCCTATGTGTCCTCCGGCCCCCTGATGGCTGTGTGGGACATGCGCAAGGCGCGCCGCAGCGCGTAAATGGAAATCGGGTATGCCGCTCGCCTCGTTATACTTTGACTGGTACATTGGTGCCAAAAAAAGGAGTCGAGTCCATGCCCCAGTTCGCCGTCACCAACCCCGCCACGGGTGAGTCCCTCTATACGGTGACGGCGGCCTCCGCCGCCCAATGCCAGGCGACCATGACCTCTGCCCGGGCAGCGGCTGAAGCCCTCCGGGATATCCCCCTGTCCGTGCGCCTGAAAGCGGTGGATGCCGTGCTGGCCTACCTGCGCCAGCACCGCGAGCGGTTGCTTGACCAGATCGTGGCCGAGTCCGGGCGCAGCCGGGGCGATGCCATGCTCTCGGACCTGTTCCAGTTGACGGAAGACTGCCTCTGGTTGCGCCACAACGCCGCGCGCCTGCTGGCGGATGAAACGGTCCCCACGCCAATCAGCCTGCTGGGCAAGCGCAGCCGTATCCTCTATGAGCCCCGTGGAGTGGTGCTTGTGATTTCCCCCTGGAATCTGCCGCTGGCCATTGGCCTTACGGCGGCCATGTTCGCACTGGTGGCGGGCAACGCCGTGGTGCTCAAGCCCTCGGAGCACACCCCTGTGCGTGATGTGCTGGAGGAGATACGGGCGTTGCATCCGCTCCTGTCACAAGCCTTGCACGTGGTACACGGCGACGGGCTGGTCGGGGAGGCGCTGATTGACACCGGCCCGGATCTGATCGCCTTTACCGGCAGCCTGGCCACGGGGCAGCGCATCATGCGTCGCGCCGCAGATCAGGTGATCCCGGTGCTGATGGAACTGGGCGCTCGCGACCCGATGCTGGTGTTCGACGACGCGGATCTGCCGCGTGCGGTGGCGGCCGCCTGTTGGGGCAACCTGCATAACAGTGGCCAGAGCTGCACCGCGATCGAGCAACTCTGGGTGCAGGAAGGGATATTCGATACGGTGTTGCAGCAGCTGGTGGAGGCCAGTGCCGCCGTGCGGCTGGGCACTGATGCCGACGCGGACCTGGGCGTGCTGACGACGGCGTTCCAGATGCGGCATGTCTGTGCCCTGGTGGACGACGCGAAGGCGCAGGGCGCCACGGTGCATTGCGGCGGGCGGCCCAGCGAATGCGGGCGCTACTACCTGCCCACGATCCTCACCGGGGTCACGCCGACCATGCGCATCAGCCAGGAGGAAATCTTCGGGCCGGTGCTGGTGATGCAGCCGTTTGCCTCGGAGGCCGAAGTGATTGCGCGCCACAACGCCAGCGCCACCGGTCTGAGCACCAGCGTCTGGACCACAGACCGGCAGCGCGCTGAACGCCTCACGCGAGCGCTGGCCACCGGCTGCATCAACATCAACAACGTCATGCTGACAGAGGGCAATGCGGGCTTGCCTTTCGGCGGCGTGCGCCGGTCCGGCTTCGGCCGCATGAAGGGCGCGGAGGGCTTGCGTGGCATGACCCGATCCAAGGCCGTGCTGACCGACCCGACGCGGGGCAAGCCGGAGCCGAACTGGTACCCGTACTCCGCAGAAAAGCTGGCATTGACCGGCGAACTGCTGGACCTGCTCGGCCAACGCGGACCGATGCGCTGGCTGCGCCTGATCCGGGTCGCCCTGAAAATAGACCGTCTCACCGGGCGCGCACGCTGATTTCACGTCGTGAGGTCCCGGTGCGTGTAGGCTTGCAGGAAGATTCGCTGAAATCATCCAGAGGTCGCCATGCTGATCCGTCATCGCCAGCGTTCGGATATCCGCCCCTCAGAGATCACACCGGAAGGGATTTATTTGCGTCGGCGGGAGTTTATCGGTGCGGCCGCCGGGGCGTTGGCGCTGGGGGCGGTGACGCCCGCCTGGAGCGCGCTGATCGATAACCCGGAGGCGGAAGATGCCACTCGGCCTCAATGGTGGCGCGATGCCGTGGCCGCGCGCCGCGACGGCAAGCCGGATACCGATGAAGCGTTGACGCCCTACAGCGATGTCACCCGCTATAACAATTTCTACGAATTCGGCACCGGCAAAACCGATCCCATGCGCCATGCAGGCAGCCTGCACGTGGACCCCTGGTCCGTGACCATTGCCGGTCATGTGGAAAAGCCCGGTACCTATACCTTCGAAGATATTCTCAAGGGGCAGGATCTGGAGGAGCGTATCTATCGGCTACGCTGCGTCGAGGCCTGGTCGATGGTGGTGCCCTGGATCGGCTTTCCGCTGGTGGACCTGATCCGGCGCGTGGCGCCGACCTCGAAAGCCCGTTATGTCGCCTTTACTACGCTGCATGACCCGGAGCAGATGCCTGGGCAACGCGCACGACTCTCCGGAATCCGCTGGCCCTACGTGGAAGGGTTGCGCATGGACGAGGCGGTGCACCCCCTGACCCTGATGGTGGTGGGGCTCTATGGCCGCACATTGCCCAATCAGAATGGTGCGCCTCTGCGCCTGATGGTGCCTTGGAAATACGGCTTCAAGTCGATCAAGTCGGTGGTCCGTATCGAGTTCACCGAGACCCAGCCGCCGACAACCTGGAGCCAGATGCAGCCCAGTGAGTACGGCTTCTACGCCAATGTGAATCCGGCGGTGGATCATCCGCGCTGGAGCCAGGCCCGCGAGCGGCGTCTGCCCACGTCGTTGTTCAACCCGAACTGGCGCGACACGCTGCCCTTCAACGGTTATGCAGAAGAGGTCGCTTCGCTGTATCGCGGCATGGACCTGAAGCGGTTCTACTGACATGCCGGGCCGTGGCGGTCTTTTGCGCTGGATGTGGCTGATCTGGCCCGTTGGCCTGGTGCCGCTGGTCGTGGTGTTGTGGCAAGGGACCCGTGGGGCGCTGGGGCCAGACCCGGTGCTGACGCTGGTGTCCCGGCTGGGCTGGTGGGGGCTGGTGGCCCTGGTGCTGACCCTGGCGGTTCGCCCCCTGGCCGTAGTCAGCCGCCAGGGCTGGCTGATGCGCTGGCGGCGGGACCTGGGCTTGCTGGCGTTCACCTACCTGAGCCTGCATCTGCTGGCCTGGGCGGGATTGCTGCTGGGCTGGCAACCCCGGTATATCGGCCCGGAACTGGTCGAGCGCCCCTATATCGTGGTGGGCATGCTGGCCTGGCTGCTGCTGTTGCCGCTGGCCCTGACCAGTAACCGCCGCAGCCGCCGGTGGCTGGGGCGGCGCTGGGGCCAATTGCACCGGCTGATCTTTCCCGCCATCCTTTTGGGACTGGCCCACCAATGGTGGATCCAGAAGTCGGACTACTCCGAACCCGTGCTTTTCTCCCTGGTGGTGGCGGCCTTGCTGATCTGGCGGCTCCGGCAGGGGCGTCGACCCCAGAGGTTGCCTAAAAAACCATCGGCAAACCCCTGATTTTCGGTCAAAAAGCATACGGAGGCGGGGTGTGAGGGCCGGGTTTGGCTAAAAGATGAACGGTTGATGACTTTCTTTGAAAAAACTGTTGACCGGCTGCCAAATCTCTCTAGAATGCGCCTCCACAACGACGGCACACGGCAACAACGGTGACCGACGCGCTCTTTAACAATCAGGCAGACAAACGTGTGGGACCTGTTCTGTGCCGGGTTAGTAATAGAACCTGGTAGA
>ERZ869909.1841-NODE-1841-length-15861-cov-31.193360_pt1 | contig 15861 bp, 15 predicted proteins | sample MGYA00520892_ERZ869909 | MGnify/ENA primary metagenome ERZ869909 (study PRJEB32215, sample SAMEA104723947) | bioreactor metagenome | biome: bioreactor; feature: anaerobic bioreactor; material: water | place: China | collected 2015-03-12 ...
CGCTTCCGCCCGACAGCCGCGCCAGCCGGTCCCATTCGGAGGGCTGCGGCATGCCGCTCCCAACCTCCTCGCCGCTCGCCACGAACGCCTGCGTCACCGCCCGCTTGAGCGCCTCGTCGCCGAGCGGCGCGAGATCGAGCGTGCGCACCCTTGAGCGGATGGTGACGAGCAGCCGCCCGGGCGCCGACGAGACGAGCAGGAACACGGTCCGCACCGGCGGCTCTTCGAGCGACTTCAGAAGCGCATTGGCGGCTGCGATGTTGAGTTCGTCCGCCCGGTCGACGATCACGACGCGCCACGCCCCGTCCTCGCTCGTGCGGCCGAGAAACGATTTGAGGCGGCGCACCTCGTCCACCGGGATCGTCGCTGGGAAGCGTTTGCCCTTCTGGTCCCAGCTGCGGCGAATGACCAGCAGCCCGGGGTGCGAAAGCGCGAGCACCTGGCGCGCCGCGCGGCTTTCGGGATCGACGTCGAGCGAGCCCGGCGTGCGCTCGGCAGGATCCGCAAGCACGTAGCGCGCGAAGCGATAGGCGAGCGTCGCCTTTCCGATCCCGTCCGCGCCCGCGATGAGCCAGCCGTGATGCATCCGCCCAGACGCGAAGGCCGCTTCGAGCGTCTGCTCGGCGCCCTCGTGGCCGTAGAGGTGGCGCGCACTCCGCGGATGCGGAAAGCCGTCGAGGCGGTCGGCCTCCGGCAGCTCCTCGATCTCCTGCACGATCGGCGCCCGCGCCATGGCTAGCGGACCCCCGCGAGCAGCCGCTCCTCGACCGTGCGCCACACGTCGTCCGCGATCGCATCCGCGTCCCGGCTGGCGTCGATCACGACGCAGCGCTGCGGCTCGGCGCGCGCGACCGCAAGAAACGCCTCGCGCAGCCGGCGGTGATAATCGCCGTCCGCCGCATCGAAGCGGCTGAGCGCACCGCGCGCCTCCGCCCGCTTCACGCCGACCTCGGCCGGCAGATCGAGCACGATCGTGAGATCCGGATAGGTCGGCGCAACGCTCTCACGCTCCACCGCCGCGATCAGGTCGGCGGACACGCCGGCGAGCACACCCTGATACACCCGCGTCGAATCGATGAAGCGGTCCGACACCACCCACGTGCCGTGCGCGAGCGCCGGGCGGATCACCTTGGCGACATGCTCCGCCCGCGCCGCGGCGAACAGCAGAAGCTCGGTCACGGGCTCCGGCACGGCTTCGAGCACCACGTCGCGCACGCGCTCGCCGAGCGGCGTGCCGCCGGGCTCCCGCGTCAGCACGACCTCGGCGCCCGCCTCGCGCAGGCGCGCGGCGAGCCGCCCGGCCTGGGTCGACTTTCCGGAGCCCTCTCCGCCTTCGAAGGTGATGAATTTTCCGCGTGTCATGGATCGGACAGTAGTGGCCTTCGCCTCTGGATTGAAGCCGCGAAATCGCGCACCGCGATGCGGTCCTATCCCGCGCGCAGGCGGCCGGTCTTGAGCGCGCCGATCCACGCGAGCACCACGTCGAGCGAGCCGAACATCACGTGGTCGGCATGTCCGGCCCCCGGAAACGTGCGGATCGTCTTCGGCCCGCCCGCAAGCGCGTGAAGCTCCCGCCCCATCCCGACCGGGATGATGCCGTCCGCCTCGCCGTGGATGATGAGGAGCGGCGCCGTGACGGACGCGATGTGCCGGCGCGTGTCGTAGCGGTCGCGCATGAAGAGCCGGCCCGGCAGCGCCAGCAGCGGATAGTGCAGCGTCGCGAGCTCCGCCATCGAGGTATAGGGCGCCTCCAGCACCAGCCCGCCGACGGGCCGGGTTGCAGCAACCTGCGTCGCAACGCCTGTCCCGAGCGATTCCCCATAGACGACAATGTCGGAGGGGTCGACGCCGAGCCCGACGAGCGTGTCGTAGGCGAGCGTCGCATCCGCCACATTGGCCTTTTCCGAGGGATGACCGGTGCTGCCCGCAAAGCCGCGATAGGTCATGATGAAGACGCCGATGCCATGCGCCGTAAAGCGCCCAATGCGCTCGGCCCGGGCATCGAGCGCACCCGCATTCCCGTGGAAATAGAGGACGGTCTGCTGGCCGGGCGCCGGCGGTGCGAACCATGCCATCACGCGTTCGCCGTCCGGCGTCGCGAGTATCTTTTCCTGCACGCCGCGAAGCCCGGCCTCGGCGGGCGAGAGATAGGCTGTGGCCGGAAAATACATGAGCCGCCGCTCGACGCGGGGCACCATCAGCGCGAGGACCCCCAAGGCCAGCAGCAGGCCGACCACAAGCTTGACTGTCAGCCCCAAAATCTCCGCTCCCCCATTTTCGCGCGCATGTCCCGGACCGGATCGGACGTTACCACGCAAAACCGGCCGCGCGCGCCAACATGCTTAAGGCTCCGTTAACCAAAAGCTGCGCTTCTTGAGGTTGTATGCGTTAGCGGAGTATCTCGTCATGCGTTTCCGTTCCCGCCCCGTTTGCCGGGGTGCCTTGGCCCTTGCCGCCCTCGCGACCACACTCGCCGGTTGCAGCTCCAGCGGCTCCCAGGGGTCGCTCTCGACCGCGAGCCTCGCCCCCCGCCCGCAGGAAAACGTCTACGCTTCTGCGCAGCGCACCTATCCCGATGGGTCGACCTCCGGGCGCCCGTATAATGCGGCTCCCCACCGCTCTCAGCACGCCCCCCGCCAGTACGTCGACCCCGGCACGCCGACGCCGCGGCACATGGCCGATGCCGGCTACAGGCCGTCTAACGGCATCCAGACCGCGAGCCTCGGCAACACCGGCCGCAGCGACAATCCGGGCTACGACCCCAACGCCCGCTGGCAGCAGCCCTCGCCCTTCATCACCGGCGCCGGCGCCCCTCCGCGCCCGACAGGCACGCCTGCGGCCCACACGCCTGCGCGCCCGGCCGGCCCGCACGTCGTCGAAGTCCGCGAGGGCGATACGCTCTACAGCATCTCGCGCAACCATCGGGTGCCGCTCCACGACATCGTCGTCGCCAACCGCCTGACCTCGGACCGGATCGAAGTCGGCCAGCGGATCGTCATCCCCACCCGCACGCGCTGACGCCGCTAAGTCTCCCCTGGGCTTCGCGTCCGTCCGGAATTGCTCTTTACGCCGAGCGCATTGACCCAGATCAAGAACACTGTTTACGGTGAACGGCGGACGGATTCCCGTATTCGTCAACGGAAACAAGGGGAGAGACACCTATGGCAGCCGTGAGCGGCAAGACCTCTATGAGCATCATCATCCTGCTTCTGATCGCGACGGCGGTCGGGGCTCTTGTCGGCCTGGTTCTGGGAGGCACGATCACCGGCTCGCGCACCCTCGCCATCACCGCCGGCCTGATCGCCACGCTCGTGGCCTCCATCGCGCGCTACAAGGCCGTCTTCCTTGGCGCCGGCGTCGGCCCCGACGATTCGAAGGTGCCCGGCGTGGTCGTGGTCAACGCCGCGATCGCATCCATCGCCGGCAGCCTGGCTGCCCACGACATTGCGAACTACATCGCAACCCCGCCGTCCGCGATCCTTCTCGGCACGTTTGCGGGGCTGCTCTCGGCCGTGCTGTTGGCGCTGCTGATGGTGACGTACCACGCGACGTCGAACGCCGCGCGCTGATCTCAGCGGTTGTAAGCCGCCTCAGACCGATCCGGAGCGTCGTAGCATGCCAGGAGGTAGGCGTGGCGCTCCGGACCCGGCAGATGCCCGAAGGGCGAGCCGCGGCTCTGCGCCAGGAACGGCGCGAACGCCTCCACATCCGCACGCGTGAAATGCCCGGCGATCCGTCCGCGATCGATGGACCAGCAATCGGCTTCCCGTTCGCTCTCGATGGTGGGCGCAATGATGTGCGCCAGCACATGGTGCGCGCACTCGTGCTGGTAGAAAAAGATCTGCATCTTTTCGGGCAGCGTCGCGAGGCGCACCGGGTCGAGCGCGATCACCGGCACCGCCGAGATGAACGTCGCGCGGCCCACGTCGCCCCGGAGCGGCGCGTGGAGCGTCTGCACGATCCGCCCGCGAAAATCCCGGCACGCCATCGAGATGCCGCCGATGACGGGCTCGGCCTCGAATGCGCCGCCGGCAAGCGCCGCGCGACCGCCGAGCACGGCCGCAACGATCCCGAGGACAAGCGCGACAGCCTTCATGCGCGACCTCAACTGTTCTACCAAAAGGGTTCGATTGCCCTTCTTCTACGCAGGCTAGAGTTTTCCCGATCTCACAGGCAAGGGGATAACATTGCCGCAGCAGGAGGCGACATTGCGCCCGCGACCGTCAGGGCCGCAGACGGCAAGGCACCAAATCTCCGAAGCGCCGGCTCGTCTGCCAGCGCCCGACCGGCGCACCCAGGTCCGGCAGATAACAAAACTAATTTCATTCAGCTTATTAAATGGATAGATTGACATATTCATTTAACGCGACTCCGCATCGGGTTTATCTTATTCAGACATACGCGGAATGGTTGCGTATCCGCCACATTGCAACGGAAAGCTTCCTTGTCGCGAATTTATCCGTGGACGAAACAATGCCCGGAACTTACCGTTCTCCTGTTTCAAAAATCACTTAGTTTATTTTTTGCGTCGGGGACGGGGAATTTTCCATGGTATCGCGTAAATTTTCGCGGCGGCTCGCAGCCGCCGCGACGTGCGGAGCTATGCTTGGCGGATGCACGTCGGCCGCAGTCCAAACGCCGACATTGAGCTATTTGGATATAAATGGCGGCCGGATCGAACATCCCGATTACGAGCTTGTTCAAACGGAAACGGAGGCCTCAAACTGGGGCGCCCACAGCGAAGGATCCAAGGTGTCCAACGCTTACGGCCTGTTGTTTTCTCCAATGGAAAACACGGACCGGTTCGGTGTGGCAAATGCCTACTACCTGCATCCACTTCCTTATAATTTAAAGGACTACGCGGTTTTAGCTCAGCGATGGGGAGCCAGCACCAAGGACGGGGCTGCGCCCTCAGCGTGGCAGGACGCGGAGTTCCGAAACTTCGTCCAAAATGATCTCTTGCGCCGATCCGATCAGATTTGCACCGCCTATCAGGCGCGCTTGATCAACGGCTTTGTTGTCGGACAGTCCGTGGCCGACGGAGCAGGCGCTCTCGTGAAAATTCTCGCAGCGCCATTAGATGCGTTGAACACAACGTTTTCCGCAACCCTCAACACGGCATCGTTTCAATTCAGTAGTGATTTCTTGAAATGGCAGACATTCCAGGCTGCGCATACGCGCATCGTTCATTCCCGACGAAACCTGCGCAATCTTATGCGATCCGCACAGCAGCTTCCGGCAAAGGAATACAGCGTTTCGCAGGCGGTTTATGATGCCGAGCGCTATCATTCTTATTGCAACATTACCATGGCGTACGTCGGCGGAGATGGGTGGACCGGCAAGGAGACCAACGAGCAGATCCTTCCGAAACGGACAGCCGCCGCCAAGAACCCAAAGACGGGAGAGGTTGAACCCGCCGACCGGAAAGCATTAGCCCTGCCGAGCCAGGAGGACGCATCCGCAAAGGCGCCTTAGCCTTCACGTGTACCGAGAGCGTGATCCGTTTCGTTTCCTGGAGATCACGCTCTCTCTTTGGTAAGAGCTATAATTCAGACTTCAGGCTGAGAGAGCCTGAAGTGATCATGGTCCGACAAGGCTGCGCAGCAGCCCGGGAGCAAGGCGACCCGGACCAAGTGGTCCGCCCTCGCGGAGGGCGCCGGATCGCCACAGGCGATCCGAGCAGCGCCCGTGAGCGATCTAGTGGCTCAACGCCTTGGCGATCTCTTCCGTCATCTTCTTCGCGTCGCCGAGCACCATCACCGTGTTGTCGCGGTAGAACACGGGGTTGTCGATGCCGGCGTAGCCCGACGCGAGCGAGCGCTTGTTGAAGAACACGGTCGCCGCCTTCCACACCTGCAGCACCGGCATGCCGTAGATCGGCGAGGTCTTGTCGTCCTCGGCGGCCGGGTTCACGACGTCGTTGGCGCCGATCACGTAGACCGCATCGGTCTGCGAGAATTCCGAGTTGATGTCCTCGAGCTCGAACACCTCGTCGTAGGGCACGTTGGCTTCCGCGAGCAGCACGTTCATATGCCCCGGCATGCGCCCCGCGACGGGATGGATCGCATACTTCACCTCGACGCCTTCCCTCTTGAGCGCGTCCGCCATCTCGCGCAGCGCGTGCTGCGCCTGCGCGACCGCCATGCCGTAGCCCGGCACGATGATGACCTTGGAAGCGTTCTTGAGCACGTAGGCCGCGTCCTCCGCCGAGCCGAGCTTGACCGGCTTCTGCTCTCCGCCGCCGCCACCGGGGCCGGCCGTCTCGCCGCCGAAGCCGCCCGCGATCACCGAGAGGAAGCTGCGGTTCATGCCTTTGCACATGATGTAGGAGAGGATCGCACCCGACGAGCCGACGAGCGCGCCCGTGATGATGAGCGCGATGTTGCCGACGGTGAAGCCGATGCCGGCGGCAGCCCAGCCCGAATAGGAGTTGAGCATGGAGACCACGACCGGCATGTCCGCCCCGCCGATCGGGATGATGATCAGGATGCCGAACACCAGCGCCAGCACCGTGATGATCCAGAACGTCGTCGTATCGCCGCCCGAGATGCAGAAGCGATAGATCAGGAATGCCATCGCAGCGAACAGCGCGAGGTTGATCAGGTGCCGCGCCGGCAGCAGGATCGGCGCGCCCGACATGCGCCCCGAAAGCTTCGCGAACGCGATCACGGAGCCCGTGAACGTGATGGCGCCGATGGCGAGACCGATGCCCATCTCGGCAAGACTCAAGGCGCCGATGTTGCCGGGCGTGCCGATGCCGAAGGCTTCGGGCGCATAGAGCGCGGCCGCCGCCACGAACACCGCCGCCATGCCGACCAGCGAATGGAAGGCCGCGACGAGCTCCGGCATCTGCGTCATCGGGATCTTCTTGGCGATGACGGCGCCGATCACGCCGCCGATGCCGATGCCGCCGATGATGAGCGCCCAGGTCAGCGTCTGATCGGGGCTCGAGACGGCGAGCGTCGTCAGCACGGCAATCGCCATGCCGATCATGCCGTAGGCATTGCCCTTGCGGCTCGTCTCGGGATGCGAGAGGCCCCTGAGCGCCATGATGAACAGCACGCCGGAGGCCAGATAGAGGAAGGCAGCGATATTGGGAGTCATCGGAAGGCGTCCCCTCTACTTCCCGGCCCGGTCTTTTTTCTGAGTCGAGTCTTTTTTCTTGTACATGGCGAGCATCCGGCTGGTGACGAGGAACCCGCCGAAGATGTTCACCGATGCCATCACGAGCGCGAGAAACCCGAACACCCGCGCCGCCGTCGTGCCGTCGGTCACGAGCTCGACGCCGACGGCAAGCAGCGCGCCGACCACGATCACCGAGCTTATGGCGTTGGTCACGCTCATCAGCGGCGTATGCAGCGCGGGCGTCACGCTCCACACCACGTAGTAGCCGACGAAGATCGCCATCACGAACACCATGACGCGGTAGACGGAAGGATCGACCGCGCCCCCCATGCCTTCGGCTGCGAGGGCCGCCGTCGGTACGAGGACGATCGCGGCCGCGACCGCATAGGCGGCGCGCAGGAAGCGGCGCGCGAGATCGGCCGGCTCGTCCGATCGTGGGGTCTGAGGAGCGGCCGGAGCCGGATCTGGTGTGTGCGCGTGGGGAGAGTGACGGGTCATCGTGCGGCTCCTCAGGCGTTTGCGGGGGCGAGGTTGGGATGGACGATCTGTCCGTCCCGGGCGACCAGCGTCCCCTTCACGATATCGTCGTCCCAATCGACGCGGAACGATTTGTCCTTCTTGTCGAAGAAGAGCTCGAGGAACGCATAGAGGTTCTTCGCGTAGAGGCTCGACGCGTTGACCGCGACCGTGCCCGCAAGGTTGAGCGGCGCGACGATCTTGACGTCGGACACCTCCACCGTCTCGCCCGGCACCGTCGCTTCGCAGTTGCCGCCGCGCTCGGCCGCGAGGTCGACGATCACCGCCCCCGGCTTCATGCTCTCCACCATCGCCCGCGTGATGAGGCGCGGCGCGGGACGGCCCGGAATGAGCGCCGTCGTGATGACGATGTCCTGCGTCTTGATGTGGTTGGCGATCAGTTCGGCCTGCTTGGCCTGGTAGTCCGCCGACATCGGCTTGGCATAGCCGGCCGCCGTCTGCGCTTCCTTGAATTCCTCGTCCTCGACCGCCACGAACTTGGCGCCGAGAGAGGCCACCTGCTCCTTCGTGGCCGGGCGCACGTCGGTTGCCGACACGATGGCGCCGAGGCGGCGGGCCGTGGCGATCGCCTGCAGGCCCGCGACGCCGACACCCATGATGAACACCTTTGCCGCCGGCACCGTGCCGGCCGGCGTCATCATCATCGGCAGCGCCTGGCCGAACAGTGAGGCGGCATCGACGACGGCCTTGTAGCCTGCGAGGTTCGCCTGGCTCGACAGCACGTCCATCGACTGCGCGCGCGTGGTGCGCGGCATGAATTCCATGGAGAAAAGGCTGGCGTTGGTTGCGGCGAGCGGATCGAGGCCGGCCCTGTCGTAGGGGTCGAGGATTGCGGCGACGATGGCGCCCGGCTTCAGCCCGCGAACCTCGTCTGCGGACGGACGGCGAACCTTGAGCAGAACATCGGCACCCGACGTCGCCTCGGCGGCCGAGGCCACGATCTCGGCGCCGGCGGCTTTCAAGGCGTCGTCGGAAAACCGCGCCCTGCGGCCTGCGCCGGTCTCGACCCGCACCGTCGCGCCGAGCGCGACGAGCTTCTTCACCGTTTCGGGCGAGACGGCCACCCTGGGCTCATCCGGCCCCTCGGCCGTCACAGCAATCGTCACCATCGAAGCATCCCGTGGACACGTTCCCGCGGGGGAATTCCGCGAGACGGCCGGCCAGATCCACCGAGTGAAATCTTCCGGCCGTGTGAAAACTCCCGATCGTGTGAAAACCCGCCTGACAGAGTGCGGCCACCATCGGGCACGATCCGAGCGCCCGAAGGAGCGTCGAAGCGAACCGACAGTCGCGCGAGGGGGGCGGTACTAGACGAGGAAGTAGGCCATGCCTGCGAGCAGAACGACGCAGAACACGACGCCGACTTTGGTCCAGGCGAGGAAGTTCTGATACGTGCGGTTGTGCTCGGCGTAGTCCATAGCCGGATGACCGCCCGAAGTGTCGATCCCCATAAAATCCTCCCGTTCGCTTGTTTAACCGTTGCCACTTGGTAGCCCAACGCCCCCGGATCATCAAGTCCGCGCTCGGAATAGGCCGATTGAGAGGTCCCATAATGAGGGCGCTCCGCCAGCCTCTGCCAAGCCAAAATACAGGCGCAATCGGGTGCCAGCATCGCGAGCTTTTGCCAATCCGGACAAAAGGCCAAGCAAGCCCAAAGTCTCAGAGAAAGGGCCTCATGCCGAGCCGCAACGACCGAAGCATGCTGGCCGGATGGCGCACCGGCCTCGCCGCGGGCGTCCTCGTCGTCCTCGCGGCCGCGACCGCCGCAGCCCACACGCTCGAAGTCACGCCCGACGAGGAAGCCTCGATCAAAGCGTGCGAGAAAAAAATCTGCACGATGATTCTCGGCAAGGAGCCGGCCGGCGAAGATCTCACCTGCGATCTTCAGAAGACGTGGGCGAAGTCGTCGCTCGAAGGCGGCAAGAGCAAAGGCGTGTCCTGGGGCTTCGGAGACGCCCGCTGCAATGTCGACATTGCGCTCTCCCGGGCGGACCTCATCGCCGCGCTGACCCAGCGCAAGCACACGGTGCGCATCCCCGCTCATGACGTGAGCTGCGTCGTCGTCCGGGAAGGCGAGGAGCGCCCCGTCGCCATGACGGTGGCGCCCAAGCTCAAGTTCAAGGACGGCAAGGCCGACAAGGTCTGGATCAATCTCGAAAAGATCGAAGGCCCGGTGGACGTGCGCGCCACCGTGTGGACCGCAGCGCAGCTCGAGGACACGCTCGGCATCTTCCATCGGCCGCTGATCCGCTCGATCAACCGCTTCGTCCATCGCCGCTGCGGGGAGCGCTGGGGACCGGAGGGCACGGAGACGAAAGCGGAGCAGGAAGAAGCCGCAAAGAAGACGAAGGCCGCCGCAACGGCGATTCCGCCGCCGAAGAGAAAGGAAGCCCCGCCCGCCAAAGCCGCCGCGGCGCAGTAACTAATCCGGCAGCGGAAAGAACGCACCCCCGCTCCAGATCCCAAGCGGGCCATTGTCCGGACCCGGCGCAGCCAGCGCCACGAGATCGTAGACGACCGCGCGCGAGATGAGCGCCTCCAGCCGCCCGCGCACGTGCACGTAGGGCTTGAAGGCACCGCCCGCCCCATCCACCGCAAAGCGCAGCGGATGATCCGCACCGCACCGCACAACATCGTCCACGTTGGTGCGAAACAGCAGCGCCTGCGCTTCGCCCGTCCCCTCAACTTGCATCTCCACGGCGACGAACGGCGCGTCGGCGACCCGAACGTCGACCTTCTCCGCGGGTGTCACCAGATAGGTCCGCCCGTCCGCATCGCGCCTGAGCACGCGCGCGAACAGCTTCACCATCGCCGGGCGGCGGATCGGGCTCCCTTGATAATGCCAGCTTCCGTCGCGCTGGATTTCGAGCCCGATGTCGCCGCAGTACGGCGGATTCCATTGCTCCACCGGCGCGGGAGCGTCGTCCTCCGCCTGCTTCAGAAGATTTTCAAGCCTCTCCATGCCTTGCCGCCTCCACGTCTCCGGAACATCGCGTGTGCATCGCCGTTTGCCAACACACGTCCTGACGAAGCGGAAAACGCACCGGAAAGATCGCCGTTTCAACGCAATGAGGGGTGATTTCCCGACGTGTCTTACCTAGGTTTAACTTGACCAGCCCCCCTGCGAGCCGGTCACATCGCGAACAAAAGCATCACAAAGGCCCGCCTGCGCTGTTTCACGTCTGCCAGGCGGCCCCTGCAAATCATGAGCGGCGATTCCATGAGCACTGTCATCCAGACCGACGAAACCATCGTTCCGCGGCTCGAAGCCGCGGCCGAACGCGTGAAGCGGGCCCACAAGGCGGCCGCCTCCGTCATCTTCGGCCAGGATGTCGTGATCGAGCGGTCCCTGATCACCATTCTCTCGGGCGGCCACGCGCTTCTGATCGGCGTCCCCGGTCTCGCCAAGACGCTGCTCGTCGAAACCCTCGGCCGCGTGCTCGGCCTCGACGCCAAGCGCATTCAGTTCACGCCCGACCTCATGCCGTCCGACATCATCGGCTCGGAAGTGCTGGAGGATACGCCGGGCGAGCGGCGCAGCTTCCGCTTCATCAAGGGGCCGATCTTCACCCAGCTCCTGATGGCGGACGAGATCAACCGCGCCTCGCCCAAGACGCAATCCGCGCTTCTGCAGGCCATGCAGGAGCACCACGTCACGGTCGCCGGCCAGCGCCACGACGTGCCCCAGCCGTTCCACGTGCTCGCGACGCAGAACCCGCTCGAGCAGGAAGGCACCTATCCCCTTCCCGAAGCGCAGCTCGACCGCTTCCTGCTCGAGATCGACGTGACGTACCCGGATCTCGCCGCCGAGCGGCGCATGCTCTACGCCACCACCGGCACCGACGACCGCACCGTCGAGACTGTGCTCACCGCCGGCGACCTGATGGCCATCCAGCGCCTCGTGCGCCAGATGCCGGTGCCCGACAAGGTCGTGGAAGCGATCCTGAAGCTCGTGCGCTCGGCCCGCCCCGGCACGGGCGCCAACGCAGAAACCGACCGGCTCATCGCCTGGGGTCCCGGCCCGCGCGCCAGCCAGGCTCTGACGCTTGCGGTTCGCGCCAAGGCGCTCATCGACGGCCGCCTCGCCCCCTCGATCGACGACGTGGTGGAGCTGGCCGAGCCCGTTCTTAAGCACCGCATGGCGCTCTCCTTCGCCGCCCGCGCCGAGGGCGAGGAGCTGGGTCAACTGATCGCCCGCCTCGCCCAAGCGCTGGAGTAACCGGCATGGCGGCGCCCCGCGGGCACCTCCCCGGCCAGGCCGAGCCCGGCGTGTTCCGTCTCGAACGCGACGCGCATGCCGTCGCCGAGCGCCTGCCCGACCTCCTGATCGAGGCCGACCGCATCGCCCAGACCGTCGCCCACGGCATTCACGGCCGCCGCCGCGCCGGCCCGGGCGAAACCTTCTGGCAGTTCCGCACCTACGAGCAGCAGGACTCGGCCCAGCTCATTGACTGGCGCCGCTCCGCAAGCTCTGACCACCTCTACGTGCGCGAACGCGAGTGGGAAGCCGCCCATACGCTGTGGCTCTGGCCCGATCTCTCGCCGTCGATGGCCTTCCAGAGCCACCTCGCCGCCACCACCAAGCGCGACCGCGCGCTCGTCCTCATGCTGGCTGCGGCCGAACTGCTCGTGCGCGGCGGAGAGCGCGTCGGCCTGCTCGGCATCACGCCGCCCTACGCGACCCGGCGCGCGTCGACGCGGCTCGCCGAAGCCATCGCCTCCCACGCCGAAAGCCCGCTGCTCGTGAGCGGACGGCCCTCGCCCGCCCGCGTCAGCCGCTTTTCCGGCATCCTGCTGTTCTCCGACTTCCTCGATCCGATCGAGCAGATCCGCGACAGCATCGAAACGCTGGCCGCAAGCGGCGCGTCGGGACACCTGGTCCAGGTGCTCGACCCTGCGGAGGAAACGCTGCCCTACGAGGGACGCACGGAATTCCTCGGTGTCGAAGGCGGCGAGAGCTGGATCGCCGACCGCGCCGAAAGCCTGCGCGACCGCTATCAGGCCCGCCTCAAGGCGCACCGCGAGGCCTTGCAGGCGCTCGCGACGCGTCTCGGCTGGTCATTCATGGTCCACCACACCGACCGGCCGCCGACCGAGCCGCTGCTCACCCTCATCATGCGCCTCGAAGGCCGCGACGGCGGATACCGCTGGCAGCAGGCGGCCGCTCAAGCGGGCGCACCCGCCGCCGGACAGGCGGAGGGGCGCTCATGAGCCTCGGTGCCCTCGCATTCCTCAATCCCTGGCTTCTCGCCGCGCTCGCCGCGCTGCCTTTGATCTATTGGCTGCTGCGCACCGTTCCGCCGCGCCCGAAGCAGGTCGAGTTTCCGGCTACCCGCATCCTCGTCGGCATCGAGAACCAGGAGAAGACGCCCGCCAAAACACCGTGGTGGCTGCTGCTCATCCGCCTGCTCGCCGCGGCCCTCATCATTCTCGCGCTGGCGGAACCCGTTCTGAACCCGACGCGCGAGCGCGCCCTCACCGGCAGCGGCCCGGTGGTCATCGCCATCGACAACGGATGGGCCGCCGCCAACGGGTGGGACCGGCGCACCGCCCTCGCCGATGAGATGATCGCGGAGGCGCAGCGCCAGGGCCGGCCCGTCATCGTGGCGGAAACCGCCCCCGCCGCAAAGACTCGCACGCTGAAGCTTGAAGCGCCGGCGGAAGCCCGTGCGACGCTGGCCGCGATCGAACCCCGCCCCTTCGCGCCGGATCGCACCGCCACGCTTGCCGCTCTCAAGGAGGCTCTTGCCGCAACCAACGCGACCGGGCCGAGCATTCTCTGGCTCACCGACGGCATCGACCACGCGAAGGATGCGGCCGCGTTTGCCGAAGGTCTCGAAGACCTCGCGGACGGTGGCACGCTCGCCATCGCGGAAGACACAGCCGGCGAGGAGCCGCTCGGCCTCGCGGCCACCGTGGGCGCCGACGGCAAGCTCGTCGCGCGTGTGCTCCGCACCGGCGGACCCGCGCGCGCCGGCCGCATCGATGCCGTCTCCGCGCGCGGCCAGCGTCTCGGCGAGACGACGTTCTCGCTCGCACCCGGAGCCACCGAAGCAAGCGTTACGTTCGAGCTCCCGCTCGAGCTCAGAAACCAGGTGACGCGCCTCGACATCTCCGCCGAGCGTTCGGCGGGCACCGTGAGCCTGCTCGACGGCCGCTCGCAGTGGCAGCGCGTCGGCATGATCTCGGGCGAAAGCCAGGAGCAGGCCCAGCCCCTGCTCGCGCCGCTGTTCTATCTGGAGAAGGCCGTCCAGCCCTACGCCGAGATCGTCCGCCCGCAGGATCTCAACCTCGCCGACGGCATCGACACGGTTTTGAAGCAGCGCGCGAGCGTCCTCATGCTGGCCGACATCGGCACGCTCGCGGGCGACATCAAAACCCGCGTCGACGAATGGGTGAGAGCAGGCGGCGTGCTCGTGCGCTTTGCAGGACCGCGCCTCGAAAGCGGCGGCGACGATCTTCTCCCCGTCGCGCTTCGCGTCGGCGGCCGCACGCTCGGCGGCGCCCTCTCGTGGTCCACCCCGCAGCCGCTCGCGGACTTCGATGCGTCGAGCCTCTTTGCGGGCATCCCCGTGCCGAGAGACGTCACCGTTTCGCGCCAGGTGCTCGCCGACCCGGCGCAACTCACATCCGACATCCAGGTCTGGGCGCGCCTCGGCGACGGCACGCCGCTCGTCACCGCTGCCAGCCGCGGCGCGGGCCAGGTCGTGCTGTTCCACGTCACCGCCAACTCCGACTGGTCGAACCTTCCGATGTCGGGCCTGTTCGTCGAGATGCTGCGCCGCGTCACCGCGCTCGGCAGCCTCGCCCCGCCGGCTGCCGCCGAGGGCGCGACGCCCGATACGTCCGCGACCGCCACCAATCAGACCGCCAACCTCGAAGCCTTCGCGCCCGTGCAGACGCTCGACGGCTACGGCCTCCTGCGGGCGCCGCCGCCGACGGCCGAAGCGATCCCCGCCGAGCGCCTGGCCTCTGCCAAGGCTAGCCTTCAGCACCCGCCCGGCTACTATGGCACACAGGGGTCTCCGCGCGCGCTCAACGTCCTCGAGGCGGACAGCACGCTGAGCCCCCTTCCGTCCCGTCCGAGTGGGGTTTCTCAGATGCTCTACGACACGCAGCCGTCGACGCCGCTCGCGCCCTACCTGCTCACCGCCTCGCTCGCGCTCGTGCTCGCCGACATCGTGGCCGTGCTCGTCCTGCTCGGCATCGTCGCAGCCTTCGCCTCCCGCCTCGGCGTCCGCCGCCGCTCCGTTGCGGCAGGCGCACTGCTCGCCGCCGTCGGCGCCGCGGGCATGGCCCTGTCACCGGACGGCGCCGTCGCACAACCTCAGCCCAGTGCGCCGCCGAGCGCCGCAATTGCACAGAAGGCAACGGCCAACGTCACGCTCGGCTACGTGCTCACCGGCGACGCCACAGCGGACGCGACGAGCCAGGCCGGCCTCTCCGGTCTCTCGCGCATCCTCGCTGTCCGCACCGCCGTGGAGCCAGGCGAGCCGATGCCCGTCGACATCGTCGATGACGAGATCGCGTTCTTCCCTGTCCTCTATTGGCCCGTGCTCGCCAACGCCGAGGCGCTCCCGCAGGCGACGCTGGCCAAGATCGACGCCTACATGAAGCAGGGCGGCATGATCATCTTCGACACCCGCGACTTCGGCACCGGCGTCCCGTCGGGCGGCAGCTTCGAAGGGCGCAACGGATCGCTGCAGCGCCTTGTCGGCCAGCTCGACGTGCCGCGCCTCGAACCGGTCCCCGAGGATCACGTGCTGACGAAATCGTTCTACCTTCTGCGCTCGTTCCCCGGACGCTGGGAAGGTGGACAGCTCTGGGTCGAAGCCGGCACCGGCGGCGAAGCAGAGGCCGGCACCGAAACCGGCGGCCGGCGCGCGCGTCAGGCCGACGGCGTCAGCTCCATTCTCATCACGTCGAACGATTTCGCCGCCGCCTGGGCGCTCGATGCCCGCGGCCGGCCGCTGTACCCCGTCGTGCCCGGCGGCGAGAGTCAGCGCGAGATGGCGCTGAGGAGCGGCATCAACATCGTGATGCACGCTCTCACGGGCAACTACAAGGCCGACCAGGTGCACGTCCCAGCGCTGCTCGAGCGGCTCGGACAGTGATGCACCCGAACGGCCCGGCAAGGAGCAACTGTTGAACTGGTCGATCGAAGTCGCACCGCTCGTTCCCGTCCCGCTTCTGTGGGCG
>ERZ869909.1842-NODE-1842-length-15852-cov-11.814770_pt1 | contig 15852 bp, 17 predicted proteins | sample MGYA00520892_ERZ869909 | MGnify/ENA primary metagenome ERZ869909 (study PRJEB32215, sample SAMEA104723947) | bioreactor metagenome | biome: bioreactor; feature: anaerobic bioreactor; material: water | place: China | collected 2015-03-12 ...
GCATCGACGAACTGCTGCCGATCAAGAAAACCGACGCCCCGCAGGGATAAGGGAAGGTGGGCCCGTCGTACGCTTACTTTCAATTTGCGAAGAATGAGGTTCATGTGTGTTCGTGATTACGAATAAATATGAATTGACTTTATTTTTTAAATGAATGATTTAAAAGAAAAAATAACTGTAATTTATTTACCATTTCTCGTCTTCAGTGCCATCATCCTGGTTTCGTATAATCTGATTCGCTGGTTTCTCGATCTCAGATCAGGTTTCATTCCGTTGACCGAGAACATTCTGGAGCTCTGGATTCCATTCTTTCTTCCATGGTTGCTGACACCTCTGTGGTTGACGAAAAGAATCAAGATCCTGCGTGGAAGAGGTTGGGACAACGATGATCATTTCGTTTACTACGCGATCATCAATTTTTCCATCGGAATGGTCCTGACAATCAGTCAGGGAAACATTGTCAGTGCCCCGTTTTCTCTGATCCACGTTGGCAGCCCGGTGGACGTGGCGCAGCAGCCGCGAGAGATCTACTTCTCGATCGAATCGTTTGAGATTAGAAGAAGAAAATGCATCAACACCCGTTACGTCAACTCGAGCAGTACAAGAGGCAGTACGACCTACTATTTCCACAGCTACTATATTTGTCCGTTCGAGGGAGCGGAACACATCTGGTATGCCGTACCGTACATGTACATCTTCAATCCGCGAGACGAGGAAGTACCCCGGCAGGTAAGGAAACAGGAGTTCTTTGCTGACGCAGGAAGACAGTTTTCCGATTTCGATTTCAACAACGTCAGCTACTTCGAGCGCCTGCGGCGCTCGGCCATCCTGAACGCCCTGGTCGATACCATCGAGCAGAGGGTTCGACGAGACGACGCTCGAGAAATCGTTGTGCTTCGTGTCAGGCAGAACAGCTTCGAGCGACGCCTCGGCTACGACTACATGGATACCGTCCATGCCTTTGGAATCGCCAGTCTGGTGGTCCTGGTGATGTTGCTGGTGGCGAAGACCGCAAACCGAGAACCCGCGCCCGCATTTGTTCTCTGCGGTGAAGGGAAGACAGCGGAAAAAGGAAAGCGAAGACGCCGACGCAAACGCAAGAAACGCTAGGCTTTGCTCGCGTGCGCGCCGCTGTCCCGCTTGAGCGGCGCTCTCCGCCTCACCGCTGGATCACGCCGCCGATCGCACCCGCCAGCAGCGCGACCGCCAGCAAGGCGCCGAAGATCAGGCCGGCGTTGCGGCGCAAACCCTGCTCCAGACGACTCGCCCGGCCGTCGGTCTTGTCGTGGCCGCGCGACCAGGCGAGGATTCTTGCCCGCAGCCGGTGCTCGCCACCTCTGGCCAGCGCATCGATGGCGTGGGGCAGACCTTGCGCATGACGTAGCGCGGGCAGCAGCAGATACAGCACGTCGCCCGCGGGAATCGGCAGCGGGCGCAGCTTGTTCATCGCCGCCATGGCCAACGCGATGCCGAGCAGGGCCGGCCACAACAGCTCCGGCAGCTTGTAGGCGTGCGTGGACAGGATGTGCAGGGCGTCGCTTCCCGGTATCAGCAGCACCCCGACGGCGCTGGCGGCGAGCACCAGGCCCCAGCCCCACCACTGGTCGCGGTGGGCGGTGTGGGTGTTGCGGTCGTGGGCCAGCAGCCACAGATAGCGGGCAACCAGCAGCGTGGTGCCGACGGCGGCGAGCGACAGCGCCAGCGGCAGCCACGCCCACCAGTCGGGCAGGCGTGCCATGCCTGGCAGGGTATCGGCTTCGATGGCGCCCTTTAGCGCCAGCTTGGCAACCGCGCCGCTCAGCATCGGACCGGCCAGAGCGACGCCGGGCAACGCCAGCGCCAGCCACAGCCAGCGCCGGTGGGCGCCGTGGCGATGCGCGGTGAGCCCGACACCGAGAAACAAGGCGCCCTTGGCCAGACCGTGGTGCAGCGCATACAGCGCGATCGCGGGGGCGAGCAGCGGCCACGCCGCCGGGTGGTGCAGCCCCGCGCCGACGCCGACCGTGATCAACCCCATCTGGCTGATGCTGGAATAGGCCAGCACGGTCTTGGCCTTGTGTTGCTGGATGCCGATCCCCGCACCCGCGAAGGCGGCGACCAGGCCCAGCACGATCATCGTCGTGCCCCACTGCGGCAGGGCCACCAGGCCCAGCGGCAAGGTGCTGAGCCAGCCGAGCAGACCGGCCTTGATCATGGCTCCGGACAGCACCGCGCTGGCCGGCACCGGTGCCACCGGATGGGCCAGTGGCAGCCACATGTGCAGTAGCGGCAGGCCGGCCTTGATGCCGAAGCCGAACAACAGACAGGCGACCGTCAGGTCGCGCCACTCCGAGACCGCGATCGCACCCGGCAGGTCGGACAGCAACGGCAGCAACGGCGCGGCCGAGCGCGATGCGGCGAGCATCAGGCCGGCGATGATCAAGGCTTCGCCGACCAGCGCCATCGCCAGGTACACGCGTCCGGCAGACAAGGCTTCGGCGTCGCGGTTGTGGATGACCAGGCCGTAGGCGGAAAAGGTCATCAGCGCGAAGGCGGCGTAGAAGCTCGCCACATCCTGCGACAGGATCAGTCCGAAATTGCCCGACATCGTCGCCAGCCACAGGATGCGGAAACCGCCACCGCGTGGATCCCCGGCGAGATAGCCGCGCATGTAGAGGCCCGCACCCAGCCAGAGCAAGGCGGTGAAGCCGAGAAAGACACGGTTGATCGCCGTCAGCTCGAGCACCGAGCCGAGCAGAAACCAGTCGATGCGCACCGTCGCGCCGATCTCGCCGCCGAGCGCGAGCAGCAACGCGGGTAGCGCCGCCCACGGTGTCCAGCATTCGATGCGGCAGCGCCACCAGGGCACGCACCACGCCAGCAGCATCAGCAGGGGTAGCGCCGGGATCAGCACCAGGCCGAAGGCGTCGATGGCTTCGCTCATGGAATGTACTCCCGCAGTACCACCACTTCCGCCCAGTACAGCGGCGACGATGGCATGCCGGCGAGCAGGCCGGCGGCGACGCTGAGGCCGGCGGTGGTCAGTGCCGGCAGCAACAGCCATGGATGCGTATCGCGGCGATCGCGAAAATGCTCGTCCGGCCAGGGCGCGCGCTGCTCGGAAAACCAGATGCGGTACAGAATCGGCAGAAAATAGGCGGCGTTGAGCAGGCTGCTGGCGACCAGCACGATGATGACCCAGCCCATGCCCGCGTCGAGCGCACCGATGCCCAGATACCACTTGGTGACGAACCCCGCCAGCGGCGGCACACCGATCATGCCGAAGGCGCCCAGCGTGAACGCCAGACTGGTGGCCGGCATGCGCCGGCCGGCGCCGTCGAGTTCGTCGATGCGGTGCACGCCCAGAGTCTCGGCGTAGTTGCCGGCGCAGAAGAACAGCGTGATCTTCATCAAGCCCTGGTGCAACAGATGAACCAGCCCGCCGACGGTCCCGACCGGTCCGAACAAGGCCGTGCCGAGCACCACGTAGGACACCTGGCTGACGGTGGAAAACGCCAGCCGGCGCTTGAGATCGGTCTGCGCCAGCGCACGCACCGAGCCGTACAGAATCGTTGCGCAGGCCAGCCACGCCAGCGGCTGCAACAGCCCGAGCTGGTACGCGAAGTCGATGCCGAAGACGTCATAGACGACCCGCACGATGCCGAAGGCCCCCGCCTTGACCACCGCCACCGCGTGCAGCAGCGCGCTGACCGGCGCTGGTGCCACCATCGCCGTCGGCAGCCAGCCATGCAGGGGCAACAGCGCCGCCTTGACCCCCAGCCCGAACACCAGCAGCGCGAACGCCACCATCAGCAGCGGATGCCAGCTCGCATCGAGATGGCGCAAGGCGGTGCCGGCGGCGAACTCGATCTCGCCGGCGATCGCGTACAGGATCGCCACCCCGAGCAGCAGCACCGCGCCGCCGCCCAGCGTGTAGGCAAGATAGGTGCGACCCGCGCGCAAGGCCTTCTCGGTGCCGCGATGCACCACCAGTGGATAGGTGGACAAGGTCAGCAGCTCGTAGAACAGAAAGAAGGTCAGCAGATTACCCGACAGTGCGATGCCGACGGTGCTCGCCACACACAGGCTGAAGAAACCGAAGAAGCGGCTGCGGTTGGGTGCGTTCTCGAGGTAGCCGATGGCGTAGATGGTCGTGAACAGCCACAACACCGATGACAGGCCAGTGAACATGATGCCCAGCGCGTCGGCACGCAGCACGAAGTCGACGCCGGTGAGCAGGGTGTAACGGAACTCGTACTTGACCTCGCCCAGTACCCCGATCGCCATCCACGTCACCAGCGCCAGCTTGAGCACGGCGGCCGACAGGTTGAACACCGTGCGCAGGCCATGGCGATGTTCCTTGAGCAGGAAGATCCCCAGCGCGGCGAGCAGCGAGGTGCACACCACCAGCGGTGGGAGCAGGGTATTGAAGGTGCTCATCCGGCCCCTCCGAACGGACTGGCGATGCGCAGCCATTCAAGCGGGTGATGAGCGGCCAGGCCCAGCACCAGGCTGGCCAGCGCCAGGGTCAGCGCCGACAGTTCCAGCGCCAGCGGTGGCGACTCGAAGTGGTCGCGCTTGGGTCCTTCGACGAAGGCATGGCGAAACACCTTGAAGATGTACGCCGCAGCCAGCAGGCCGCCAAGCACCAGCACGACGATCCAGATCCACTGGCCACTGGCCAGCGCGCTCTGCAGCAACAGCCATTTGGCGGCGAAGCCCCCGCTGGGCGGCAGGCCCATCAGGCTCACCCCGGCCACGCCAAAGCTCAGCAGCGACAATGGCCGGAAACGGCTGACACCGGCCAGATGGGCGATCTGCGCGCTGCCCACGGCAAGAATCAGGTTGCCCGCAGCGAGGAACATGCCCGCCTTGGCCAGCGCGTGCGACAACAGCATCAACATCATGCCGTCCCAGGCCAGCCGTGCGGCGGCATCCACCGTCGTCGTGGCCAGTGGAAAGAACAGGAACAGATAGCCGATCTGCGCGACCGTCGAATAGGCGACGAGCTGCTTCAGCCGGGTCTGTCGCCACGCCATCCAGCCGCCCCAGAACACCGCGCCGGCACCGAGCACGCCGAGCAGCCACGCCAGCGCGAGCGGCACGGCGTCCGGCGACAGGGCCAGCCACAAGCGCAGCAGAATGAAGAACGACGCCTTGATCACCAGCGCCGACAGCAGCGCGCTGACCGGGCTCAACGCCCCGCCATGGGCGGGCGGCAGCCAGGCGTGGAGCGGAAACAGCGCGGTCTTCAGCATCAGGCCGATGGTCATCAGTGTCAGCGCGACGGCGATCGTGACGCGCCCGTTGCCATCGAAGCTGGCGATCGCCAGGTCTGGCAGGGCGAGGCTGCCCAGCGAGGCGTAGATCAAGGCCACGCCGATCAGATAGGCCAGCGAGCCGAGCAGCGCGGCGAGCAGATAGCGCATCGCCGCCGCCAGCGCCTCGGCCTGGCCGGCAAGCGCCACCAGCCCCACCGCGGCGAGTCCGAGCAGTTCGATGCCGACGTAGAGATTGAACAGGTCACCCGACAGCCAGATGCCGTTGAGGGCCGCCCACATGAACCACAGCAGCGGCCAGAAGTGGGCGTTGGCGGTCTTGCCGCGCAGATAGCGAGCGGCGTGGCAGGCACAGGCAGTGGACACCAGCGCCGTCAGCACCAGCATGCCGGCCGCGGCGCCGTCCACGATGAGCAGAATCCCCAGCGGCGCAGCCCAGCCGCCGAGCACGTGGGGGCTGGTGTCGCCACCGGCGACGCGGGCCAGCACCCATAGTGACAGTGCCAGCACCGGCAGCGAAAAAGCCAGCCCGACCGGCGCGCGGCTGCGTTCGGGCAGCACGAAGGTGGCGATACCGGCAAGCAGGGGCAGGGCGACCAGCCAGGGCAGCGCGCTCACACATCCTCCGGCAACATGCTCTCACCGCTGACCCGGTGCCATCGGCGAAAGATCACCAGCGCCAGTGCCGTCGACGCAACGGCGACGACGATGCCGGTGAGCACCAGCGCCTGCGGCACGGGGTCGACGCCGCGCCCGTCCTGGGCGAGCCCGACCAGCATCAGAAAGCTGCCGCTGCCCATGATGTTGAAGGCCAGCAGCCGGCGCAGCAGATGGTCATGCACAATGAACCCGAACAGGCCCGCGCCGCACAGCAGCACCCCGACCCAGGCGTAGAACAGCGAGGTGCTCATTCGCGGCGCCTCCCGCGACGGTCGGGCAGGGTGTCATCCTCCGCAGGGGGCGCGAGGCGAAACAGCGACAGCAGCGCGAGCGCGATGGATACGGTCAGCGCGGTCTCGATCGTCAGGATCAGCCCGCCCGCCCAGGCCTGGGGATAATCGAGATAGCCGCGTCCGAGCGCGAGCAGCACCGATCCCACGCCGACGAAGCAGGCCAGCCCGAGCGCAAGCAACACCCGGGTCAGGGCCTGATGCTCCATCCACGCCAGGCGTACTCCGGCCAGGCGCAGCGAGACCCCGGCCGCGGCGAGCACCGCGCCGGCCTGAAACGCGCCGCCGGTGCGGCTGCTACCCGCCCACAGCAAGTAGGCCGCGACCAGCAGCATCAACGGCACCAGCCAGCTCATTACCGCACGCAGCAAGGGATTGGCCAGCCCCATCCGGTCGGCGCCGTCCAGCTGCGCTTCCTGCAAGGCCAGCGCGACCACCACGGCGACCAGCAGCACGGCGATCTCGAGCAGGGTGTCGTAGCTGCGAAAATCGAGCAGCACCGAGGTGATGGCGTGACTCGCGCCGCTGTCGGCGATGTTCTCCGCCACCAGCGTGGGTAGATCCGCCACCTGCGTGGGACGCAAGCCCACCGCGGCGGCGAGCGCGGCGACCAGTACGAAGCAGACCACGGCGGCGACGACGTTGCGGCGATTCATGGCCGTGTCTCCCCCGAGGACGAATGGCGTGGATGGACGCGATTCGCCCCGCCATCGTCAGGCGAGGTGGTCACCCTGGGCGTATGCGCGACCAGCGGCGTTTCCCCGTCGATGGCCTCGGGTTCCACGCCGCGTTCGAAACGTCGCCGCAGATAACCGAGGGTGTCGAGCAGCAGCACCCCGGTGATGCCGGCGCCGATCGCGGCTTCGGCCAACGCGATGTCGGGTGCCTCGAGTCGCACCCACACCAGCGCCATCGAAAGACCGAAGACGATGAACATCACGATGGCGCGGAACAGGTCGCGTGCGCCCAGCGCCAGCAAAGCCACCAGCACCAGGGTTGCGCCAAGGACGAGATCGAAGGCGTTCATCGACGTGCCTCCGGGGTCGCATCACGCGGGGACGGCGGCGTACCCGGGTCGGTCGCGGGGGGGCTGGTCTCGCGCCCGTCCCGTGCTGTCGCCGGTCTTGGGTTGTCGTCCGGCGTGAAACCGGCTTGCCACGGCGACACGCCGCGGCGGCGCGCCGAGCGTGCCACCAGGTATCCGGCGCAGGCACTGGCCACCAGCGCCAGCCCCCACACCAGTAGCAGCTTGAACGCCGCGGCCACCGATTCCACGCCGGGAAGCAGGCCGAGCACGATCAGCCCGAGCCCGAGGTTGTCCGCCTTGGTCAGCGCGTGGATCCGCGTATAGACGTCGGGAAAGCGCAGCAACCCGACCGATCCGACGATGAAGAAGACCGTGCCGGCGGTGATCAGCACCAGTTGCAGCCCATGTACGATGGTCATGATCGGTCGCCTCGGGGCGTCGGCGGCACTTCGGTCTGAGCGCTGGTTTGGGGAGTCTGGGACGGGGGGGCATCACCACCATCGCGGCCATCGCCATCGTCGCCGATTTCATCTGGATCCCACACGCGGGCGACGAAGGCGAGCACCGCCAGCAGGGCCAGCAGGGCGAGTACCAGCGCGACATCACGCAGCGCCGGCAGCCCAAGTGGCGTCGCCAGCAACAGCAGGATGGCCACACCGGTGGTGCCGAGCAGCTGCGCGGCGAGCATGCGGTCGGCAAACCCGGGACCACGCCAGATCCGGCTCAGCCCGAGGGCGAGCGAGACGAGCAGCAACAGCGCCAGTGTTTCCTGGGCGTGATTCAGCATGTGGCCCTCGCCGCCGGTTCGACCGACACCCCGAACAGCAGGGCGATGCGCCGTTCAGCGTCGCGGATGCCGGCAATGACCTCGGGACCGTCGTCGAGGCAGTGCAGTTCGAGCACGCGTTCGTTGGCAGCGCCTGCACCTGGATCGTCACAGGCGCTGCTTTGTGCGCCCGGTCCTGCCCGAAGGTTTTCGCCCCCGTGTTCATCGAGATGCACGCTCAGGGTACCGGGCAGCAGGCTGATCACCAGCATCAGCCACCACGTCGGCGCACCGGGCGGCAGGCTCAGCGGCAGTCGCAGGACGGTGGGGCGCAGCGGCATCGACGGGCGCAATGTGCGCTGTGCGACATCCATGCCGGCGAGCATCGATTGCAGCAGAAAATAGCCGATGAAGGCCGGGATACGCTGCGCTCGCAGGGGCCACCGCGTCGGTGGTGCGAGCCGCAGGCTGACGCCGGCGACGACTGCGGCGCTGGCGAGGCCGAACCCCCAGCCTCCGCCGTCGGCCAGCAGCCACCAGATGAAGACCAGCAAAACGAACCGGAACGCGAAGGCGCGCGCCATTCAGTCCTCCACCCGGTTGCGCGCGGCCTTGAGCTGGCTGTGGCGCTTCTTGCGCTCGAGACGCCGTCGTTGGGCGCCAGCGCTGGGGCGGGTCGGGATGCGGGGTTGCGAGGGCGTTGCCGCAAGGTCGACCAGCGCCTGCAGCCTTTGTAGCGCATCGATGCGGTTGCGTTCCAGGCTGCGGTGTTTCTGCGCCTTGATCACGATGCAGCCGTCGTTGCCGATGCGTCGGTCGGCGGTGGCGAGCAGGCGCTGCTTCAGCCCCTCGGGCAGTGACGAGGCGCGAACGTCGAAGCGCAGGTGCACCGCGCTGGAGACCTTGTTCACGTTCTGCCCTCCCGCGCCCTGGGCACGGATGGCGGTGATCTCGACCTCGTTCTCGTCGACCGGGATGGGGCTGCTGGCGTGTCTCGTCATCAGGGCTTGTCGACGTACGACTGCTGCATGAGTTCCATGTCCCAGTAGGTCGCTTCGATCTTGTGTCCGTCCGGATCGCGGACGAAGCAGCCGTAATAGGGTTCGCCGTAGTCGGGGCGCGGGCCAGGGTCGCCCTCGGGCGTCGCGCCGGCCGCGATGGCAGCCTCGAAAAAGGCATGTACCGCCTGCTTGTCGGGTGCGATGAAACCGAAATGCGTGCCGTTGCCGACGCCGGCGGGTTTGCCGTCGATGGGTGTCTGCACCCAGAATTCGGGGAGGCCGCGACCGTAGGCCACCGCTCCCGGGTGCGCCATGACGCGGGTGCAGCCGAGCGTCGGCAATACCTTGTCGTAGAACGCGACCGCGCGGTCGAAGTCGTTGGTGCCGATCGAGACGTGAGACAAAATGCTGGCGAATTCCTGGCTCATGGGTGACCTCGTCATTGATCCGGGGTTGATCGTACGGCTTGGTTCCGCCCTTACGGTCGAAGTCGATGCGGCGGATGCCCGGGCGGGCATGCAGGCGACGTCGACACCATCGCGGGAGGGGTCATGCCCGTGTCGAAAACGATTCGCGCAGTGCGCTCAGTGGCTCGGGCACGTGGCAATTGAAACCTTGTGCGTAATCGACGTCAAGTTGGCGGCTGGCTTCGAGCAGTTCGGGTGACGACACGAACTCGGCAACGGTGGTCAGGCGATGCGCCTTGGCGAGGGTGACGATGGCCTGAACGACGGCGCGATTGGATTCGTCGGAGTCGAGGTTCTGGATGAACATGCCGTCGATCTTCAGGTAATCGACGTTGAAGCGCTTGAGGTAGGCGAAGGATGAAAGGCCACTGCCAAAGTCGTCGAGGGCGACGGCGGCGCCGAGTCCCCGGACCTCTTCGATGAACGACAGCGCGGCGTCGAGGTCGCTCACCGCGCAGCTCTCGGTGATCTCGAAGCACAGCTGGCTGGCGGCAATGCCGTTGACCTTCAGTTGTTCGCGCACGTGGCCGGGAAAGTTGGGGTCGGAGAGGCTGGCGCCGGAGACGTTGATTGCGAAACGGTCAATACCACATTCAAATCCTTCGCGCAGCCAGCGTCCCAGTTGCTCGCAGGTGGCGGTGACCACCCAGCGGTCGATCCAGCTCATCAGGTTGTAGCGTTCTGCGGCGCGGATGAAGCTCGCCGGTCCATGAATCTCGCCGGAGGCGTCGCGCACCCGCAACAGGATCTCGGCGTGATCGCGCAGATCCGGGCGGATCGCCTTGAGGCGCTGGTGATAAAGCACGAAGCGGCCCTCGGCGAGCGCCGAATGGATCTGTGCGACCGAATGGAACTCCTCGGCGCGCTGGCGGAAGTAGTCGTCCTCGGGCGAATACACTTCGGCGCGATTGCGGCCCCGCTCCTTGGCGGCGAAGCACGCGGTGTCAGCGGCGATCATCAAGTCCTTGATCGAACCGATGCCGGCGCCGCCTGCCACGCCGATGCTGGCGCCAAGCCGGAAACTGCGCCCTTCCCAGTAGAACGGGATGCTGCGCACGTCATCGATGATGGCACTGGCGAGCGCCAGTGCATCGGCTTGGCTGGCCTGATCGAGGATCAGTCCGAACTCATCCCCGCCCAGGCGCGCGATGAACGCCCGACCGGCGCGTTCGGCCAGTTGCCGCGTCAGATCCACCAGCAACTCGTCGCCGGCGGTGTGACCGCAGGAGTCGTTGATTGCCTTGAACTGGTCGAGGTCGATGTACAACATGTAAAGACCGGCCGGACTGGCGGCAAGACGTTCGCGCAGATGCTGCTCGAACGCGCGTCGGTTGTGCAGTCCGGTCAGCGGGTCGTGTCGTGCCTGCCAGGCAAGCTCGGCGCTGGCATGGCGTTGGGCGGTGATGTCGCGGATACTCGAGCGGTAGCCGAGCGACTGACCTTCGTCGTCGTGAATGGGCTGCCACGACATCGCCACCCAGATCAGCTCGCCGTCACGCCGCCGCACCCGAAACTCGAGGTTCTCACCGGCTTCGCCGGACAGCGCCGCGGCACGTTGCGCATGGAGTTTGCGGCGGTCGTCGGGGTGTGCCAGCGCGAGCGGAAAATCCGCCTGGACCAGACACTCCTCCGGTCGGTAGCCGGTGATCCGTTCCACGGCCGGGTTGACCCAGCGAAGCTGACCGTCGGGATCGAACCAGCTCTCCCAGGCGTAGGTGTGATCGGCGATGGCGCGAAAGCGTTGCTCACTTTCCGACAAGTCGGCGATCTTTGCACGAATCGCGCCCGTCATCATGTTGAAACCGTGCGCCAGACGGTCAAGTTCGCGCACACCGGCCGGTGACACATGGACATCGAACTCGCCGCGTCCGACCTTATCGGCGGCGTGACCAAGACGGACGAGTGGTCGGATCAGGTAATGCGAGACCACGGTGAACAGAATCAGGGTCAGCACTACACCAACGGCGGCGATCATCACGCCGTGCATCAACAGCGCGCGGCGAGCCTGGTCGATGAATGCGAGTGACAGGCCAAAACCAACGGCGCCGTAATGCTGGCCGAGATAATCCACCGTGAAGCGCGCATGCAGTGTGGTCCCCGTACGTCCGGCGGTGGGCGGGATCAGGTTCTCGTCCCAGCCCGAACTGGCCAGAACGCGCCCGTCGGGGTCGGTGACGACGAGGTACTCGATGTCCTCCGCGGCATGCCAGCCCTGCAGGATGTCACGCAGCGTGGCATAGTCGCGCGCGGCCAGGGGAACGATGACCGCCGTGCGATAGGCCAGTTCGACGGCGCGTACCCGGGCCTCGAGCTGGGCATCCAGTGTTCGCTGGATCAGGCGCAGATCGCTCAGCAGCGCCAGTGCGAGGACGAGGGTGGCGACGATTACGCCGACACCGATCAGGCGTACGCGCAAGGATCGCCCACGCCCGGCCATCGTCATTGCCGTGCCGATCGCGCCAGCAGCCGGCGCGTGAGCAAGACGGTGGCTTGCAGGTTGACGAGGTCGTCGCGGTCGATGGTGGTGTAGCCACCGAGTCCGGATTGATCGAAGAACTGGCGACCGGCTTCGGTATCCGGAAAGCGCAGCAGGGCTTCGCGCAACGCACGGATGCGCGCCTCGCCCAGGCGTTCGTGGGCAAGTGTCATGATGTGCGGTGGCGACCCCGGCAAGTCGACGAAGCGCAACGCATCGACGAGTTCTTCCGGGATCAGGCGCAGCGCGTGGCGCGCGGTGAAGGTGCCGTCCGCATCGCCGAAGGCGACCGCCGAAAGCGCCGCACCGGCCGAGACATACTCGCGCAGCGCGTAGTCCTCATCGACGTACAGATTCTGTGTTTCAAGCTGCGCGATCGACTGGATCGTCGCCATCGAGAGGCGGCTCGATACCCCGATGGTCTGGCCACGCACATCCTGCAGGCCACGGATCGCAGAATCGCGGCCGACCACGAGCACCAACTCCACCGGCGCCGAGTAGCGCACCAGGGGGCGGTAGCCGCGGGCGATGCTCATCGCCCCGAAATGCGGTGGCGTGATCAGCAGATCGTAGCGACCTTCCAGTGACTCGTTGAGAAAGGTGAAGAAATCCGGCGACGTAAACAGGTCCACTCTGGCGCCGGTCTCGTTCTGCAGGTGTTCCCGAATCGGCTGATGGGCACGCATCAGCGCCAGCACCGAATTGATCGGAACGATGCCGAGCGACAGCACCGGTTCTTCGGCGTGTGCGACGCAGGGCAGCAGGGCAGACGCGGCGAGGAGCAGGAATGCCCGGCGTGACAGCATTGTGGTTCCGGTCGGGTGGATGGAATTGCTTCAGGATATTACCGGACGGTGCCGGGTTCGAGAACCCCAACCCGGTCGGTCGGGGCAATTGCGCACGGCACCGGTACGGTCAGCCCGCTCCACCCATGGGGCTCGGAGCTGATTGCCCGCTTTCCTGCGGTGCGGCGCCTTTCCGTCACCCAGGGGCCGCCAAATTCGTGTTGTGTCGACCGCTGGCCGTCCAGCATCATCGCCACCTGTTGCCTTCGTCCTGTCAACCTCTGGCCCGTCCCTGCCGTCGGCGGTAGCGTAGGGGGGGGTAAATGACTACGGTGAGGGTGCATGCAGCGTCAGAGTTCGGTAGCGCAGGAAAGCCGGTTTGCTTGGCGCTCGAGAGGTATTGTAGAGCGTCCCGTCCTTGCTTGGTGCGTACTCGACAACGCTTTCAGGAGTTCCTGCTGAAACGCCCTGACGACAGGACTCGCGGGGTGGTTTGCCATGCGCAGCATGAGCTCGCTGAACCCCAAGTTCGGAAGGCGCACTTCGCCCGTGAGGCTTTCGCGGATGGTGTACCCATCCGAAATCTGCCCCTGCGGCATGATGCCGAGACCCAGGCCGGTTTGGATGGCCAAGCGCACATTGTGGTAGCTATAGCCGGCGTAAACGATGTGCCAGTCGATGTTCAGACGGGCCAGATGCTCCAGCATCAGCTTGCGATAGACGCAGCCCTCGTGGAATACAACCAGAGGCAGTGGCTGCTGTGGACCGGCCCAGTGAAATCCTTCGCCAGCCACCCAATGTAGTTGCTCGACGTGCAAGGCATCAGCCGAGGGCGCATGGCCTGCTCCGAGGACTTGCTTCACCAGGGCGATGTCGATCTCCGCGCGCAGCAGGCGAGCCTCAAGCCCCGATGAAAGGTCGGAAACGGTCGTAAGCTCTGCGTCGGCATGGATGGCCCTAAAGGCCGCGATAAGCTCGATCAGGCCTTCGATGCGGAAATCATCCATCACGCCAATGCGCACGCGGCCCGCTAGCAAAGGCTTGGTAGCCGCTCGGCAGGCTGACGCCACGGAGCCAAGCACTCGGCGTGCGTGCGGCAGCAGATGAGCACCCTGTGCTGTCAGGCCCGCAAAGTGCCCCCGGCTACGGTTGAGCAGACGCTCGCCCAAGAGGCTTTCGAGCGAGCGGATCTGATGTGTCAGCGCACTTTGAGTGCGCCTCATCCGTTGTGCGGCTGCGACAAAACTACCGCACTCGACTACTGCGACGAATGCACGAAAGTGCTCCAACGTAATACGCCGATCAATGTCCATGGTATCTATAATCAAAATTACTCATAACAAATCAGCCAAAATTCATTTTACCGATTCCTGTGAAGCACTCAAGATCAGATCCATTCAGGGACAACAGTGGAGTCTATTCTTGGAACGCACCTGGATTTTCCTGGCAGGTTGCCTTTTCAGCCTTCTTTGGGCGTCGGCCTTCATCGCAGGGAAAGTCGCGTTGGAGCACATAGAGCCGATTTCGCTGTTATGTGCGCGCTTCGCCATGGCCGGAGGCCTCATGCTCGCCTGGGTGTCGGTCCGCGGAAGGACGGGCAGGCTGCGCAACCGCACGCTGCTACTAGACGGGCTGATACTGGGTATTCTCAACAATGCACTGTACCTGGGGCTGTCCTTCCTGGGGTTGCGTACTATTTCACCAGAGGCAACGGTACTGATCGTTTCAACGGCGCCATTCTTCACGATCGCCCTGTCGATCATCAGCGGCGGTCCGCGTTCATTGCGTCAGATTGCCGGTGTGGCGGTAGGATTTCTCGGGGTCTATGCTGTGCTGTCGGTGCGCATGGTGGGCGGTGAAGACCCTTATGGCATGGTGCTTGTGCTCTTGGGCACAATCGCCTTTGCGGTCGGAACTGTGTGGTACCGACTCCGAGCCACGCACCATGATCCGCTGGCGCTGAACGGCCTGCAGAACATCGCCGGCGCCTTGTTACTGCTGCCGTTCGCGTCGCAGCTATCCGATGCGTTCGTCACTTTGCAGAACCCGGACTACCTATTGGCCTTCGCGCATTTGGTGCTAATGGTCTCGATCATCGACTTTCTGATCTGGCTGGCACTACTGCGCCGCATCGGCGCTGCACAGGCGGCCAGCTTTCACCTGCTCAACCCGATCTTCGGCATCTTTCTTTCCGCGCTGGTGTTCGGCGCCACCGTACTGGTCACCGACATGACGGGCACGCTCATTGTCGTGGCTGGATTGGCATTGGTGTGCTGGCCTGAGAGAAAAAACCGCGCCAATAGATAGGGGCGCATGGCGAACCGCTAAACCTTTCAGGGCGACCGCACTTATCCCGCGACTGAATGCGTGACTTGGCCGCCGCACCGCGGTGCTGGAAGCGCCAGGAATCGTCGCCGGTTTCGATGATATGGCAGTGATGGATCAGGCGGTCGAGCAAGGCCGTGGTCATCTTCGCGTCGCCGAACACTCTCGCGGTTGGTCGTGATCATCACGCTGGTGTGCTCGTAGAGCTTGGAGAGCAGGTGGAAGAGCAAGACACCACCAGCCTGGCTGAACGGCAGGTAACCCAACTCGTCCAGAATGACCAGATCGACGTTGCGTAACGACAGCGCGATGCGCCCGGCTTTTTCGGCGGCCTTCTCCTGTTCGAGTGCATTGACCAGATCCACGGTGGAGTGGTGGAGTAGAACCACACCCACTACCCATGACGCTCCACGGCCCGGTTTGCACACCGGGCCGGCTGTGGCAGCGCAACGCTTGTGTTGCGAAACCCTGCCTCGCCCCAACCACTGGCCACGTTGCAAAAGTCCGGATCGAAGAGGTAGTGCGAGCACATCGCATAAAAACGCGCATTGACCACCCGGCCCTTGCCCTTCTTGACCTTGTCACCCTGGTCAGTTTCCGGCCGGTGCCAACACTTCACGGCATACATAAATCGGTTGACAAAAGAACATAGGTATATTTAAAGTGGGTTAATCGAAGGTATCCATAGTTCATTTTTCGTTCCCTTCCAAAGGACCCCCATCATGAACCGCTCGCTGATCGCCCACACCCCGCTTGGCCATGCCCTGTGGGCGGTGAGCGTCGAAGGCGGCGAGGCG
>ERZ869909.1843-NODE-1843-length-15848-cov-4.357301_pt1 | contig 15848 bp, 17 predicted proteins | sample MGYA00520892_ERZ869909 | MGnify/ENA primary metagenome ERZ869909 (study PRJEB32215, sample SAMEA104723947) | bioreactor metagenome | biome: bioreactor; feature: anaerobic bioreactor; material: water | place: China | collected 2015-03-12 ...
TGAATATATTTATTGACTAACCCTTACTTGGTTTACTTTATTAACACTATTATTTAGTGTCTTAGATAACGATTGGGCGAGGGTTTACGCGGAAATTGCTAAACTTTTGTGAAAATGAGGAGAGAAGCTGATGATTTATTTTTCACCAAAAAAAATTAAAGCGTTAGAAGGGTTTACGGCGCTGGAGCGGGCGCAAATTGTGGCGATGGCGGCGCGTGATATGCCTTTTGAGCGCAAGGCCTTGGCGAACACGCTGAAAGTAATTCTGTTAGTGGCGATGTTTTGGATTCTGTTGGACGTGCCGGGTATTGCCTTGAAGATCATTGCGTTAATTGCAGTGGGCTTGTTGTACCCGTTGGTGTTACAGCCGATAACGCTGACACTGGCTATTCCTTATATTCCGAAAGCGGCTGAGCGCTTTAATCGGAGCAAGTCGTTTGCTCAAGACGCCCCTGACGGGGACGGCGAAGACGGCGGCGCGAATTAATAGACTGTAATTGTGAAGCCAGTTAGTCAGCTAGCGGATAATCTTGTATTAGGCAGTATAGGGGGATACGCAGCCCACTGTGTAAATTACGAATCATGTTAATACTCAAGCTGCGTTTACGGTTGAGTATTTCGCTTACACGGCTGCGTGTTCCTAAATATGGCACGAGGTCTTTGTCGACAAGGCCAAGCTGTTCCATGCGAAAACGGATGGCTTCAATGGGATCAGGGGCTTCAATAGGGAACTCTTTTTCTTCATAAGCGGTGACAAGTGTGACCAAAACTTCTAGTTCATCACCGTCGGGAGTGTTTGGCTCCGCGTCCCACAGTTCGTCAATTCGAGTAAGAGCGGCTTCATGATCTTCTGCGCTTTTAATTGGTTTGATCTGCATATAAATGACCTTAAACGGTGGCGGCGTCGATTTTGTCATATTCGGCGTGGCTTCCGACAAAACGGATATAAATAATAGAAAATGTGTAATTTACCGACACAACTAATCTGTACTTATTTCCGTGTATGTTAAAAATAACTCTGTTATTCCCAACGAAGCTTGCGTTTCTGTACAGTGACTTTATGTCGTGTGGGCTTTTCCACGCCGCGCATTTAGCTTCGTCATACCAAGCCTTAAGAGGTTGCTCCGAATCTTGATTCTGTGGATCTAACCAGAAGTCTCGGAGCGTAGCTCGCGAAATGACTCGCATGTGGCTCCTTATTTCCCATTATGGGAAAATAAATTCAATTAAGCAAGATCTTTCCCGAAATGGGAAAATTATCTAAGGGCGTTATCTGCAAAAAGAGCAAGTGTAGCGACAGGTTTGCTAGATAAGAAGCTGGAAAATGCTAGGCAATCACGGATTGCCTAGGTTTTGGTTATTTCTCGGCGATGAAGACAGCGCGTTTGGGGGCTGGGTAGCCTTCGATGGTTTTGCTGGCGTCGTTGGGGTCGAGGAAGTCGGCGAGGGAGTGGCTTTCCATCCACTCGGTGGCGCGTTGCTCGTCGGTGGTGGTGAGGCATTCGTCAACGACGCGGACGTTTTTCATGCCCAAGCGCTCGAGCCAGTGGCAGAGGGCTGCTGACGAGGGTAAAAACCAGACGTTGGGCATTTGCGCGTAGCGGTCGCCGGGAACGAGTACGGTGGTGTGATCGCCGTCAACGACGAGGGTTTCTAAGATAAGCTCGCCGCCTTTGCGCAGTTGGTCGATGCACTGCTGCAAGAAATCGATGGGCGACCGGCGGTGGTACAACACGCCCATGGTAAAGACGGTGTCGAATGCTTGTAACTTGGGCATGTGTTCGATGCCAAGCGGTAACAACTCGATGCGTTGGGCGATTTCGGCGGGTACGAATTTGCGTACGGCGCGAAATTGGCTGACAAACAACTCGCCTGGGTCAATGCCAACGGCGAGGTCGGCGCCGGCGCCTAACATGCGCCAGAGGTGGTAGCCACTGCCACAGCCAATGTCGAGTACGGTGCGGCCGGTTAGGTCGCTGATATGTGGGGCAACCCGGTCCCATTTCCAATCTGAACGCCATTCGGTGTCGATATGCACGCCAAATAAGTCAAATGGGCCTTTGCGCCATGGCATGAGCTGTTTCAATAACCCTTTAATACGAGCTTGTTCGCCGGCATTGGCTTCGTTGGCGAGGCCTATTTGCACTTGCTGGGCAAGGTCGATGTGCTGGGCAGTTAGTGCAGGAAGTTGTTGAATAACGCGTTGCCACTTGTGAAATTCACCGTGCGGTTGTTGTTGCCATTGGCGCAGCACGGCAGGCAGGGTTTCGAGCCAATGCGCAAGCGGGCTGTCTGCAAGAGTCGCGTAAAAGTTATTGTATTCACTGGGTTTATTCATCAGCTTGACCTTTAATAGCGACCCATGAAGCGAAGTTAAAACAACGGAACCAATTCTGCACGGTACTGAAACCGGCGTCGCGTAAACGCTGTTCTTGGATGGCTTGGGTGTCAATGCGCATGACGTTTTCAAGCGCTGCGCGTTTTTGGCTGACTTCGAGCTCGCTGTAGCCGTTATCGCGCTTGAACTGGTGATGTAAATCGATAAGTAATTCGTCGGCCAACGGGTCGTCATGACGAATTTTTTCTGACAAAACCAGTAGCCCATTGGGTAATAATTGTGCGAAAATTCGGTTTATAAGCTGCTGGCGCAGTTTTGGCTCAACAAATTGCAGTGTGAAGTTGAGAATCACCATGGAGCAGGGTTCGAGCTCGATTTCGGTGATATCGGCACATTGAATTTGCACGGGTGTATCCCCTCGATAGGCATTGACGTAAGTTTGGCAGCGCTCGACCATAGCGCTGGAATTGTCGATACCAATAATTTCCACACCAGGCTGATGACAATGTTGTTTGACAGCAAGGCTTGCTGCACCTAAGGAACAACCAAGGTCATAGACTTTGGTGTGTGCTTGAACGTAGCGTTCGGCCAAGCGGCCGATGGTATGAATAATATTTGCGTAGCCGGGCACTGATCGGTTGATCATATCCGGGAACACATTGACGACATTGGCGTCAAAGGCAAAGTCACTGACTTTGTCGAGCGGTTGTGAGTAGACCGCGTCGCGCTGGCTCGGCTGTATTGGTTTCATGTACGTTCGTATGTGTCTTAGGTTGTGAATTGTCAGGTTGTAAAAAGGAAGTCCACTAAATTGTACCCGAAGCAGCGTTTGCAGACCACTGTTGCCTATTTTCTTCGCTTTACGTGTATTGCGTTGCTGTTGGCGTGGGTGCTGTTAGCCTTGGCGCAGCCGTTGCAGGCACGTTCGCTGACGGATGCGGGCGATGGTGAATTTGGCCAAATCTGCGTGGCTGATAGTCTGGTTACTTCTGGTTTAGTCAACAATGAAAATGCGTTGCGACACTATGTCATTGCAGTACCCAATGAGAGTGTGCGGCTGCGTTTGCAGCGTGCTTATCCTGAGTTTACGCTGCGGATTTACAGTGATCAGGTTGCTCGTAATGGCCAAGCGCTGTCATTTCCTTCTGCGATTGAACAGCAAGCCGTGCTGGCCTGGTGGTGTGACGCGAGTGTGGCCGCTGAAACAGACGTTTCTGTGGCGCATGAAGTGATTGCGCTGTCGCGGCCGTTGCAAATTGAGCAGGCACTCGACCTTGAGTTTTTAGCTGAGCATGATCGTGCGATCACGTTACGACCGTCGGAAATAGCCGCGGTACAAGCGGCTGGTATTCTTTATGTTGGCTTGCCGGATGACTCGTCTCCGGTTTCTTTTCGCGATCGAGCCGGTCGACCAGTTGGGCTTGATGTCGACGTGATTCAGCTGCTTTCTGAGCGGATTGGCTTTAGTTATGAGTGGGTTGATTGTGGTAGCTGGCATCAGTGCGTGAATGCTTTGCAGAATCGTGATATCGACCTGCTCTCGTTCATGACTCCCACGGCGGAGCGCTTAAACTTTAGCCGTTTTTCAGTGCCGTACTGGGATGTGGCGTGGGCGACAGTTAGCTTGGATTCAAACCCGGTGCGCGCCAATAGTTTCGCCGGTATGCGCAACCGTGTGGTTGCTGTGGTGGACAGTTATTCGGTACTTGAGGAGCTACAAGCCATCGACGACATGACGCTGCTGTTGGTGGAAAACCCAGAAGATGGGCTCGCAGCGGTTTTGAATGGTGTCGCTGATGTGTATTTAGATAGCCTGCCGCTGCTGATGAACCGGGTGCGCGAGCAAAACTTAACTGGCATGGTGTTGAATATTTTACGCAATGAGCCAGGCGATTTTGTCAGCGTCGGTGTGCATCGGGATTATGCCGAATTGGTGCCGTTGTTGGATCGCGCGATTTTGTCGATAACTCCAGCAGAGCGGCAAGCACTGCTAGAAGCTTGGTTCGACCCGGAAATTGAGCGTGGCGTGCAGCGTGACTTGATTGTGCGATGGGCAATTATATTCGCCACTGGGGTAGCGGTCTTGATTGGCTTTGTCTGGGTTCGATTGGCGATTTTGCGCCGCAAGTTTCAGCGCCAGAAGATCCGGGAACAGGCGATTCGTCACCAAGCAATGCATGACAGTATGACCGGGCTGCCAAACCGCGCGCACATTTTGGAGCGTATTGCGGCAGAGCTGACTAAGCATCGCGAAAATGGCAATAAACTCGGCTTGTTATTCATAGACTTAGACGGCTTTAAAGCGATTAACGACGAGCGTGGTCATGACGCCGGTGATGAGCTATTGATTGCAGTGGCAAAACGTTTGAAAAACGCTGTGCGCGAGTCTGATTTAGTGGCGCGTTATGGTGGTGACGAATTTTTGGTGATGCTGCCGGACATTACTGCGACGGACCAAGCAACTGTGGTGGCAGAGAAAATTGTTCGTCGCTTGGGGCAGAAATTCCGTCTTGAATCAGGGCCGGCGTCGATTGGTGCCAGTATTGGCGTGGCGATTTTCCCAGACCACGGCGACACGCTTGATGACCTCTTGTCGTCGGCGGATGATGCCATGTATAAGGTTAAAGAGGCAGGAAAGCATGGGGTGTTTATGGCGCGGCCTGTGATTGCTGAGATCTCTGACGATAGTAACGCGCGCTAACCTTCGTTCGTGAATGCCTGACTCAGGGTGACTTTAACCCCCGCTGTCCTTTATACTACTTCCTTTAGAATTTCAGTCGGTATTGGATGTGAGCTGCGGCCACGGCAATGCCAACGTTTCGCAATTTTTTAATTCGTACTTTTAACCGTATTTTTAACCGTATTTTCAACGTGGAAGCAAAGAAGCATGCGCAGTCATTATTGTGGTCAAGTCACTGAGCAGGAGCTCGGCAATCAAGTAACCGTCGCTGGTTGGATTCATAAACGTCGCGATTTAGGTGGTTTGATTTTCGCCGACGTTCGTGACCGCACGGGCCTATTGCAAGTGGTATTCGACCCAGACTTGGCAGACATGTTTGCGGAAGCGAATAAATTGCGGCAAGAATTTTGTGTGCAAATTAAAGGTGAAGTGCGGGCGCGGCCAGAAGGGCAAATTAACGAGCGCATGACCACGGGTAAGGTGGAATTGCTGGCGCACGAGATTACGATTTTGAACCGCTCGGCACCGTTGCCAATCGATTACAACCAACAAGTCAGTGAAGAGCAGCGTTTGCGCTATCGCTATTTAGACCTGCGTCGTCCGGACATGAATGAAAAAATTCAGTTCCGCGCACGGGTGGCGAGTGCCGTGCGTCGCTACATGGACAGTCAAGGTTTCTTGGATATTGAAACGCCGATGCTAACACGGGCGACACCAGAAGGTGCGCGTGACTACTTGGTGCCAAGCCGCACGCATAAAGGTAAGTTCTTTGCGTTGCCGCAGTCGCCGCAGCTATTTAAACAGTTGCTGATGATGTCGGGCTTCGACCGTTATTATCAAATCGTGAAGTGTTTCCGTGACGAAGACTTGCGTGCGGATCGCCAGCCTGAATTTACCCAAATCGATATCGAAACCACCTTCATGAGCGCCGAGCAAGTGCGCGCGCTAACCGAAGACATGGTGCGTTCATTGTTTAACGAAATGCTGAATGTCGACCTTGGTGACTTCCCGACTATGCCGTATAGCGAAGCGATGCGTCGTTTCGGTAGCGACAAGCCAGACTTACGTAACCCGCTTGAGCTAGTTGACGTGGCTGACTTGGTCAAAGACGTAGATTTTAAAGTGTTCTCTGGCCCGGCAAATGACGAAAAAGGCCGCGTTGCGGTGATTAAAGTGCCAGGTGGCGCAAGCTTGAGCCGCAAGCAAATTGACGAATACACGGCGTTTGTTGGTATTTATGGCGCCAAAGGTTTGGCGTGGATGAAGGTCAATGACCGTGCTGCTGGCCTTGAAGGGTTGCAGTCACCGGTACTGAAATTCTTCCCAGAAAACGTGGTTCAGGCGTTATTGGAGCGGGTTGACGCGGCTGACGGTGACATTTTGTTATTCGGTGCTGACCGTGGCACGGTGGTTTCGGAAGCGCTGGGCGCATTGCGTTTGAAGCTTGGCCAAGATTTTGGATTGGTGGAAGACAGCTGGAAGCCATTGTGGGTCGTCGACTTCCCCATGTTTGAAGAAACCGACGAAGGCTATTTTGCCTTACACCACCCGTTTACGGCACCAATTGGCGTGACTGCTGACGAGTTGAAAGCGAACCCGGGCGCTGCGCTGTCGAATGCTTACGACATGGTTTTAAACGGCTGTGAAGTCGGTGGTGGTTCGGTGCGTATTCACGACAATGCGATGCAACAAGCGGTGTTCGGTATTTTGGGAATTGACGAAGCGGAAGCGCAAGAGAAGTTTGGCTTCTTGTTAGAAGCATTGAAGTATGGTGCGCCACCACACGCAGGTTTGGCGTTTGGCCTCGACCGTTTGGTGATGTTGATGGTGGGTGCGAGCTCGATTCGTGACGTGATTGCGTTCCCGAAAACGACCACGGCACAGTGTCCGTTAACCGACGCGCCAGGTGTGGCGAACCCTGCTGCGTTAGTTGAGTTGGGCATCGATTTACGTAAGGATTAATGGGTGACCCGCATTGTCCTTGGCATCGACCCCGGTTCGCGGATTACCGGTTACGGCGTCGTGCAAATGTCGGCGGGCAAACTGACGTATTTGGGTAGTGGCTGTATTAAGCTGGCGCGCACCGGCGGTTCGACCGACATTGCGCTGGCGACTCGCTTGAAGATGATTCATGATGGGGTGCAGCAGCTCATTGAGCAGTTTCAGCCGACTGAGTTTGCGGTGGAGCAGGTGTTTATGGCGCGCAACCCAGATTCGGCTTTGAAGCTTGGCCAAGCGCGTGGCGCCGCGATTGTTGCCGCTGCAATTGCCGACTTGCCGGTGTATGAGTATGCCGCGCGGGCGGTGAAGCAGGCGGTGGTGGGTACCGGTGGTGCAGCGAAAGAGCAGGTGCAGCACATGGTTAAGCACATGCTGAAGTTACCACGCATGCCGCAAGCGGACGCAGCTGATGCGTTGGCGGTGGCGATTTGTCATTTGCATACGTCGGCGCAGTTGCGCTGAGTTGGCTTGGGGCTTGGTTTGCTTGGGCTTGGGCGTGAGCTGGCTTGGGCGGGCGGTGAAAATAATTAAAACAATGGGACAGCCATGATTGGACGATTACAAGGGATACTTGCGGCGAAGCAGCCACCGGAACTGTTGATTGACGTGCAGGGTGTGGGCTATGAAGTGCAAGTGCCGATGACTTGTTTTTATGATTTGCCGGAAATTGGCAAGCCGGTCACGCTGTGGACCCATTTTGTAGTGCGCGAAGACGCGCAACTTTTGTTTGGCTTCAACACCTTAGACGAGCGTGCGCTGTTTCGGCAGTTGATCAAAGCGCAAGGCGTTGGGCCGAAAATGGCGCTGGGTATTTTGTCGAGTTTATCAGCGCAGCAGTTTATTCATTCGGTGCAGCAGGGCGACTTAACAACGCTGGTGAAAATTCCTGGCGTGGGTAAGAAAACCGCTGAACGTTTGTTGGTGGAAATGCGCGATCGCTTGAAAGATTTTGCAGGAGCGCAGGTCGACACGGGCTTGCCGGGTGTCGCTGCGGCAGCTCCGGTTGCGGTGGTGGTGTCGGCGCGTGACGAAGCCTTAAGTGCGTTAGTGGCGCTTGGTTATAAAGACGCGGTGGCGCAGAATACCTTGAAGAAAGTCGCGGCCGATGGCATGAGCGCGGAAGAAATGATTCGCGCGGCGCTGAAGTCGATGTTGTAACGGTTTGCTTGCGGTGGTGCGGGTTTTTCCGGTTTACTGCGGTTTACTGCTTAAGGGCTGCGGCGCTGGCTGCTGATGAAGTGCTACGGCGCGAAAAAATAGATAACGGCGCGAAAAAATAGATAACAATAAATAGGACGGATGATGATTGAAGCTGATTCGATGATGCCAGAGCGACCGGTGCAGGCGCGAGCCACCGGTGAAGACGAGGTCATTGATCGCGCCATTCGTCCGAAACGCCTCGCCGATTACACTGGCCAAAAGCATGTTGTGGAGCAGCTCGATATTTATATTGAAGCGGCGCGCGGGCGTGAAGACGCGTTGGATCACGTGTTAATTTTTGGTCCGCCGGGTTTAGGAAAAACCACCCTCGCCAATATTATTGCCAATGAAATGGGCGTGGGCATCAAAACCACTTCTGGGCCCGTACTTGAGAAAGCAGGTGACCTGGCGGCGTTGCTGACCAATTTAGAACCCCACGATGTTTTGTTTATTGACGAAATTCATCGCTTGAGTCCTGTGGTAGAAGAAGTTTTGTACCCTGCCATGGAAGACTACCAGCTCGATATTATGATTGGCGAAGGGCCTGCGGCTCGTTCCATCAAACTCGATTTACCTCCCTTTACTTTAGTCGGTGCAACGACACGGGCTGGCGCATTAACGTCGCCACTGCGTGACCGTTTCGGCATTGTTCAGCGCTTAGAGTTTTATTCGGTCGACGAGCTGACGTCTATTGTGGTGCGCTCGGCGTCGTATTTGAATATGGAATTGGCGGCGGATGGCGCGCGTGAAGTGGCTGCTCGTTCGCGAGGAACACCGCGGATTGCCAATCGCTTGCTGCGTCGTGTGCGTGATTATGCGCAAGTGAAGTCGTCGGGGCCGATTACCGCCGAAGTTGCGGCGGCGGCATTGAATATGGTCGATGTCGACAAAGCCGGCTTCGATTATATGGATCGCAAATTGCTCGAAGCGATTATTGAGAAGTTTACCGGTGGCCCGGTGGGTTTAGAAAACCTTGCGGCGGCAATCGGTGAAGAGCGCGATACCATTGAAGATGTGCTCGAGCCTTATTTGATTCAGCAAGGGTTTATTCAGCGCACCCCGCGCGGACGGATTGCCACTCAGCGTGCCTATCAACATTTCGGATTGCAGAAGCCAGAGTAGTTGGCGGCTGCTGGTTGTTTGCTGCTGGTAAGGAGCTGGTGAAATGGTTTGGGGATTGGCTTGTTCGATAGGTTAAGCGTGAGACAAAAAAAAGCCCGCTCAAGGTGAGCGGGCGAAGTTGTAACAACAACAAGGAGGAAGTTAAATCCAGGAACTACAAGAGAGCAGCTGCTCTCAAAATAAGGAACGCGACAATCGTTACCTTAAATTCATTCGTCAGGCAGGAACCTTGTGATTGCCCCCTGAACATGCCGCGTATTATACGGCTTCTCCGACCAGTCTCAAACGAGAAAAACTGCGCATTTACATTAGAAAATCTAATGTGTTAAAGAAATGTGAAGGTTATTTTTCAACCAACAAATTACTAACAAACCTACTCAATCCCATATAAAACAGCACCTTATGAAATTCGCCTGTTTTTTAATCGATAAATAAAAGTCTTGCGAACAAGGTTTTGTGGCGGTGCGTGTTCGCATTCCAGCCCCGGTCCCTACCGGGCGCGCGGAATGGCATTCCAGCTACGGTTCGGAATGCGATTCCAGCTACGGTCCCTAATCGCATTCCAGCTACGGTCCGGAATGCGATTCCAGCTACGGTTCGGAATGCGGATAACGCAGGGAATTGTAAGTTTGCCGCAAAGTGAAAGGCTCTTAATTTATTTTTACACCTCATGTATAGTAGCTTGCAGTTTGCGGAGGAAAATTTAAGGGGAACGAAGTTTGGGGGAATTTTCCTGGCCGGTTCGGGTGTACTATGAAGACACCGACGCTGGTGGCATTGTGTACTATGCGAACTACCTAAAATTTTGTGAGCGGGCACGCACCGAATGGTTGCGTGCATTTGGCGTGGAACAAGATATTTGGTTGCAACAAAATATCGGTTTTGTTGTCAGACACGTCGCCCTCGATCTCCGAGCACCGGCACGTTTTAATGACGAGCTGACGGTGACTGTGGTGCCGCAACGGATTCGCAAAGCATCCATCGAATGCACGCAGGAAGTGCTTAATCAAGACGGAAAAGTTTTATGCGTTGCAACAGTGACTGCAGCGTGTGTCAATTTAGCAACAATGAAGCCGGTCGCTATTCCCGGCGCAATCATAGAGGTACTCGGGCGTGGAAGCTGATATGTCCTTCTGGGGCTTGTTTTTAGAAGCAAGCTTACTTGTACAAGCAGTCATGGTTTTGTTGGTATTAATGTCTATTTTGTCGTGGGCACTGATTTATCAACGTCGGAAAATTTTACAGGGCGCAGAAACTGAAGCTTTGAAGTTCGAGGAACGTTTTTGGTCGGGTGTTGACCTTGCCAAGCTCTACAAAGAAGTCAGTGCCAAAGGCAACAAAATTCAAGGTGCTGAGCATTTATTCCACTCGGGCTTTCGCGAGTATGCTCGTTTACGCCAGCTGCGTACAATGGACTCACTGTCGGTGATGTCGGGCACTCAGCGTGCCATGCGCGTTGCCCATAGCCGCGAAATGGAACGTCTAGAAACGCACTTGAGTGTACTTGCCACGATCGGTTCGATTAGCCCGTACATTGGTCTGTTTGGAACTGTTTGGGGGATTATGAATAGCTTTATCGCGCTTGGTAGCGTGCAGCAGGCGACTCTCCAAATGGTTGCACCTGGTATTGCGGAAGCGCTGATTGCGACGGCAATGGGCTTGTTTGCCGCGATTCCTGCGGTTATTGCCTACAACAAGTTTTCGAATCAAGTGGCTGCAATTGACGGCAACTACATTAACTTCGCGGAAGAATTCACTGGCATCTTGCAACGGCAAACGTTTGGCAGCAGCGCTGCCCAGACTGACGGGCAGGAATAGGAGGGCGGACGATGGAAGCCTTTATTGCGCGCAAACGCCGCAAAGCCATGTCAGAAATTAACGTGGTGCCCTATATCGACGTCATGTTGGTGTTGCTAATTATCTTCATGGTGACGGCGCCGCTGATCACTCAAGGTGTGGATGTCGACCTGCCGCAAGCAGACGCGCAGCCATTGCCGGAAGATAGTCGCCAGCCATTAGTGGCGTCGGTGGATCGCGAAGGAAATTATTATTTGAACTTGGGCGACAACCAAGACCAGCCGATGTCGGCTGTGGATGTCGCAACGTTAGTGGCTGCTCACTTACGCATGGACCCAGAAACGCCTGTGGTTGTGCGTGGTGACGGTAACGTTGCGTATGCGCAAGTGGTACAATTGATGGTGTTATTGCAACGAGCAGGAGCACCAAAGGTGGGCTTAATGACCCAGCCACCGGAGTAAGATCATGAGCGAGAAGCAGTTTACTGCTGCAAAGTCTGGTAAGACTACGAAGTCTGCGAAAGCGGGAATGCAGGCAGGAATATTTGGCATTAGCTGGAAAGCCTTTGGTATTTCAGCGGGCTTGCATGTGCTCATGATTTTAGTCTTTGCAATTAGTATGGCCTACACGCCAGCGCCTAATTTGCAAGACTCGCCGATGCTGTCGACCCCAGAGGTCGATATTGTTGAAGCGGTGGCAGTGGAAGAATCGCAAGTGCAAGCGCAAGTTGAACGCTTGCAGCAGCAACGCGATGCTGAGCGTCGCGCGGAAGAACAGCGGGTTGCTGAATTAGAACGTCGTGCACGCGAAGCAGAGCAATTGCGTCAGCGAGAAGCGGAACGTGCAGCACAAGTGCAACGCGACCGGGAACGCCAAGAACGCGAGCGTCAGCAAGCAGAAACGCAAGCACGGCAAGCCAGAGAAGAAGCACAGCGCGCTGAACGTGAACGTGAGCAAGCGGCAGAGCGGTTACGTCAGCAGCAGGAACAAGAACGCCAAGCGGAAGCGGAACGCCAGCGTCGTGAGCAAGAACGCTTAGAAGCTGAGCGCCAAGCACGCGAGCGGGCTGAGCGGGAACGGCAATTACAAGAACGCCTAGCTGAAGAACAAGCGGCTCGGAACCGAGCGCGGCAGCAGCGGGTCTTAACTGAAGTTGAACGTTATCAGGCGTTAATTCGCCAAACCATTCAGCGGAATTGGATTGTCGACTCGTCGATGCGTGGCAAGTCGTGTATTCTGAACATCAGTTTGGCCAGCAATGGTTTCGTCACCAATGTAACGATTGGGGAAGGTGACCGAGCGGTATGTGAATCGGCACGAGCAGCAGTATTGCGAGCGGGGACTTTGCCGATGTCGGACGACCCAGATGTCGCCGAACAAATGCGCAATATCCGTTTACGCGTTGAGCCACAATTATAAGTTTGAACCTGGAGTAGGGTAACCATGATGAAGTTGAAGCAACTTGTCTTTTGGACCATAGGGGCGATGTTAGTCGCAATCAGCGCCATGCCGAGTGCTAAGGCACAGACAGCGCTGGAGATTGTGATCACTGAAGGGCAAGACAGCGCGCGGCCAATTGCGATTGTGCCGTTCCAGTTTCGTGGTGAGGGTGAGTCACCGTATAACTTCGCTGAAATCGTGGCTGCCGACTTACGTCGCAGTGGACGCTTTGGGCCGGTTAGCAATAATCAATTACCGGCACGTCCGGGCAAAGACGCCGATGTGCGCGACTATGCTGCATGGGCACGTTTAGGCGTGGAAGCCATGCTGGTTGGGGAAGTGACACCTTTGTCAGGTGGTCGCTACCAAGTCACTTATGAACTGATTGACCCGCTGCGTGGGCAAATTACCGGTGGTAGCGCGCAGGCATTGGTTGACGGCCAGTTAGTTGATAGTAATGACCATATTATTGAAGGACGCACGTCGGTGGTCGGTGAAGGCCAATTCCGCCAATATGCACACCGAATTTCTGATGTCGTTTACGAAGCCTTAACAGGCGAACGCGGTGCATTCTTAACGCGGATTGCTTATATTTATGTAGATTTTGATCTGGATAATCCATACCACCTTATGGTTGCCGATTATGATGGCTATAATGAGCGCGTCTTGCTACGCTCTCCAGAGCCATTAATGTCGCCGACGTGGTCGCCGGATGGGAATAAGCTGGCGTACGTAAGTTTTGAGAATGGCCGACCAGAAATTTTCATCCAGGATATTTACACCACGGGTCGAGAAAAGTTAACCTCTTTTCAAGGGATTAATGGTTCACCGGCATGGTCGCCGGATGGTACAAAAATGGCGATGGTGCTGTCGAAAGATGGCGCCCCAAATATTTATGTGATGGATATTGCAAGTCGCCGTTTAGAACAAATTACTGACCACTGGCGGATTGATACCGAACCGTCGTGGACACCGGATGGCAAGTCGCTGACCTTTACCTCAGAGCGAGGCGGTCGCGCACAAGTGTATCGGGTGGATTTAAGTAGTAAGCAAATTCGTCGCGTCACCTTCGAGGGCGAAGCAAACCTCGGTGGCGTGGTGACTCCTGATGGCAATGGACTGGTGGTCGTGCATCGGGCAAATGGGCGTTTCCATATTGCGCGGCAGGACTTTCCCAGCGGGAATTTAATGGTGTTGACTGAGACGTCTCTGGATGAGTCGCCCAGTGTGGCACCAAACGGTAGCATGATCATTTATAGCACCACGTATCGGGACAAGCAGGTCCTGGCCTTGGTGTCGATGGATGGTCGATTCCGTGCGCGGTTGCCATCACGCGATGGTGAGGTGAAGGCGCCAGCATGGTCTCCGTTTTTGTAAGAGTTTTAATTAAAAGTTTTAATTAAGCAGTTTTTAATTAAGTGGTTCGACTTAAACTATCTGACAGGACGGCAATAATGCAGTTATCTAAATTAGTGAAAGCAATGGTTGTGGCAATTCCAGTGTTAGCGTTAGCAGCGTGTTCAAGCGCGCCAGACGACACTTCAAGCACCACTGCAGACGGTACAACAACCACCGGTCAAGACCGTCGTGGCGTTGAGACTGGTGCAGCGGATCGCGTTTTGAGCCCAGAAGAGCAGCGTCAACAGCGCTTCGCTGAGTTGCGTCAAGAGTACATTATTTACTTCGATTTCGACACGTCTGAAGTACGTGGCGAGTTCGCTGAGTTGTTAGCTGCACACGCTGACTATTTAGTGCGTAACCCATCAGCTCGCGTCGTGATCGAAGGTCACACCGATGAGCGTGGTACGCCAGAGTACAACATTGCGTTAGGTGAGCGTCGCGCCCAAGCAACCGCTGACTACCTGCGTAACCTAGGTGTTTCTTCTTCACAAATGACTACTGTGTCATACGGCGAAGAGAAGCCACTAGCACGTGGTAGCAACGAGCGCGCATGGTCACAAAACCGTCGTGCGGTATTAGTTTACTAAGATTGCTGTTAGCAGTTTTGCAGCAGTTGTGAAAGGCGCAACGCACGCGAGCTTCGCTCACGGCGTGCGCCTTTTTTGTTAGTACGAAGGGGAGAGACAGGTGATGACGCGCATTAAACTTTCTGGCGTGGTATTGGCATTAGCTTTCACGAGTGCGGCGTTCGCACAAGGGGCGCCGGTGGTGAATGTTGGTGGCGCACAGAGCAATGAGTCTGCCAGCCAGCGTTTGGACCGCCTAGAGCGTTTACTCGAGGCTCGTACGCAAGGGCAAACGGCGATGATGGAACAGCTTGGCCGCTTGCAGCGTGAGCTGAGTGAATTGCGCGGGATGACCGAAGAGCACGCATTCCAGCTGGACCAAATTGTTCAGCGTCAGCGTGATATTTATCAAGAGCTTGACCGCTTGTCGCAGCAAATTCGCAGCGGTGGTGCGGGTTCGGGTTCGGGGTTTGCGGGTTCTGGTGGTGCTGGTTCAGGTTCTGGCCTTGCTGGCGCGGGTGGCTCTGGTTCTGGTGGCTCTGGTACAGGTGGCTCTGGTGCAGGTGGTTCGGGTTCGGTACCGACTTTGCCGGTGCAAATTTCCGATAACGTCAGTGAGAACCAAGCGTATGATCGCGCGGTGCGACTCGTGCTACAAGACCGCCGTTATGACCAAGCTATCCCAGAGTTTCAGGCATTCTTGCAGGCCTACCCGAATTCTTCATACGCGGGTAACGCGCATTATTGGCTCGGTCAGTTGTTCTATGCACAAGAGAACTACGACGAAGCAGTACCGCATTTTCAGCGCGTGGTGAACGATTTCCGTGACTCGAACAAGCGAGCCGATTGTATTTTGAAGCTGGGCATGATCGCCCAAGCGCGTGGCAACGCCGGCGAAGCGCGCCGCCTGTTTGAGCAAGTGCGCAGTGAATACGCTGGTAGCACCGAAGCAGGCATGGCCGGACGGCAGCTCGAGCAGATGCGCTGATTCTTGTTGCGCGCCGCATTGCGGACCGTAGCTGGAATGCGATTGCGGACCGGGGCTGGAATGGCGAACTGATTAGGGACCGTAGCTGGAATGCGATTGTAGCTACGGTCCACAATCAGGCGCGCACAATGCGAAACGTTAAGGAAAAGTTGCAAAAATCGTGGTTTAGGTCATTAATTGGTCGAAAGCGCCATTTTTCCAAAAAAAATCCGAATTAGACGGAATTGCTTCTTGCATCGAGGCGATAATTCAGTAAAATGTGCCGCCGTTGCAGAGGCAAATTAGCAACGTTTGAAAGTGGGTCGTTAGCTCAGT
>ERZ869909.1844-NODE-1844-length-15834-cov-7.381672_pt1 | contig 15834 bp, 15 predicted proteins | sample MGYA00520892_ERZ869909 | MGnify/ENA primary metagenome ERZ869909 (study PRJEB32215, sample SAMEA104723947) | bioreactor metagenome | biome: bioreactor; feature: anaerobic bioreactor; material: water | place: China | collected 2015-03-12 ...
CGCCACCTCTCCCAGCATGTGGGCGGGTTCGTGCTGACCAAGGGCCTGCTGACCGAGACCGTCCCCATCGGCAATGCCGCGATGGAGGATCGCACCTTCATCGAGTGGGACAAGGACGATATCGACGCGCTCGGCATCATGAAGGTGGATGTGCTGGCGCTCGGCATGCTGACCTGCATCCGCAAGGCGTTTGACCTGCTGCGGGAGCATAAGGGGCTGGATCACTCCCTCGCCAGCGTCCCGCCCGATGACAAGGCCACCTACGAAATGCTGTGCCGGGCCGATAGCCTCGGCGTCTTTCAGGTGGAAAGCCGCGCGCAGATGAACATGCTGCCGCGCCTGAAGCCTCAAGCCTTCTACGATCTCGTCATTCAGGTCGCCATTGTGCGCCCCGGTCCCATTCAGGGCGATATGGTCCATCCATACCTGCGCCGCCGCAAAGGCACTGAAGCCGTCACCTATCCCTCGCCCGCGCCGGAGCATGGCCCGGCGGACGAGCTGAAAAGCATCCTCCATCGCACGCTCGGCGTGCCGCTCTTTCAGGAGCAGGCCATGCAGATCGCCATCGATGCCGCCAAATTCACGCCCGACGAGGCCAACGGATTGCGCCGCGCCATGGCCACCTTCCGGCGCGTCGGCACGATCCGCAATTACGAGGAGAAGATGGTGCAGGGTATGGTGCAGCGCGGCTATGCGCCGGAGTTCGCAGCGCGCTGCTTTGACCAGATCAAGGGCTTTGGCGAGTACGGCTTTCCCGAAAGCCATGCCGCCTCGTTTGCGCTCCTCGTTTATGTCTCCTCATGGATCAAATGCCACCATCCGGAGGTATTTGCCGCCGCCCTGCTCAATGCCCAGCCCCTGGGCTTTTATGCGCCCGCCCAGATCGTGCGCGATGCCAAGCAGCACGGCGTGGAGGTGCGCCCCGCCGACGTGAACCATTCGCACTGGGACAACACGCTGGAGCCCGCAAAAGCGGGTGGCAGATGGCCCGTCGCACTGCGTCTGGGTCTGCGCCAGATCGATGGCCTGAAGGAAGAGGAGATGGTCCGGCTGACGGCCCTGCGCGGTGCGGGCTATGCCAGCCCGGCAGACTTGCGCGCCCGCACGCGCCTGCCGCGCGCCACGCTGGAAAAGCTCGCCAGCGCCGATGCCTTCACCTCGCTAGGGCTTTCCCGGCGCGAGGCGCTGTGGGCGATACGCGGCGAACCGGTGGAGGCCCCGGCCCCGCTGCTGGCGCTGGCAGGCGATGGGGTGGACAGAAGCCGCACGGAGCTGCCGCAAATGCCGCTCTCGGAGCATGTCGTGCAGGACTACCAGACCCTCCGCCTCTCGCTCAAAAGCCATCCCATGGCGCTTTTAAGGGGCCTGTGGCGCGAGGAGCGCCTCGCGACAACACAGGACGCCTGCGCCACACCAACAGGCCGCAGGGTGCGTACAGGCGGGCTGGTGCTGGTGCGCCAGAAACCCGGCACTGCCAAGGGCGTGCTCTTCATCACCATCGAGGACGAAACCGGCATCGCCAACCTCATCGTCTGGAAGAAGGTGGCCGAGCTTTTCCGCCCGGTCGTGATGGGCGCGCGTATCCTTGCCGTGACGGGCCGGGTGCAGACAGCCGACAATGTCACCCACATCATCGCGGAAAGGCTGGAGAACCGCTCCGGCGACCTGCTTTATCTGAGCGAAGATGCGCAGCGTGAAATGCTGGACGGCGCGATGGCCCCGGTCGATGAGGTGCGACGGCCCGTCACGGCGCGGCGCGGCCCGCCACCAAAGGACAGCTCACACGCCCGCCATCCGCGCGATGTGCGCGTCATCCCCAAAAGCCGGGATTTTCACTAGGCACTTACGAGCCTTCGGGCACGAGGCGCAGCACCGCACCCTCGGCATGGTCTGTGACCATCCAGATCGCGCCGTCCGGGCCCATGCGGACATCACGCACCCGGTGGCCGAGCTCTATCAGCTCGTCGTCCGCCAACAGGTCGCCCTGCAGCCGGACGCGCACCACGCCTTCGGCATAGAGCCCGCCGACCAGCATATTGCCGGACCAGTCTTGGAAGGCGCTGTCTGCCGTAACGAATGTCAGGCCAGAGGGCGCGATGGTCTCGTCAAACACATGTACGGCGGGGGTCATGCCCTCCATCTCCCTGCCCACACCGAGCGGCGCGCCGGAATAATCCTCGCCGCCCGTCACGAAGGGCCAGCCATGATTGGTGCCGGAGGCAAGGTGGCGGATCGCGTCACCGCCCTCGGGACCATGATCGGCGGCCCAAAGCTGGCCGCCGGGGCGCATGGCCAGTGCCTGGATGTTGCGTACGCCGATTGCATAGATATACGGATCGGATGAACCTTCATCCTCTCCGGTCTCAAAGGACGGGTTGCCGGGATGCGCCTCGCCGCTATCCGTCATGCGCAGGACCGCACCTGCCTGATCGCTGGCATCCTGCGAGCGGGAGATGTTGCGCCGTTCACCAACAGAGAGGTAGAGCGAAGCATCCGAAGGGTCGAAGGCCATGCGGCCACCGAAGTGCAGGCCGCTGGAATCCTGATCCTCCTCCTTCATCACGAAGATGTCCTCGACATCGCTGAAGGTGACGTCCCCGTCCTCCCGGGAGACCGTTCCGCGCACGACGACAAGCGCTGCGCCGCGATCCGTCTGGCGTGAATAGCTGATATAGGCCCAGCCGTTTTCCTCAAAGTTGGGGTGCAGCTGGACATCGAACAGGCCAGCCTGACTCCGGCTGGTTTCTCCCTCGAAGCGGAACAGATCGTCCGCCTCCCAGACAGGATCGGACAGGCGTCCATCCGTGCCGCCGACACGCAGCGCGCCGGAATTGCGTTCGGTCACCAGGAACTCGTCATCGGAGATGAAGGCAAGGGCCCAGGGATGCTCCAGACCGGTAACGACCGTGTGCAGGGCAAGTGTCTGCCCGCCAGCATCAATGGCCTCCTGCGCCGATGCTGCGGCAATGCCCAGACATACGCAGGACGACAAAAGCAGGGTACGCAGAGGCGGGGTCATGATGGATCTCCAGCTGGCCAAGGGATGCCTATCCAACCGGCACACAGCCTCAAGGTTCCGAAAAACCCCGGCATGACGCTGACGCGTTCGACCGGCGCCCCTGTCGCTAGCCGACGGGACGCGGAGCGTAGGTCTCCACCGGATAGGTCAGCCAGACCGGGTTCATCAAAGGGATCCGCACCGGATAGCGCAGCGTGGTGCGCACCTGCATGACCTCAATCTCGCCGTAACCGACTGTCGAGTAGCTGACCGCGAAATCCATGCCCGTGAAGGCGCTGGCCAGCTCGCGCACGCGCGCCTCGTACTGCGCCTCGCTCAGATTGCCGTCTATCATCAGATCGCGGGCTGTCTGCTCGACTGCCCACTGGACCGAGCCAATCGCGTAAAAGCCCTGACCGAACGCCACGCCCGCCACCAGCAGAATGAGGAAGACCGGCATGAGGATGGCGAACTCGACGGCGCTGGCGCCGGCAACATCGCCCAGAAGGCCCCGCCCTGTCCGGACTGCCATCAGCGCACCCTCACCTTGTCCTGGACGGCAGAATAATGCGTAAGGAAGAGCCCGCTCATCGGGGCTTCAATCGTGATGACGGCATAGGCCAGAGGCACGCTCTGATCGGGACAGAGCAAATTGCACGAGGCCTCCACCTCTCCGCATTCACACAGGCGCTCTACGCGCACGACCGCCTCCTCGGGCCGCGAGCCCCAGGCCTCCTCGACGATGGCCCGTGCCCGTTCAGGGTGCGTCCCGCCTGCCATGAAATACTGGGTTCCGGAGCGGATTGCCCCCGCCATGTCAGAACGCTGGAAGGCGATGTGGGCAATGTCCGCGGCGCCGGCGATCAGCGCCAGCAGAACGGGGGCTATCAACGCGAATTCCACCGCCGGAGCTCCGGAGCGGTCGAGAAGAAACCGGCGCCAGCAAAGTTTCAGGCCCATCGGCATTACTCCACCAGCCTGACAAAACCGGGTGCCTGCATCGCAACCATCCCCGACTGGCTGCAGTCGATATTCAGCGTCGAGTTTCCGCTCATCTCGATACGATGTGCGATGAGGCGCATGCATCCGTCACTGCCGGAAAAATTTCCCCGGACATCAAGGGTCTGGGAGGGAAAATAGAGCGCACCCTTGAGCGCACTCGAGGCCGTGCCGTTAAACTGTGCCTGCGTATCGGCGGCGTTATTCCGATCACCCCAGAACAGAACACCTGAATAATCGCCCGACTGTGGCGCGCTGAGGAAGATATCCGCATTGCCGTTCATCTGCACGGTGGCGTTATTGGTGAGGTAGATGGTTACACCCTCCCCCGTGACCTGAGCGCCGCCATTCAGACGGAACGCACCGCCATCGATGATGTAGACGCCGGGCTCCAGATGTACATTGCCGTTGATCTGCATGCCGTTGCAGTAGCGCCCCGGAGAAATGGTGCGGGTCCCGCCACCTCCCCCGCCCGGCAGATTGCGGCACCCCCCGGCAACTGGCGGCTGCAGGCCAGCCAGCGGATCAAGGGCCGGTGGCATGTTCATCCTGGGTTCCAGGCAGTCCGTCAGGTCAAGCCGGCTGGAAATATTCATGCCGCCCACCGAGTTGGCGCACGATGTTATCACCCGGCCCGAACCGGTAACGGCCAGCGCGTTGGCATTGATGGAATTCGACATGAGGTCGCAGCCCGCCAGCGTCACGTCGGTGGATCCCGTAAACAGCAAGGATTGCTGCCCGGCGGGATCGAGAGCGAGCACACACGCCGGACCCGGCTCGTCGAAGCGCGCGACGGCGCGCACCTGGAAGCTGACATCACGATCAAGGAAGAGGCGCGAGAAATGGCGCGGATGCGTCTGACGGATAATGACTTCGACGGACCGCATGTTCCGGTTCGGCCCGCTGAGTGGCGGATTGTTCACGACGATATTGCCGAGGGCCGGGCGGTAGCCGTGCCGTTCCGCTTCAGCGAGGGCGGTCGCGCTTATCACCTCGAGCGGCTGGCCGCTGCGGGCCTCGACGGCACCCGCGAAGGCCGACACGTCGGCGCTCATCTGCGCCACGCGTTGCTGAAAGTACCAATAGCCGCTTTCTGCGCCGATACCTGCCCCGGCAATCACCACTGGCGCACAAATTGCGGCGACGACAGCAATCTGCCCGCGCCGGTCCAGGAGCAGCCCTGTCAGATGGCCCTTGATGGTCGCGATCATCGCTTCTGTCCCCGCAATCGACAGGTGAGGATGATGACCACATCTTAATCGCCCATAAAAAAGCGTAGTAAATCAGCAATTTACCAAAACACATCTGTTTGCACCAAACCACCGGTCGAGCCGCTCCGCCCTGGGCCTCACAAAGGTGTGAGGCAGAAGGCGGTGCCGGAACCACGCGGCTCCGTTAACGTTTCGTCCAGCACACAACAATTCGAGGGAGGAACTCACATGAACCGTTTCATGAAGTCAGCTGGCCTTGCAGCCACATTCGCTTTCGCTGTCAGCCCGGCTGTGCTGGCACAGGAAACCCACGGCGCGACGGTCGAGATCCGTGAATGGCAGGTGCCGTACGAGGAAAGCCGCCCGCGCGATCCCTATGTCGGCCCGGACGGCACGATCTGGTTTGTCGGCCAGCGCACCCACTATGTCGCCACGCTTGATCCAGAGACCGGAGATTTCATTCGCACCGATCTGGTGGACGGGGCTGGCCCGCACACCGTGATCGCAGACGAAGAAGGTGCCTGGTATGCAGGCAACCGGGTTGGCCATATCGGCTTTGTCGATCCGGACACCCGCGAGATCGAGACCATCGAGATACCCGGTGATGGCCCGCGTGATGTCCACACGATGGATTTCGATTCCGAGGGCAATCTCTGGTTCACCCTGCAGGGCGCCAACCAGATCGGCTTCATGGACCGGGATACCCGCGAGATCACGCTATGGGATGTGGAGCGGCGTGGATCACGCCCCTATGGTCTGCTGGTAGATGACAACGACCAGCCCTGGGCGGTGCTGTTCGGCACCAACCGGCTGGCCACCGTCATTGATGGCGAGGTGCGCGAGATCGACCTGCCGCGCGAGACAACACGCCCGCGCCGCATGGCCCTGCCGGGTGATGGCACGGTCTGGTATGTCGATTACGCCGACGGCTATATCGGGCGCTATGACCCGGCGAGCGAAGAGATCACCGAATGGCAGACGCCTTCGGGCGAAGGCTCACGTCCCTACGCCATGGCAAGTGACGATAACGGCCTGCTCTGGTTTGTGGAAACCGGCCCGCAGCCGAACCTGTTTGTCGGCTTTGACCCCGAGACCGAAACCTTCACCGCGCCGGTGGAGGTGCCCTCGGGCGGTGGCACGGTGCGCCACATGGTCTTTGACCCTGAAACCCGCTTCATCTGGTTCGGGGCCGACACCAACACGATCGGCCGCGCTGCCGTGCGGGACGCGAACTGATGGCCGTCAGGCTGATGCTGGCAGGGGCGATTGCCTCTGCCAGCCTTGCCTTCCTTCCACCTGCACTCGCCTTTCCTGAGAGCGCGCTGCTCGGCCATACGGGCGGGTTCGGCGAGGAGAGCTGTGCATCCTGCCATTTTGGCGGGCCGCAGGGCGAGGACATCGCGCTGCGCGTGGACGGCCCGGACGTGTACGCGCCGGGCGAGCGCTATCGCTTCTTCATCCGCGTGATGGACGCAGGTGCCGCCGTGGCAGGCTTCCAGCTGGCTTTCCGGTTCGAGGATGGCAGTAACGCAGGCCTTCTGGAGATGGGTGACGGCGAAGGGCAGACCGGCACGCTGGATGATGTGATCTACGCCAGCCACACCGCCCCGCAGCGCATGGACGAGGGCGCAGCAGTCTGGGAGTTCCACTGGACAGCGCCGGATGCCTCGTCCGGGCCCGTAATGCTCAACGCGGCTGCGGTAAGCGGAGCCGATGACCAGTCCCCCATCGGCGACAATGTCCATGAGCTGGCGCTGGAGATCGGTCCGGCAGACTAGCCGTGCCGGGGTCAGCGCCCCGGCATGCGCATGACCTGATAGCCTTCGGGGACCACAAACCGGCTGGCATCCTGCGCGCGGCGGGCAAAGCGGGTGGCTTCCATCACATTGCCGTCGCCGGGGACATGCACCCGCAGGACAATGTTGTCGTGGGTCATGCAGCCATGGGCCTCGCCGCCGCGAATGCTCTCGTCCTCGATGCGGTAGATGGTGCAATTCTCACCAGCGACCCGGTCGGTACCGAGCACCTCGCCGAAACGTTCGTCAGCCAGCGGCAGTGCGATATTGTCGTCCATCGGCACGATGATCGCCATCCGCGCGCCGCCCATGTCAGCCAGGATGGTCGTGGTGCGCTGGGCGAGGCTCAGGAGCAGCACCGCTGCCTGCCCCTGAAACTGGCCGTCCACCCGGAACTCGCCATTGCGGTGGCGCATGTCGAGGTCGGCCGGGCGGCCTTCACCGCCATCGATCACCCGCATGGTCATTTCGAAATCGGACTGGGGCAGGCGCAACTCCTGTGCCTGGGCGGTCGTGGCAAGACCCGCAAGCGCGAGGGCGCAGGCCGTCAGCATCGTTTTCATCGTGTCATCCCTTGTTTTGACCGAGGGTGAAGCGCGATTATGGCAGGGCAAAGGCGCGCCCGAATGCACTGGCCCTAACCGCCATGCACAGCCAGCAGCGGGATGCGCGCTGCGCGGATGGCCGGAATGAAGCCCCCGAGAAAGCCGACGATCAACGCCAGGATCACGCCCTGGACGACGGCATCGGGTGTCACCGCGAAGGCAAACACCACCTGCGTGAAGCCGGAGCCGAGCGTGGAGGCACTGACCCCGTCAAAGAGCAGGTAGGTTGCAACCGCCCCGATCAACCCGCCCGCAAAGGCCAGCACGAGTGCCTCCGCCATTGCGGCCACGAAGGCCGGACCACCCCCGAAACCGATCGTGCGCAAGGTCGCCAGCTCCCGCGTGCGGGCATCAACCGAGGCGTACATCGCGTTCCAGGCGCCCGCCAGCGCCCCGATGGCCATGGCAAAGGCCAGCGGCCAGCCCAGGAACATGATGAGGTTGGTCGTGCCGCCGGCCGAGCGGGCAAAGTAGGCCCGTTCGGAGAGAACTTCGAGATTGAGCCGGGGTTCGTTCTCCACATACTCGCGAAGCGCTTCAACGGCGTCCGGAGAGGTCAGGCGGGCGCGAATGGTCTGGACGCTGGATCCGCGGTCATAGAGGTTCTGGATGACGCCGAGATCGGCCCAGATTTCGGAATCGAAGACCGACCCGCCGGTGGAAAACACCCCTACAACGATCCAGTCATTATTGCCGAGCCGGATGCTCTGGCCGAGTTCAAACCCGTCGAACTCCCGCAGGACGCTCTCGCCGACTACAAGTTCGGCCGTGCCGGGAGCGAACATGCGCCCCTCGACCAGGGAAAATTGCGGGCGCAGCTCCGGTCCATGCTGGCCGATGCCGCGAAGCGCGAGATTGGCACGGGTCTGTGTGGTGCGCTTGATGCCGTCGGCCACGACATAGAGCTCCGCCGACAGGAGGGGCTCTCCGTCCGGGCCGGCTGCGATGCCGGGCGCGATCTCGACAAGGCGGACATCGTCGCGGGTCAGGGTGGAGTTCATTTCCGCCATGGCACCGCCCCGCAGCATGATGGCGACATCATCGGAGCCCGCGCCGTCAACAGTGGCGCGGAAACCATTGGCCATCGCCATGAAGCCGAGCAGGACACCCACAACGAGGGCGATGGAGAGGACGGTAGCCAGCGACATGCCCCAGCGCTGCGGGATGGAGCGCAGGTTGAGCAGGGTAACGGCTGTGGTCTGTTTGAGCATGGCGGTCTCTCCTAGATCTTGCCGAGCGCTTCGGAAATGCGCACGCGGGTGGCGTTCCAGGCAGGCAGCAGCCCGGTAACAAGGCCCAGAGCCGCCATCAGCAGAAGTGCAGTGAGCACATTGGCCAGCGACAGGCCAAACGGGGGCAGGAAGCCCGCCATCGCGTTGGCAGCTGCCCCCGCGGCCACGGCAGCAAGTGCAAGACCCACAAGCCCGCCGAGAAAGCTCAGCAGAAGCGATTCCAGAAGAACCATGCGGAAGATGCGCGGCTCGGTGAAGCCCAGTGTTTTCAGCACCGCGATCTCCCGCGTGCGTTCATTGACCGCCATCACCATCGTGGTGCCGACAATCATAAGGATCGTCGCGAAGGCAGCCCCGATCACCCAGGTCAGAATGAGACCAATATTGCCGAACTGCTCCATGAAGGCCTCGTTGAACGCTGCCTCGGTGGTGGTTGCGGTCTCTGCCGGCGAATTGGCGAACAGGGCATCGATATCCTGGCTGATCCGGTCATTCTGGGCCGGGTCATTCGTATTGATCGTGATCCAGTGGAAGCTGTTGCGGCCAAAACGGAGGCTCTCGTTGAAGTAGTCGTAGTGGAGCATCAGGTAATTGGTCGGGTACGTGCCTTCGGTGTCATCGAACACGCCGCAAATATCCAGCTCCCAGGTCTGCGTGCCATCCGTGTTCTGCCAGATATTGGACATGAGCGGGATACGGTCGCCGGTCGACCAGCCATACTGGTTGGCCAATGCGCGGCCGACCACGGCGCAGGTACGCCCTTCGAGAAATGCCGCGCGCTCGTCCGGCGGCAGGACGATTTCGGTGGGGTAGGCCTCCAGATAGCTCTGCGGATCCACCGCAAAGCTCTGCACGAAGTTTTGCGGCTCCTGGTAATAGCCGCCAAACCAGCTGGCCGGCGCCGCATTGCGTACGCCCTCCACCTGCTGGATACGGCCCCAGTAGGCATAGGGAAGCGCGACGGTGAAGTTGATCCGGTTGACGGTTACCAGACGCTCCTGCGCGGCCGTGCCCATACCGGCCGAGAACGCGTTCTGAAGCGCGCCCAGCACCCCGAAGATCAGGAAGGCCACGAGAATGGAGACCATGAGCAGGATCGCCCGCAGACGCTTGCGGAACAGATTCTTGCGAATGAGGGTGGCGTCATTCATCAGGCTTTCCCCCTCTCCTCGAACCGGCCCTTGTTCAGGTGCAGTTCGCGCGCGGCGTAGCTCGCTGCCTCCGGATCGTGGGTGACCATGATGATGGTCTTGCCCAGTTCCTTGTTGAGCAGTTGCAGGGTCTGCAGGATTTCGTCGGCCGTCGTGCGGTCGAGATCGCCCGTCGGTTCGTCAGCCAGCAGGACCTTGGGATCAGCCACAATGGCCCGCGCAATGGCCACGCGCTGCTGCTGACCACCGGACAGCTGGCCGGGGCGGTGACCGGCGCGGTCGACCATGCCCACGATATCAAGTGCGGTCTTCACCCGTTCCTTGCGCGCCTTGCCTGAAAGGCTGGTGAGAAGCAGCGGCAGTTCGACATTCTGCGCCGCCGTGAGCGTCGGCATCAGATTGTAGAACTGGAAGATGAAGCCGGCATTCCGCGCCCGCCATTTGGCAAGCTGGCCCTGGCTGAGATTGTCGATGCGCCGCCCCTCGAACAGGACCTCGCCGGCGCTCGGCCTGTCGATGCCGCCCAGAAGGTTGAGCAGCGTGGTCTTGCCCGAGCCCGACGGCCCCATGATGGCGATGAAATCGCCCTGACTGATCGTCATGTCGAGTTCGTCGAAGATGGCAACCGTTTCCTTGCCGCGCGTATAGCGCTTGGAAAGCCCCTTGAGTTCATACAGTGCCGATGCGTCTGTCATGATGTCCTGTCCCTTTGAAACTCAGCCCCAGCCAAGGGCTGTCATCCTTCGATAAAGGTCACGCGGGCAGCCATGTCCGGCAGGACACGGGCATCGCGCTCGTTAAGGGCCACACGCACCTTGATCGTCGCGCGGCTTCGGTCGGCGGTTGGAATAATGGCCTCCACACGGGCCGGAATGCGCCAGTCGGGATAGGCGTCGAGTACCGCCTCCACCCTCTGGCCGGGGGTTACGCGCTGGATCTGCCCTTCATTGACGTCGACCTCGATCTCCAGCGATGCCATGTCCACGAGCGTCGCCACGCCGGTACGGGTGAACCCGCCACCGGCCGAGCCGGGAAACAGGATCTCGCCAACCTGCGCATTCTTGGCGATCACGACGCCGGCAAAAGGTGCGCGCACGATGTGCCGTGCGATCAGGTCGAGCTGGCTGGTGCGGCGCACGCGCGCACTGTCCAGCTCCGCACGCGCGGCGCGCAACTGGGCCTCGAGGCTCGATTGCTGAGCCTGCGCCGCGGTGAGCGCCGCCTCGGAGGCTATCTCGCGTTCAAACAGGCTGGAGGCCCGGCCCGTCACGGTTCGCGCCTCACGCGCCTGAAACTCCAGCGCCCGCACCCTGGCATCCGCCGCCGCAATCTGGGCATCGATCAGTTCGAGATCGAGCTGCGCACGCGTGTCATCCAGCCGGGCGAGCACCTCGCCGGCTTCCACCAGGGTGCCTTCTTCCACCAGCACCTCGGCAATACGTCCCGTGATCTCCGCTGATACCGTCGCCTGACGGCGGGCGGTGACATAACCCGAGGCGACAAGACCCGCTGCACGCGGCGCGCGGGCCGCCGCTGGCGCAGGCGCTGCCGCGCCTGCCTCGGCCGCGTCGCGCTCGGTCACAGGCCGGGATGTGGCGGCCGTCGGCTGCGCCGGCACGCCATCACCGCCGGAAAAGAACCAGACGCCGGCTGCCGCCAACGCAGCGGACACCGCCATGGCGCCAACAAGCATTACCGGGGAAATGCCACCTGGCCGGCGCTGATCGTCATCCCGGTTGATGCTGAGCGACCGCAATTTGTCGCGACGGTCATCGTTCATCTGTCTTGTCCCCTGCCCGCCATGTGTCTGAACGGCGATCCTGCACCATACCGGTAAGGCCTGAGCGGTCGCGTGTAAAGCGTCCTTTACTATACATTTTTGTAATGTCGGCCAGCAGCGGCCAAGCTATTTCAAATAACTTTGCATCACAAAGTTTAATTGTGCAAGTCATATTGCGGTGCCCGTCACCGAGCCTCGCGACAATAGACGGATCAGCCTGGCCCGGCAGGCCGGCTGGTCATCGTATCAGGCCTCGTCGTCGGTATCGGCGGCCAGCGTGTTGGCAAGCTGGAGAAGATGGCGTCGGACCTTGGGGTCACCGATGCGGTTTAACGCCTGGGCCAGCTGGACACCGTCCCGGCTGCGGATGAAGGTCACGACTGCATCCTCACCATCATCTTCCGCCCCGGTGCCCGTTTCCGGATCAAAATCCTCGTAAAAATAGCTGACCGGCACCTGGAGGGCCTGGGACAGCTGGTACAGCCGGCCGGCACCGATGCGGTTCACGCCATTCTCGTACTTCTGGACTTGCTGGAACGTCACGCCGAGTGAATCCGCCAACGCCTGCTGGGACAATCCGATCACACGGCGGCGGAGCCGTACGCGGATACCCACATGCCGGTCTATATCGTTGGGAGAACGCGGACTGTCTTTACTGTTCAATTGCGGACCCTTTTTACCTAGACCTTCTCATTGTCGCCATTCTCGATAGTCGGGTCACACGAGGCAAGTTCGCCGGTGTGCCGGTTACGAAGGACGACCTGATATCTGTAGGTCTTCATTACGTCGCAGTCATCATACAGAATAACACTGCGGCGATCCGGATCACCAAACGCAGCCTCGAAATCATCAGAATGCGGGAAAATGGCCAGTCCAGGCCATGTTGTCCCGCCCAGCTCGAATTCGTGGAACTGCCAGTCTTCGTTTTCGACCGCGAAGACGAAGCGTGTGGGATAGGTAACCTTGAAGCCGCCGTCGCCTGCGCCGATGTACGCCTTGTACGCGGAAACTGCCTGTCCAGCCACAACTTCCTTGTAGGGAAGCACCTTCACCACAACGTGCAGGACGTTCGGGCCTTCGTGGCCTGTTTCAGCGAAAATCCGGGTGCTGCTTCTAACCGCCATCACCGGTCCTTTCGATATCCATGCCGCTCACCACGCTTTCAACCGCCGGCCGGCTCCAGAAGGCGACGAAGTCCGGGCGGGCATAGCCTGCCTCCTCGAGCTCGGCGCGCAGCGCAACCGCCTGCTCGCGCTCACCAGACAGCCAGTAGACCCGCGAGGCCAGGTCGCGCACGCGCAAGTCTGCCGCCGCCGGCGCGGCCTGAACGAGCGCGTGGGCCTCACGCAACGCACGCGCCGCTTCCGGCCGCCCCAGCGCTGTAAAGGCGTCGTACTGGAGCAGGTAGGCACGCACTGCCAGCAGGCGTGCGTTCGCCCTGCCGCCATCGGGTTCGCGCGACAGCACTGCGAGCGCGCTGGCAGCACTCAGCGCGGCGTCTTCGTGCACATTGGCTGCCAGGGCTATCTGTCCGGAGAGGATGTCGAACGTTGCAGCCTCCACAACGCGGCCATCGTTTGCCCCCTGCGGATCGCTGGACATGCGCATCCGCCGCGCGGCGTCGGTCAATAGCTGCGCGCGGATCAGCGCATTTTCAAACAGGGCGATTTCGGCGCGGTCCCGCTCCACGCTGAGACGCAGGCGCAGATAACGCACATTTTCCGGATCACGCACAGCAAGGCGTTCCAGGACATCGGCAGCTGCCTCGATCGCTGCCGACGCTGCTGGCAGATCGCCAACATCCACGCGGAGGGATGCTTCGGCGTGCGCCGCGTTCGCATAGCGGAATGCGGTCAGATTGTTCTCGGGGTCTTCCGCCAGCTGGCGGGAGAAAATCTCCGCCTCGATACGGCGGGCGCTGGCGGCCTCGGCGAGCTGCCCGCCGGACCGGTACGCATCAGCCATCCAGGCATACGCATTGGCGAGATCGCCTGCGTACTCCCCATACTCCTCCTGAAGTGCATGAAAGGCAGCCACGGCCGTGCGCAAGTGGAGCAAGGCCGCTTCAGGCTCCTCGCTCTCATAGGCCATGACGGCGGAGTTCACGCTGGCGCTTGCCATGCGCTTGCGCGACTCCCGGTCATCGGGCGCCATCGCCAGCAGGGCCTGCGCATGCTCCCGGCTGGTGTCGAGCGCAGCCCTGGCGGCGGCGAGGTCGCCGGCACGGTAGGCTGCCACCCCGGCAGACGAGGTCAGTTCGGCGAGGGCGAGAAGACTGGCCGCATCCTGGGCGCCGGCATTGGCCTCGTCCGCGAGCGCCAGGGCAGCCGCGTAGGTCCGGGCGGCGCCTGACCTGTCGCCCGAAAGATCCTGCGCTTCGGCCAACCAGGTCATGAGGCGCAGGCGCCGGGCAAAGTCCGCCGCTGTCGCAGCTACCGGCAACTCCCGCTCGAGCAGGCGTTCGCCGGCCGCGATCATGATATTCTGGCGTGCACTGGCCTGAAGCGGCGCGGCGATCTCCAGCAGCTGGATATCGGCAAATCTCGCCGCCTCCGCGTGGGCGGCGCGGCTGTGGTCCAGCTCGTCACCCAGCCGGCCGGCAAACAGGCCCAGACCGATGCATACGGTCACCGCTGCCGTCAGGGCGACCAGCGATGAATGGAGGAAGAGGGCGCGGCGTTGCTGCCCCCTGTCGGCGCCAGAGACTTTCAGAATGGCCGCCCCGGCCGCTTCAATGCCGGCCGCCCCCCGGGCCGGGTTCACCGATCCGGCAAGCAAGGGCGGATCGAGGGGCGCCAGCAGGCCATCACTGCCGCGCTGGCAGGCGAGAATCGGCGGCAGGTCGGGTGCTTCCATGCCCTCACCCAGTTCGACCCTGAGGAGGCGTTCGCGTGGCGCGGCGTCAAGAAAGGCGGCAATGGCGCGGCTGACCTCCAGGTCTTCCAGCGTGCGCGACGAGTAACAGACAACCAGATAGTCCGGCACGGGATCGGTGGCGACGTTCCAGCCGACGACCACGGAGCTGGCCCTGCCCATGAGCCAGGCAGCGAGCCCCCAGACCCGCGGGCGGTCGGCTTCCGAGCAGACAAGGGCGATCAGCGTGCCGCTACTCATGGGATTCTCCAGCTTTCCAGTCCATTGTGCCCATGCGCGGCGCGCCAGGCCCTGCGGCAGGCGAACGCCGCAAGTCATCCGCAAGACCGGTAATGTGACGTGCAATATCGGCGCGCCTTTCGCGTGGGAGGCCTGCGGCCGCGTGCAGGAGATCGGCAAACGCCGTATCCAGCTCGGCAACCGAGCCGCGATCAACCACCGTGAACGCCGACACCGGCACACGCAGGATGCGGGCAATCTCCACGGCCTCCGAGAAGCCGGGCTCGACGCCGTCATAGATCTGCATCAGCCTGGCCAGACCGAGAAACTCAATGAGTTCCTGCTCTGCGGCCAGTCCCCGATGCGACGCAATCAGCTGAACACTCGCCCCAAAACTGGGCAGAGCGAACTGTTCCGCTGCCTTTGAGCCCCCCATTGCCACGACCCGCCCCGGCAAATTGCTTCCAAGTGTCCATCATTCAGGCCAATTTGCAATTCAGGCAACCCCAAGCGGACACTTTGCCCGCTCTGCGTGCAAGTTTCCGGTTGAAATCCGTTCAGGAGCGGGACTCTCCGCGACGAGCGGCAGGCCTGCCGAACCTGACGCGCCCTGCCGTCCGCCCCGCCATCAGGCCCAAAGCGGGGAGCGAGCCAGCTCTCCTAATAATATTCGTTGGCTCCGGATGGGCTTCAACCAGAGAGACCGGCCTCTTCACGCGGCACGGCGCCTGCACTCAAATATCTTTTGGTTCCAATGACATATATCCGCTACAAACTGGCCGACCACCCGCCCACTGCAAGTATGTTGCCTGGGTAATTTCTCCACCCCGGACATTCACACACGCGTGAGTGAATGTTGACGACTCCGGAATCGCGTGGTTCTCTTCCTGCCGAGCGTCGGCACTCATGATCGGCGCAGTGGGAGGAGAACCAATGAGGGCATTTCTTTTTGCCTCGGCAAGCGCCGGG
>ERZ869909.1846-NODE-1846-length-15813-cov-4.094497_pt1 | contig 15813 bp, 11 predicted proteins | sample MGYA00520892_ERZ869909 | MGnify/ENA primary metagenome ERZ869909 (study PRJEB32215, sample SAMEA104723947) | bioreactor metagenome | biome: bioreactor; feature: anaerobic bioreactor; material: water | place: China | collected 2015-03-12 ...
GTTGCTCGGAATCGTGTAGAGCGGGTTCGGGATCACCGGCGACTCCCACACCACACGCAGGTCCTCGCGCTTGAGCAGCAGCTTGCGCTCGGGTCCCAGGATGATCTTCTCCAGCGAGTCAGCGAAGTTGGCCTGAATTATGACGTCCTGCCCGTTCCTGGCGGCCAAGATTGCTGCTTCGTTCACAAGGTTGCGCAGGTCTGAGCCGACCAGGCCGGGGGTCATGGACGCTACAGCGGCCAGGTCGACATCCGGTCCGAGCGGCACTTCGCGCGTGTGTACCTCCAGGATCGCCTTGCGTCCTACCTTGTCAGGCGGCTGCACCACGACGCGCCGGTCAAACCTTCCGGCGCGCAGCAGGGCAGGATCCAGGACCTCGGGCATGTTGGTTGCGGACAGGACGATGACGCCCTCCTCGGTGCTGAATCCGTCCATCTCGGTAAGGATCTGGTTCAGCGTCTGCTCCTGCTCGCTGCTTCCGCCGGTGTTGATGGCCTGGCCCCTTTTCCGACCGATGGCGTCAAGCTCGTCGATGAAGATGATCGACGGGGCTGCCTCGCGTGCCTGCTTGAATAGGTCGCGCACGCGGCTGGCGCCCACGCCAACGATCATCTCGACGAACTCGGAAGCGTTCATGCTGAAGAACGGTACGCCCGCCTCACCGGCCACTGCCTTGGCCAGCAGCGTCTTGCCGGTACCGGGCTGGCCGACCAGCAGCACACCCTTCGGGGCGCTGCCGCCCAGGCGCGTGTACTTCTCCGGCTGCTTCAGGAAGTCAACGATCTCGGCAAGCTCGTGTTCGGCTTCGTCGATGCCGGCGACGTCGTCGAACGTGATTTTGTCTTCGTTCTCGTCGTAGCGCCTGGCCTTGCTCTTGCCCATGCCGAACATGTTGCCCATGCCACCCGCGCCGCCGCGAGACGCCATGCGGCGGGAAAGCCAGATGAACAATCCGATCATCAGCAGTGCGGGACCGAACGAAAAGAGAAGGGTAAGCAGGGGGCTGCGTACCTCCTGTAGGGTCTCGGCGTTGATTTCCACGCCGTTGGTCAGCAGCAGGGTTTCCAGCCCGGGCTCCAGGAACGACGGCAGCGTGGTGGAGAACCGTTCAGTGGTTACAGGCTCCTCCGTGTCGGCCGCGTCGGGGTCCGGCAGCACCAGTGGCGTCTCGAAGATGCCATGCAGCGTGTCACCACGGGTGGCAACCGACACGACGTTGCCCGCCACGACCTCCTGTTTGAAGACGTTGTACGGGATCTCGACAGGCGCACTGGCGGCGGGGAAGAAGAGCGAGACGATCACGTTGTTGACCAGGACCAGGACGAGGATGAAGAGCAGCCACGAGCCACAGCCGCTGCGCCGGTAACCGCCCGGGAAGCCTGGTGTGGTGTTGCCCGGGCCTCCACCGGTTGGCTGATCAGGCCGGGTTGGAGGAAGCTGGCTTCTCCGGTCGGGAGCACCGGCCTGGCGGCTTGTCTGCCTGGAATCGTCCATGGTCATGTTCTGCCCATCATAGTTGAGCGTGTCGTGGCGGACTGTCAGGCTCGATAGAGATCCTCAAGGGACAGGAGCCGGTGGCGTATCGCGCTGCGGCCTGCTGTTACTCCAGGTCGGCCGGGTCATCATCCCCGCGGTAACGCGAGTACGGCAGCGGGTTCCACGTGCGGTAACCAAGGTCTTCAGCGTCCAGGGAGCCAGGCAGGTCCTCAAGGATTTTCTCGGCCACCTCGAGCTCGCGGGCGGCTTCCTTGTTGTCCTGGTACATGTACTCGTCCGACGCGCTGTCGGGGGCCTGGGCGACTTTCTCGCGCAGGTCTTCGATGACCATCTCCTGCTGGCGGCGCATCGTGTCGCGCGCCTTGGTCACCCAGTCGGGCTGCAGGTCACGCATGATCTCGCCGGCGTAACTGTACTCGTCGTAGATTTCGCGGTAGATGCGGTCGGCGTTGTCGCGCACGTCATGGCTGGCGCGCAGCAGGTCCGCCTCGTTCAGTTCGGACACCTCAGCGGCCTGGCGCCGCTTCTTTCCACCGAGCCGCTCGTGCGTCAGGTAGTAGGGGTACATGCCGCGGACCGTAGTGCCAACTGGGTAGATCGACCGGCTGTAGCCGTCCATGCCCTTGGGCTGGATGCCCTGCAACGCGATGCGGCTGGACTCGGGCCTGCAGATCTCCTTCGGCGGCATGATGCCGCGCCGCAGTGTTTCCCGGATGGCGGTGCCGGAGATGCCGATGCGGTACTGCTCGTCGTGCGGGCACGTTTTCACGGTGCCGAGACTGGAGCAGCGCGTGCAGTGGAAAACCTCGTGGAACAGGCGCACGTCGATGCCGAGTTCGTCGGGGGCGAACTCATCGAAGATCGTGTGGCTCGCGTACTTGTCGTAATAGTCCCCGATACCGGCGTGGTCACGACCGATCAGCGCGTGCGTACAGCCGTAGTTCTTCATGATCAGGGCGTGCAGTACCGCCTCGCGCGGACCAGCAAAGATGTAAGTGACGCGCAGTGGCGAGAGGATCGCCCGGTCCTTGGGGTAGTACGTGTCCAGGACGGAGCGGTACGCGAGCACCCGGAACTCATGGCGAGTGTACTCACGCTTGGCCATCTCGACCAGCGGCTGCAGCAGCAGGCCATCGATCTCTTCGAGGGCATTGCGGTGGATGTACTCGTGCCCGCGGTGCAGAGGGTTCGCACCCGTTATGAAGCCACCGACAGTGCGGAACTTCTTCTCGTCATAAAACATGGACCACGTGTCCTTCGGTTCGAGCCTGAGCTTCTCGAACGGGCCCCAGTCCACGCGTTGGATCAGGTCGATCGTACCGCCAAGGGCGACGTCACCCATACGCCGGAAAATCGCGTCGACCCCCGGATGCGCGCGGTCGGTCGTGCCGAACAGTGCCTGCGCGCGGTGGTTCTTGTCATAGGGAAACACATCCTGAACGTTCAGGATGGCCACGGGCTCGCCGCTGCTGTCGACCAGGGCAACACGGTCACCGCTCTTGAGCCGGCTGACGATCTCGCTGTTACGGTGCCCCGCAGGAGCGAAGCTGAGCGGTACCGGCCAGACGACTCCGTTGGCCAGCCGCCCGTTCTCGAGGACGCTGCGGTAGTCCGCTTCGTTCATGAAGCCTTCGTTCGGCGACAGCACTCCCGTGGCGATCATCTCCAGGGTGATGATCGCTTCCAGGTCCACCATGATGGCGGGCAGCGACCGGGCAAGCTCCCGTTCCTGCTCAAGCTCGCGCCCACTCAGCACACGATCCACAAGCCTGCCGCCGTGCGGCCGCTGCGGATACTTCGCGAAACTGTCTGCCTCAAGTACCGTATTGCTCATCAAACATCTCTCCTGTTTTTGCCCAGATGCCGTGACGCCGCAAGCGAACTGGGGTTTCAGATTGGGGCCAGTGTTGCACATTGTTGCGCGGAGGCAAAATCAGTGCTGCCAAAAGCAAGAACCCCGCGCTTGGCGGGGTTCTTGTCTGGTGAGCCGTGCTGGACTCGAACCAGCAACCCATTGATTAAGAGTCAATTGCTCTACCGGTTGAGCTAACGGCCCTTGCGTTTCGCGACTGGCTCCGGTTACCGCGCACGCGTGCGCGGCGTCCAGCCGACGAAGAAATATGCTAGCACCGCCACGCCCGCCTGGTCAACCGGAAGTGAACGAAGCTCAGCCAAACTCCACATCCCGGCGCTCCATCTGGCCCAGCCAGACGAAGAACACCGCCACGGTGGTAACGACAAGGATGATGCTTGCGGGCGTTCGCATTATCATCCCGGCCAGCTGCTGGTCCCGCAACGCCGAGATGCCGAGCGCCTCGGCGCTGAGCGCGTAGGAATCGTAAAGCGGGTACGAAGCGAAGACGATGAGGGACGCCAGTATGGTGCCCTGCAGCAGCGTCGCCATCACGAACAGCACGGTCGCGCCAAGGCCCAGCCGGCGGCGGCCGACAGGCTGCAGCACGATCCACCAGAACAGGTAGGCCGAACCGAACATCAACACGTGCTCAAGATAGTGAACGAGCTCGAAGCGCAGCGCAGCCTGATACAGGGCCGGCACGTGCCAGAGCCAGAAGACGACCGTGAACATCAGCCAGACGGTGACCGGATGCGTGAGTGCTGCAACGCTCAAGCGCAGCCGCGCTGCATCGTTCCACCAGCGGCCGAACTGCTTGCGCCCCGTACGCGGCAGTGCCCAGACTGCGGCCAGGCTGACGGAGCTGAACGCGAGCAGCGGAGCGGCAAGGAACGCCAGCAGCATGTGCTGGAGCATGTGGGCCGAAAAGAGCAGGCTGGACGCCGTCTCGATCGGAGACAGCAGTGCAACCGCGAGTACGCCGACGCCGATTCCGAAGGCGGCGACCTGCCAGGCGGTGATGCCGCGGCCGGTTCCCGCGCTGCGCCAGAGCCTGCTTACGCCGGTCGCGTAGGCCGATGCCAACAGGAGCAGACCAAGGACCGGCAGTGGCTGCAGGTTCCAGCCCGAGACCGCCCAGGCGGGCAGCGCACTCATCATGAGCAGGTGTTCAGCAGCAGCCAGGGCAGGCCGCCGGCAAGGATGGCGATGACGAAGAGGCCGTTCAGTACCGCTCCGGCCGTGCGCACGAACGGCCGCTCGTTCTCCGCACCGGCACCGCTGCCGTTCATGAGCGCGATGTGCCCGGCCGCGAGGGCAGTGAAGGCCGCCAGCAGCGTGATCACCAGACCCACAATCAGGGCTGCCGGCATGCCGAGTATGGTGAACTCCAGTACTGCAGTCACGCAGTCCAGTTCGGCGAGGAACCAGAGCGCGATGAAGCTGAGGAACCAGGCGAGCAGGCCGCCCAGGAACACGAACGCGGGGCGGAGCGGCGGGCCTGCCTGGGAATCGGTTGTCGTTGCCATGGTCGTCCTCCCGGCGGCTACAGGTACGGGGCGAGATAGAGCGTGGCGAAGATCGGCAGCCAGATCAGCACGATGAACTGCCAGTACAGTCCGTTGACCTCCAGGGCAAGCCTGCGTTCACGCGTGAACATGCCGCGTGCGGCCATCGCGAACACGACGAGGCCCTTCAGCACCACCGAGAGCACGTGCCCGGAATGGAAGATCGTGAGCGCGTACGTCATCGAGCCGTAGGCATGCGTGGTCCAGTCGTAGTCGTAGCCACCGTATTCGATGACCTTGATGACCAGGAAGGTAACGGCGAGCAGCAACGCGACGCCCTGTCCGATCAGGAGCTGAGAACGCTTCTCGTTCTTGCCGCCCTGGTCCGCAACGCGCATCGCCACGCCGCTGGCGAGCAGGACCGCCGTGTTTATGATCGGCAGCGTCAGGCCCGGCGGTTCGATACCGTCCGGCGGCCAGGCCGGGTTGTACATCTTCAGGTAAAGGTACATGCCGATCAGGCCGGCCACCACGACAGTCTCGATGGTGATCAGTCCGATCATGCCCCACCAGATGATGTTCTTGGGACCAAGCGTATGGCTCTTCAGGTGCGGGGTTGGCAGGCTGCCAGCTTGCTGAACGCTCATGTGGCCAGCTCCTTGTTGAACGGCCAGTGCCAGCCGATCATCGAGAAGTAGAAGAGCAGCGCGCCGACCGGCACGGACCAGAGCGTCCAGAGCATGCCGATGAACGCGACGGCTACCGACAGGGCGGCCAGCAGCGGCCAGATGGTCGGGCCGGGCAGGATGACGCGGCTTTCGGGTTCGGCCGTGATGATGGTCGTGCCCCAGGTCTCGCGGCGCTCATCGTTGAACTGCGGCAGGGCGCGTATGCCGCGGTCGGCAGCCGTGTCGCGGTCCGCGGGCGCCTGTGGCGGCTCCCACAGCGGGTAGCGGCTGCGCACCACCGGCATGTAGAGGAAGTTGTAGTTCGGCGGCGGCGAGCTCAGGCTCCACTCCAGCGTAGGCCCGCCCCATGGGTCATCGCCCGCGCGTTCACCGACTCGCAGGCTGCGGAACACGTTCCAGAAGAACACCGCGAAGCCGAGGGCAAGGATGTAGGACCCGGCGGTCGAGATCATGTTCAGCGGACCCCAGCCCAGATCAGCCGCGTAAGTGTGGATGCGGCGCGTCATGCCCATCAGGCCGAGGTGGTGCTGGATGAAGAACGTCACGTTCATGCCGATAAGCATCAGCCAGAACTGCCAGCGTCCCAGTCTCTCGTTCAGCATCCGGCCGGTCAGCTTCGGGAACCAGTAGTAGATGCCGGCGAACAGCGGGAACACGGCACCGCCGATCAGCACGTAATGCAGGTGAGCCACGATGAAGTACGAGTCATGCACCTGCCAGTTGAGCGGCACGGCCGCGAGCATCACGCCGGTGACGCCGCCGGCGATGAAGACCAGCACGAAGCCAAGCAGGAAAAGGAACGGAGCCCTGAACACCGGTTTGCCCAACCAGGTGGTCGCGATGAAACTGAAGATATGGATCCCGCTCGGGATCGCCACCATCACGCTGGCCACCGCGAAGAACGACATCGCGATCGAGGGCATGCCCACCGCGAAGAAGTGGTGCGCCCAGAGACCGAACGACAGCACTCCCATGGCGACCAGCGCCATGTTGACAACGGTGTAGCCGATGATCGGGCGCCTTACGAGTGCCATCAGGACCATCGCGACCACGCCAAGAGCCGGCACGAAGATGATGTAGACCTCTGGATGGCCGAAGAACCAGAACAGGTGTTTGTAAAGCACCGGATCGCCACCCATCGCGGAGTTGAAGAAGTGTGTGCCTGCGATGCGGTCCATCGCGATCGTGACAGAAGCGAGAAGCACCGCGGGCATTGCGACGATGATCATCATCGCCATCACGAGCATCGCCCAGGCGAGCACGGGCATGCGGCTCAGTGTCATGCCTGGCGCGCGCATCTTCAGGATGGTCACGACGATCTCGACCGCCGCGGTGAGCGCGGAGATCTCGAGCAGGCTGATCGCGGTCGCCCAGACGTCCATGCCCATACTGGGAGTGAACCTCGTGTCGGACGACAGTGGCGCATGCGCGAACCAGCCTGCGTCCGGGGCGACTCCGAGGAAAAACGATGCAAAGAGCGTGACGCCTGCGATCAGGTAAAGCCAATAGCCGAACGCCGAGAGGCGCGGCATGCTCATGTCGCGGGCTCCGAGCATCAGAGGCAGCAGGTACATCGCCACGCCCTCGAATATCGGAACGGCGAACAGGAACATCATCGTGGTTCCGTGCATGCTGAAGAGCTGCTGGAACAGTTCGTTGCTGACGATGTCGAGCTCCGGCTGTGCCAGCTGTGTGCGCATCATCAGCGCCTGGATGCCGCCCAGGACAAGGAAGACCAGGCCGGTGACTATGAAGCGTGCGCCGACGGTGCGGTGGTTGACCACCATGAACACGCCGGCCAGGCCGGGTGGCCGGTCCCAGGCCTTGCGCAGCGCATCCTGGTTCGGCCGGAAATCGCCATAGTCCTCGGCCGGGAGTCCACTCCTGGTCTCGTTCATTGGCCGGCTCCCAGGAACTCAAGCAACGCATCGAGCTCGCGTCCGCTCATCGGGGTTGAAGGCATGTTGCTGCCGGGCTTGGCCAGCTGGGGATCCATGATCCAGCTGGCCAGGTTCGACCGTGTGTTGGGGATCGTCCTGGCCGCCAGCGTGCTGCGGCTGGACAGGTGGGTCAGGTCTGGCGCCACCGTCGAGGCCGTCTCGGACACGCCCCGCACCGTGTGGCAGTTCGAGCAGATCAGTCGCTGGAACACTTCCTGTCCCTCGCTGGCCAGGGCCGTGTCGGGCGGCGAAGCGTCCTCGGCCTGTGCCTCGGCCCAGCCGTCGAAGTCGTCCGGCATCTGCGCGATCACGGAGAAGCGCATGTTGGCGTGCTGCAGTCCGCAGAACTCGGCGCACACACCCAGGTACGAACCCGGAGCATCCGCCTGGATCACCAGCTCGTTCGTGCGGCCCGGGACGAGCTCCAGCTTCCCGTGCAGCTGCGGCACCCAGAAGGAGTGGATCACGTCCGCGGACTCGAGCTGGATCCGTACCGGCTCACCTACCGGTATGTGCAGCTCGTTCGCAGTTTCGAAACCGTGGTCGGGATACTCGATCTGCCACCAGAACATGTGGCCGGTGATGCGTATCCGCAGCGCGTCCTCATCGACCGGATCATCGAACGATGCCAGGCCGACGAGGATGAACACGGTCGTTCCCAGCAGGATCACCAGCGGAACGATTCCGCCTCCGAAGATCACCAGCGACTGGCCGCGGCGCTCGCTGCCGGAGTCCGGCTCGATGCTGCGCCTGCGTGCCCGCAGCACGGCCACGGCCAGCAGCACGAGCACGATGATGCAAACGGCAAGGGCGGTCCAGTAAAGGACCCACCAGTGGCCGGCTATGGTTGCCGCGCCGGGACCCATCGGATCCAGCGCGAGGTTGCTGCGGCAGGACGCGAGAAGGATCGCGAGCGAACCGACCGCTCCCAGTCGCGACGCCAATCGCCAGTCGGGTCCCTTGCGCCGATGGGTGTGATTGCGCTGGATTTCGTTCACCTTGAACGGAAGTTTAGGGCTCCATGTGAGTTACATAAAGCGACGCAGATTGCAGTTGTGGTACCGGCAGGATGTCGCTTTCGGTACCACACCGGTGCGCAACTGCCACGTAAACGAAGCTCTGGTGCAATGTGAGTCCGCTTGCGTTTTCATTAACTCGTACCCCCCTATACTTTCCGACAGAACAACTTCCCACCCCCGGCGCCCGACCTGAAGCACTTCTCAAGAATCGAGGCAGCGAATGGCACAGCGAGAGCGAAGAACCGGCATCTGGATGACACTGGTCACGATCCTGTGGATCGCGTTCGCGATCGGACTTGTCGTCCTGATCCTGTTCGCCGCAGGCGTGCTGGGTCCAACCGGCGGAAACGGGGACGATGGCTCGGACACCGTCGCGGTGGCCGAGCAGAACGGCGAGGACAACGGCGAGGAAGAGTCTGCGGACCAGAACGGCGATGAATCTCAGACGATGTTCACGTCACAACAGGCAGACCGGGGCCAGCAGGTCTACTCACAGAGTTGTGCGGAATGCCACGGCGGACAGCTCGATGGTGATCCCCCATTGACAGGAGGGACCTTCGCGGCGACCTGGGACGGCATGCCCGTCCATGCGCTGTATGAGGTCATCAGCCAGACGATGCCGCAGGACGATCCCGGCAGCCTGTCGCCCGAGGAGTACGCGGATGTCACGGCGCACATCCTGGCGTTCAACGGCCTGCCCGACGGCGACGATGAGCTCGACCCCGAGAACAGCGACACGATGGAAGCCGTGATCAGGCTCGACGACGATACGGACGACGCCACCGCGGATGAAGGGGACCCCGACCAGCAGGATGACACCATGGCGGAGGAGCCAGCCAACGGTAACGGCGAGGAGAACGGTGACGCTGAGGCTGATGCGAACGGCGACACCACGACCGTGGAAGCCGAGGAACCGGCGGAAGGTGACGAGCCTGGAGCCAGCGAGGGCTGGATCGAGGTCAACGTCGAACCCGCCAGCGCCACTGTGAACATCATCGGACCGGGCGGATACGTCGGCCAGATAACCGGTGGCGGCACGCTTACCGGTCTCGAACCCGGTGCCTATATAGTCACGGCCTCGCTCGGCAACTTCAGCCATCGGATGGATGCACTTGTCGGCGCCCGGGACACGGTAACCGTCGACCTCAGAATCGATGAGCTCGCTGCCTCGGCCGATGTGTCCGGCGCCGGGAACGGCAACGGTGAGGCTGACAGCGAGACCGAAGATGGCGGCGGGAACGGTGAACAGGAGGGCGAAGACGGCCCCGGAGCGAACGGCGAAGCCGACCCTGATGACAACGGTAACGACAACGACAGTAACGGCAACGACAGTAACGGCAACGACAGTGGCGACGAGAACGGGGACAACGGCGCCAATGGAGACAGTGACTCCGAAGGCTGGTACACCGAGGACCAGGCCGCGTCCGGCGCGGACGAGTACAGTGCGAGCTGCGCGAGCTGCCACAACGAGGACGGCATGGGTGACCCGCCCCTCGTCGATGGCGCGCTGGAGGCCAGCTTCGACACCGTCTGGGATCTCTTCGATTACACGAGCAGCGAGATGCCGCAGGACAGCCCCGGTTCGCTCGACGAAGAGACCTATGTGGTGATAGTCGCGCACATGCTGGAGATGAACGATTATCCGGCCGGCGACGAGGAACTCGAGGCTGACGAGCAAGCGATGAGCGAGATGTCGCTTGACGGCTCGGACAACGGGGCGGAGAACGGCGGGAACGGCGAGCCGGACAGTGAGGCGGACGGTGAGGCCAACGGCGAAGAGAACGGCGAGGCCCCCGACGACACCGAAGTCACCGAGGACGACGCCGACGCTCAGGATGAGCAGGAAGCCACGACGGCGGCGGCCCGCGGTGCCTCAAGCTACTCCGCAAGCTGCGCCATGTGCCACGGCCCCACACTCGAGGGAATCACGGCACCACCGCTTGCCGGTCCCGTGTTTATGGACCGCTGGGGCGGCCACCCTGTCGACTGGCTCTACTTCCAGGCCCACACGTCGATGCCGCCGGACGCGCCCGGGTCACTCGACGATCAGGCGTACGTTGACATCATCGTGCACATCCTGACGCAGAACGGGCTTCTGGAGGGCGATGAGCAGTTCATTCCCAATGACCCACTGCTCGTGAACATGATCATCGGCGGGCCAGAACAGCAGAGCGCCGATCTGCACTCCCGCATCGATGCGCTCCGCCGGGAGCTCCACGATCCGTTCGAGGAGGACGAGTCAGGGGATCCCGAAGACGGAGGAACCCAGGTCGAGGAGGTCGGCGTGCCTGAACTCCCGGACGACCCGGAGCCGGACGAGAACGGCGAGGAAGAAGCTGCCGAGGAGGAAGAAGCCAACGGCGAGAACGGTGAGGATAACGGCGGGGCCGAGGAAGCGGACGACGAGGAAGAAGAGGACGCCGAGGAGGCGGATGACGCCGCCATCGATCCGGAGGAGTCCGAGATTCCGGTCGAAGGCGAGGAGGGGGAATAATGAGCGGTGAACAAGACAACAAACTGCGCGGCCTCCTGGACCGGGAACAGATGCCGGTCAGCCGCCGGAGCGTCATCAAGGCAGGTATCGGACTCTTCGCAGCGACGATAATCGGCACTGCCCTGCGCGTAGATGCACAGTCGGAGCAGGAGGCGATGCAGGAGGGCCTGCAGACGTTCAACCAGGAACAGTTGCGCACGCTTGAGGCGATCGCCGACCGGATCTGGCCGCCGGATGATGAGGATGCCGGGGCGGCCGAGCTCGGTGCCGCGTTCTACATCGACAGGGCACTGGCGGGCGCGTACAGCCTTTACGACGAGGTGTATCACCGGCTGCTCACTCAGATCGACGAGATGGCACTGGCCGAGTACGGCGCCCCGTTCCATGAACTGGGCAGCGGGCAGCAGGATGCGATCCTTACGGCGCTCGAGAACCTGGACGAGTCTGAAGACCTGGTTGCCCAGCTCGACTCGCCGGAGTATGACCTCGGCCCGGACAGTTCGTTCGAGATGCTCAGGACACACGTCATGGAGGGTGTCTTCTCTGACCCCATCTACGGTGGAAATCGCGACTTCGGTGGCTGGCGAGCGGTCAACTATCCCGGTGCCCACTACATTTATACGGCCGAGGAGCAGCAGACCTTCGAGCCGCTCAACAAACCATTTCTCAGCGTGGCCGACCTTTAGGCCCGGGATTGGCGGAATGACAGATGGCAGTTCAGCCCAAGAAGGACGTAGTAATCGTCGGTTATGGAGCGGCCGGCGGACCGATCAGCACTGAGCTGGCTCTGGCAGGCTACTCGGTAGTGGCGCTCGAGCGTGGACCGCACATGACCACCAAGCAGGACTTCGCCCAGGCTCAGCTGGACACGCTCCGCTGGGCCGTCAGGGGAGGGCTTCTGCCCACGTTCCAGGACCTGCCCTTCACCTTCCGCAGCGACGAGAACGCCGTGGCGAATCCCGCGCGTTACGCGATGTCGACCATGGTCGGCGGCGCTTCCGTCCACTGGTCGGGCCAGTCATGGCGTTACTTCGAGGACGACTTCAGGGTCCGCTCCACCGTGATGGAGCTGTACGGAGAAGAGCGGCTGCAGCACCTGGCCGAGGACGGAGCGGCGATCGCCGACTGGCCACTGACGTACGACGAGGTCGAGCCGTTCTACGAGAAGGTCGAGACCCACGTTGGAATCGGTGGCTGGCCGGGCAACATCCAGGGCAACCTGCGGCCGGTTGACCCGCAGGAAGGCAACCCGTTCGAGGCGCCGAGGCAGGCGGACTACCCCTTCAGGCCGCTGCGGGACAACGCCACGGACCTGACCTTCAGGCAAGGTGCGCTCGAACTGGGACTCCACCCGTTCCATGTGCCTACGGCGATCACCACCGTTCCGTACCTGTCGCCCTATGGCGTCTCCAGGCCGCCATGCACCTACTGCACCTTCTGCACCGGGCACGGCTGCTGGAACGCATCGAAGTCCAGCTCACTGGAGTCGCTCCTGCCGGCAGCGGAAGCGACCGGAAACTTCGAGCTGCGTGCCAACGCCAACGTGTTGCGGATCAACACCGAGGGCGGCCGCGCCGTCAGTGTTGAATACGTGGACACGCTTACCGGGGAAGTCCACACCCAGCCGGGCGACATCTTCTACCTTGCGGCGTACTCGTACCAGAACGTCCGCCTGCTGCTCCACTCCGGACTCGACGGGAACGGGCTGGTCGGCAAGTACTTCATGAACCGCTCGGGCCCCAGCGTGCATGCGATCTTCACCGACCGCATGATCAATGGCTTCAACGGACCAGCCGTGCAGCGCCAGGGCATCGACAACTACAACGGCGAGGTCGCGTTCGAGGAGAAGATGCAGCTGTCCGATGACGACTTCTTCATCCGTGGCTCGTTCATCGGCTCGCCCAGCCAGCGCAACCCGCTCCAGACGTACGGAACGCTGCCCGACGACGTTGCCACCTGGGGCTCGGGCTTCAAGGAGCACGTCAAGGAGAACCTGAACCGGTTCATGAGCCTGCAGTTCGTGGCCGAGCCGATGCCTTACGAATCCAGCTACCTGGACCTGGATCCGAACCACGTCGACGAGTACGGCGTCCCCGGCGTCCGGGTGACCAGGCAGGTAAAGCAGAACGAGCAGCGGATGGCCCGATTCCTGTTCCGCAAGGGCAGCGAGATCATGCGGGCCGCAGGTGCTGCACGCGTCTGGGGCAGCGACGAGGTCTCGCCGGTCGCCACGTCGACACACGATCTTGGCGGCGCCCGGATGGGCAGCGATCCCAGCCTGTCGGTCACGAACAGGTACTGTCAGATGTGGGACGTGCCGAACCTGTTCGTCGGCGGCGGGGCCACCTTCCCTTCGATGGCGGGCAAGAATCCGACGCAGACGATCTGGATGATGTCGTACTGGACAGCCGACGCGATCGAGAACGGCAAGGTCGACCTTGATGACGCAGAGGCCCATACGTGATCGAGCTGGCTGTCGTCCCCGGGCGCGTCGCGGAGCGCCCGGCAAGGCTGGAGCACGACATCCGCGACACCCTGGACTGGCGCTCGCTGCAGGACGGCCTCGACGAGGCCCGCGAGAGGCAGGTGGCGGTGCTCTGCCTGGCCGAGGACCCGCACGGCAACGCCGCCCAGCGGCTCGCCCTCTTCCTCGAAAGTGACGCTGCACTGCGGGAGAGGGCCGGTTCGACCTGTGTGCCCGTTCTCGTGGATCCCGCAGACGCGCCCGACCTGGTCGACACGATCCTGCTGGCGGCCAGCCACATAGAACCCGACTTCGCTCCGCCGCTTCTGGCGGTACTGACCGAGGACGGGTTGCCGCTCGTGACGGCCTGTCACATCACCTTCGAGGGCGAACCCGGACGGCCGACACTGTCCGGCCTCCTTCAGTCCGCCACCGAACACTACGCGGCCGATCGGGCGGCGGCCATCGCGGCCGCCCGCAAGCTGGTCGGCCAGGACGCAAGCGTGACGGGTGACGGCAGGAACCTCTACCTGCCCGCCTGGAGTCTGGGCCGGAACCCCGAACCCGAGCTGATCACGAAACTGTTACGCGCCGGCATTCACGACCAGCTCGGCGGAGGCTTTCACCGTGCCGCACGGGACGCCGGGTACGGCGTGCCGCACTTCGAGAAGTCGGCAGCCCAGAACGCCGCGATGGCGCAAGTGCTTGCGCGGGCCTGCCTTGTTGAGGAAGCCCGGCAGTGTGCGTCCTTCGCCCTCAGCTGCCTGGAGCAGGACAGCGCAGGACTCGCATCCGACACGCCGCACTACACGTGGGACTCGCGCGAGGTACTGAGCGCGCTTCCTGCCCACGAACTCCAGATGGTGGGCCTTCACTACCGCATCGCCGCGGGCGGCAAGTCACGACACGTGCTGAACCAGGTGCTGACCGCGGAGGAAGCGGCCGAGAGCGCAACCGGGCAGGACGAGCAGCAGGCACTCGCGTCGCTCACCAGCGGCAAGGCCCGCCTGCTGACCGAGAGGCGCCAGCGCCCGGCACCAGCGGCACTCCCGGCACCGTCGCTCGCCGGAACTCTCCACACGATCGCCGGCCTGCTGGGCGCGAGCCAGTACATGCCGGACGTGCCCCAGACCGCAGTGCTGGACCGGCTCGCGGCTGTCCTGACCCAGCGGAACGACCCGGATAGGGGCCTCCAGGCCGATGACGGCAGCTTCAGACTGCATGATCAGGTGGCGGGACTCGCAGCCATCAACAAGGCACTTGCGACCGGATCGGATCGCTTCGGCCGCGAAGCTGACCGACTGCTCGAGGTCGTTCAGAGTGAGTATCGGGACGGTGGAGAGTGGCTTGCCAGTGCAGGTGGTTCCGTACTGCGCGGCGGCCGGATCGATGCAGAACTGCCTGGGGTGCTGAACGCGCTTGATGAGGTCGTGGCCGCGCGAGCGGGCAGCCATCCCGGTTGAAGCCGACTTTCCCTGATTCGAGAGGCGCTGAAGCGGGCGCGTGACACAAGTGCACTAGAAAAAAAAGTCGGCCGGCGCCTCCGAAGGTGTGCAGGAGGTTGAGCTTCTCGTCGACGAGCAGCCCGGGCGGCATGTACTGCTCGAGCAGAAGGTCGTAGATGCCCAGCATGCGACCGACCGACGGCTTGGATCCACCGTTGGAGGACGAGCCATCGTCCGATCCCCCGCGCGCCAGGGGGACCGAGAAGGCCGCAGGCAGGCGCAGATCTCGACGCCTGCGGTAGAGCTTGTGACCGCGGTCCACGGTCTCGAACCCTTCGTCGGCGCCGTGGGTGGTCTCGCTGGAGCCCAAGAAGAGGTACCCGCCAGGTCGCAGGCTGAAGTGGAACAAGGAGATGACTTTGCGCTGCGACTCGGTCTTGAGATAGATGAGCAGGTTGCGACAGCTGACGAAGTGAAGCCTGGTGAACGGGGGGTCGCTCGTGACGTCGTGTCGGGCGAACACGATCATCTGCCGAATCTCCGGAGCCACCCGCCAGATCTCGCCGTGGCGGGTGAACCATCGCTCACGTCTCGCGCTGGACAGCCGTTCGAGGCTCTCGGTCGAGTATAGGCCGCGGTTGGCGATCTCGAGCGCTTCGGGGTGCACGTCGGTGGCGAAGATCTTGACCGTGATGTCCTCGCGATCGTGCGCCTCGATCAGCTCGCGCAGCAGCAACGCCAGAGAATACGCCTCCTCGCCCGTTGCACACCCGGCCACCCACGCACGCAGCTCGGCGCCCGCTTCGAGCTCGCGGATGAGGACCGGCAGGGCCTGCTCGCCGAGCGTGCTCCAGGCATCACCGTCCCGAAAGAAGCGAGTCACACCGATCAAGAGATCGTTGTAG
>ERZ869909.1847-NODE-1847-length-15799-cov-4.951151_pt1 | contig 15799 bp, 17 predicted proteins | sample MGYA00520892_ERZ869909 | MGnify/ENA primary metagenome ERZ869909 (study PRJEB32215, sample SAMEA104723947) | bioreactor metagenome | biome: bioreactor; feature: anaerobic bioreactor; material: water | place: China | collected 2015-03-12 ...
CCTGCCTTTTTGGCTTATACCGAGCGGTTAAACGCCCGGCCGGCGGCCATCCGGGCCAATCAACTGGATGATGCGCTGCTGGAAAAAACGACCCAGGGGTAAAACTATTGCCCCCCCTGACAAGCTGGCACCGGACGCTCGCGACATCATGCCGCGAGCGTCTATACTCCAGGATAGGTTAGACTTCGACGACTAGCGGATCAGTCTGGCCAGGCACTGGCCAAAAGCTTCGGTCTCGGCCGAGCGGTCTTGCTCAGTGCCATCAGAGATGGACATTTCGCCCGACAGTTGTGGTGAGCCGCTGGTCATATCCACAGTTCCCATGACTTCAAAGGTATAGACCTGACCTTGCGGCAACAAGCTGGCACACTGTTCAATGGTATTCATGGCTGGCTGTGAGGCGCTAGCAAGGCCGATAACAGCAACGGCAACTCCGGTAACAACAATAGCTAAAGCAATCAAAGTACGCATACATTCTCCTGTTCAATAAGGCCTAATGCCCGATAGCGAGTCGACTACTTCAGGAAGCTGAACACTCCACCTCACACTACCCAGGATGTTTCTTTCCATTACCTTCGCTGCAAGTAAACTAGCCAGATGATACAAAAAAATCAATAGTTTTTATCAGGCTGTGAAAAAATAGCTTTCGCCTCTATGTTCACAAAGTTTCGCCCGACAGCTCCCCTACCATTTAGCTCATCAACCCAAGCCTGGGCGTCTATCCCTGAAGCAGGTTCGCGTGAATTAGCATGCTAGGGTATAATTGCTGTTCTGTTGATAGGCCTTAGCCAGTGATGGGGTTGATGGCTGATGACTCTGTAACACAATAGCGGCTTTCGAGCGGTGGGGGTTAGCAATGCCAAGAGCGATACCCATTTTAATCTCAGTGTGTGTACTGTTGAGCCCTGCACTGCCAGGCAAGGCAGCAGAGCCTGCGCCCGATCAAGTAAGCTCGCTGAATTGGGTGATCAACACCGCGCCCCCCTTTCATATTTTAGATGGCCCTCTGGCTGGCCAGGGTATTTGCGATGCGCTTATGAATGTCATTGATGCGCATCTACCTGAGCTTAGCAGTGAGCGCTTGGTGCTACCTCAGTCCCGCATTCGCAAACAATTTGAGCGCAAGGAAGATCAATGCTTTCCTTGCATGATTTATCGCCCGATACCGGGCGATACCATTCAAAGCGAACCCACCCACTTTTATTACCCGCATGGCATTATCACCACCGCAGAAAAAGCAACGGTTATCCAAGAGCGCCATGGCAATCCGGTGCGCCTGGCTGGTTTAATGACCGACCGGGATTTTCGATTTGGTCATCCTGATGGGCGCCATTACCCTGCGGTGCAAGCTATTCTGGACAAGGCTGCACAAAGGGGAATACCTCGCATTGCCCATACCGGTGAAAATGCCCCACAAGCCATTCTAACCATGATCAAAATGGGCCGAATTGATTACACCCTTGAGTACCAAATTCTGCACAATTTTGAGCTAACCACTGATGCTTCCACCAATTTGGTATTTTTGCCGGTGGCAGAGACCCAAGGCCAGCATGTGCTGGGCGCTATAGGCTGCACCAATACAGAATGGGGTCAGGCTGCTGTGCAAAAAATCAATCAAGTGTTGCCTCTGGTGCGGCAGCACCCGGAATTTTTGCAGGTTCTGGAGCTTTGGTTTAATGATGATCCAGAGCATGGGTCGTACCCTGAATTATTGCGTACGCGTGTTTGGCAAGCGACTGAATGAGCCAATCGCCCCCCTACTTGCCTGCGAACTCCCTTAAGAATCCAAGATACCGTTGATAACCAAGCTCGCTGTAAGCGGCTGATGCTGGGTTCATAAAGCCATGTTGCCACGGTGTGCTGATGGCTGCTACGCCCGGTTGTTGCGACAAAAAGGCGCAGACTTCGGCCACATCAAAGTGCAGTTCACTGGCACCGAAAATCACTTGCACCATTGCGTTGGGGCTAAACTTTAGGTACGGCTGAATTTGTCCCGGATAAAACAACACGGCTTGTTGTACCTTGTTGGCAGCTGGGTCTGCTAAAGCACGCCAGAGCGCACTGGCGCCAGCACTGAAACCGATGGCGAGATCGAAAGGCGCCGCATGTTCAACGAAAGTTTGGTTAACCAAGCTGGTATAGCGGTCATGACCACAATGTTCACAGTAGGCCGCATAAGCTTGCGGCTCATGCGAAAAGGATTGCATCTGACCACCATAAGGATCAAGCACAGTTATACTTTGCTCTGGTACACTGAGATCCTGCAACAATTGCTGTAGACCTATGCATTGGCCAAAAATATCGCTGACGATCAATAGCTTCAACATCGGCTTGCAACTCGACTCAATCTGCTGCTTCCAATGTATCCAGTTCATCCAGCAGTGTCAGTCCCTGCTCGGCATTTGCTCTGGCTGCCCTCACTTCAAATCTGACTTGAGCATCGAATTCAGTCAGCGCTATTGTGGATAACTCTTCAATGAGTTTATTGACACTGATATTACGGCTTTGTGCCAATGCCTTTAGCCTGTTTGCTTTATCATCTGGCATTCGGATAGTAAGCGTTGTCATCGTAGTACCTCTAATAGCTGTTCTGGCTTTATCACCTTTAAAGTCGGAAATCGTAACTCAGCAAAACGGAAATCTTTCATGTTATTGGTGATCAAGTATTCGGCATTACTAGCCACCGCAAGTTCGACCAAGTGATTATCACCCTCATCACGCAGATTTGGACGCCAGCGAAAATAAAGCTGATTCCACTGACATACCGATAAGAATGAATCCAAAAATAATTGCCGCTGCTCGCAGTTTAACTTACACAACGCTAGTGTTGTCTGGCGCTCAAATACATCTTCATACTCAAAATAGAGTGATGCTGCCAATTGAGGCATTAAGCGACCAGTTAAACAGTATCGGATAATTTCTCTATTCGGTCCTTTCTTGCCGAGTAGAGCAGCGAGCAGTACGTTAGTATCCACTACAACTTTCATCATGTGATAGCTTATATGATGTCACTTTCCTTATAGCAAAAGCATAGCGCCAAAGTCTACAAACAGCAATTGGCTGCTTAGATATAGACACAAATCAATTCACAACCGCGTAACTATGCTTCCCCTGCGTTACACAACCGAATGGCTCCGGCACAGGCACCTGTGTGTATAGAGTTTCCCTTACCCCAACAGCTGCACCACACCAATGCCCAGCAGCAGGGTTAGTCCCAAGCTCAGCAAAGAACCAAGCAGGATGTACTCGGTTAAGGCCCGGTCGTTGGCATTTCGCAGATCGCTAAAGCGCAGTACCGATTTGGCGGCGATAACAAAACCCACGCCGCCGTATTGCCCGACCAGGATCAAGGTGAGTACCAGCACCCGCTCCATCATACCGATCCAGTGACCGGCAGTTGGCAAGCCTGAGCCGGCACCGCTGGCTGGTGTCGCAATTTGATTCAGGATAAAACCAATCACCACCGATGCCGGCTTTAATACCAGCGAATAGGCCAGCACCAGCAGCAACGTATTTGGGCTGAGCGCCTGCTGGTGTACCACCGCCAGCAGCTGCGTCATCGTGGTATCCGTGAGTGCCAGCCACACCAGAGCAATCACCAGTACGTGCAGCAGCTGATCGAGCAAAAAATAGCGCAACCCTTGCCGATAGGACTTGGCCACATCAATCAGTCCATGGCTCACCGCTATCAAGAGCGCCGAGCCAAGCAGCAACCAGGCACTTAAGGTCGACCAACTGAGCCAATGCCAAAGACCGAGCACCGCCAGGGTCAGGCCAAAGTGCAGCAGGCTGTGATAATACAGTGCCGCGGCGCGCCAGTGCTGGCTAGCCCGGGCCTGCACCCAGGCGGTGGGTTGAAAGAAAAAATCGGCCAGCACATGAGCCAGTAGCAGACAAAGCAGCAAGCTCAGATCCGTCATTATGCGATACTCCGGCTGATATGCTGCTCGCAATACGCCAGAAATGCCTGCAGCAATTGATAATCGAGGTGGCTGTTATTCAGTAATTTGGTGACATTGGCTCTAGAGGTACCAAGCTTCTGGGCGATGGCCTCGTGCGCCAGACCGGGGTTGATCAGATGCAGCAATACGGCTTCGGCCTGACGGGCGGTCAGATTTGCCAGCATCGCATCGGCCATCTGAACCGGCACGGCTAAAACAGCCTGCAGTTCACGCTGCTGACAATGGATCTGCAAACGCTGGGAGCCGTTCAGGTTATCCAGCCCACTGCCCGATAAAGTAAAAGCCGGGCCGGTGGCACTTTTTATGTCCTGTCGTAAGTTGGTGACTTCCCCCATGCCAATGCTGATTTTGCAATCCTGTGCCAGGCTGAGCAGGGTTAAGCGTATGCTGATGGCCAGCTGCACGCCATACTGCGGCTTGGCCAGCAGCACCTGAAAGGCATCTCCACGATAAAAGCTATAGCTGAGCGCCCAGGCCTCGGTTTTGGAAGCAAACAACTGCTCCAGCTGATACAGCACGCTATCGTATTGCTCGGCCTTAATGGCCCGGGACTTGACTAAGTCACCGGTTAAGACGGCATAGTTGCTGGCATGGTCGCTGGCATGGTTCTTAGCATAATGTGCGGGCATGGCTAAACTTGCTGGTTGAACTTAGCCTAAAGTGTAATCGAAAAAAGTTACAAGTAAAGATAGAAACCAAATTTAGTTACAATTATCAATGTAACTAAATATAGGCACACAAGAAGCTCAGCTGCCAGTGGTGATGCGCGCCAGCAGGATAACCACCCCATAGCTGCTGACCCCTGCCAGCACCGGCCAGCCCAGAGATTTGGTCCACAGCCAGGCCATCAAGGCAGATAAAGCACCAAGGAGCGTAGCAAACCAGGCCGACCAGCCAGCTGCAGCCGGTACCAGCGAAACACCAAGCATAGCCGCAATCATCAGGGGCCCAAGCACACTGAGCCAACCAGGGATAGCCGCCAGGCCGCCTTTGTGCTTTTGTTTCAGCAGATGGCGCTGCATCCAGCGCAGTGGCAGGAAACGCATGCAGAGGGTGCCAGCACTGACCAGCAGCAAGGCAAGCCAAAAACCGTTATCCATCCGGGCGCCCCCCTGTCCGCGCATGCAGCTTTGCCAGGTAAAAGAGCAAGGCACCGGATGCAGCTGCCAGCGGGATCGACGCATTGGTAAAGCCATACAAGGTCAGCAGCATGGCTACAGCAATGGTAGAGCCCAGCGCAATACTCCAGGTACGGGAAGTAAAACGCGGTGCCAACAGCACCAAAAAGAGGGCTGGCAGTGCAAAGGGCATGATCTCGCCCAGTAAAGGCCAGTGCCGGCTTAGCTCTTCTCCGGCGATAGCCCCTGCCGCGGTACCAACCACCCAGCTGAACCAGGCCAGCAACATGGCACCGCTGTACCAGCCTAACCGCTGTTCAGCAGGCAGTTGCGGCAGACGACTGAGCGCCAGGGCAAAGATTTGATCGGTCAGGCCGTGACTTAGAAAAAGCCACCAACGGCTTTTGGGCAGCCAGGGCGCTATACTTGGCCCGTACACCACATGACGCGCATTAATCAGCAGCGTCATCACCACCACCAAGCCCCAGGGCGCACCGGCCGCCACCATAGCCACAAACAGAAATTGCGAAGCACCGGCATAAATCAGGGTTGAAATCAGAATGGTTTGCCAGACACTAAAGCCCGCCTGCACCGCTACCATGCCAAAAGAAATGGCCACCGGAATGTAACCACCTAGCAAAGGCGTGGCTTCACGAGCCCCAGTTCGCCAGCCCATCCCTATCTGCCCTTACTTGCTGCGGCCAGCTTTGGCTTTTGGCTTGGCATTGCTTTTTGATTTCGCAGTGGCTTTCGGCTTAGCCTTGGCTTTCGAGCCAGCCTTGCCCGAGCGCTCCAGGTCAATGGTGGTTTCGGATGCTTTATTGGCGCGCCCGGTCAGCACTTTGCGCGAAATACTTTTTAACAGCGAGTCGCGGGTGCTGACTTCAAAACCAGGTTTGCTAATGCGCTTAATGGTCGTGCCCATCAGCTTTTGAATGCGTTCTAAGCTTTGCTCTTCTTCACGGCTGACAAAGGAAATGGCATGGCCACTCGCCCCTGCCCGACCGGTACGGCCGATGCGGTGCACATAATCTTCCGGTAAATACGGCAGATGAAAGTTCACCACATAGTCCAGGCCCTGAATATCCAGGCCACGGGCGGCTACCTCGGTAGCAATCAGCACCTGCAGCTTGGCCGATTTAAAATCCGCCAGGGCACGGCGGCGTGCGCCCTGGCTTTTATCACCATGACAGACCGCCGCTTCAATACGGCGTTGCTGCAGACCGGCTAACAAACGGTCTGCCTGCTCTTTGGTGCTGGTAAACACCAGTACCTGAAACCAGTTCTGCTCGGCCAGCAGTTGTTCAAATAACTCGATTTTCCGGCTTTCTTCCACCGCATACACTACGTGGTGCACGGTATCCGCTGCACTGTTGGTTTTGGTGACCCGGATTTGCTGGTGGTGCTTCAAGATTTTATGCGACAACTCGTTGACCGCAGGTGAGGTGGTGGCAGAGAACAGCAAGGTTTGTCGGTTACGGGCTGTCATCTGCAGCAACTTCAGCACATCGGCACTAAAGCCCATATCCAGCATGCGGTCGGCTTCATCCAGTACCACAAATTCCACATCGCCTAACATCACATTGCCAAGCGCCATATGCTCCAGCAAACGGCCGGGGGTACTGATGACCATATCGACGCCAGCGGCTAATTTATTGGCCTGACCGCCCATCTTCACACCGCCGTACAGTGCGGTGACGCTCAGCGGTACAAACTGCGCGTAAGCCGTAATGGCCGAGCCGATTTGCTCGGCCAGCTCGCGGGTCGGCGTTAAAATAAGAGCCCTTGGACGGCGCGGCTGTATAGCCTTGGGGGCATCCAGCATACGCTGCAGCAATGGGATGGCAAAAGCAGCCGTTTTGCCGGTACCGGTTTGCGCCGTGACCTGTAAATCCTTACCACGACGCGCTGGCACAATGGCCTGAGCTTGCACCGGCGTCATCTCGCTGTAGCCACACTCGACCAAAGCGCGTTGTAAGTCTGCCGCTAAATCTAAAGATGAAAATTGCATCGGAGTTCCTCTGTAGAATAGCTACAGTTAAAAAAGAAAAAGTTAATCGCTGGCGCCATCCAGATCGCTACCGGCATCGTGCTGACGATCGCGCGGCTGATGCTGGCAGGCTCTGGCCAGAATTTCCAGATAAAATCCTGGCAAGTCTTGCGCTACCGCAGCATCGATGTGTTGATTGATGTCTGAGGTGAAAATTTTAGCGGCTACCTCTTCGGTGGCACCAAAACGGCAATCAAAGGTCCAGTAGTCCATGCCGGCTGGCAGCGCCTTACGCCGCTCCCGCTGCAAGTACTTTCTAATTTCATGTTTAATGGCATCGACCCAACGTGCTGGTTTGAGCCTGGGGTGCGTTAACGCAAATGTCTTTTTCATACTAATCCTACCCATGAGCACGGCTCAGAAAATCTGACCGCGCTTAGAAAACGCGCATTCTACATGGAAGCGTAGAAGATAACCGCCACTATCTGCAATTTTTGGCAAAACGATGGCAAAGCAATCAGGAATGATGGCGTACCAACCGGGTCTGAAAAACCTTTGCCAGGCCCTGGCACGCTGCCAGGGCCTGAACGATACGGCTTACGCCCTGGCAACACTGCGGAGATTAAATACCACCGCATAGAGCACAGGCACGGCCACCAGCGTCAGCACCGTGGCAAAGGCCAGGCCGCCCATGATAGTCACCGCCATGCTGTTAAAAAACGCATCCCACAGCAGCGGCAGCATGCCCAAAATGGTGGTGAGTGCTGCCAGGATCACCGGGCGGATCCGGCTGATGCTGGCCTGGACAATGGCTTCCATTTTGTCTGGCAACTGCTGCAGTTGCAGGTCGATTTCATCCACCAGCACAATGGCATTTTTCATCAGCATGCCGGACAAACTTAAAAAACCCAGCAAGGAGGTAAAGCCAAACGGCAAGCCGGATAACAACAGTGCCGCCGTCACCCCGCAAATTGCCATTGGCACAATCAACCAGATCACCAGTGGCTGCTTGAACGAGCCAAACAACAAAATGCTAATCACCAGCATCACCAAAAAACTGAGCGGCAACTGATTGGCCAGCGATTGCTGGGCTTCAGCCGAGTCTTCGTATTCACCGCCTAAGGTCAACCGGTAGCCAGTCGGCAGAGGTAATTGCTCGAGCTGATCTTTGATCTGCCGCAGCGCCTGATCGGCGGTAACGCCCAGCACCGGCTCGGCTTCCACCGTTAAGGTGCGAACCCGGTCGCGCCGATGAATGCGGGCTTCTTCGCTGCGGGTATGCAGGCCATCAATCACCTGGGTAATGGGAATGTAACTGTTGTCGACCGAACTCCAGATCATCCGATCCTGCAGGTTATCAACACTAAGCCGCTCATGCGCCGGTGGCCTCACCACAATCGGAATTTGCCGATCGGCCTCGCGGTACACCCCGCTTTGCACCCCTGTAGTAGCCAGCTCAAGCGTCTGCGCCAAATCGGTGCGGTTCACCCCGGCTACCCTGGCTCGCTCTTCGTTGAAATCCGGCACAATCACCAGTTCACGCTGCCGCCAGTTTTGCCGGATATCAGTGATGACGCCACTGGCCCGCATCATGCCTTCCACTTGCTGGGCATAGCGGCGCAATTCGGCTTCATCGGCACCGGATAGCCGCACCTGCAACTTGGCACCGGCGCCTGGGCCAAACATCAATTGCTGCAAATAGATGGTGCCTTGCGGCAACTCGGCTGGCATCTGCTCACGCAGCCGCTGCATCAAGGGTGGAATTTCATCACGATGCCCGGTACGAACAATCAGCTGGCCATAGGCAGGATTGGGCAGCTCGGGCGCATAGGTCAGCATAAAGCGACTGGCACCACCACCGACAAAACTGCTGACGGACTCCACCTCAGGTTGCTGCAGTAAGAAATCTTCCAACAGGCCAATATCCCGTGACGTCGCCTGAATATCCGAGCCTTGCGGCAGGTAGTAATTGACGTAGAAAATCGGCGTGTTCGAGGCAGGGAAAAACACCTGCTGCACCTTGCCAAAACCAAGGACGCTCATCAGGGTAAGCAGCACCAGAGCACCCAGTGTCAGCCAGCGATGATGCAGCGCCCGCTGCAGCAAAGCAGCATAGTGGCGATAAAAGCGACCGGCATAAGGATCGGCTGAAGCCTCGCTGGCCGGTTTAAACAAGTAATGGCCAAACAGGGGCGTGACGGTGACTGCCAGCACCCAGCTCAGCAGCAACGACATGCCAATCACAGCAAACAGCGAGAACAGAAACTCACCGGTCGCATCCGGCGATAACCCAATGCCGGCAAAGGCCATAATGCCAATCACAGTAGCGCCAAGCAGCGGGATTTGCGTGCGGCCTGCCGCTTCCCGGGCGGCCTGACGCGAGCTCAGGCCACGCTGCATATTGATCAGCATGGTTTCAGCCACCACGATGGCATTATCAACCAGCATGCCCATGGCGATGATCAGCGCCCCCAGCGAAATCCGCTCCATTTCAATGTGCCAGAGCCGCATAAACAACACCGTGCCAAGCACCGTCAGCAGCAAGGTCGCTCCCACCACCAATCCTACCCGCCACCCCATGGCCAGGCACAGCACGCCAATGACAATCAACACCGACAGTGCCAGATTGACAATAAAGTCGTTGATGGCTTTTTCCACCACCAGATGCTGCTGGTAAATCGGCTGCAACGTCACCCCAAGCGGAATTTGCGCTTGCAACAGCTCAAGATGCTGATCAACCGCTTTGCCGACATCGACAATATTGGCATCGCTTAAGCCTGCCACCGCCAGGGTAAAGGCCGGTTTGCCGTTAAAACGAATGAGTTCGCTTGGTGTTTCGACCGCACCGCGCCGTACCTCGGCCACATCGTAAATACTCAGCTGTTCGGTCGAACCCGGATTGCCAATGCGCACGTTTTCAATGGCGGCCACCGAATCGAGCCCCGGCTTACTGACCAGTCGCACCCGTTTATCGCCAACCAGCACCGAGCCAGCGGAGGCTACCGCATTTTCCGATTGCAGCGTATCGACAATCACCCCGGGCGGTAACCCCAGCCCGAGCAGGCGCTCGTGCGGGATTTCAACGTAAATGGCTTCTTCCGGCTCACCGGCCGTTTGCACCTTGGCGACCCCGGGCACTGTCAGCATTTCCCGCCGTAAAAAGCTCGCCAGCTCACGGATCTCCCGATCGCTGAAGCCTTCAGCCGTTACCGCATAGAAAATGCCAAACACATCGCCAAAGTCATCATTCACCATCGGAGTGAGCACTCCGCCGGGCAGCTCTGGCTTAATATCAGTGACTTTACGTCTGAGCTCATCCCAGATTTGCGGCATCTGGCTGCCATCGTATTTGTCCTGAATTTCGACCCTAATTTCCGACATGCCCGGCATGGATTTCGAGCTGATGCGCTTTAACTGCGACAGCTGCTGAATGGCCGACTCCATTTTTTCCGTCACTTCACGCTCGACTTCCTCGGCGGTCGCGCCCGGATACGGCGTCATCACAATGGCTTCTTTTAAGGTAAAAGCCGGATCTTCCAACCGGCCGATGGTAGCAAGCGCCCACAGGCCGCCCAGAAAACACAGCAACACCAACAACCAGGTGTTGATTTGCTTCTCAATGGCGTAACTGGCAATGTTCATCCGTTATCCTCGCTCAGTAGGCCTGAAAGGGGCGCACCCGCTGCCCCGGCTGCAAATGCACGTGACCAGCGGATACCAGTTGATCGCCATACTGCACGCCACTTAAGATATCGACCTGCTGGCCGTGGATCTGGCCAAGCTCCACCTGAACCCGCTCTACCGTCTGGCTGTCACCCAGGTAACGCCAAACAAAAAACTGCTCCGGCGTGCCGGTATCAATCGCCGACAAGGGCACCGATAAACTGCTTTGTTGCAAGGTACGCTCGGCCATCACATTTACCGTCATTCCCGGCAACAGATTCACCCCGGCCACCGGTTGCAGGGCAAAGGAAACCCGATAAGTCTGTGTGATGGCATCGGCCTCAGTCGCATGCTCGCGGTATTGCAGCGCCATACCTTCATCTAAACCTGGCAAGCGCACCGAGACCCGGTAATCGGCACTATCGTTTACCAAGCGCATCAGTTGTTCCGGCACATTGATATGCACCCGCAGCTCACTGATATTCTGTACCCGCAGCACCGGTGTGCCTGCCGCCACTGTGCTATAGCGCTCAATCAAACGGCGGGTGATCAACGCATCAAAGGGAGCTTCCAACCGGGCATGCTCAACATTGCGCCGGGCATTATCGAGCGCTACTTTGGCCAGATCGTAACTGGTTTGCAGCTGTTCAAAATCCGACGGCGTTAAAATGCCCTGCTCGCGTAGCGGCCTGGCCCGTTCCAGATCGCGCTGCGCCTGCTCCAGCTGTACTCTGGCTTGTTGCAACGCCAGCTGGTAATCGGCGGGGTCCAGCGCTGCCAGAAGCTCACCGGCCGGCACCACCTGACCTTGCTGCACCGCCAACTCCGTCACCCGGCCACCAACCTGAAATGCCAGGTCGACCGTACTGACCGCATCGACCCGGCCGACAAAACTGCGACTGCTGTGCTGGGTATCGCCATTGACGGTTACCAGCCGGACGGTCACCGGCGCCTGCTGTTCGGCTTCATCCGGTGCTTTCGAGCAGCCCGTCAGCCCGAGCGACAGTACTAGCAACAAGATCAAAGTACCTGTTGTCTTTACCAAGAAAGCGTTCATGGCATCAGCTCCTTAGCGCGGCGCTGCATGTACTGCAGCAACTGCTCTTTTTGCTGGGCAGTGAAGGGCGAAATCGACAGCATATCCTGAAACCAGAGCGCATCGCAGGCCAGCATCAGCAATACCGCCTCCGGGTTATCGCCACTTTCGGTGTTGATATCCTGCACCAAGACTTTACAGGCCTGCTGCACTGGGTTCAGCAAGCCTGGCTGCTCGGCCGCCGCGGCCAGAATGGCCATGGCGGTATTGCCCTGCACCTGCTCGGTTAAACGGGCATGCGCCTTGATCATGGCGGTCAGCGCATTGTCACCTTGCGCCAGCAGTTGCTGCCGGCCAGCTTCGGTGTCATCGACCAACTGTTGCACCATGGCGGTGATCAGCGCTTCTTTACTGGGGAAGTGGTACAACAAGCCACCTTTGCTAAAACCGCTGACTTTGGCCACTTCATCCAGCGTCACCTTGCCCGCGCCCTTCTCGGCGGCCACGCTCAGTGCCGCTTCCATGATCTGCGCTTTGGTTACCTTGGCTCGTTTGTTCATCATTCGCCCTCAAAAAACCGTCTGGTTGGTACAGTACCGCGAATAGTATACCGTCCAGTTGGTACAGTAAAGTGGTTTTTGTACCATAAAAACCTCTTGGTCATTGCTTTGGTCTACAGTACTTAGCTTTTCATAGTGATCAGGCAGTTGGGATGGCCGCATCCGGGCCTTGAACCACTCGATTTATCCAAAAGAAATGATTGCAGCCCTGGAGCAGGTCGCTCAGGAGTATCTAGTAACAGAGTCACACTAAACCATCGTTAGCTCTGTCGCAAAACCCAGCATGATACGGTGCAAGAACGAAGATTTTCCGTGTTTAAGGCTAGGAGTCCACGCCAATGATTACTACAGGAATGACCACCGATACAAAAATGGACCCTTTTTACTGCAGAGGTCACTGCATCAAACGATGCGCTGACCTCTTGGCAAGGTAGGGTTTACTTTCTTAGCATACTGCGAAACACCCCATCCTGCTTTATCAGACCGTGATAGAGCGCTGCAACAATATGCACCACAATCAGCAGCACCAACAGCAGCGCTGCCCAACCATGTACTTCACGGAACAAGCCATACAAGACTAAATCGGTGTTTAACAAAGCTGGCAAGGGCAGCCCAAACAAACTCAGTGGTCGGCCAGCCGCGTTTTGCATTAAATAGCCTGACAGCGGCATCACGAACAACAGCACATAAAAGCCACATTGCGTTATTTTTGCAGCTAACTGCTGCATTTTCGATACAGTATCCGGCAGCTTCGGCGTTTCTGAGCGCAGGCGAATGATCAGGCGCACCACAATCGCCAGCAAAGCAATCAGGCCCATGGCTTTGTGCCAGGCCAGCAGTTGCTGCTGCCATGGTCCCAGCGACTTGACCATGGTTAAACCGGCAAATAGCAGACTAAGCACTAAAGCGGCCATCAGCCAATGCATCACCCGCATGGCAAGGGGATAAGTCTGCGGCTTATTCATCAGCTCCTCCGGCAACGTGCTGCATTAAGACTTCGCGGGCCCGGCGCCGGTGCGATTCGGCATAGGCGGCTGCGCGGGCGCGTAAAATCGGATCTTTGGACGGTAAAAAGCCAGCTGGCAGCACCAGGGGATCAAAGTTAAGCGCATTGCAGGCGCCCTCTTCCTGCAAACTGGCTTGTTCAATCACGATAGTACCGGCACTGAGCTGCGGGTTGCTTTCCGGCCAGGGAATGGTGGCATCAGCCGGGTTATCGTTGGCAGTTGCCAGGGTAAACTGCATATCAAAGCGCACCGGCCCATGCTGTAGCCGGCTAAAAAACTCCTGCTGCAAGGCATCTGCTGCCTCTTCGTCCGAAATAACGCCAGCATCATCCGTCAGTGGCAAGGCCGCCCAGCGCACTGCCTGCTGCTTGCCTTGCCGGTCAACCAGATAAAACGCATTAATGCTATGGTAACGCTCAGTAGCATAGCTTTGGGTTGGCTGATAGTGGCTACGCCACTTTAAAAAATGCGCGGTTTCCGGGTGTTCGGCAAAAAACTGCGGCACGGTATTGCTTTGAATGGCCAACAGCTGTTGATAAAACTTTTCTGGCGTCGCTACCGCCATCACCGGCGGTGTATTCATTGCAGTGCGCCATTGATGCACGGTGTCAGGCAAAATGGTTAAAGCCAGGCTGCGCACTGGTGCGCGCAAATCAGGTGCCGTCGGGTTACTACCGGCAATTGAAATACGGCCAATAAAAGGATAGCTGCCCGGCTGCAATGCTTTGGCACTGGAGTAAGCCGCTAATTCACCGGAAGCTTGAAACTCGCCACTGATACAAAATCCCTTGGCATGAGCACGCCTGAAACCCGCCTGAATTGAATCGCCTTGTTGTAAATTGACAAAATCCTGAGCACTGACCGCTGCCCGGCCACTCACAGTAACCGCATAAACAGCAGCCGCTACTACGGCTCCCGCCGCAGCAGCAAACAAAACATAGCGCATAAGCATCACTTCTTTTGGTTAGAAATTCGGATGGTGCTAAAGACCACTAGAACAATACGCTCTGATGGAAAAAGCGATCATAATTTTTGCGAGCCAGGGAAAACCGCATTTTTTCCAGACGCCCCCATGAAACGGCAAGGATGCCGTTTCAGGACGGTAGCTGGCTATAGAGTACGGCGCATATCCGGCAGCCAGAATGCCAGTATGCCCAGCAGCGGAAACCAGGCACAGAGCTGGAAAATAAAACCTATGCTGGTGGCGTCTGCCAGCATGCCAAGCACTGCGGCGGCAATGCCACTGATGCCAAACATCAGGCCATAAAACAACCCGGAAATCATCCCCACCCTGGCCGGCATCAGCTCCTGAGCAAACACAATAATGGCCGAAAAGGCCGACGACATGATAAGGCCGATCAGCACCGTTAATAACGCCGCGCCATATAAGTTGCTGTAGGGCAGCATTAACGCCAGCGGTGCCGCGCCGAGAATCGATACCCAAATCACCCACTTGCGGCCAAACCGGTCCCCTATGGGGCCGCCGGCCAGTGTACCCACGGCGATGGCGGCCAGAAACAAAAATAAAAACAACTGGGAGTCGGCCACCGATACGGCAAACTTTTCAATCAGGTAAAAGGTATAAAAATTACTCAGGCAGGTCATATAGACGTATTTGGAGAAAATCAGCAGCGCCAGTACCCCCAATGCCTGACGGGTTTGGCGGGTGCTTAAGCCATTGCCCTTTCTCGCGGCACTGCCAAGCCGCTGCCTGGCATTGGACTGCACCACCCAGCGGCTAACCCGTGTCAGCAGCATAATGCCCACAATTGCAAACAGGCAAAACCAGCCGATACTGCCCTGGCCGCGCGGAATAATGATTATCGCAGCCAGCAAAGGCCCAAGCGCCGAGCCGGCATTGCCCCCCACCTGAAACATCGCCTGCGCCAAACCATAACGCCCGCCGGAGGCCATCCGTGCAACCCGGGAGGCTTCAGGGTGAAAGGTTGATGAGCCCAGCCCTATCATCGCCGATGCCAACAAAAGCATGTCATAGCGCTGGGCCAGGCTTAGCAGTGCCAGCCCCAGCAGAGTAAACACCATGCCAAGCGGCAGCAAAGCCGGCTTGGGGTGTTTGTCGGTGTAAAAGCCAACGGCAGGTTGCAGCACAGACGCGGTCAGCTGAAAAATCAGCGTGATCAGGCCAATCTGGGTAAAGCTGAGCGCATAATCCTGTTTTAACATCGGGTAAATGGCTGGCAATACCGCCTGGATCAGATCGTTGAGCAAGTGCACCACACTCACCGCACCCACCACCGGCACTACCATCACTGCAGGTGCTGTTATAGGCGATGGCGCTGCTATCGATGAAGGCGGCAAATCCACGGTTTTATCAAGGCTAGTCACAACAAAACGACCTGAGGGGAAAACCGGCATTATATACTCACTGAGGGATCCCCACGAATTTAAAGCTCATAGTATCAGCTCTTTTCCAATTTGATCACAGCCCAATCCAGCTCGGCA
>ERZ869909.1848-NODE-1848-length-15792-cov-5.304613_pt1 | contig 15792 bp, 12 predicted proteins | sample MGYA00520892_ERZ869909 | MGnify/ENA primary metagenome ERZ869909 (study PRJEB32215, sample SAMEA104723947) | bioreactor metagenome | biome: bioreactor; feature: anaerobic bioreactor; material: water | place: China | collected 2015-03-12 ...
TCCATCGCCCTGATGGGCGCGATGGGCCAGCGCTTCTTCGCCGTGCTGACCAATCCGGTCCTGACCGCCATTCCGCTCTTCGTGCTGATGGGCGTGGTGCTGGAGAAGAGCCGCATCGCCGAGGACCTGCTCGAGACCATGGGCCGCCTGTTCGGCCCGATGCGCGGCGGCCTCGGCATCTCCGTCATCCTCGTCGGCGCGCTGCTCGCCGCCTCGACCGGCATCGTCGGCGCGACCGTGGTGGCGATGGGCATGATCGCGCTGCCGGCGATGCTGCGCAACGGCTACAGCCCGACGCTGGCGTCGGGCATGGTCTGCACCGCCGGCACGCTGGGCCAGATCATCCCGCCCTCGACGCTGCTCATCATCCTCGCCGACGTGATGTCGAGCGCCTTCCAGCAGGCCCAGTACAAGCAGGGCAAGTTCTCCATCGAGACCGTCTCGGTCGGCCAGACCTTCGCCGCCGCGCTGATGCCCGGCCTGATGCTGGTCGTCATCTATCTCGTCTATCTGCTGCTCGTCGCATGGCTGCGCCCGCAAGCCGCGCCGGCGATGCGCGAAGCGCCGGAGCCGCCGTCCAAGGGGGCGATCGTCGGCGCCATCGTGCCGCCGGTGCTGCTGATCTTCGCCGTGCTCGGCGCCATTCTCGCCGGCATCGCCTCGCCCAACGAGGCGGCTTCCGTCGGCGCGGTCGGCGCGATCCTGCTCGCCGGGCGCAGGCAGGGCGCACCGCGCAAGCTGGTGCTGGCCGGCGCGATCGCGCTGGTCACGCTCGCCGTCGCGGCCGGGCTGGCGCCGGTGCGCATCCAGCGCAGCGACGCCGGCGCGACGGCCTATGCGCTCGCCGGCGTCTACACCTTCCTGGCGCTGGTCGGCCTCGCCGCCGTCCTCGTCTCGCTCAAGGCGCTCCTGAAGCGGGGGCTCGCCGTTCCCGCGCTGATCCACACCATGACGCTGACCTCGATGATCTTCGCCACCATCCTGATGGCGTCGTTCTTCTCGCTGGTCTTCGTCGGGCTGGGCGGCGAGCACCGCGTGGCCGAGATCATCGACGCCCTGCCCGGCGGCCCGATGGGGGCGCTGTTCTTCGCCATGGCGCTGATCTTCATCCTCGGCTTCTTCCTCGATTTCGTCGAGATCTCGGTCATCCTTTTGCCGCTGATCGTTCCGCCGCTGATCATGCTGGGGCACGACCCGATCTGGCTCGCGGTGCTGATCGCGGTCAACCTGCAGACCTCGTTCCTGACCCCGCCCTTCGGCTTCTCGCTGTTCTACCTGCGCAGCGCGGCCCCGCCGGAGGTGACGACGGGCATGATCTATCGCGGCGTCGCCCCCTTCATCGGCCTGCAAATCCTGGCCATGGCGCTGATATGGACCTTCCCGACCATCGCGACATGGCTGCCGAAGACGGTATTCTGACGATTCGAATCGTCGATTCCTTCTGGAGCCAGCCATGAACCGGACGCTTGCCGCCTTCCTGCTGATCGCAGTGCTGACCGGCCTGCTCGCCGCGCTGAGCATCGCGCTGCGCATCAAGGGCTATACCTTCGGCGATCTCGGCATCGCCCGGCTCGACGGCATCGCCAATGCGCAGACCTTCATTCCGCTGGCCGCCATCTACGGCTTCACCGGGCTTCTGATGATGATCCTGCCGCTGCGCGCCGCCGGCTTCGTCCATGCCAACGCCGCGACGCCGGTCCACTCGGCCGCGCTGGTGCTGCTCGCGACCATCGTCGGCGTGCAGGCCGCCCGCTTCGGCTTCGGCGACGGCGACGCGCTCTGGGTCCTGCTCGACTGGCAGTTCGCATTCGCCGCCGCCATCGTCGGCGCGCATCTGGCCATGAACGAATTGCGGCGCAACGTCCTGTTGCGCACGCTCTTCTTCGTCGCCTTCATCGCCGCGACGCTGGCCTGCCTCTACTGGACGTTCCGGCTCTAGCCTTCCCGTTCACTCGCGCCAGATCGTGACCGGTGTCCCGTCGGCGAGCGTGCCGGAGAAGTAGTCGACGCCGTCGCGCTTGAGCGCAACCAGCTTGGCGCCGTCCTGCGCCGTGATATCCAGCGTCGCGTCATAACCGGTGAAGGTATGGCCGAGGCTCCATTTCGCCGCGCGCGCGAGATGGGGATTGCCGCAATCGCGCGACGTGAGGGAGCCGTTGTAGACCGTGCGCCCCTGTAGGTTGATGCCGGACTTCATGTCGAGCGTGCAGCCGCATGTCGAGGAGCCGTCGGTGGCGGTCCATGCGCCGTTGAGGTCGTGCTCGGCGCGGATCGTATCGGCAGCCACCGCGCCGGCCACCGCGCCGCCCAGCGGTCCCGCGACGCGCGATCCCATGTTGGCGATCAGGTTGCGGCCGACATTCTTGCCGAGGTTCTTGCCGGTCGCGGCGGCGAAATCCGATCCCCTGGCCGGTTTGGGCGGCGGCCCGGCTATCGGCCTGGCGCACTGGGCCGGCGCGGCGCTGGCGAGCACCGCGTCGACCGGCGGCTGGTCGGTTTCGCTCGCGGTCTGCTGCGAGCCCGTGGACTGGCACGACGCCAGGACCAGGCACGACAACGCGACCGCGTTGATACGATAGTTTTCCATCTTTACCCCTTGCCCTTGGAAAATGGATTTTCTGCATATGGAAAGCAGGCTTTCCGCAGAACGCAAGATAAGCCAAGGAACATGTTGGGCTTGAGGCCGCTTTGTGGTGAGATCGATCTTCGATGCGGCATTCCGGTGAACGGCCCGGAAATTTGGACACACTCCTTCGATATGGCGTTCGGCGTGGCAATCGAGGGCCTTGAAACATGGATAACCACGTCCGATCGAAGTCTGGACGCATAGTCCATGCGATATTCGTTTCGTTCAACTGGCTGATGCCGGCTGTGATCCTCGTCTTGTGGGTTACTGCCATGTCGGGCGCGATGTCGGAAACTCAGTGCGAGAGATCGCCCTTCGATCTGCACCGCCACTCGGACATCTGCGCGAATGTGTGGCCGTTCATCCTGACCGCCGTCGGAACGGTTTACCTGCTGCTCGTCTGGACATTGGGAGCGATAGTGCTCGGCTTCCTCTCCTTCATGTCGAGAAGCCGTGATGCAGGGCACCGTCAGCCGGATCCGGCCTGCGCCGCATTCAGCGCCGGTCGCCGGAGCGGCGCGTGACGAAGCGGTCGAGGCCGAGCCGATGCCTTTCGACATTGGCGTTGGCCTCGGCCAGATAAGGCAGCGCCATCGCGCCGGCCCGGCGGACCCGCTCGGCGTCCCGGCGGAAACCCGGCATCAGTTCCCCGATCTCGGCGCGCAATGCCGCCTCGTCTATCGTCGTGGCCCGGCGCTCGCGCAGGAGGATGCGGCCGCCGACGATCACGCTGTCCACGCCGCGGCCGCATTCGCCGTAGACGAGCTGCCGCGCCGCGCTGTTGAGCGGGACATAGGCAATGTCGTCGAGGTCGATCAGGCACAGATCGGCCGCCATGCCGGGGCGGACGGCCCCGATCCTGCCTTCCAGCCCGACGGCGCGCGCGCCCCCGATGGTGGCCGCCTCTATCGCCTGCACGGCATGGATGCCGGTTTCCTCCGGCTCGGCCACCGCCGCCAGCAGGCAGAACATCTTCATCACCTCGAAGATGTTCTGGCAGTCGCTGCAACTGCAATTGTCGCAGCCGACCGACAGCGTAACGCCGGCCTTGCGCAGTTCCCTGATCGGCGCGATGCCGTTCTTCAGCTTCATGTTGCTGATCGGATTGTGCGCGACATTGGCCCCGCTCGCTGCCAGGATCTCGATTTCCTCGGGCGTGATCCAGATGCCGTGCGCCAGCGTCGTCGACGGGCCGAGAAGGCCGGCATCGGCCATGTAACGGATCATCGACCCGCCATGTTCGCCATAGATGCGCCGCGCCTTGGCCGCCTGGGCCTTGGTCTCGTAGACGTGGGTGAAGATCGGCAACGCGTGGCGGCCGGCAAGATCGGCCACGCCCTCGAGCAGCGTGCGCGAGGAGCGTTGCGGGCCGGACGGGCTGATGCCCCAATGGATGTTGGGCGGCAGCGTTCCGCGCCGCGCGATCTGACGTTCGGTGAAATCGAGCAGCGCCACGGGATCGGCCGGCGCGCCACGAACGAGATCGAGCGCGGCGGCGGGCATGTCGTCCGGCAGAAACGGGGCGATGTCGAGTTCGCCCAGATCGCGCAGGCCGATGGAGAAGACGGTGCGGATGCCGATCTCCTCATAGGCCGCGAGCACGATGTCGAGCGTTTCCTCGTCCAGCGGCATCAGCGTGCACATGTCCTGCACGGTGGTGATGCCGTTCTTCAGGCATTCGAGCGCGCCGAGGAGCGTTCGGGCGCGCAGTTCCTCCCTGCTGCGCGCGCCATAGGCGCCGGGCAGCGCGAGCAGCGCCCAGACGTCGAACGGGATGTCCTCGAACAGGCCCTTGGCCAGCGTGTCGTAGGAATGATAGTGCGCGTTGACGAAACCGGGCATCACCAGCTTGCCGCTGGCGTCCAGCACCTCGCCGACGGTCGCGACCCTGTGCTTGGCCTCCATGTCCTCGTCGGGCCGCGTCACCGCCGCGATGACGCCGTCCTCGATCAGGACATCGCGCACCGGCGGCATGTGGACGTCGCCGAGCGGATCGTAGACCCGGCCGCCGCGCACGAGAAGCGGCGGCCTGTCTGTACCGGATCGTGGCGAACGGCTCATGACCACCCCACTAACAGATCGGCCATGTCGGCTGCACGCGTTCGCGCAGGCCCGTGCGCTCGGCGATGCGCGCGCCGCGCTGCCGAACCTCCGACAGGATGCGCGTCTCGTCGAGGCTGAGCACGACGCCCCCGCGCATCAGGACGCGGCCGTCGCAGATCACCGTGTCGGCCCCGCCCCGCGCCGCGTAGACGAGGTTGGCGATGGGGTTGAGGACCGGCTGCCATTCCGGCCCGTGCGTCGCGAACATCGCGACATCCGCCTTCTTGCCGACCTCGAGCGAGCCGATCTCGTCGTCCCACAGCGCCGCTCTCGCGCCGTGCAGGGTGGCCATTTCCAGCACGGTTTCCGGCGGCATGATGGTGGGATCGAGCCGCTGCGACTTGCAGCCGCCCGAGACCAGCGACATCTGGCGTACCACGTCGACATAGTTGCTCGACATGGCGCTGTCGGAGCCGAGCGCGACTGTGACGCCGAATTCGAGCATCTCGGGAAAACGGCCGAACTCGATGCTGCCCAGACCCAGCCTGTAGCCGGTCGACGGCGTGCAGGAGATCTTCAGATCGTGATCGACGCACAGCTTGATCTCCCTGGGGCTGGCCCAGCCCATATGGATAAGCAGTACGTTCGGCCCCAGCACGCCGAGCTTTTCCATGCGCTCGACATCGGGCATGCCGAACTTCACCCGCGAGGCCACGACCTCGTCGCGCGCCTCGGACGCATGCAGGACAAGGCCGACGCCATGCTCGTCGGCCTTGGCCTTGATCGCCTTGATCAGCTCGTCGGAGCACACCGCGAGGACGCGCAGGGCGAACCAGGCCCGCACGCGGCCGTCGTGCTGCCGGTTGAGGGCCTTGAAGGCGCGTTCGGCATTCTCGACGGCCTGCGCCGTCGTCTCGCGCACGGCGTTGCTGGAAACGTCTCCCATGATCGTCGAGTGGACGTCGAAGGCGATGCGCGCGATGACGCCGCGAAGCCCGCTCTGGCCCATGGCCTCGGCGATCTTGTGCGGGAAGTAGTTGCCGGGATCGACGAAGCAGGTGGTTCCCGCCCGGATCAGCTCGAGCTGGCAGCCCATTCCGGCCCAATAGGCGTCTTCCTCCATCAACTCGCCCTCGTAGCGGTAGAGCCGTTCGAGAAGATGGATCGGAATATCGCAGCCGTCGCACAGCCCCCGCCCGAGCTGCTGGGTATTGTGGACATGCGTGTCGACCAGGCCCGGAAGGACGAGGCGACCCGACGCGTCGATCACGTCGTCGGCCTTGTAGCGGGCCGCTATGTCGTCGCTCTTGCCGATCTCGGCGATGCGGTCGTTCTCGATCAGCAGCGCGCCGTCGCGGATGATCCGGCGGTCCGGCCCCATGGTGACGAGCCAGTCGGCATTCCTGACGAGAAGTGTGGACATGGCTGTCTTCCTGTCCGGCCGGTTGCCGGTTACGAGGTCTTGCGTGGCGGCATGCGGGCGGCCGCCGATCCGGCATCAGGACGCGAGCGCCCGCTCCAGCACGTCCGCCCCGTCGGCCGAGACATCCGAGCGTAGCGACACGAGCGGCGGCATGTCCTTGCCCAGCCTGACGAAGCAGGCCTTCATCTGGTCGATCCAGACACCCATCTGGGGCAGGTCGTCCACGGCGGCGATGACGACCGCGTATCCGTTCTTCCGGTAGTCGACGATGTCGCCGACCGTCATCTCGACGAGCCTTTCGCAGCTCTGCGGCTTCGCCACATGGGGCGGCATCTTCATGATGCCCCAGCCGCGCGCCATGAGCGCGTCGATGAAATCGGTCGGCGGAGCCTGCCTCGCGCCGTAAAGCGCGGAGCCGGGATTGACGACGTAGTCGGCGACCACCGCGATCTTCCTGCTTCTCAGATCCTCCCTGATCATGCGACCTTCTCCCCGTCTGCATTGAGGAAATCGTCGAGTTCGGCCATCGCCTTGTCGAGGTCGAAGTCCTGCGCGTCCATCGCCACCCCCGTCGCGCGCGGAAAGGCAAGCCCCCTTTCCTCGAACTCGAATTTCAGTTCCTCCATCCACACGCCCATGCCCGGACGGCGATCGCTGCCGCCCTGAACGGCCCCTTCGGGCCGGCCACCCCAGGACGCCTTGGTGCTGGTCAGGCGCACGCCGCTCGACGGGCTTCCGTCGAGGCCGACGATCACCACGTCGTAGCCGGCGTCCTGGTGCATGATGACCAGATCGACCACGCTCTTGGCCAGGTTGCGGCAATGGCGGCGATAGCCGGGAGTGTCGTACTGCTCGCGCGACGCCCACCAGCGCGACGCGCCCATATGGCCCATCTCGGGGCATGGAAGCTGCTGCAACTCGTAGCCGTTCTTGACGAGGCGCTCGACCAGCGGAGAAAACACGCCGGCGCATTTGGCGAACTCGCTGACCTTGGCGTTCTGGTTCATCAGGCAATGCGCGACGTAGGCGACGCGTCTCGGCTCGGTGTTCATCGCTTCGTTCTCCTCGTCTTGTGCAATCTAATGCGTCAGCACGGCATCGGGAAACGGCTTCGGGAAGGAAACCGGCTTGCTGCTGGGTATCTCGATGCGTCCTTCCTCGAGCCCGTGGCACGCGGCCCAGCTGCCGACATATTCCTTCATGCGCGGCACTTCCGTGCGGCACCGCTCGTTGGCGAAGGGGCAGCGCGTGTTGAACCGGCATCCAGGCGGAGGCGCGAGCGGGCTCGGTACCTCGCCCGTCGGCGCGGCCTGGCTGCCGCCGATCTTGTCCAGGTCGGGAACCGCGTCCCGCAGCAGGCGCGTGTAGGGATGCAAGGGACGTTCGAAGATCACTTCGGGCGTGCCGATCTCGCACAGGCGTCCGAGATACATCACCGCGACGACGTCGGCGATGAAATTGACCACGGCCAGATCGTGCGAGATGAACAGCATCGTCAGATTGTGCTGGCGCTGCATGTCCTTCATCAGATTCAGGATCTGCGCCTGCACCGACACGTCGAGGGCCGATGTCGGCTCGTCGCAGACGAGGAGGCCGGGTTCGCCCGAGAGCGCGCGGGCAATGGAGATGCGCTGGCGCTGCCCGCCGGAAAATGCGTGCGGATAGCGCCTCGAATCCGCGCCCGCCAGGCCGACCTGCTTGAGCAGCTCCACGACGCGGTCCTTGACGCGCTGCGCATCCCTCTCCTTCTTGGCATCGACGAGGATCGGCTCGCGGATGATCTGGCCCACGTTCCAGCGCGGGTTGAGCGACGAGTAAGGATCCTGGAAGACCATCTGCACCTTACGCATCACCGCGACCTGCTCCGGGGTGCGCCGCCATGGCGACAGCGGAACGCCTTCCAGGGCGATTTCGCCCCTGGTCGGGCGCGTCAGTCCGGCGACCAGGCGCGCGATCGTCGATTTGCCGCAGCCGGATTCGCCCACCAGCGCGAAGGTCTGGGAGCGCCGGATATGGAACGAAACGTCCTCGACCGCCGACACATAAGGCGCGGGTTCCTTGCTGAACAGGCTCTTCAGGAAGGGTTGGGCGATGTCGAAGCGGCATGTCAGCCCGGTCACGGACAGATGGACGGGCGGCACCTCGGCCGATTTGTCCTTCTCCTTCCTTCCCGCGACCGCGGATACCTTGCGGCTTGCCTCGCGCGGCAGGAAACAGGCGGCCTCGGTCCGCCCGTTCGCTTCCAGCCTCGGCGCGGATCGCAGGCACTTGTCGAAAGCGAAGGCGCAGCGCGGGCTGAACGCGCAGCTTTGCCAGGGCGAGGCCGACAGGCGCGGCATCGAGCCTTCGAGCTGCGGCAGCCGCGCCGGCTGTTCTCCGAGACGCGGGATCGAGTTCATCAGGCCGCGCGTATAGGGATGCTCGGGCGCCTTGATCGTGTCTTCCGTCGGACCCGTCTCGACGATGCGGCCCAGATAGAGCACGGCCACGCGGTCGGTGATTTCGCTGATAACGCCCATGTCGTGCGTGATCAGCAGCATCGCGGTCTTCTCCTCCCGCGACAAACGCCGCAGGAGACGGATGATCTGCGCCTGGATCGAGACATCGAGGGCCGTGGTCGGCTCGTCGGCGATCACCAGCTTGGGCTTGGTGCAAAGCGCCAGGGCGATCACGACGCGCTGGCGCATGCCGCCCGAAAACTCGTGCGGGTAGCTGTCGACGCGCGCCTCGGGCGCCGGCAGGCCGACGCGCCGCAGCCATTCGACGGCCTCCTTGCGGGCTTCGGCCTCGGACAGGCCGCGATTGACCATCATGGTTTCGACGAGCTGGTGCCCGACCGTGTAGAGCGGGTTGAGGCTCGTGAGCGGGTCCTGGAAGATCGTCGCGATATGGCGGCCGCGAAGCGCGCGAATCTCGGCGTCGTCGGCATGGGTGATGTCGCGGCCGTCGAACCGGACGGAGCCGCCGATGATTCGCGCGCCCGGCGGCATGAGGCGCGTCAGCGCCGCCCCGGTCAGCGACTTGCCGGCGCCGGACTCTCCCACGATGCCCAGAACCTCGCCGCGGCGGATGGAAAAGGAGATGTCGTCGATGGCCCTGAGCGGTCCGTGGCGGGTCTGGAACTCGATGGTGAGCCCGTCGACCTCGAGAAGACGCTCGTCAGCGGAGACGTGGGTTGAGGACATCACGGATCCAATCGCCGATAAGATTGATCGAAAGCACGAGCAGGAGGAGCGCGAGTCCGGGGAAGATGGTCATCCACCAGGCTCCGGAGAAGAGAAAGTCGTTGCCGTTGCGCACCAGCGTGCCGAGGGAGGGCTTGCTCACTGGCATTCCGACGCCGAGGAAGGACAATGTCGCTTCATTGATGATCGACAGGCCGAAGCCGACGGTCGCGATGACGAGAACCGGCTCGAGCACGTTGAGGAGAACGTGCCGGACCAGGATGCGTGTCGGGGAAATCTGCAACAGGCGCGCCGCCAGCACGTAGTCCTTGCGCTTCTCGACCATCGTCTGCGCGCGCACGGGACGGGCGAACTGCACCCATGTCGCCAGCGAGATGGCCATGATGATGACCCAGATCGCGATCTCGTGATGGATCTCGCGCGGCAGGATGGTGCGCGTCACGCCGTCGATCAGCAGGGCGACGAGGATGGCGGGAAACGAAAGCTGGATGTCGGCGATACGCATCAGCACGGTGTCGATGCGGCCGCCGACGAAACCGGCCAGAAGACCGAGAGAGACGCCGATCACCATCGCGACCGTGGTCGCCAGGATCGCCACGAGAAGGCTCACCCGCGTTCCGTAGATCACGGCCGAGAGGATGTCCCTGCCCTGGTTGTCGGTTCCGAGCGGATAGGTCCAGCTTCCGCCTTCCGCCCATGCGGGCGGGAGCTTGGCGTCCATGAGGTCGACCGTGGACAGGTCGAACGGATTGTGGGGCGCCACCCAGGGCGCGAAGACCGCCGCCAGGATGGACACGATGGCGATCAACGCCGCGACCACCACCAGGGGCTGGGTGCGGAAACTGTAGAAGGCGTCGCTGTCGAGAATGCGGGCAAGCATTGGCGTGGCTCTTCCTACATCGCTGCCGACGTCGAGTGCTCGACGCGCAGGCGGGGATCGACGAGGACGTACAGGACGTCGCAGATGAAATTGATGGTCACGAAGATGACCGAAACGAGCATCAGGTAGGCGGCCATGATCGGTATGTCGCCGAAATGCACGGCCTGGATGAACAGCAGGCCCAGCCCCGGCCACTGGAACACGGTCTCCGTGATGATGGAAAAAGCCAGGATCGAGCCGAGTTGCAGGCCCGTGACGGTGATGATCGGGACAAGCGTGTTCTTGAGCGCATGCCGGTAGATGACGCGCCGCTCCGACAGGCCGCGCGCCCGCGCGAACTTGATGTAGTCGGAATGAAGCACCTCGAACATCTGGGACCGGACAAGACGCATGATCAGCGTCAACTGGAACAGCCCCAGGGTGATGGACGGCAGGATGAGGGCCTTGAGGCCGGACAGGGTGAGAAGACCCGTCGTCCAGAAACCCAGATCGACGACCTCGCCCCGGCCGTAGGAGGGCAGCCAGCCCAGAATGACGGAAAAAAGCATGATCAGCAGGAGGCCGACGAAAAAGGGCGGCAGCGACATGCCCAGGAGCGATGTCGTCATGAAAACCCGGCTGATCAGGCTGTGCGGCGACACGGCGGAAACCGCGCCCATCCATACCCCGCAAAGAAACGCGAAAACGCCCGACGCGAAGGCCAGCTCGACCGTCGCGGGCAAACGCTCGGAGATGAGGTCCGCGACCGGCCGTCCCAGACGATAGGAGATGCCGAAATTGCCGGAGGCCATGTTGACGACGAACTGGTAGAATTGCAGGACCACCGGCCGATCCAGCCCCAGGCGGTCGCGAAGCGCCTGGCGCTCTTCCAGCGTGGTCTCCTGGCCGACCATGTTGTTGATCGGATCGCCGACGAACTGAAAGAGGCAAAAGGCGACCAGCCCCACGGCGAGGACCACCAGAACCGACTGAACCAGTCTCTGGATCAGAAGAGAAAGCATGTCGTCCTCCTACGAACGGCGAACCGCCCCAGCCCACCGCAGACCATTTGTTCCCCGGGACCGATGATCCGGTCGCCCGATCGGTGGAGCCTCCCCTTCCGCGTTCCCGCCGCGGCGACGGGGAGGCCCCCGTCTTTTTTATTATTTCACGTTGACCCAGCGAAGCTCGAACTTCTCGTCGGCCCGCTGCTTGAGTTCGACGCCGTCGCGAATTCCCCATGCCAGCGTCGTCTGGAACAGCGGAATGATCGCGTAGTCCTCCTTGATGAGCTCGAACGCCTCGTTCATCAGCTTGGCGCGCGCTTCCTCATCGACCTCCCTCGTGATCAGCGTGGTCAGTTCGTCGACGCGCGGGTTGGAATACGCGCCGAAATTCCACCTGCCATGTCCTTCGGGGGACGGCGACGAGAAGACCTCGAACAGCGGGCTGTGCCCGTCGAGGGTGGGCGCGCCCCAGCCGAGCATGAAGAAGCTCGTGTCGCGGGCGAGAGCCTTGCCGAAGTACTGCGTCTTGGGAACGGCGGCGAGATCCACCTTGATGCCGACCCGGCCGAGCAGGCCGGCCGTCGCGACGCAGATGTTCTCGTCGTTGGGATAGCGGTCGTTCGGGCAATCGAGCGTGACGGTGAAGCCGTCCGGATAGCCAGCCTCGGCCAGAAGCGTCCTGGCGGCCGCGGGGTCGAACGTGCTGCCGGGCTGGTCCAGCTCCTCGGAGAAGCCGCGCATCTGCGAGGACAGGACGGTCGCCCGCCGGACCCCTGAGCCGTCCATGATCCTGTCGATGATGGCATCGACGTCGATCGCCTGGTTGAACGCCTGGCGGACGCGCTTGTCCTTGAAGGGGTTCTTGTCCTTCACGCTTCCATAGAGAAGCTCGTCGCGATGCTGGTCGAAGCCGAAGAACAGGACGCGCGCCTCTTCGCCGCGCTCGACATAGGTTCCGGCCGAAGACTCGACGCGGGCGATGTCCTGGGTCGGAACGGGATAGGCCATGTCGAGCTCGCCCGACAGCAGCGCCGCCATGCGCGTGGCGGCGTTGGAGATCGGGCGGAAAGTGGCCCTGGTCACGTTGGACGTGCGCTCGTCCCACCAGCCCTCATGCGGCTCCAGCACGGTGCGCACGTCCGTCTCGCGGGAGACGAGCTTGAAGGCGCCGGTGCCGAGGGCGTTGCGGGTGGCGAAGTTCTCCGCGCCGGAGCTTACGTCGGCGACCTCGGCGGCGTCGTTGGCCTCCATCCACTGCTTGCTGGCGATGAACCAGTCCGACATCTCCTCGATCATGATCGGATTGGGCACCGAGGTGACGATGTCGATGGTGTGGTCGTCGATCTTCCTGATCTCGGAGATCGAATGGATCTTCGACGTCACGCCGGAGGTCTTGCCCCTGGAACGCGCGAACGAGAAGAGGACGTCCTCGGCGGTGAACGGCGTCCCGTCATGAAAGACGACGCCTTGGCGCAGGTTCATGCGCCACACGGTCGGGCTCGTACGCTCCCACGACACGGCCAGCCCCGGCTCCAGAACGAGGTTCTCGTTCCGGCGCACGAGCGGCTCGTACATGTTGCTGATGAAACCGATCGTCTGGTACTCGGTGATCGCATGAGGGTCCAGCGTCTGGACCTCGCCCTGGAAGGCCCAGGTGAACTCCTTGGCAAGCACCTGCGAGGGAACGACCAGCGGCCCCGCCAGGGAAAGCGCGGTGACGATGGCTGCGGATTGGAGCAGTGATCGAAATTGGGTAGCCGGCATGATTCCTTCCTTTCGAGACGAGAATGTCCTGGTTGCGAATAGGATATACTAGCTTCATTGCACTAATAATTGCGCTGATGTCATGCACGATAAACGAATTGCACCGGAGCCGTCAACAATTTGTCATCCATTTTCGCGGCAGTGTTTTCAACTCCCGCCAGATAGGCAAATGACCGATTTTTCAGCATTTTTTGCCTATTTTTCAGTTCAAGCCCACCCCGCAGCATACTACAACGGGTCGGAATTGAGAGAATGCAATTGCTGAAGCAATCATTATTTTGTTTTGAATTGTCCTCTTTTCAACGTGACGGAGCATATACCGGCTTGCAAGCCTCGATGGTCGTCCCGCAGCCGGGCATCGAGACGGCAATTCCCGTCGCGCGGAATCGTCGCCGCGACGCAGTTGCGCAGCGGAAAGGCGGCGGACGAGGCAGCAGGCCCGCGCATCGGAAAGGAACGGCAAACGGAGAAAAGGCAGGCCGCGCAGGGAAGAAAGCGGGCGGAACAGGCCGGCTGGAACGCGCCGCTCCGGCCGGAAGGGACGATCGCGGAGCCGAGGCGGCCCCGCGATCAAGTCGAGGTCAGACGCTCGCCTCAATGTCGCTCAGCGCCCAGACGAGGCGGTCCATGTATTTCTGGAGATTGAAGTCGATGCGCATGTAGCGCTCGCCGCCATTCATGATGTCGCGCCCGTCCTTGGCGATGATGCCGCGCTTCAGCAATTCGTTGAACAGCTTGGTCGAATCCATCTGCGGATCGGTGATCTCGAGCAGGAAGAAATTGCTGCGCGAGCCCGGCACCATGCGGAAGCGGTTGAAGCCGGCGAGCTTCTCCGTGAGATAGGCGCGCATCTTGACGATGGTCTCCACCGTCTTGTTGACGTGCTCGTCGTCGAACACGGCGGCGGCGCCGCCGGCGACCTGCATCTGGCCCATGTTCCAGGTCGGCTTGATGTTGAGCAGCGGCGTGATCAGCTTCTTGTTGGCCGAGATGCCGAAGCCGACGCGCAGGCCGGCAAGGCCATAGGCCTTGGAGAAGGTACGCAGCACGATCAGATTGTCATATTCCGGCAGCAGGTGCATGCCGCCTTCCGTCTCGGTGTAATGGATATAGGCTTCGTCGAGAACGACGAGGGTTTCCTTGTCGGCCGCCTCGATGATGCGGCGGATGTCCTGCTCCTCGATGAAGCGGCCGCTCGGATTGTGCGGGTTGGTGACGAAGGCAATGCGCGGCTTCGCCTTCAACGCCTCGATATAGTCGTCGATAACGGGGTCGAAGCCCTCGCCCATCTTCACGAAGATCGGCTTGCGGCCCTCGCAATGCGAATAGATGTGGTAGATCGGAAAGCACGGGTCGTGCATCAGGATCGACTCGCCCGGCGCGGCGAAGGCGCGGATGACCATGGAGATCACTTCCGTCTCGCCCGAGCCGCAGACCACGCAATCCGGGTCGAACCCGTAGCGCTTGCCGATCGCCTCGCGCAGGGCGCGCGCGGTCCAGTCGGGATAGAGGTCTATGCGCCCCCGCGCGGCCTCGACGGCGGCCAGCGCCTTGGGCGACGCGCCGTAGGGATTTTCCGCCGAGCCGAGCTTGGCTATCTCCTCGAGCGGCACGCCGTACTTTTCGGCGACATGCTCCTTGGGCAGGCCGGGTACGTAGACTTTACCCTCGACAAGCGCCGCGACACTGGTGCGCACCATTATTCCTCTCCTTGGAGCATAATCTGGATGGATATTGATAGGGAATGTCTACCTCCAATTTCGCGACAATGCAATCCATATGTAATAGGACATTAAAAATTGTTTTGCATAATCCGGGCGACGGCGTCGGACCGCGGGTTCGGAAGCCCGCATCGGCCGCGGAAGCCGGCTTTTCCGGAGGAACGCGCTGCGCGACCGGCCAGTCGGCGAAGACCCGGATCGAACGGACCGTCGGTTGCGCAAGGACATGATCTGCAACACGCGGCATTCCGGGATCGTGCAGTACCGCCGGGTTCGAGCGCCGGCGTGTGATTCTGGTTCGCGGTGATTGTCCGGGGATACGGCAGGCATCGTCCAGGGTGGACGACCGGGGTTCGTCCGTCCTGCTTTCGCCACGACCGTCGAAGCGGATATGCGCCGAGCGCCCCTGCAAATGCGTGGCGCGCTTGCATCGGCGGAAGGAAGGGGCGAACGGATTTCCCGACATCGCGCCGACGCGCAGGGACGGAGCGACCCGGTCACCGGAATCGCCGTCTGCGATCCGCCGGGGAGCAATTCCCTACAGGAACAGGTCCTGGCCGGCGGGCCTGACAATATCCCTTGCGCTCGCGGCCTCGTCATTCGCCCATGACAGGCCGCGAATGACGACGACGGGTGTTTGTGCATCCTTTTGCATGATCAGGCCGGCGGCGGCGGCGATTTCGTCCGCGAATGCCGGCATCGTGACCTTGAGCACGCGGCCCCAGGCATCGCCGCGGCCTGCCCAGTCGACGATGGCCGGCACGCCGGCGAGGCCGATGGCGATGTTGACGAGGCCCTGGCGCCAGGGGCGGCCGAAGGTGTCGCTGACGAGGACGCCGATGGGGCGGGCGACGAAGCGGGTCTGGAGGGTGTCGCGGATGGCGCGGGCGCTGCGGTCGGCATCCTGCGGCAGCAGAAGCAGCATGCCTTCCCTGCCTTCGCCGAGATTGGACTCGTCGATGCCGGCATTGGCGCAGATCCAGCCATTGCGGTGACGGGTGATGATCAGGCCGTCGGCACCGGTGGGCACGGCGCGCAGCACGTCGTCGGATTCCGACAGGATCGCCTCGACCTTGCGCGGGTCCTTGCCGATGCGCGCGGCGATCTCCAGCGCCTGCGGCGAGGGCGCGAAGGCGTCGAGCCGGCGCATGCGGTCCTCGGCCT
>ERZ869909.1849-NODE-1849-length-15784-cov-3.546890_pt1 | contig 15784 bp, 15 predicted proteins | sample MGYA00520892_ERZ869909 | MGnify/ENA primary metagenome ERZ869909 (study PRJEB32215, sample SAMEA104723947) | bioreactor metagenome | biome: bioreactor; feature: anaerobic bioreactor; material: water | place: China | collected 2015-03-12 ...
TGGCCACGCGCGCCGCGCTGGACCGGGTGCTTTACGCGCCGGTGTACTCGACCCTCGACGTGCCCTCGCACACCAACTCGGCGATGGACGGTTACGCGCTCGCCGGCGCCGAGTTGCCCGCGGAGGGCGAGCGCAGCTTCCGCGTCATCGGCACCGCCTGGGCCGGCCGGCCCTTCGAGCGCCGCGCCGGGCCCGGCGAATGCGTGCGCATCATGACCGGGGCACCCGTCCCCGAGGGCACCGACACGGTGGTGATGCAGGAACGGGTGCGGCGTGAGGGCGAGACGGCCACCATCGGCGCGCGCCACCGGTCCGGCGAGAACGTGCGCTTCGCCGGCGAGGACCTGAAGGCCGGCGAGATCGCGCTGGATGGGGGCACCTTGCTGCGCCCCGCCCACCTCGGCCTGCTGGCCTCGCTCGGCATCGGCGAGGTCCGCGTGCGGCGCCGCCCGCGGGTGGCGTTCTTCTCCACCGGCGACGAACTGGCCTCCATCGGCGAGACGCTCGGCCCGGGACAGATCTACGACAGCAATCGCTACACGCTGTACGGCATGCTGCAGCGGCTCGGCGTGGAGGTCATCGACCTCGGCGTCGTGCGCGACCGGCGCGAGGACCTGGAGCAGGCGTTCCTCGCGGCCGCCGCGCAGGCGGACGTGGTGATCACCTCCGGCGGCGTCTCGGTCGGCGAGGCGGACTTCGTCACCGAGACCCTGGACCGCATCGGCGAGGTGAATTTCTGGACGGTGGCAATCAAGCCCGGCCGGCCGCTGGCCTTCGGGCGCGTCGCCGGTGCGCTTTTCTTCGGCCTGCCGGGAAACCCGGTCTCGGTCATGGTGACTTTCTACCAGCTGGTGCAGCCGGCCCTGAAGCAATTGATGGGCCTCGACGCGCCGGAGGCGCCGCCCCTGCTCAGCGCAGCGCTCGTGTCGCGGCTGAAGAAAAAGCCCGGGCGGCGAGAGTTCCAGCGCGGCATCCTCAGCGTGGCCGAGGACGGCAGTTACCGGGTCGAGGCCGCCGGCCGGCAGGGCTCCGGCATCCTCCGTTCCATGGGCCAGGCGAACTGCTTCATCGTGCTGCCGGAAGACTGCGGCTCGCTCGAACCCGGCGCCGCCGTGCAGGTCCAGCCCTTCGCGGCCTTGTGCTGACGGCTTTCCACACATCGATTTCACAGGTGTACCCAGGATGAGTGAACGGGAATTCCAGTCGCTGAACATCGCCGTGCTGACGGTCTCCGACAGCCGCGGCGAGGACGAGGACAAGTCCGGCAAGCTCTTGGTCGAGCGGCTGACGAAGGCGGGCCATCGCTGCATCGAGAAGCGCATCGTGCGCGACGACGTCTACCAGATCCGCGCGGTGGTCTCGGCCTGGATCGCGGATGAACGGGTGCAGGCGGTGCTCACCACCGGCGGCACGGGCGTCACCGGCCGTGACGGCACGCCCGAGGCCGTCGCGCCGCTGCTCGACAAGGTGCTCGACGGCTTCGGCGAGATTTTCCGCATGGTCTCCTGGCAGCAGATCAAGACATCGACCATCCAGTCGCGCGCCATCGCCGGCGTCGCCAACGGCACCTACCTGTTCTGCGTGCCGGGCTCCTCGGGCGCCTGCGCCACGGCCTGGGACGAGATCATCGCCGCCCAGCTCGACCGGCGCACCCGCCCCTGCAACCTGGTCGACCTGATGCCGAGGCTGCTCGAGCAGTGAGCCTGGCCGGCGCGAACCCGATCCTGCTGGTCGGCACCCAGAAAGGCCTGTTCATCGCCCGCCGCGACGGCGGCGGCTGGCAGCTGGACGGCCCGCACATTGCCGGCTACGAAGTGCTGCACACCAGCGTGCCGCCCGATGAGCCGGGCGTGATCTACGCCGCGGCCGGGCACAAGATCTGGGGGGCACACGTCTACCGCAGCGAGGACGGCGGCCAAAGCTGGACCTCGCTGCCCGCGGCCCCGCAGCACCGGCCCGGGCTGCACGAGAGCGCATTGAAGGCCATCTGGTTCCTGGCCGCGGCCCCGGGCGGGCGGGTGTACGCGGGGATCGACCCGGCCGGCCTGTTCGTCAGTGAAGACCGCGGCGCGAGCTGGCAGCCGGTGAGTGCGCTCAACGAGCACGCCACGCGCGACACCTGGGAGCCGGCCCGCGGCGGTTTCTCCGTGCACTCGATTCACCTCGACCCGGCGGACCCGCGGCGGATGTGGGTGGCGATCTCCGCCGGCGGCGTGTATCGCAGCGAGGACGGCGGCGTGAGCTGGGCACCGGCGAATGCCGGCGTGCGGGCCGAGAACCTGCCCAATCCCCTGCCGGAGAGCGGCCACAACGTGCACCGGCTGGTCATGCACCCGGCGCGGCCGGAGCGGCTGTACCGCCAGTGCTACCACGGCACCTGGCGCAGCGACGACGGCGGCCGCAGCTGGATCGACATTACTGCCGGGCTGCCGGGGAATTTCGGCTACGCCATCGCGGTCGACCCCAGGGACCCGGACACGCTGTTCCAGGTGCCCGAGGCGGATTCCCACATGCGAACCGTGGTCGACGGCAAGCTGCGCGTCTATCGCAGCCGCGACGCCGGCGCGCAATGGGAGTCGGCCAGCACCGGGCTGCCGCAGGCACATGCCTGGGTGACGGTGCTGCGCGAGGCGATCGACACCATTGCGGAGGCCGGCGCCGGGCATGACTGCGGCGTCGCGTTCGGCACTTCCGGCGGGCACCTGTTCTTCAGTGCCGACGGCGGCGGGCGCTGGGAGCTGGTCGCGGGCTTCCTGCCACGCATCCTGTCGGTGAAGGCCGGGCGGGCGGCGAGTTGAGCGAGTTGCTCGACCTGCTGCACGCCCGCGGCGGCGTGGTCTGCGCCACCGGAGCCGGCGGCAAGAAGAGCGTCCTGTTCGCGCTCGCCGCGCGCCACCCCGGCCGGGTCGCGTTCACCACCACGGTGCACACCCTGCCGCCGCCCGAGGCGCTCGACGCGCGCATCGTCATCGCGCCGGACGAGGACCTCGAGCGGGAGCTGCGCTCGCTGGGTGACGCGCGCTTCATCGCCTACGCCTGTCCGGGCGACAAGCCGGGCCGACTGGCCGGCGTGCCGGCCGCGCGCGTGGAGCAGCTGCACGCCGCGCTCGGCTTCGACCTGACGCTGGTGAAGGCCGACGGCGCGCGCATGCGCTGGGTCAAGGCGCCGGCCGAGGACGAGCCCGTGTTGCCGCCGGGCATGACCACGCTCGTGCCGGTGCTCTCGGCGCGCGCCCTCGGCGAGCCACTCGCGGAGCGCATCGCGCACCGCGTCGAGCGGCTCGCCGCGCTCACCGGCGCCGAGCCCGGCCAACCCTTCCTGCCAGGCCACGCCGCGCGGCTGCTGGCCAGCGACGAGGGCTTGCTCAAGGGCGCCGGCTCGGCCCGCGTCGTGCCGGTCATCAACATGGTCGACGACGCCGGGCGGCTCGCGCTGGCGCGCGACACGGCGCTCGAGGCGCTTGCGCTGACGCGGCGCATCGACCGGGTCGTGCTGGCCCGCCTGAAGGACCCGGACCCGGTGGTGGCGGTCATCGAGCGCTGACGGCTTGCGCCACCCTCGGACGCTGGGCGAGGATTGTGGTCCCGCAACACGCGATCGCGCGGCCAGGCCGCCGCCATGGCCAACACCAGCCAGATGAACCGAGTCACCGTCCAGTTGCCGCCGCCGCTCCGGCCCTTTGCCGACGATGCCGCCGAGCTGCGCATCGAGGCCGAGGACGTGGCCCAGGCACTCGCGGCCATCGGTGCCGGGCGGGGCGCGCTGGCCTCGCGCGTGCTGACACCTGAAGGCGAGCTGCGGCCCTTCGTCAACGTGTTCGTCGGCGAGCGCAACATCCGCCGCCTCGACGGCCTCAAGACGCGCCTGGCCGACGGCGACGTCGTCAGCATCATCCCCGCGGTGGCCGGCGGCTAGTTGCGGCGCAGCATCCCGGGCAGCCGCCCTCGGTTGGAAAATCATTGCCTTAGCGCTATGTTATGAGGCGGTTCCCGAACTCGGGCGGCTCTGATGCATTTTGCAAGGCACCCGTTGGCTCCGCGCAAGCTGGTCGTCCTGAACGCCAAGGGCGGCTCGGGCAAGACGACGCTCGCCACCAACCTCGCGGCCTGGTTCGCCTCGCGCGGCGAGCCCACCGCGTTGATGGATTTCGATCCGCAGGGCTGCTCGACGCGCTGGCTGGCGAACCGGCCCGAGACTTCCCCGCCGATCCACGGCATCGCCGCCTTCCGCATCAACCAGCAGATGACCCGGAGCTGGCAGCTGCGCACGCCGCCCGGCACCCGTTACCTGGTCGTCGACACCTCCGCCGCCATCCCGGCGCAACGCATCGCCGAGTACACGCGCGAGGCCGACGCCATCATCATCCCGGTCGGCGCCACCGACATCGACACGCATGCCGCGGCCGGCTTCATCTCCGACCTGCTGCTGGTGGCGAAAGAGGATCGCCGCCACGGCCGGCTCGCCGTCGTCGCCAATCGCGTCCGCTCGGGCACGGTGGCGCAGCAGCGCCTGCTGCGTTTCCTCGACACGCTGGCGATCCCCTGCGTCACCCTGCTGCGCGACAGCCAGGTTTACGCACACGCGGCGCAACGGGGCATCGGCATCCACGAGTTCAAGCCCTGGCAGGTGCGCCGCGACCTGGAGCAGTGGGCGCCCCTGCTGGCCTGGGTGGAACGGCGCTGCACCGCCGACCCGGACGCGGCCGGCGCATCGTCGCCCCTGGCCGGCGCGCCGATCGACATCGCCACGCGGCTCTCCGCGCACGGCCACGCCGAGTCCTGAGGCCGATTCGTCCACTGCCGCGCGCCCGGTTACAATGACCCCCGCCACCGTGCCCGTCCGGGCACGGCCCGTGGAGATTTCCGGAGAAATCATGCGCCAACTGCTCACCCGGCTCGTCGCCGTCGCCTTGTTGCTGGGCACCGCTTCCTGCACCAACGATGGCCCCGATTACGTCTGGCTCCGGACCATCCACGCGGTGCCGGACGCACCGGCCCTGCGCGTGTCCTTCGACCGCTACGTGTTCCGCACCACGCTCACCTTCGGCAATTCGAGCCAGGAGGTCGGCGACGCGCTGCTGAGCGACAGCGCCGACCTGGCCAGAATGTCGCTGGACTATTTCGGGCCGGGCAACGAGGGTGTCGTGCCGCTGTTCAACCTCGACGTGCCCATTGCGAAGGACGGATCCTCGACCGTCGTCCTGGCGGGCAACTTCGATGACATCCAGCCGATCATCGTGACCGGGCCGCGTCGTCCCAGGCCGCTGGACTCGGCGTGGTTCCAGTTCGTGCATGCGGCCGCGGCGGAACCTGCGCTGGACGTGTACGTGACGGCGCCCGACACGGAACTCAGCTCGACCGCGCCCAACGCCACCGTGCAGCCGCTGACTCCGTCGCCCTCGTTCGAAGTACCGTTCGGTGCATTGCGCATCCGCCTCACGGTGGCCGGGACGCTGAACGTACTGATGGACACGGGCGAGATCAGTTTTCCGCAGCAGTCGGGATCGGCCGGCACGGGCGGCGAGTGGCTGTTTGCCATTACCCCCAACGTGGCGCCCGGGCCCTCGCCATTGTTCATGATCCTCAGTTCCGGCCGTACCACCTCGACGCTGTACAACACCGGCACGGCCGCCAGCTTGCGCGCGTTCCACGGCCTCCGGGGCCAGGGCCCGGTCGACCTGGTCGCCGACACCGAACCGCCACAGCCCTTGCTGGACGGGCTGGCTTTCCAGTCACGCTCCCCGCTGGTGCCCGCGCCGGTGGGCCAGTACGGACTGTTGTTCACGCCTTCGGGCGAGCCGGAACAGGAGTTGGCGAACCGCGTCGGCGCTTTCGGGCTTGGACAGCAATACGCCGCGTTCCTGTTCGGCGTGATCGACACCCGGCAGATCACCCTGGTCAACAGCGAGACTCGCAGCGTGGCTACGGAAGCCAAGTTGCGTTTCGCCCACCTGGCGGGAGACGGCGGGCTCTTCTCCCTTTACCTCACCGAGGCCGAGGACGAGGAACGCGGTGCGGCGAACCGGCTGTTCGGCAACGTTTCGGTCGGCACCGTAACGACGCACGTCGCCATCCGGCCCGCCGAGTATTTCCTGACCCTGACGCGTCGCACGAGCGCGGACGGTGAGGAAACGGTGGTGCAGGGACCGCAGGCGTTCCCGTTGCAGGGCGGCGATGTGCTCACCTTCGTCGCCTACCCCGCCGGCACCGAAGGAGACCCCGAGATCATCGAGCTCATCGACGATCTCCTGCCCTGAGGGAGGATGACGATGGCAACACCCGCCTGGCTCCTGCTGGTCGTGACCGGCATCGTGGTTGGCTTTCTCATCGGGCGTTCCATGCGCGGTTCGTCGGCCGTGATCCAGGAACTGGAGCGAGAGCGGGATGCGGCTCGCGAGGCATTGCGCGCACACCGCGAAGAGGTCGATGAGCATTTCGCCCGCACCGCGCAGTTGTTCGACCAGGTGACCAGCGACTACCGCAGCCTCTACGAACACCTTGCGCTCGGCGCGCGGCGCCTGAGCGCGTTGCACGGCGAAGCCGCGCCGGCGCCGCTGAGGCAACCCGAGCAGCGACAGCTCGTGCCTGCAGCCGAGGAAAGCGAGGCAGCCGAGGCAGGCGAGGCCGCACCGCAGGACGAAACCGGGGAGCAGCCGCGCGAAGAAGACGGGGCTGACCCGACCAACCGGTAACCCGCTCCCCACCCGGACCAACAACACTTAAGGCAACCACGAGGGACTTCGAACGATGCAGACCGCCACGATTGCCCGCCGGCCATGGCTGGCAGCCCTTGCCCTGCTCGCCAGCGCCATCCTGCCCGCACCGGCCGCCCTCGCCGACGGGCTGACGCTCCGGCAAATCAGCGAACTGCGGATGGTCGACGAGGTCGTCGTCAGTCCCGACGGCAACTGGACCGCCTATACCCTCGTGGTGCCGCGCAAGCTGTTCGAGGAGGAAGATGGCCCGGTGTGGACCGAGCTGCACGTCATCGACGCGCGAGGCCAGGGCCGGACCTTCGTCGGCGGCCAGGGCAACGTCAGCCGTGTGAGCTGGACGCCGGACGGCCAGGCCATCACTTTCCTCGCCAAGCGCACCGGCGACTCGACGCGGCGGCTCTATCGAATCGACCTGGCGGGCGGCGAGGCCCGGCCCGTGCTGGGATTCGCCACCGACATCCGCGATTACAGCCTGTCGCCAGACGGACGGCAGGTGGCGTTCATCGCGCAGGACGAGGACGATGCCGCATTGACGGAGGCCCGCAAGCACGGCTTCACCCAGCGGGTCCACGAGGAAGACCACAAGCCCTTCCGGATTTTCGTCGCCAGTCTCTCGGGCGCTCCGGAGCCACGGCGGATCGAACTGGATGGTTCCGCCCAGCAGGTATCCTGGAGCCCGGCCGGAGACCGGCTGGCGGTGCAGCTGAGCCCGCGCGAACTGGTAGACGAAGTACTGATGCAGACGCGGGTGCATTTCGTCGCCGTGGCTGACGGCGCAGTGCTGGGCGTGGCGGACACCCCGGGCAAGCTCGGCAGCATGGCCTGGGCGCCGGACGGCCGGCATCTCGGGCTGATCATGGCCGCGGATGCCAACGACCCGCGCGAGGGCCGGCTCGCGGTGGTGGGCGCCGACGGCGGCCAGCCGCGCGACCTGTTGCCCGGCCTCGCCGGGCATGTCTGGCACCTCGGCTGGCGCAATGCGCGCCGGCTGCTGTACATCAGCTACGAAGGCGTCGATGCCCGCCTGGGCGAGATCGGCGTGGACGGCCGCAACGACCGCACGCTCGCCAGCGGCGGGCCGATCTGGGACAAGCTCAGCGTCTCGACGGACGGCCGCGTCATTGCGCTCGGCGCGCACGCCCCCAGCCACCCGCGCGAAGTGTTCCGGCTGCAGGGCAGCGGTCGCCCCGAGCGCCTGACGACCAGCAACCCGTGGCTCGCGGAGGTGCGCCTGGCGCGGCAGGAGATCGTGCGTTACCGCGCCCGCGACGGACTCGAGCTCGAGGGCCTGCTGATCCACCCGCTGGAGCGCGCCGAGGGCGAGCGCGTACCGCTGATCCTCGCCGTGCACGGCGGGCCGGAAGCGCACTACTCCAACGGCTGGCTGAGCAGCTACGCGCTGCCCGGCCAGGCGGCCGCCGCGCGCGGCTACGCCACTTTCTACCCGAATTACCGCGCCAGTACCGGGCGCGGCGTGGCGTTCTCCAAGCTCAATCACGGCCGCCCGGCGGCCGAGGAATTCGACGACCTGGTCGACGGCGTCGACCACCTCATCGAGATCGGCCTGGTGGATCGCGATCGCGTGGGCATCACCGGCGGATCCTATGGCGGCTACGCCTCCGCCTGGGGCGCGACCCGCTACAGCGAGCGCTTCGCCGCGGCCGTGATGTTCGTCGGCATCAGCGACAAGATCAGCATGCTCGGCACCAGCGACATCCCGGTCGAGCTGTACCAGGTCCACTACCTGACCTGGCCGTGGGAGGACTGGGACCTGTACCGCGAGGCGAGCCCCATCTTCCATGCGCCCAACAGCCGCACGCCGACGCTCATCCTGCACGGCGACGCCGACCCGCGCGTCGATCGCAGCCAGAGCCTGATCATGTACCGCTACCTGAAGCTGCTGGGCAACGCGCCGGTGCGGCTGGTGCTGTACCCGGGCGAGGGTCACGGCAACCAGCGCGCGGCCAGCCGCTGGGATTACAGCCTGCGGCTGATGCGCTGGATGGACCACTATCTCAAGGGTGAAGGTGGCGATCCACCGCCCCATCCGGTCGATGCGCGTGCACTTTGGGACGCTGCCACCGAATGACGGCGCGCGCCCGTTGGCCCGCCCGAAGGCCATGACGGACCGTGCCCCGCCCCGGCGTTCCTGGCTGGCGGCGGGGCTCGGTCTCGCCCTGCTGGCGGGCACGGCGGCAGCCGAGCCACCTTCCACCGCCAGCGAGGCCAGCGACAGGCCGCGCATCGGGCTGGCGCTCGGCGGTGGCGGCGCACGGGGCGGCGCCCACGTCGGCGTCCTCAAGGTGCTCGAAGAGCTGCGCGTGCCGGTGGACTGTGTCGCCGGCACCAGCATGGGCGCCCTGGTCGGGGCCACTTTCGCCTCTGGCATCGATGCGGCCGCGGTGGAACGGGAGATCCGCGCCATCGACTGGGCGGCCACCATCGGCGCGGCGGGCCAGCGCGCACTGGCGCCGATGCAGCGCAAGCTCGCCGCGGTCAGCTACAGCAACGACATCCAGTTCATCATTCACAATGGGCGCCTGCGCGGCACGGGCGGGCTGCTGGCATCCCAGCACGTCGAGGAGCGCCTCAGGCTGCTGGTCGGCAAGGCACGCGACGCAGCCGACTTCGACCAACTGCCGATTCCCTTTCGTGCCGTCGCCACGGACATCCGGGCCGGGCGCATGGTGGTGCTCGATGCGGGCGACCTGACGCGCGCCATGCGCGCGAGCATGGCCGTGCCCGGCGTGTTCGCGCCGGTCCTGCTCGATGACATGGTGCTGGCGGACGGCGGCATGATGCGCAACATCCCGGTCGACGTCGCGCGCGAGCTGTGCGCCGACGTGGTCATCGCCGTGGCCCTGCAGGGCCCCACGCCGCCGGCCGAAGAACTGCGCTCCGCGCTGGCCGTCGCGGGCCGCTCGATCGATGCCATGATCCACGCCAACGAGGCCGCCCAGCTGGCCTCGCTGACCGAGGCCGACGTGGCGATCGTGCTGGCGCTGGAAGACATCAACTCGACTCAGTTCGAGCGCGTGGTCGACACCATCCCGCTCGGCGAGCAGGCGGCCCGCGAGATGGCGGACTCGTTACGCCGTTACGCGCTCCCCGAGGACGAGTACCGGCGCTGGCGCGACAGCGTGCGGCCGGTCGAAGCGGCGCCATCGCGCATCGAGGAGATCCGTTTCAAGCCGCTGCGCCACGCCTCGCCGGCCTACCTCGCCAGCCGCATGCGCACGCAACCGGGCGACGAGGTGCCGCTCGCCAAGCTGGAACGCGACATGAGCCGCATTTTCGCCAGCAGCGATTTCCTGCGCGTGGACTACCGGCTCCTGCCCGGCCGCGACGGCGGTGAGATCCTGGAAATCGAGGCCTTCGAGCATCCCGGCAATGCGGACTTCCTGCGCTTCGACCTCGGCCTGACCGGCTCAACCGGCGGTGACGTGCTGTTCGTGCTGCGTGCCGACCATCGCCGCGAGTGGCTCAACGCGCGCGGCGGGCAGTGGCGCAATGCCTTGCAGCTCGGCCAGCAGTCGGAACTGGAAACCGCGTTCTACCAGCCGCTCGACGGGCCGCAACGCTTCTACCTGGAGCCCGCCGTGCGGGTGGCGCGTTCCTACGAGGACATCTACGACGATGGCGACCGGATCGCGCGCTACCACCTGCTCGAGGGTGAGCTGCGCTTCGAGCTGGGCTGGAACCTAAGTGATCACACTCGCCTGCGCGGTGGCCTGCGCCGCGGCTGGCACGATTTCGGCCTCGACACCGGGCAGACGACCCTGCTGGACCTGGACCGCAGCGGCGACACCCGGCTGGCGCTGGGTGCCATCATCGACACCCGCAACGCGGCGGCGCTGCCCACCCGCGGCAGCTTCGCCCAGCTCGAGTACACGCGCGCCGGCGCCTGGCTCGGTGGCCAGCACTCCTACGACCAGGTCGAGGTCGTCGCCGGCCATTACGCGCCTTTCGGCGGCCAGGTGCTGACCCTCACCGGCGGGATCGGGCGCACCCTGTCGGGCGACTTGCCGCGTTACCGTGACTTCCGCATCGGCGGGATCCGCAGTTTTCCGGCGCTGGCGCGCGGCGAACAGCGCGGCGAGGGTTACTGGTCCGGCTCCGCCGTCTGGGCCTTCCGCCTGCGGGACATCCAGGCCCTGCTCGGCCAGTCCTTCTACGGCGGGGTGGGCCTGCACGCGCTGCGCGTCACCGACCGCCTCGACCTCGCTCGCGACGAGACCCTGTTCGGCCTGTCCTTCTCCCTCGGCGCCCGGACTCCCTTCGGGCCGCTGCTGTTCAGCCTGGGGGTCACGGATGACGGCCGGGGCCAGGTGCACCTCGCGCTGGGCCGCCCGGTGTCCGAGGGCTCGCTGCTGGACCGGCTGCACTAGCGACCGTCCGCGGCGACCCTCGATGGCGGCCGTCTCGATGGGCGGGCGAGCCCGTGGCTGATGCGCCAGATGAAGTCGAAATCTGCCCACTCCGTGCCTAGACTCAGGTCAAGGTCAGGGCACCAGACCTGGCCAGGGAGGCTTGGCAGTGGCGCGGGCCGCTGCCGGCAACATCGTTCCAGGCAGCCAGATGGCAAAAGGGCAGAAAAAATGGCGAACTACAAGATCGAAGATCTCGAGGGCGTCGGCAAGGTGCGTGGGGAGAAATTGCGCGCCGCGGGCATCAAGGACACGGACTCGCTGCTCGCCGCTTGTCGCAGCAGCAAGCAACGTGCCGACCTGGCCGCCAAGGCGAACGTCTCGGCCAAGCGGTTGTTGAGGTGGGCCAACATGGCGGACCTGTACCGCATCAGTGGCGTCGGTTCGGAGTTCGCCGAGTTGCTCGAAGAGGCGGGCGTGGACACGGTGCCGGAATTGGCCCAGCGCAATGCCGCCAATCTCGCCGCCGCCATGGCCGCCGCCAACGAGCGCAAGCAGCTCACCCGTCGTGTGCCGAGCGAAACCGACGTGGCCAAGTGGATCGCAGAGGCAAAGAAGCTGCCTCGCGTGCTCGAGTATTGAGGCGCGCCTGCCGCCCGGCCTTGGTCATTGTTTTGGGATGCGCAGCACCTGTCCGGGGTAGATCCGGTCAGGATCGCTGAGCATCGGCCGGTTGGCCTCGAAGATCAGCGGGTACTTCCCGGCGCTGCCGTAGAACTCGCGCGCAATCTTCGACAAGGTATCGCCGGACCTGACCGTGTAGAACTGCGACATCGGTGCTTCGTCCGGCCCTGGCTCTGGTGCGCCACCACCGAGAACGTCTTCAGCTTCAAACCGAGGCTCATGATGTGTTCGCGAACCTTGTTCTCATCGATTTCGCTGCCACCGAACATCTTCTCTCCGGCCCCGGCGATGAACTTGAACAGGCTCATGGCATTTCCCCTTTGTGATCAGCACGTTCACCCGGCCGCGCCTCAGGGCGCCGCCGCGATCCGCAACACCCGCCCGCGCGGGGAATCCGTCAGCACGTAAAGCGCCCCGTCCGGCCCGGTCTTGATGTCGCGCAGGCGCTCGCCGATCTCGCCGAACAAGGACTCCTGGCCCACCACCCGCTCGCCATCGAGCTGGATGCGGCGGACCTCGCGCGCGACCAGCGCGGTGACGAACAGGTCACCCTGCCAGTCGGGAAACTGGTCACCCCGATACACGGTCATGCCGGAGGGTGCGATGGACGGGGTCCAGTCGACGCGCGGGTCTTCCATGCCTGGCCTCGAGGCGTAGGGCGAGATGCGCGCGCCGGAGTAATCGACGCCGTGGGTGGCGACGGGCCAGCCGTAGTTGCGGCCCGGCAGGATGAGGTTGAGTTCGTCGCCACCGCGCGGGCCGTGCTCGTGGGCCCAGAGCAGGCCACGCTGCGCGTCGAACACCAGGCCCTGGACGTTGCGGTGGCCGTAGCTGTAGATCTCCGGCCGGGCATCGGCCCTGCCGATGAAGGGGTTGTCGGCGGGCACGCGGCCGTCGGGCCAGATGCGCACGATGGCGCCGGTGTGACTGTCGAGGCGCTGTGCGTCCTCGCGAAAGTTGAAGCCGTCGCCGAGGCCGACCACGAGCGAACCGTCGGCGAGGAAGGCCATGCGCGCACCGTAGTGCACCGAGGTGTTGCGCGCGGGCTCGGCGGTGAACACCACCTCGAGATCCTCGAGGGCGTTCCCCACGAGCCTTGCCCGTACCACGCGCGTCGAGTTGGCCGCCGCGCTACCATGCGCCAGCGACAGGTAGAGCCAGCCGTTGTCCGCGTAGCCGGGATCCAGCATGACCTCGAACAGGCCGGCCTGACTGCGCACGTGCGCCTCGGGCACGCCGCTGACCGGCGTCTCCTCCAGTTGCCCGTCTTCAATCACCCGCAGTCGTCCGGCGCGTTCCGTGACCAGCAGCCTGCCGTCCGGCAGGAAGGCGATCGACCAGGGAAACTCGAGGCCCTCGGCCACGGTTTCAATGCGATACTCGTGGGCCGTCGCGGGACTGGCGGCGGTGAGGGCCAGGGCGAGCAGGGACGCCAGCAGAATGGGTCGGGCCATGGCAGGATCCTCTCCAAGGCTTGGAATTCGAGCATAGCAGGGCCGCCCGGCAACCTGGGCGGATTGTGGCTCGCCTCGTCCTGGTCAGGGCGCGGAACGGAATGGAACCATGAGATTTCTCAAGCTGTGTTTCGCCTGGTTGAGCGCCACGGCCGTGGCCGCGGTCACGGGCAGTGTCGTGCAGACGCAGTTCAACCTGGGCGCAATTGCCGCGCTCGGGGCGCCGGTGCCCTGGGACGAACGGCTGGCCACCACCCTGCACGACCTGGCGGGCTTCGCACCGCTCTACGCTGCCATCGTGGGCGCCGGCTTCCTGGTGGCGTTCGTGCTGGCGGCGCTGCTGGTCCGCGCCTGGCCGGCGCGTCGCACCTTGTTGTACGCGCTGTCCGGCATCGCCAGCGTGATCACGACCATCGTGTTGATGAACGCGCTGCTGCCGGTGGTCGGGATCGGCGCGACGCGCTGGGCAAGCGGCATCGCGGCGCTGGGCGCGGCCGGCGGCCTCGGCGGCTGCACGTTCGCAGTCCTCACCCTTCGCCGGCACCCTGGAATGGCCTGGCGCCGGTAGCCCTTGCTATGCTGGCGGCCTCGCCGCAGCGGCCGCGTTGCCGGCCCGGCGCGCAGCACCTATTGCCACCCCGAGGTTGCGCCATGAACAGAATCACCGCCCTGTCGTCTCTCCTCGCCATCGCCTTCGCCACCGCCGCGCTCGCGGAGGGCGTCGTCCGGCTCTCCGAGCCTGTGCAGGCGGGTAACGGATACGAGGTGTTCGGCGCGCCGCTGGCTGGTTCGCCCGAGTCCAGGCCGCTGGCCGAGATCGTTGCCGCCAGCGCCGAGCACGCGGGCAAGGAAGTGTGCGCCACGGCGCAAGTGGCACAGGTCTGCCAGAAGAAGGGTTGCTTCCTGGTCGCCCATGATGGCGAGGCCGTGGCCCGGGTCACGTTCGTCGACTACAGCTTCTTCGTGCCGACGGACTCCACCGGCAAGGAGATCACCATCATCGGCAAGTTCGAGCGCAAGACCGTGTCCGAGGCGCAGGCGCGCCATTTCGCAGAGGATGCCGGCGAGGATCCGTCGGGCATCACCGGCGCGCGCGAGGAATACACCATCGTGGCCACCTCGGTGGTGATTCCGACCACCTGATCCGCACCGGGCGCCCGGACCCGCGCGCAACCTTGGCGCGCCGGGCCCCACGCCCGAGCGCTATGCGCCGAGGCGGTCGAGCCGCAGCCGCTGGCGCTCGTCGAACAGCCGTCGGCTGGCCGCGAGCACGGCGGCGACGGTGCCGAAGCCGGTGCCGACCGCGATCAGGAAGAACACCAGCACCTGGTATTTCACCGCCAGGGCCGGTGGGCTGCCGGCCAGGATCTGGCCGGTCATCATCCCCGGCAGGCTCACCACGCCGGCTGCCGCCATGCCGTTGATGATGGGGATCATGCCGCTGCGCATGGCGTCGCGCCGCAGGTCGGCAATGGCGTGATTCCAGCTCATGCCGAGCATCAGCCGTCCCTCGATGGCCTGGCGCTGGCGCCAGGCGCTGTCGGTCAGGCGGTCCATGCCGAGCGCGACGCCGGTCATGGTGTTGCCGAGCAGCATGCCGAGCAGCGGAATGGCGTATTGCGGCGTGTACCAGGGTGCGGGGCCGATCACCACCAGCAAGGCGAACACGGTCACGGCGAAGGACGAGACGAACATCGAAACGGTGCCGATGGCGAACGCCCAGCCGCCGGTCATGCGGCGCTTCTGGCGGGACATCACCTCGCGTCCGGCCAGCAGCAGCATGACCGCCGCCATCAGGGCCACCCAGCGCAACGCCGCGAGAGAGAACAGCGCTTCCAGCACGAAGCCGATGATCGCGAGCTGGATCACCATGCGGGTTGCGGCGATGACGAGCTCACGCGCCAGGCCGAGCCGGCCCAGGTGGGTTACGAGCGCAAGTGCGAGCACCAGCGCCGCGCCGATGGCCAGCTCCCACCAGGCGAGGTCGATCAATCCGTCCGACACGGGCTGGCCTCCAGCGCGTCGCCGCGAATGGTGAAATGCCGGTCCGCCACGCGTGCGATCTGGGCCCGATCGTGCGCAACCCACAGCACCGGCATGCGTTTGCGACGGCAATGATCTCGCAACCACGCCTCCACCTGGCGTGCGAGCTCCGGGTCGAGGTTGGCGGTGGGCTCGTCCAGCAGCAACGCGCGCGGCTCGTGCGACAAGGCCCGCAACACGGCCAGACGCTGCTTCTCGCCTGACGAGAGGCGGCTCACCTCCCAGCCGAGCGCCGCCTCGGGCAAGCCGAAGGCCTGCAGGCTGCCGGGCAGCGGCTCGAGGAAATGCGCGGCCACCGTGTCGGCCCACCAGCTGCTTTCCGCCGGCACCAGCATCACCCAGCCACGCCAGCAGTGCGCCGCCACCGCCGCGCGGCGGTCGGCGCCGATCGTCACCTCGCCCTGGTGCGGGTCGAGATCGGCGATTGCGCGCAACAGCCGGCTCTTGCCCGAGCCCGAATCACCGGAGATGCACACGATCTCGCCGGGCTCCACCGCCAGCGACAGTTCGCGCAGCGGGC
>ERZ869909.1850-NODE-1850-length-15781-cov-4.177216_pt1 | contig 15781 bp, 13 predicted proteins | sample MGYA00520892_ERZ869909 | MGnify/ENA primary metagenome ERZ869909 (study PRJEB32215, sample SAMEA104723947) | bioreactor metagenome | biome: bioreactor; feature: anaerobic bioreactor; material: water | place: China | collected 2015-03-12 ...
GCGGTGCAGCGGTTCGCCTTCAGCGCTGCGGCGGAGTCCTGACCACCAGCAATCTGGGTTCGGTAAGGTGCTCGATGGCCGCCGGCACCCCTTCCCTGCCGACGCCGGAATCCTTCACGCCGCCGTAGGGCATCGCATCCACGCGGAAGGTCGGCACATCGTTCACGATGACGCCCCCGACCTCCAACGCCTCAAACGCCCGCCACGCATGATCCAGCGTGTTTGTGAACACGCCCGCCTGCAAGCCGTACCGCGAATCGTTCGCGATCCGCAGCGCTCCATAGAAATCGTCGAACCCCTCCAGCGTCGCCACCGGCCCGAACACCTCATCGCACGACACCTTCGCATCGTGCGCCACACCCTCCAGCAGCACCGCCGGATGCATCGCCCCGCCCTGCTCGCCGGGACTCCGCGCCACCACCTTCGCCCCCGCATCCACCGCCTCGCCCACCCACGCCGCGATGCGCTCGCCATCCTCCTCCGAGATCAACGGCCCGATGTTCGTGGTTTTCTCCATCGGATCGCCCATGACGAGTTCCGCGATGCGCGCGCGCAGGCGTTCGCGCAGATCATCCAGAACTTCCCGGTGCGCCAGGATGCGCTGCACGCTGATGCACGACTGGCCCGACTGGGCGTACGCGCCATAGACGATGCGCTCCGCCGCGCGGTCGAGGTCGGCATCGGCATCGACGATACACGCTGCGTTGCCGCCTAACTCCAGCGTCACACGCTTCCTGCCCGCCTTTGACTTGAGATCCCAGCCGACGCTCATCGAGCCGGTGAAGCTGAGCTTGGCGATCCTGTCATCGGTGACGATCGGCTCGGCATCGCCACTCGAACAGGGGAGGATGGACCACGAATCAGCGGGCAGATCGCTGTCCTTGAGCAGTTCTCCCAGCAGCAGCGCGGTGACGGGCGTGGTCGATGCCGGCTTGAGAACGAACGGACAGCCCGCGGCGATGGCGGGCGCGATCTTGTGTACCACCAGATTGAGGGGGAAGTTGAAGGGCGTAATAAACCCGCAAACTCCCAGCGAAAACCGTCGAATCACCCCCATCTTCGCGTTGGCAAAGTCGGCGATGTCGAGCGGTATCAACTCGCCGCCGATCCGCGTCGACTCCTCCATCGCGATGCGGAGTGTCAGTTGCGCGCGCACAACCTCGGCCACTGCGCTCGTGATCGGCTTGCCGGATTCGCGGCAGATGGCCTCGGCGAATTCATCGCTCCGGGATTCGAGCCCGCGCATGATGTGTTCGAGATCGGCACGCCGTTTGTAGGCCGCACGACGGGAGACTTCGGGGAAGGAGGCGTGGGCACGCTCGATGGCGCGGAGGACCGTCGGCTTCTGTGCGCGCGCGACCGTACACAAGGGAGAACCCCGATACTTGTCGCGGACTTCGAGGGTGGCATCGCCCTCGTGGGGTGTGCCGGCGAGCCAGAGCGGGTAGTGGTTCCTGATGGGCATGTGGGCCTCCATGGTGCTCTCTGAGAGGGTACGGCCCGAGACGGGGCGGCGCGGTGGTACACTGTGACTTCCGGTCAGGAACGCCTGTGCCGCCGATATGGTTTTGCCGACACCCCCCACTGCCGGGGATGCTGAATTGGAGATGCGACCGATGAGCCAGACCGCCGCGATGCCGTTGCCGACGCTTGCCGATGTGTGCCGTCCCGTCGCGGCGGCGAACTCGCGCGTGTTCGATGCGCTAGCGATCGTCGCGGGGATCGCGCTGGTGAGCGCGTGTGCGCAGGTGGCGGTGCCGATGCCATCGGGCGTGCCGATCACGGGGCAGACCTTCGGCGTGCTGCTCGTGGGGGCAGTGCTGGGGGCGAAGCGCGGGGCGATGGCTCTGGCGGGGTATGTGGCGCTGGGTCTGGCGGGTGTGCCGGTGCTGGCGATGGGTCATGCCGGGTTCCCGCCAGCGACCTTCGGGTATCTGCTCGGATTTGTGCCCGCGGCGTTCGTGGTCGGGCTGCTCGCGCAGCGCGGCTGGGATCGCGGTCGCGGCATTGTCGGGACGCTGCTGGCGGTGGCGCGGACCGCGCTGGCGATGACGATCGGAACGCTGATCATCTTCGCGCTGGGGATTGCGTGGTACGCGACGGTGGCGATGCCGCTGGGCTGGGCGGGCGTGACTGAGATGTCGGGGCTGCTCGGCGCGACGCTGTGGCCGTACCTGCCGGGCGCGGTGGTGAAGATCGCGCTGGCGATGGTGGTGCTTCCGGGTGCTTGGAAGGTTGTGCAGAAGGGGCGCAGCGCGTAATCGGATCCGCTCGATGGCCGAACCGCTCGCCTACTTTCTGACCTAGACAACATACGGGACGCGCCTGCACGGTGATGAACGGCTCTCGGTCGATCGGCACAACAATCGGCCGGGTAGTCCATTCATCGCGCCCGATGCGAAGCGGGAGTCGAGAGCGGCATCGCTGATGAGTGGCGAACCGGTTGTCTTCTCACGCGAGGAACGGCTCATTGTGCATGCAGCGATCGAAGAACGGGCGAAGAAGCGTGGCTGGCACATCGTTGCCCTGAATGTCCGGAGCAACCATGTGCATTGTGTGGTGCAGGCGCCTCGGCATCTGCCGGAACGCCCTCTGGGTGACTTCAAGTCGGCCGGGACGCATGCGCTCCGCACCGGCGGATTACGAAGCAAAGATGCGAAGATCTGGACCGACCACGGAAGCACGCGGTGGATCAATGAACCCCTCTCGCTTCAAGATGCGATCGATTATATGTTGAATCATCAGTAGCACGGGCGCGGTTGAAGGTGTGATGAGCACCGGAGTGCTTGTGTCCGAACAGGCCCCGTCACTTCGTTCCGGGCTCGTACCGGACGGTGCTGCAGGTGTGGGCGCTGGCGTGTACACGGGCATGCACGGATGGAACGGAAGCCCTCAAAGGACTCGGCGGTACTCGATGCTTCTCGGTGCGATCGATACGAGCCCGGAGCGCAGCGACGGGGCGTCAGCCGCGCACGCGGCCGTCCCCAGCAGCGCGCCGGCGATGAAGACCAGCTCAGGACCAAGACGTCGCATCGTGCCACCGTCCAGTGAGTCGCACCGCATCCCACGTGCGGATCTCCGCTACCCTGCGCGGGCTGCAGGCGAAGCGCAACTTATCGACGGCACCAACCGGTCGCCCCCGCGTCGGCCGCCACGCCCGCCAGCGTGATCGCGCCGGGCCGCGCAGGACGACGCCGAACCTGCCCAGACCACGTCGGCACCGATTCCGGGATTGTCGTTGACCCCAAGCGTTGCTATGCGCCGCCCGCAACCCAAGGTCGAACCGACCCCCCGACCCGGTTCCCGACCCCTGCCCAGGATGGTTGCGATGAGCGTGCATCAGATCGCCGAGTGTCTGACCTTCGATGACGTACTGCTGGTGCCGCAGTACTCGGACTTCCTGCCGCGCGAAGCCGACATCTCCAGCCGCTTCACGCGCAACATCCGGCTCAACATGCCGCTCGTCTCTGCGGCCATGGACACCGTGACCGAGTCCGGCACCGCGATCTGCATGGCCCAGCAGGGCGGCATCGGCGTCGTGCACAAGAACATGAGCATCGAGCAGCAGGCCGCAGAGGTCCGGAAGGTCAAGAAGAGCGAGTCGGGCATGATCATCAACCCGATCACCGTCGGGCCGGACGAGCTGCTCAGCAGCGTCGTCCTGATGATGGCGCGGAACAGCATCTCCGGCGTCCCGGTCGTCGAGAACGGCAAGGCCGTGGGCATCCTCACGAACCGCGACCTGCGCTTCGTCAGGGACCTCGACCGCCCGGTCGCCTCCGTCATGACGCGCCAGCTGGTCACCGCCCGCGCCGGCATCGCGATGGACGACGCGAAGGAGCTGCTGCAGCAGCACCGCATCGAGAAGCTCCTGCTCGTCGACGACAAGGGCTACCTCGAGGGCCTGATCACCGTGAAGGACATCGAGAAGCGCGAGACGTACCCGCGCGCCACCAAGGACAGCCAGGGGCGCCTCGTCGTCGCCGCCGCGGTCGGCGTCGGTGACGACACGCCGGAGCGCGTCGCCGCGCTCGCCGCCGCAGAGGTCGACGTCATCGTCGTCGACACCGCCCACGGCCACTCCCGCCGGGTCATCGACACCGTCGGTGAGGTCAAGAAGAAGTACCCGCACATCGACGTCATCGCCGGTAACGTCGCCACCCCCGAGGCCGTCGAGGCGCTCGCCAACGCCGGCGCGGACGCCGTCAAGATCGGCATCGGCCCCGGCTCCATCTGCACCACCCGCATCGTCGCCGGCGTCGGCGTTCCCCAGGTCTCGGCCATCATGTCCTGCCGCGAGGCGGCGGACCGGCTCGACATCCCGCTCATCGCCGATGGCGGCATCAAGTACTCCGGGGACGTCGTCAAGGCCATCGCCGCCGGCGCCAGCGCCGTCATGGTCGGCTCGCTGTTCGCCGGCACCGAGGAGAGCCCCGGCGACAAGATCCTCTACCAGGGCCGCTCCTACAAGACGTACCGCGGCATGGGCTCGCTGGGCGCCATGCAGCAGGGCTCCGGCGACCGCTACGGCCAGGACGGCGTCCAGGCCCAGAAGCTGGTCCCCGAGGGCATCGAGGGCATGGTCCCGTTCCGCGGCCCCCTGGCCGACAACATCTACCAGCTCATCGGCGGCCTGCAGTCCGGCATGGGCTACTGCGGCACGCGCACGATCGAGGAGCTCCGCAACCGCGCGCGCTTCATCCGCATCACCGGCGCCGGCCTGCGCGAGAGCCACGTCCACGACGTCTTCGTGACGAAGGAAGCCCCGAACTACAAGCCGTCCACCTGAACCTCCGACCCCGTGGCGCGCGGCCGCTCGCGACCGCCGCTGCACGTGACGACCGCCCGCGACGCCTCGCCCGGAGCTCCCGGGCTCGCGCAGGCGCCCGGATTCCCGGCCCCGTTGCCCCGGCCCCGTTGCCCCGGCCCCGTTGCCCCGGCCCCGTCGTCCAGGCCCCGTTCCCGGCCCCCCGGTCACGCGCCAGCCAGGCGTCCCGCCCCACCTCAGGCACGCACCGCGTCCCCACCTTCTGCCCTCGCGAGAACAGCTCGCCACCTCGAGAGTCGACATGTCCCAGGAGCTTGAGCGCGGTATCCTCATCCTCGACTACGGCAGCCAGTACACGCTGCTCATCGCGCGTCGCATCCGCGAGCAGAACGTCTACTGCGAGATCTGGCCGTGCAACGACCCGCGCGTCGCCGAGATCCTCGCCACCGGTACCGCGCCGTTCATGGGCCTCATCCTGAGCGGCGGGCCCAGCTCGGTGAACGTCGAGGGCGCGCCGGCGCTGGAAGGGGGGCTGCTCGATCTCGACGTGCCCATCCTCGGCATCTGCTACGGCATGCAGCTGCTGGGCAGCGCGCTGGGCGGCACCGTCTCGCGCGGGCACGTCGGCGAGTACGGCCGCACGAAGATCCACATCGAGCGCATCAGCCCGCTGCTCAACGGCTTCGTCGTGGGCAGCACGACCGAGGTCTGGATGTCCCACGGGGACGTCGTCCAGGAGCCCGGCGACAACCTGCACGTGCTCGCGCAGTCCGAGAACGGCGTCATCGCCGCCGTCGCCCACCGCAGCCGACCCATCTACGGCGTGCAGTTCCACCCGGAGGTCGTGCACTCGCTGCGCGGCACGGAGCTGCTGCGCAACTTCCTGTTCCGCATCTGCCACTGCGACGACACCTGGAACATGGGCGACTTCCTCGCCCGCCAGGTCGACGAGATCCGCGAGCGCGTCGGCGACGACCGCGTCATCTGCGGCCTGTCCGGCGGCGTCGACAGCTCCGTCGTGGCCGCGCTGCTGGCCCGGGCGATCGGCCCGCAACTCACCTGCGTCTTCGTCGACACCGGCCTGCTCCGCCTCAACGAGCGCGAGAACGTCGAGCGCACGTTCCGCGAGCACTTCAAGGTCGACCTCCGCGTCATCGACGCCTCGGAACGCTTCCTGAGCCGCCTCGAGGGCGTCGAGGATCCGGAGCGCAAGCGCAAGATCATCGGCGAGGAGTTCATCCGCGTCTTCGAGGACGCGACGAGCGACGTCGACAACGCGCGCTACCTCGCCCAGGGCACGCTCTACCCGGACGTCATCGAGAGCATCAGCATCCGCGGCCCGTCGGCGACGATCAAGTCCCACCACAACGTCGGCGGCCTGCCCGAGGACATGAAGTTCGAGCTCATCGAGCCGCTGCGTGAGCTCTTCAAGGACGAGGTCCGCGAGCTGGGCCGGCAGCTCGGGCTGCCCGAGGAGATGGTCGGGCGCCACCCGTTCCCCGGCCCCGGCCTCGCGGTGCGCATCCTCGGCGAGATCACACCCGACCGGGTCCGCACGCTCCAGGAGGCGGACGACATCTTCATCCGGATGCTCCGCGAGGACGGCCTCTACGACCAGGTCTGGCAGGCGTTCGCGGTGCTCATCCCGGTGCGCACCGTCGGCGTCATGGGCGACTCCCGCACCTACGAGTGGCTGCTCGCGCTGCGCGCCGTCACCTCGACGGACGGCATGACGGCTGACCGCGCCCACCTGCCGCACGAGTTCCTGGGGCGGGTCAGCGACCGCATCATCAACACGGTGCGGCGCGTCAACCGGGTCGTCTACGACGTCAGCTCCAAGCCGCCCGCCACGATCGAGTGGGAGTGACCCCTCGTGGCTGACGATCCCGCGCCGTGGTACGCCGCGAGCGGCCTCCGCTTTCGCTGCACCGGCTGCGGGGCCTGCTGCCGCCAGCCCGGCTTCGTCTACCTCCACAACGACGAGGCGGACCGGATCGCCCGGCGCCTGCGTGGCGCGGACGCCACGGCCGAGTCGCTCGCCGGCGCCATCTGGGCTCGCGAGGACGCGGACACCTTCGTCATCGAGGTCCGCGCCGGCAGCGCCTGCCCGCTGCTTGGCCCCGAGGGCTGCACCGTTCACGACATCAAGCCGATGCAGTGCGCCACCTACCCGTTCTGGCCCGAGCTCCTCGAGTCGCCGTCCGCCTGGCACGAGGAGGCGACGCTCTGCGAAGGCATCAGCCCGCTCGGTGATCTCTACCGCGACTTCGACGTGCGCCGCCTGGTGAAGGAGCGGGCGCGGACGCACGAGTCCAGCCGCGGCGAGCTCCCGTTCCGCCTGCGCCGGCCGGCCCCTGAGCCTGGCTCCGACACCTGAGCCTGGCTCCGACACCTGAGCCTGGCCCGACACCTGAGCCCTGCGGCGTCGTCTCGCTGACGGCCTGTGGGGCAGGGACGGGCGGGGCGCCCGGCGCGGGGTCGGTCAGCCGCGCCGTGGTGCTCACACACGAAGGGCGCCCCGTCGCGTGAACGGGACGCCCTGCCGGTGTCGGATCCGGTGGTGCGGGTCGCGCCCGCGCCGGGGGATCAGAGGGGGATGTTGCCGTGCTTGCGCGGCGGGTTCTCGTCGCGCTTGGTCTTGAGCATCTCGAGGGAGTCGATGATGCGCTGGCGGGTCTCGCCGTGGTCGATGACGCCGTCGACGTAGCCCAGCTCTGCGGCCTTGAACGGGTTGGCGAACAGCTCACGGTACTGCTCGGTGTACTGGGCGCGTGCGGCCTCCGGGTCGGCGGCCTGGCTCAGCTCCTTGCGGTAGATGATGTTGACGGCGCCCTCGGGGCCCATGACGGCGATCTCGCCGGTGGGCCAGACGAGGTTGATGTCGCCGCGCAGGTGCTTGGAGCTCATGACGTCGTAGGCGCCGCCGTAGGCCTTGCGGGTGATGACGGTGACCTTGGGGACGGTGGCTTCCGCGTAGGCGTAGAGGAGCTTCGCGCCGTGGCGGATGATGCCGCCGTACTCCTGCGAGGTGCCGGGGAGGAAGCCGGGCACGTCGACGAGGGTGACGACGGGGATGTTGAAGGCGTCGCAGAAGCGCACGAAGCGCGCGGCCTTGATGGAGGCGTCGATGTCGAGGCAGCCGGCGAGGCTGATCGGGTTGTTCGCGACGATGCCGACCGACTGGCCGTTGAAGCGCGCGAAGCCGCAGACGATGTTGCGGGCGTAGCGCTCGTGGACCTCGAGGAAGTAGCCGTCGTCGACGAGGACCTTGATGACGTCCTTCATGTCGTACGGCTTGTTGGCGTTCGCCGGGACGATGTCGGCGAGCTCGGGCGTCTGCCGGTCAGCCGGGTCGTCGGTCGGGACGCGCGGGACGGTCTCGATGTTGTTCGACGGCATGAAGGACAGCAGCTGGCGGATGTGCGCGATGGCTGCTTCCTCGGTGGGCTCGGAGAAGTGAGCCACGCCGCTGCGCTCGTTGTGGACGCTGGCGCCGCCCAGCTGCTCCTTGGTGACCTCCTCGCTGGTCACGGTCTTCACGACGTCCGGGCCGGTGACGAACATGTAGCTCGTCTCCTCGACCATGACGATGAAGTCGGTGATGGCGGGGGAGTAGACGGCGCCGCCGGCGCAGGGGCCCATGATGGCGCTGATCTGCGGGATCACGCCGCTGCCCTGGACGTTGCGCACGAAGATGTCGCCGTAGCCGGCGAGGCTGACGGCGCCTTCCTGGATGCGCGCGCCGCCGGAGTCGTTGAGGCCCACGACAGGTGCGCCGGTCTTGATCGCGAGGTCCATGACCTTGCAGATCTTCTCGGCGTAGGCGCCGGACAGCGACCCACCAAAGACCGTGAAGTCCTGCGCGAACACGAAGACCTTGCGGCCGTCGACGTAGCCGTAGCCGGTCACGACGCCGTCGCCGGGGATCTTCTTGTCCTGCATCCCGAAGTCGGCGCAGCGGTGCGTCTTGAGCTTGTCGAGCTCGACGAAGGTGCCGGGATCCATCAGCAGATTGATGCGTTCACGGGCGGTGAGCTTGCCCTCTTCGTGCTGCTTGGCGATGCGATCCTCGCCGCCGCCAAGCTCTGCCTGACGGTTCAGCTCCTTGAGTCGGGTGACGTTGTCCTTCACGGCTCTCTCTCCGGTAGGGAGCGACGCGCGGGGCGTCGCGTACGCGATCGTTCTGGCGGGCGCCTCTCTTTGCATCTTTTCGGTCGTTCTGCAAAGGCTTGAAGGTGCGTTCCGGTGCCGATCCTCACCAGATCTCCTCTTCGAGCGGCAGCACGAGGATCCAGCCGTCGGCCTCGCGGGTGTCGTACGATCGGAGCTTGTAGAGCGGGTGCTCCCTGCACACGCCGGAGTCGAGGTCGAAGACCCAGCGGTGTCGGCCACATTCGATACCGCCTGGCGTCAGCCGCCCCACGTGCAGCGGAGAGCCGGCGTGCGGGCAGCGGTCGTTGTACACGTACACCCGACCTCGCTGCCGGGTGACCGCGACCGGCCGCACGCCAACCCGCGCGAGGCGGGTCTGGCCTTCGATGACCTGCTCGCTGCGCACGACGCGGATCCAGTCCTCGTCGCTGGCGGACGATGCGTCGTTCATCGGGGCACCTGCTGCTGGGCGTCCAGGAACCGGTCGATGGCGCGCTCGAGGCGCCCAAGACACTGTCTGAAGGCCGTGATCGGCTGGTTGACGGGGTCGTCGATCGTCTCGCCGCCGCCCTCCGGATCCCACGCGCCCAACATGATGGTCCGCCGCGCGAGCTCCGGGTCAAGGCGTGCGATCGCCGCGCGGTGCTGCTCCTCCATGATGAACACGTGGGTCGCAGCCCGCAGCACACCCAGGCTCAGTCCCTGGCTGCGGTGCGGCGTCAGGTCGACGTCGACCTCCGCACAGGCCGCGATCGCCTCGTCTGCCGCGCGGTGCATCGCGAGGCCAAGCGTCCCCATCGACAGCGTCACGGCGGGGAGGCCGCGCCGGCGCGCGCGGTCGGCGAACACGTAGTGCGCCATCGGTGAGCGACAGATGTTGCCGGAACAGACGAATACCACCTTGAGCATGCGTGTCGTCGGGGCCAGTGTAGAGGGGGTGGGGCGCAGCCCGGGAGCTGCCGGGGCGCCCGGAGCGCTTCTGCGCTCGTTCGCCGTCGTCCTATCGGGCCTCGAGCACCGGAGCGCAACCATGCCGGCACCTCCTCCATTCACGTACGACGCGGCGAGCGCGACCCTCCGCTGGTCCGTGCCCGCGGCCGGCGACTGGTCGATCGAGACGGCGCGGTCGCTGTCCGGCGCGCTGCGCGCCGGCACATGGAGCGGTCAGCCGGTGCGCCACGCCGTCGTCGATTTTGGTGATGAGGCCGTCGCGGCGGTGCAGGGGGCGGCTGCGCAGTTCCTGGGGCTCACCGTTCTGGTCGCAGGGCGAGCGCGCGACGGTGAGGTGCCGCGGTTCACGGTACGCGACGACTTCGACATCGACTGACAGCAGCCGCCGGCGCGCAGCGCGTCGTGAGTTGCGGGGTCTCCGCTCGCGTCTGGCGTTCGGCGGCAGGCGTTCGGCGGCAGGCGGCAGGCGTTCGGCGGCAGGCGGCAGGCGGCACGAGCCGGAAAATGGCGTTGACCGCCTGCGTTCGACCGTGTACACCCCGCAGCCCACCGCGAGGCCAGATAGCTCAGTCGGTAGAGCAGGGGATTGAAAATCCCCGTGTCGGGGGTTCGATTCCCTCTCTGGCCACTCGGGATGCCCGCGCATCGCGTGGTGTTTCCCGTGACAACCAGGCCAGATAGCTCAGTCGGTAGAGCAGGGGATTGAAAATCCCCGTGTCGGGGGTTCGATTCCCTCTCTGGCCACTCGGCGACGACCGTCCGCGGCAGCCACCGCGGCCCGGTGTCGGGCGGGGATGCACGAGGCTCAGGGCTGGTGACGTACGTCGCCGGCCCGTTCTGCGTGGGCTCGCAGCGCCACGGACGCTGCGGTCATCGCGGTTGCCGTCGCGTCGGCGATCGGCTAGTGCCGGCCGCTCACGAAGACCGTCATGCGCTGTTCCTGCGCCGGTCGTCACGTGCCGGCTGTTGTACAGGGAGTTTCCGATGCTCGAGATGTTCCGCCGCCAATCCCAGTCATGGCTGATCTGGGTGGCCTTCGGCATCATCATCATTGTGTTCGTCTTCTTCTTCGGCCCCCAGGCCGGAGGGATCACGCCCGGCTCGAAGACGTGGGCCGCGCGCGTCAACGGCACGCGGATCTACAACACGCAGCTGGACGCCACCGTCGGCCGCGCGGCGCGACTGACCGGGGAGCGCCTGACGGACGAGGACTTCATGTCCTTCAAGCGCCAGGTGCTCGTCGACATCGCGACGATCCACGTGCTGGCGGACCACGCCGCGGCGTCCGGGATGCAGGTCTCGGACGACGAGCTGCGCTGCTACATCGTGAACTGGGACCGCCGCTACGCGGTGGGTGAGGACTTCATCTGCCGGCAGTTCCCGCGCAGCTACGAGCAGCTCTTCCCGAACATCGATCTGGGGTTCTACACGGATCGTTCAGGGAACTTCTCGAGCAACTACTCGCAGGACGTGCGCCGCTGGTTCCAGATGTCGGTCGAGTCGTACGAGCAGTTCAAGCGGCGCGAGCTGCTGGCGCTGCGCTACCTCGAGCTGCTCAGCCGTGGCGTGCCGGCGACGACGGCGCAGGCCGAGTTCGCGTGGCGGCTGCAGAACGACACGATCGACCTGGAGTTCGTGCGCTTCGAGGCAGACGACGACGCGGACCTCGACGCCGAGCAGCTCGACGCGTTCCTGGAGGAGCGTCGCGACGAGGTGCTCGCCGCGTGGCAGGCGCAGCAGGAGCGGTTCACGGAGCCGCGCGCGCTGCAGCTGCGCCGCATCTACCTGCGCCGCCCGTCGACCGACGACCCGGGCTACGCCGCTGCAGAGGAGCGCTACCGCAACCTGCTTGCTGAAGCGCAGCAGGACGACGCGGACTTCGCGGCCCTGGTCGCGGAGCACTCCGAGCTCGACCGCGAGCGCGCCGAGGGCGGTGACATGGGCCAGCGCACGGCTCAGAACCTGTCGTCGGACTTCTTCGCCGCGTTCGAAGGGCAGGGCGAAGGCGCGATCGTGGGCGTCGAGCAGCAGTACGCATGGAGCATCACCCGGCTGGACGCTGATCGGCCCGAGCGGGTGCGTCCGTTCGACGAGGTCGCGCTGGAGCTGGCCGCAGAGCTGGCGCGCGACGAGCGGCTCGCCGCTCAACGTGAGGCGTACGAGGTGCGCGCACGCCGTATCCTCGCGCTGGCCGTCGGCGGCGCATCCCTTGAGGACGCGGTCGCCACGGAGGCCGCCGAGTCGGGCCTCACGCCGTTCACGGTGTCGTCGACCGGGCCGTTCGGCATCGAGCCCAGCCTCCCGGTGATCGAAGGGATCGACCCGCAGTACCTGCAGTTCATCCGCACGCTGGGCCGTGATCCGGCTGACGTGCCGTCGATCGGGCGGTCGGAGCAGCTGATCGGCCAGGCCTTCGCGCTCACCGACGAGCAGCCGCTGATCGACGAGCTGGTGACCGTCGAGGGCGTGCATCACATCGTGCGCCTGCGTGAGCGCGCGCGCCCCGCTTCCGTCCCGGCCGACGCGCTCGCTGACGAGTTCGACGCCGTCCAGGTGCAGGTCGCCACCCGCCTGATCAACTTCCGCGCCGTCCAGGAGCGCCTGCTCGTGCACACGTCCGAGCCGCTCCCGGGCCTGCTGCAGGCGCTGCTCGACGAGGCTGACGTCGTCGTCCGTGACCGCCTGTTCCGCGTCGAGGCGCGCGGCGACGACCTGATGTGACGAAGGCAGTCGATCCGAAGGGTTAGGTCCTCAAAAACGAGTTGACAGGGGTTCGCGGCGGGCTGTATAACGCCGCTCCACCTTGAGGGGGAGCCCACGGCGCCCCGAGGTTTGCGGAAGTAGCTCAGTGGTAGAGCGACGCCTTGCCAAGGCGTAGGTCGCGGGTTCGACCCCCGTCTTCCGCTCTCGACGATATCGTCGTGACGACATTGACGTGGTGGCTGGCGCCACGCGTCAGGCCCCCGGACAGGGGGGCACAACGCCAGACCAGACGAGCCGCGACCCGCAAGGGCCGCGGCTTCTTTCGTCAGGCCGCCGCCCGACCGCGTGCATGTTCTCCCTTGCGCTCCCGCCGCGCGGCTGCAAGCTGTGCGGCGCGCTGACCTTGACCCCGTCTTCAGCGCTGGTCTACACGCGGCCGACGCACTGCTGGCCACCTCCACGAAGAGCGCGGAACCCGCATGGTCTTCAACCGCCTACTTGGACTGTTCTCGAACGATCTCGCCATCGACCTCGGGACCGCCAACAGCCTCATCTACATCAAGGGCCGCGGCATCGTCACCAGCGAGCCGTCGGTCGTCGCCGTGCAGACCGATGGCCGCGGCGGGCGCCGAGTGCTCGCCGTGGGTCGCGAAGCCAAGGAGATGCTGGGCCGGACGCCCGGCAGCATCACCGCCATCCGCCCGATGAAGGACGGCGTCATCGCCGACTTCGAGATCACCGAGGCGATGCTCCGCCACTTCATCACCGGCGCCCACAACCGCAGCACCCTGGTCGCGCCGCGCATCGTCATCTGCATCCCCTTCGAGAGCACCGACGTCGAGAAGCGCGCCGTCAAGGAAGCCGCGGAGTCCGCTGGCGCCCGTGAGGTCTACCTCATCGCCGAGCCCATGGCCGCCGCGCTTGGCGCCGGGCTGCCGATCATGGACCCCGCCGGCAACATGATCGTCGACATCGGCGGCGGCACCACCGAGGTCGCCGTCATCTCGCTCGGCGGCATCGTCTACTCCGAGTCCCTGCGCGTGGGCGGCGACAAGATGGATGAGGCCATCATCCAGCACATGAAGAAGCAGTACAACCTGCTGATCGGCGAGCGCACCGCAGAGATGATCAAGTGTACCATCGGCAACGCCTACCCGACCGAGGAGGCGTCGACGATGGACGTGCGCGGGCGCGACATGCTCGCCGGTCTGCCCAAGGCGGTCGAGGTCAACTCGGACGAGATCCGCGACGCGCTGCAGGAACCGATCAACGCCATCGTCAACACCGTGCGGACCGCCCTCGAGCGCACCCCGCCCGAGCTGGCGTCGGACATCATGGACAAGGGCATCATGCTCGCCGGCGGCGGCGCCCTGCTGCGCAACCTCGACCTGCTGCTGCGTGAGGAGACCGGCCTGCCGGTCGTCATCTGCGACGACCCGCTCAGCGCCGTCGTCCTGGGCAGCGGCCGCACGCTCACGGACGCGCACCTGCTCCAGCACGTGGCGCGGGGCACCTGAGATGAGCGCCTGGCACCGGCAGGAGCGTGATGTGGGATAGTCTCAAGAAGCACCGCAAGCTCGCGCTGGTCCTGCTGTTCATCCTGACCGGCCTCGTGCTGCTGGTGCTCGAGCAGGGGCAGACCTCCCGGAGCCACCTGCCGCCCGCCTCGGCGACCGTCCAGGTCGCCGGCGCCAGCCAGGCCCTGATCGCACGCTCCGGAGGCGGCATCGGCAGGTTCTGGGACCGCCACATGAACCTCGTCGGCGTCGAGCAGGAGAACGCCCGACTGCGCACCGAGCTCGCGCGCATCCGCGAGGAGCACACCCGCCTGCTCGGCGTGATGCAGGAGAACGCACGGCTGCGCGCGATGGTCGGCTTCACGGAGGCGCAGCCGCACCTCGAGCTCATCCCGGCGCGCGTCATCGCCCGGGACATCAACCCGTGGTTCCGCGTCCTCTCACTGCGCCTCGATACGGGCACCCATCGTGTCCAGCCGCACATGCCGGTCGTCTCGAGCGCAGGGCTCGTGGGCCAGGTCTCGTCGGTGGACGGACGCTACGCATCCGTGATGCTCGCCGTCGACAAGCGATCGTCGATCGACATCATCGTGCAGCGCAACCGCGCCCGGGGCGTGCTCGCCGGGCTCGGGCACGACAACGACTACCTGTCCGAGATCCAGTACCTGCTCCGGCGCGACGCCGCGCGGGTGGGTGACCTCGTCGTCACGAGCGGGATGGGCGGTCGGTTCCCGCAGGACCTCGTCGTGGGCACCATCGCGGAGGTCATCGAGCAGTCCTACGGCCTGTTTCAGGAGGTCCGGGTGGAGCCGGCGGTCGACTTCTCTCGTCTCGAGGAGGTCTACATCATCGTCGGCGAGCGGGGGCGCTGAGCCATGGCGAACCTCATCGCGATCGTGTTCGGAGCGCTGTCGGTGCTCGTGCTGGGCGCTGCGTGGCAGTGGTTCCAGGTGGACACGCTCGCGGTCAACGTCCCGCTGGTCGTGGCCTGCTGGGTAGCGCTCCGGCGCGACGCCGCGAGCGCGTACCTCGTCGCGTACGTGCTGGCGATGTTCACGTTCACGGTGTTGCCCGGCCCGCGTGGCGCCTCGCTGCTGGCCCTGGTCTTCGTCGTCTGGCTGACCACCGTCACCCGAACGCGCGCGCCGGTGCAGCAGCCGCTGCGCATCGCCGCGTGGGTCGTCGCCGCGGCGCTCCTCTGTGACCTCGCGGTCGCCGTCTCGCTGTGGGCCTTTGGCGGTGGCGCCGGTTTCTTCGATCTGTTCTGGCGGATCGGCCCGGCCAGCGCGCTGGTGACCGGTCTCTACGCGCTGTTCGCGTTCTGGATCCTTGCCCGACTGGAGCCGCTGCTCCAGCAGCGGCACGACCCGGGCGGGTTGCTCCGGCGGTGATCGCGAGCGCTGCGCCGCGACGCGACGCGCACGGCACTCACCCCGTGACCGCAAGCCAACCTGCGCGGCGCCTCGGGTCAGCGTCGCCCGTGACCCCGGGGCACCGCCACCGCGGCGCGGAGTGTCCGCTCGCGGGGAAATATCCGACGGGCGGGGCTCGTTGCGGGTTGCGCTGAGCGCCGGCAACGTGCAGCACCACCTGGCGGGCTCGCGCCCGCGCTCCCTGGCCGGGCGGCTCCCGCCGCCCCGCATCCCAACGGTCACCGTGCGCAGTCGAAAGCTCCACCTCCCGCGCCAAC
>ERZ869909.1851-NODE-1851-length-15765-cov-99.638768_pt1 | contig 15765 bp, 14 predicted proteins | sample MGYA00520892_ERZ869909 | MGnify/ENA primary metagenome ERZ869909 (study PRJEB32215, sample SAMEA104723947) | bioreactor metagenome | biome: bioreactor; feature: anaerobic bioreactor; material: water | place: China | collected 2015-03-12 ...
AGGGCATGACAAGGCTCCCTGGCGGGTGGGTGGCGGTGGCTGGACATGTGCAGGGCGATGATAGCGCCCGCGGGCGCTGCCTGCATGTGGGACGCTCGGTGGGGAGCGGCCTCAGCGGCTGGCGCTGCGGCGCGAGGCGGCGGCCTCCAGGGCAAGCCTGGCCACCACGGTGGGCAGCTGGAACATGCTGGTGATCATGATGGCGCCCTCCGGGGTCTCTTCCACATCCGGGTAGCGGTTGAGATGAACCACGATCATGCCCGCCTCCAGGGCGGCGCGAACGCCCACCACCGAGTCCTCGATGGCCAGGCACTGCGCCGGGGCAACGTCCATCTGGCTGGCCGCGTGGCGATAGAGGCCGGGGTCGGGCTTCCAGCAGTTGGCCTCGTAGGCACTGAACAGCCGTTCGCCGAACAGGTCGGCGAGGCCGGTGGCCTGCAGGGAGGTGCGGATCTTGTTCACCGGCCCGTTGGAGACCACGCCCATGGGGTAGGCGTGGAGGGCGGCCAGGGCCTCGGGGGCGCCATCGATGGGGGTGAGCTCGGTGGCCAGCCGCTGGTTGAGGTTGGCCCGCATGGTGGCCTCCAGGGGCTCCAGCGCCTCGGGGTCGACGCTGCCGTGGCGGCACTCGAGGGCGGCGACGATGCGGCGGAAGCGGGCCCCGCGGAATTCGCCGATGTAGTCGGTGGGCTGGAAGGGCAGGCCCACGGCGTTGAGCGCGGTGGCCATCTCGTCGGCGAGCAGCGGCTCGCTGTCGACCAGGGTGCCGTCGCAATCGAAGAGCAGACAGAGGGGGCCGGCCATCACCTAACCTCGCGGAGAGTACAGGGCGTGATCACCCTTATATTAAAGCCCAGTTTCACGACTTTGTGAACAGTGTTTCCCAACAGGGCCCCTGATCGCGCTGTCTCCCTCTTGATACGGTCTCAACCCAAGTCGGGATGCCAGTTCATTCGAACTCGTTCTACTCAGCAAAGAACACGTTGAGCACATGGTCTAAGTGGACCTCCATAGCCCTCCGAGCCGCCTCCGGATCGCGCTCCTCGATGGCCCTGACGATGCGCTCGTGGTCGCCCTGAGAGCGTCGTGGCATGTCGGTTTCCATGAAAAGGTCCTGCAGCCGCCGGAACATCACCCCATATTGGTGGCCAAGAAGATGTTTCATGAGAAGGGCATAGGCGGCATTGCCAGAAGCTTCGGCGATTCGGATATGTAGGAGACGGTCACCGGCCGCGTTACCGCCACCATGGGCGTTGTCGTAGACACTACGCTCAAAAGCGGCGCGAATGGCCTTTATGTCGTTCTCGCTGGCATTCATTGCCGCTAGAGCAGCATTTTCTGGTTCGAGATAACGACGCGCTTGAAGTAGGGAGAAGGGAGGAATCTCCTCATCGAGATTGATCTCGATCTCGCTCTCGAACTCCGGGTCGATGGCCCAGGGCTCTTTATTGGCCGCGGCGTGCATCACTGAACCTGTGGCATGGGTGCGAGGCTCGAGGACCACCACACCATGCCCGACACGCACCTCTACCTGTCCTACAACCTCGAGAGCGATTAGCGCCTCACGTACAGAGGCGCGGCTTACTCCCAGCGACTGTGCGAGTTCCCGTTCAGGGGGCAGCAGGGTTCCCGGGGGAAACTCCCCCTGGATGATCAGTTGCTGCAGTTGGTCGGCGATCTGGCGATATAGGCGCTGCGAGCGAATCGTTTGAATCGGCATGTCGGCATCTCCCGCTCTTGTCTGGTCCCGTTCTGGTCTGAGCCGCGGCGTGCGCGGCTCTCGTGCGTTTACGACTAAAGTTCACCCGCAAAGTCTGTGTGACATGCGGCTCAGGGATTGCTAAGCGCTGCTGGCCCTTCCATACTCGGCCCAATGGTCAGGCCATTGGATATCTGGATGTTTGATCTGTTTCATGTTCCCACGATTCATAGAGGTACGCTACCGAATGAGACTGAAGAACAAGACTGCTCTGGTGACGGCGGCCGCCAATGGAATCGGGCGTGCCTCCGTCGAGCGATTCGTCGCGGAAGGGGCTAGGGTGATCGCCACTGATGTCGATACGGCATCACTGGAGGGACTGCAGGGAGTAGAGGTGCATCACCTAGACGTCACCGATGCGACGGCGATTCAACGCCTGGCCGATGAGCTGCCTGCCCTGGATGTGCTGTTCAATTGTGCCGGCATGGTGCCCAGTGGCAGCGTGCTGCAATGCGACGATGCTACCTGGGAGCGAAGCTTTGCACTCAACGTCACCTCCATGTACCACATCATCCAGGCATTCCTGCCGGCGATGCTGAACAGCGGCGGTGGCAGCATCATCAACATGGCCTCGCTGGCGTCGAGCCTCAAGGGCGTGCCCAACCGCTTTGCGTATGGCACCACCAAGGCCGCGGTGATCGGCTTGACCAAGGCGGTTGCCGCCGACTTCATGACCCAGGGCATTCGCTGCAACGCCATCTGTCCGGGCACGGTGGAATCCCCGTCGCTGCATCAGCGCATCGAGGCACAGGCCCGCCAGGAGGGGCGCGACACCGTCGAGGTGCTGGATGCCTTCATCGCTCGGCAGCCCATGGGGCGACTGGGCCGTGCCGAGGAGGTGGCGGCCCTGGCCACCTTTCTGGCCTGCGACGAGTCGGCCTTCATCACCGGCACTGCCCAGCTGATCGATGGTGGCTGGGCCAACTGATTCATTTCTTGTGAGGAGACTGCTTCACCATGAAACTGCTGCGATTCGGCCCCGAGGGGCAAGAGAAGCCTGGCCTGCTCGATGGCGACGGCACCATGCGTGATCTGTCGGGGATCATCGACGATCTCGCCGGTGGGGCGCTGGAGAGTGAGAGTCTGCAGCGCCTGCGCGAACTGGATCTTTCCCGGCTGCCCGCGGTGGCGCCCGGCGCGCGTCTCGGGCCCTGTGTGGGGCGGGTCGGCAAGTTCATCTGCATCGGCCTGAACTATTCCGACCACGCTGCGGAAACCGGCGCTGAGGTGCCGCCGGAGCCGGTGATCTTCAACAAGTGGACCAGCGCCATCTGTGGCCCGAATGATGACGTAGAGATCCCGCGGGGTTCGCAGAAGACCGACTGGGAGGTGGAACTCGGTGTGGTGATCGGTCAGGGGGGGCGCTACATCGCCGAGGAGGAGGCCCTGGGCCACGTGGCCGGCTACTGCGTGGTCAATGATGTCTCCGAGCGGGAGTTCCAGCTCGAGCGCAGCGGCACCTGGGACAAGGGCAAGGGGTGCGATACCTTTGGTCCTTTGGGCCCCTGGCTGGTGACCCGCGACGAGGTGCCGGATCCCCACGAGCTGGATCTCTGGCTGGAGGTGGACGGGCGGCGCTACCAGAGCGGCAGCACCCGCACCATGGTCTATCGCATCCCCTTTCTGATCAGTTACCTGAGCCGCTTTATGAGCCTGCAGCCCGGTGACGTGATCTCCACCGGCACCCCGCCCGGTGTCGGTATGGGGCAGACGCCACCGGTCTACCTGCGTCCCGGCCAGCGCATGCGCCTGGGTATCGAAGGCCTGGGTGAGCAGTCCCAGCGTGTGGTGCAGGCCTGAGGGCCAGCAACCTTCGACCTATGTCTAAATCTTGATCCCCCGATAACCCTTGAGTCAGGTCCCTGAGTGGGGCATCGTGTGCCCTTAAAGGCCTGACCACTGGATCAAAGAACCTGTCAGGCCTTTTGCGCCATGCCGCGCCGCGCCTGACCCAGAGGAACCCGACATGCACGTTCTCGTCTGTACACAGCCCCATCAGCTGGAACTCCGGGAGGCACCGATGCCGACCTGTGGTCCGGATGAGGCGCTGGTCAGGATCCGCCGCGTTGGCGTCTGCGGCACCGATATCCACGCCTATGGCGGCAACCAGCCCTACTTCGACTATCCCCGAGTGCTCGGCCATGAGCTCTCCGGGGAGGTGGTCGCCGTCGGCGAGGCCGACCACCAGGCCCTGGTGGGTCAGAACGCCTACGTCATCCCCTACCTGCACTGCGGCGAGTGCCGTGCCTGCCGCAGCGGCAAGACCAACTGCTGCCAGCACATGCAGGTGATCGGTGTGCATCGCGACGGTGGTATGGCCGACTATCTGGTGGTGCCGGTCGAGCACCTGGTGACCTCAGCCACGCTCGACCCCGAGCGGCTGGCGCTGATCGAGTGTCTGGCCATCGGTGCCCATGCAGTGCGCCGCAGTGATATCGGGGCAGGTGAACTGGCGGTCGTTGTCGGCGCAGGCCCCATCGGCATGGGGATTCTACAGGTCGCCCGCAGCCTTGGCGCGCGCACTCTGGTGGTGGATACCAATCCCAAGCGCCTGGCGTTCTGCCGGGATGCGCTGGGCGCCGATGCAGTGGCACACGCCGTGAATGACGACGTGGTGGCGCGCATCGAAGCCCTCAACGAGGGCGCTCTGGCCGAGGTGGTTTTCGATGCCACCGGCAACCCCCGGGCAATGAACCGCGGTTTCGACTTCGCCGGCCATGGCGGTCGCTACGTGCTGGTCAGCGTGGTCAAGGCCGATATCGTCTTCCACGACCCCGACTTCCACAAAAAGGAGCTGTCTCTGCTGGGCAGCCGCAACGCCACCCGGGAGGATTTCGAGACGGTGGCACGCCTGATGGAGACCGGCGAGCTGCAAGCCGAGGCGATGATTACCCATCGCGGTGCCCTGGGCGAGATGCCCGAACTGATGCCTCGATGGTGCGATCCGGCCAGCGGCGTCATCAAGGGCATGATTACCCTCGACGGTTCCGAGGAGGTGCGGACATGAGCGATCTGATCACCCGCCAGGCGACGCGGCTGAGTCTTCGTGTTCACGCCCTGGACAACGTGCGGGTCGCCCTTACCGACCTGCCCGCTGGTACCGTCATCGAAGCGGATGGCCGCACCCTCACCCTGCCGGCGGCAGTGCGACACAAGCACAAGTTCGCCCTGGCACCCCTGGCAGTGGATGATCTGGTCATCATGTACGGCGTCACCGTAGGGCGAGTCACCCAGCCCATTGCGGCGGGTGAGGCAATCACCACCGAGAACCTCGAGCACTCCACCGCCGATGCCCACCCCCAGGGGCGTCACGACGGCTGGCAGCAGCCCGACGTCAGCGCCTTCCAGGGACTGACGTTCGACGGCTATCACCGCCCCGACGGTCGCGTCGGTACCGCCAACCTCTGGCTAGTGGTGCCGCTGGTCTTCTGCGAGAACCGCAACATCGAGGTGCTGCGCCAGTGCGTGACCGATGCCCTGGGCGACGACCCCTACCGTGACTACAAGCGCCTGGCTCGTCAGCTGCTGCACGGTGAGGTGGAGGAGCTTGAGGTGACGCCGCCCGGGGAGCGCCTCTTTCCCAACGTGGATGGCGTGCGCTTCCTGACCCATCACCTTGGCTGTGGCGGCACCGACGGTGACGCCGAGACGCTGTGCCGACTGCTGGCCGGGTATATCTGCCACCCCAACGTGGCCGGTGCCACGGTGTTGAGCCTGGGGTGCCAGAAGGCGCAGATCGCCATGCTTCAGGCGGCCATCGCCGAGCGCGATCCCCAGGGCCTGAAGCCGGTGGAGTACTTCGAACAGCAGCGCATCGAGAGCGAGGTGTCGCTGATCCGCGAGGCTCTGGTCGCGATCTTCGCGGGCCTGAAGCAGGCCAACCGGGTGACGCGTCAGCCGGCGCCGCTTTCGGAGCTGACACTCGGCGTCGAGTGCGGCGGTTCGGACGGCTTCTCCGGGCTCTCCGCTAACCCCCTGGTGGGTGCCGTAGTCGACCGACTGGTGGCCCTGGGCGGCAGCGGCATCCTTAGCGAATTTCCGGAACTCTGCGGCGTCGAGCATGAGCTGCTGGCCCGCTGCCGCGACGAGCAGGTCGGCGAGCGCTTCCAGCAGCTGATGGACGCCTATCAGCGCCATGCCGCGGCGGTGGGCGCGCACTTCTCCATGAACCCCTCCCCTGGCAACGTGCGCGACGGCCTGATCACCGATGCCATGAAGTCGGCCGGGGCGGCCAAGAAGGGCGGCGACAGCCCGGTGGTGGACGTGCTCGATTACACCGAGCCCGCCACCCGCAAGGGGCTCAACCTGCTCTGTACGCCGGGCAACGACGTCGAATCTACCACCGGCCTGGTGAGCTCAGGCGCCAACCTGGTGCTCTTCACCACCGGCCTCGGGACGCCCACCGGCAACCCGGTGGCGCCGGTGATGAAGATATCGAGCAACAGCGAGCTGGCCGACCGCATGCGGGATGTCATCGATTTCGATGCCGGTCCGATCATCCGCGGTGAGGCGGAGATCGGCGAGCTCGCCGACGAACTGCTCAGGCTGTGCATCGAGGTGGCCTCCGGGCGCTACGTGCCAAACGCCGTGCGCCTGGCCCAGCTCGACTTCATTCCCTGGAAGCGCGGGGTATCACTGTGAGCCTCGCCCTCGACCAGGCTAGCATCGTGCAGTTCGGCACCAGCCGCTTCTTGCTCGGTCATGTGGCGGCCTTCGTCGGCGAGTCGCTGGCTGCGGGGCGCAGCCGGCACGCCATCCTGGTGGTGCAGACCTCGAGCCGCCCGGAGGGCAGGGCCAAGGCGCGCGCCCTTGCCGAGCAGCGCCACTATCCGCTGCGAGTGCGTGGCCTGCGTGACGGCGCCGCCGTGGACACGCAGCGGGAGGTCGAGAGCATCGCCAGCTGCTTGATCGCCGAGGAGCAGTGGCCGGTGCTGGAGCAGCACTTCGTCGAGACTGCCCGCTGGGTGATCTCCAACAGCGGCGACAGTGGCTACCAGGTCGGTGACGACACCAGCCTGGCCGAGCTGCCGAAGAGCTTCCCCGGCAAGCTGACCAAGCTGCTCCACGCCCGCTACCGGTCGGGACGCGACGGGCTGACCCTGCTGCCTTGCGAGCTGATCAGCGGCAACGGCCGTGTGCTCAAGGAGACCGTCATGAGACTGGCCCGTCGCGATCATACCGATCCCGACTTCGAGGCCTGGCTGGACGAGCGCTGCATATGGGTCGACACCCTGGTGGATCGCATCGTCTCGGCTGCCATCGAGCCCGTGGGAGCCGTGGCCGAACCCTATGCGCTCTGGGCCATCCAGTCCACGCCTGGCCTGGCCCTGCCCTGCCAGCACCCTGATGTCCAGGTGGTCGAGTCGCTGCCCCCCTACGAGCTGCGCAAGCTGCACATCCTCAACTTGGCCCACAGCTATCTGGTGGATCAGTGGCATCACCGGGGACTGGTTTCTCGTGTGTCGCTCGTACGCGAAGCCATGCAGGAGCCGGCGCTGCGCGAGGCCCTGTGCTCGCTCCTCGACGAGGAAGTGCTGCCGGTGCTGGAGCGGGAGCTGCCGGGGCTCGATCTGCAAGCCTATCGCGACGACACCTTGGAACGCTTCATCAACCCCTATCTCGATCACCGACTGGCCGATATCGCCCAGAACCATCAGCAGAAGGTTCAGCGTCGTCTGCAACCGGTGTCCGACATGGCACGGCGACATGGCCTGGCAACGCCTCGTCTCGAGGAAGCCATCAGCCGAGCCGCATCACCTGTTGGGTGATTACACCCACCCACTAAACCACAACAAATGAAATGAGGAGCTCAACATGCGCCTGAACAAAATCTCGCTCTTTATCGCTGCCGCTTCCGTGGCCGGCATGGGCCTGACCAGCACCGCGCAGGCGGAGACCGTCATCCGCATCGCCTACGGCAACCAACCAGGTGAGCCGGTGGATGTTGCCGTCAATCAATGGGCCGAGTGGGTCAGCGAGGCCAGCAACGGCGAACTCGACCTGCGTCCCTTCCCGGCCAGCCAGCTGGGCTCTGAGACCGAAGTGATGGAGCAGGCCCGGTTCGGCTCGGCGATCATCGCCATCACCGCCTACAGCAACTTCCTAGATTCGGTGCCGGACTTGGCGGTGCTGGACGCTCCCTATCTGGGTGAAGATTTCGAGTCCAAGCTGAAGGTCTTCGACTCCGAATGGTTTGCCGACCAGCTCGATCAGGTGCACTCCTCTGGTTATCACATCGTTATCCCCAACACCGTCTATGGCGTGCGCCACTTGCTGTCACGCAATCCGGTCAGCCACCCGGACGACCTGAATGGTGTGCGAATCCGGGTCCAGAACTCCCAGATGTATGTCGAGGCGATCCGCGCTATGGGCGCCACCCCGACGCCGATGTCACTGGGCGACGTCTATCCGGCCCTGGCTCAAGGCATGGTGGATGCTGTCGAGAACCCCGCCGCTGTGCTGCATGGCGGCAAGTTCCACGAGGTGGTCAAGCACCTCAACCTGACTGCTCACATGCATACCGTGGCGCCCTTCGTCACCGGCCTGGCCTTCTGGGAACAGCTCAGCGAGGAGCATCAGAAGATTCTCACCGAGACCGGCCAGCAGATGGCCGAGTATCTGGGCGAGCTGGTGGCCGAAGAGAGCGAGGAGGCCCTGGAGCGCCTGCGCAGCGAGGGCGTCGAGGTGCACGAGGTAGATACCCAGCCGTTCCGCGAGCGGGCCGCCGAGCAGATCCCCACTGCTTTCCCGCAGTGGAGCGACGGCCTCTACGAGACCGTCTACGAGATCATCAACGGCTGAGCGTCCCAGTGAATGACAGGCTCCCCGGCATGGCCGGGGAGCGTCTTGCAAGGAGCCCTCGATGAAGGCGGTCTTTTCCTGGCTTGACCGGATCATGCGTCTGGACGAGGTGGTGGCCACCGCTGCCGTGTTCGCGCTGTTCCTGGTCGCTATCAGCAACATCTTCATGCGCTACCTGTTCAATGCTCCCCTGGCCTGGACGGAGGAGGTGCTCCAGCTGTTGCTGGTGTGGGCCACCTTCCTGGGGGCCAGTGCCTTGGTGCGCCGCAAGGAGCACGTGTTCATCAGCTTCCTCACCGATAAGTTGCCGCCTGGGCTGGCGCGCTGGAACGAATGGATCTTCAGCCTCGGCGTGATCCTGATAAGCGCCCTGGTGATGCTCTACTGGGGCATCCAACTGCTCGGTTTTTCCGGGTTTCGCAGCACACCGATGCTGCAGATTCCCTACTACTGGATTCATGTGGCGATCCCCGTCAGCGCCGTGGTGATGATCTACCACTGCGTGGCGAGGATAGTGCTGCGCCGCTGAGCAATAGAGGTTTCCCTTATGGCTGTTGGTGTCGCACTTGGCGCCCTGTTCCTGCTTTTCTTCCTGGGAACGCCGGTCGCTTTCGCCCTGTTCTTCTCGACCTTCCTGTATTTCTTCGTTGGCGCCGATCAGCCGACCATGATGCTGATCCAGCGCCTGGCCGGCGGGCTGGAGTCCATCTCGCTGCTGGCCATTCCCTTCTTCATCATGGCCGGGGTGTTCATGAACCACTCCGGTATCACCGAGCGCTTGCTCAGACTGGCCGAGCTGCTGACGCGACGCATGCATGGGGGACTGGCGCAGGCCAACGTGCTGCTGAGTACCTTCATGGGTGGCCTCTCCGGTTCGAACATCGCCGATGCGGCGATGAACTCCAAGCTGCTGGTGCCCAGCATGACTGAGAAGGGCTATCCCAAGGCCTTCTCCAGTGCAATCACCGCCTCATCGTCGCTGGTCACCTCGACCATTCCTCCCGGCATCGCCCTGATCGTCTATGGCTATGTGAACAACGTCTCCATCGGCCGGCTGTTCCTGGCCGGCGTGGTGCCCGGCATCCTGATGGCACTCTGTCTGATGGCGCTGGTCTCCTGGAAGTGCCGCCAGCAGGGCTATCAGCCGCCGCAGCGGACCAAGGTGCCGCGCAGCGAGTGGGTCAGCGTGACCCGTGCCGGCATCATAGCCCTGCTGTTGCCGCTGGTAGTGATCGGCGGTATCCGCATCGGCATCTTCACACCGACCGAGGCGGGAGCCATGGCGGTTCTCTATGCCCTGATCGTCGGCATGTTCGTCTACCGGCAAATGACACCGCGAACCGTCGCCCTGGCCACCAACGAGTCGCTGATTGCATCGGTCAACGTGCTCTTCATCATCGCCGTGGCCTCGGGGTTTGCACGCTTCCTGACCTGGGAGCAGATCCCCCAGGAGATCGCCATGCTGCTCTCTTCTCAGGTGGGTACGGCCATCGCCTTTCTGCTGCTGGCCAATTTCATTCTGCTATTGCTGGGCATGTTTCTGGAGGGCAATGCCATCCTGATCGTGCTCTCACCGCTGCTGGCACCCGTGGCGGCTCAGTTCGGCATTGATCCGGTGCATTTCGGCATCATCTTCATCCTCAATGCTGCTATTGGCACCATCACGCCACCCTTGGGGACGGTGATGTTCACCACCTGCAGTATCACCGGCGTCAAGGTGCCGGACTTCATCCGCGCCGTGATGCCCTTCTGGCTGGTGATGGTCGGCGTGCTGCTACTGGTCACCTTCGTACCGGCGCTTTCTCTGGCGCTGCCTAACCTGATTTTCTGATTCCATGACGGGAGCCATCATGCAAGCCATCCAACCCCGCGACTGCCTGCCCGAGGACCTCGACCGTGCGCTGCTGGTCGGCCGGGTGTGGCGTGAGGCGCCTCTCGCCGGCCCGGCCATCGTAGTGGTACGCCAGGGGCGGGTCTTCGACGTCTCTGCTGATGTCGCGACGCTCGCCGACCTGCTCGACCGCGATGACCCCGCCGCCTTCGTCGGCGGCCTCGACGGTGAGGACCTCGGCACCGTCGAGACCCTTCTCGCGAACTCCCTGGCCGAGCCCAGGACCGCGCCCTACCTGCTCGCCCCCTGCGACCTGCAGGCGATCAAGGCCTGCGGGGTGACCTTCGCCGTCAGCCTGCTCGAGCGGGTGATCGAGGAGCAGGCCGGCGGTGACCCCCAGCGCGCCGGTGAACTGCGCCGCGAGATTCAGGCGTTGATTGGCGGCGACCTATCGCAGATCCAGCCCGGCTCGCCGGAGGCCATGGCGCTCAAGGCCGAGTTGCAGGCCAAGGGGGCCTGGTCCCAATACATGGAGGTGGGCATCGGTCCCGATGCCGAGGTGTTCTCCAAGGCCCAGCCGCTCTCGTCGGTGGGCATCGGCGAGCGCGTCGGGCTGCACCCGGCCTCCCAGTGGAACAACCCCGAGCCGGAGATCGTGCTGGCAGTGGATTCCCGCGGCACGCCCCGCGGCGCCACCCTCGGCAACGACGTCAACCTGCGCGATATCGAGGGGCGCAGCGCCCTGCTGCTGGGCAAGGCCAAGGACAACAACGCCTCCTGCGCCATCGGCCCCTTCGTGCGGCTGTTCGACGATCAGTTCACCCTCGACACGGTGCGCCAGGCCAGGGTCGCGCTGCGCATCGAGGGGGCCGACGACGGCTTCGTGCTGGAGGACGAGAGCGACATGCGCGAGATCAGCCGCGATCCGCTGGAGCTGGTCGACCAGACCATCGGTGCCCACCACCAGTACCCGGATGGCTTCATGCTGTTTCTCGGCACCATGTTCTCGCCGATCCAGGACCGCGACGGGGCGGGACAGGGCTTCACCCATCACCCGGGGGACCGGGTGACCATCGCCACCCCCAGCCTCGGCGCCCTGGTCAACGGCGTGGATTACAGCGACCGGCTGCCGCCCTGGACCTACGGGCTGCGCGCCCTCTATGCCCACCTGGCCCGCCGCGGTCAGGCCTGAGACGACTCCCACCCCCTGCTGCAGGAGACGAGCATGACCCCGCAAGGTACTTCCCTCATCGGCCGCGAGGCCGTCACCGGCGACCAGGCCATCATCCGCGCCGTGAATCCCACCACCGGCGAGGCCCTGGCCCCGGACTACCCCGGCCTGGACCGTCAGGCCGTGGCGCGGGCCTGTGAGCTCGCCGAGGCGGCCTTCGCCAGCTACCGCGAGACTTCCCTCAAGCAACGCGCGGCCTTTCTGGAAACCATCGCCGGCGAGATCGAGGCGCTGGGGGACGCCCTGATCGAGCGCGCCATGGCCGAGACCGGCCTGCCCCAGGCCCGGCTGGAGGGCGAGCGCGGCCGCACCTGCGGCCAGCTGCGCCTGTTCGCCTCGGTGGTACGCGCCGGTGAGTGGCTCGACATACGCCTCGATCCGGCGCTGCCCGAGCGACAGCCGCTGCCCCGGGTCGACCTGCGTCAGCAGCACGTCCCCCTCGGGCCGGTCACCGTGTTCGGCGCCTCCAACTTCCCGCTGGCCTTCAGCGTGGCCGGCGGCGATACCGCCTCGGCACTGGCCGCCGGCTGCCCGGTGGTGGTCAAGGCCCACTCCGCCCACCCCGGCACCTCCGAGCTGGTGGGGCGCGCCGTCCAGGCCGCGGTGGCCAAGTGCGGCCTGCCCGAGGGCGTCTTCTCGCTGCTGTTCGGCGCCGGCCGCGAGGTGGGCCAGGCGCTGGTCGCCGACCCGCGCATCCAGGCGGTGGGCTTCACCGGCTCCCGCGCCGGTGGGCTGGCGCTGCTGGCCACCGCCCAGGCGCGGCCCCAGCCGATCCCGGTCTATGCCGAGATGAGCTCCATCAATCCGGTGTTTCTGCTGCCGGAGGCCTTGCAAGCCAGGAGCAAGGAGATCGCCGAGGGCTTCGTCGCCTCGCTCAATATGGGCGCCGGGCAGTTCTGCACCAACCCCGGCCTGGTGATCGGGGTGAAGGGCCCGGACCTCGACGCCTTTCTCGAGGCCGCCGGTGAGGCGGTCAAGGGAAGCGGTGCCCAGACCATGCTCACCCCGGGTATCCACGGCGCCTACGTGCAGGGGGTGGAGCAGTTGGCCAGCCATGCCCGGGAAGTGGCCCGGGGGCAGGCGGGAGAGGGCCCCTGCGCCTGCCAGGCGGCACTGTTCGCCGCCTCTGGGAGCGACTTCCTCAAGAACGAGGCGCTGCAGGCCGAGGTGTTCGGCGCCGGCTCGCTGGTGATCGAATGCGAGGACCTCGCTCAGATGCGCGCCGTGGCAGAGGCCCTGGAGGGCCAGCTCACCGCCACCCTGCAGCTCGACGAGGGCGATGTCGAGGCCGCCCGGCCGCTGCTGCCGGTGCTCGAGCGCAAGGCCGGACGGGTGCTGGCCAACGGTTGGCCCACTGGGGTGGAGGTGTGTCACGCCATGGTCCACGGTGGGCCCTTCCCGGCCACCTCGGACGCCCGCAGCACCTCGGTGGGCAGCGCAGCCATCCAGCGCTTCCTGCGTCCCGTGTGTTACCAGAACCTGCCGATGGGTCTTCTGCCTGAGGCGCTCAAGGATGACAACCCGCTGAAGGTGTCGCGCCTAGTGGATGGTCGGCGCGAGGCTTGATGGCCGTCGCTCCAGTTTGATGGCAAGCAGGCGGTATTCTTTCGGCGGCCCACAAGGCCGCCTTTTTTTCGGTTCATTGCAGATCAGCGTGAAGCTGCCTTGTGGGGGCTCGGGTTCACCGACGGTTCGACGCCTCGACGAATGGCGCCGAAGGTGCCCCAGTGGTGTTGCTTACGCCTGTACCAGCCGCCTGGGAGAACTTGGGCCTCCATTCGCCCGGTACAGCCAGCGTCCTATCATGAAACCTGCCAACATGTTCATGCGAAGGTGCGAGGAACCTTTTTTCATGAGGTAGGATCTTTGAGGTCACGAGCACGACAACTACAAGGTAGGCAGTTCAGCCTCCAGAATTGCGAGGCGCTCGCGGCTCGGCAGACTCTCCATGTCGCCCACCACCTGAACGGCCAGCGAGCCGACAAGGTTGCCGCGGCGCAGCGCCTCGCGAGGCGAGCGCCCGTCGAGCAGAGCGCTGACCACCCCAACCGCGAAGCCGTCGCCGGCCCCTACGGTATCGACCACCTCGGCCACCGGCATGCCGGGCACGGTGAAGCTCTCCTCTCGGCCCCCCAGGGTGCCACGATAGTAGCTGCCCTCCGGCCCCAGCTTGATGATCACAGCTTTAGCTCCATGCTCGAGATAGAAGTCGGCGACCGCCTCGGGGGTGATGCGCCCGGTCAGCAGACGCCCCTCGGCCAGGCCGGGCAGCACCCAGTCGCTCTTGGCGGCCAGGGCGTTGAGGGTATCACGCATCTCGGCCTCGCTCGGCCATAGGCTTGGGCGCAGGTTGGGATCGAAGGAGATGCTGGCGCCGGCGGCTCGGGCCTGCTCCAGCATATGCCGTGAGAGCTCGCGGACGCTCGCCGAGAGCGCCGGGGGAATGCCGGTGGCATGCACGTGGCGTAGCGCCGAGAAGTCGACGTCGGCGGCATCGGCTGGTGCCAGATGGCTGGCCGCACTGCCGCGGCGAAAGTACTCCACCCGCGGGTCGGCGCCACCTAGTGCGCGCTCCTTGAAGAGCAGGCCGGTGGGGTGCGCGGGGTCTATCTGCAGGTGGCGACAGTCCAGCCCCTCGGCCTCAAGAGTCTGGCGGATATAGGTGCCGAAGCTATCGGCACCGACCCGGCTCAGCCAGCCCACCCGGAAGCCGAGCCGGGTCAGGCCGATGGCCACGTTGGTGTCTGCGCCGGCGAGGCGGCGCTGGAAGTGCGCGACCTCGGCCAAGGCACCAGGTGCCTCGGCCGCGAACATCGTCATGGCCTCGCCGAAGGTGAGAATCTCGGGGTGGGCTGAAGTGTGGGTGGTCATGCTGGGCCTCCGTTTGGCTGGGAACGATACCATGCTGGTGCGAGGGAGTATTTTCAGGTCCGGTCGCCGCGATGGCTTCAGCTCTCGCGGCGGGTGGAGCCGCGCGGGATCAAGCTGGCCTGATAGTGGATGCGGCGGGCGGGACCGGTGTGCTCCCGCCCTGGTTGGCGCTGCACCAGGCACTCCAGCGCGGTGCGGCCGATCGACTCGGTGGGCTGGGCCAGGGTACTGATGCCGGGGGCGACGAGCGCGCACCAGTCGAGTTCGTCGATGCCCAGCAGCCCTATTTCGCCGAGCCGTATGTCTAGAGACTGCAGAGCGCGGATCGCTGCTAGGGTGGCGTTGCCGTTGGCACAGAGCAGTGCTCTGGGGGTTGAGCCGGGACGCCCTAGGAAGGCGGCGATGGCCTGCTTGAGCACGTTGGGGTCGTTAAGCGACCGGCAGAGGAGCTCACCGGAGAGGCCGCGCTCCTCGATGCCCTGCCGGAAGCGGGTCAGGCGTGCCTGGCGGGGGCTGGCCTGGTCAGGTGGCTCGCTCACATAAAGTAGCTCACGGTAGCCCTGGTCCTGGAGGTGATCCAGGGCCTGGTCGATGGCCCGAGCGTTGTCCAGACCCACCACCTCGGCCTCGACCTCGCCCAGCTCGCGGTCGAGCAGTACTAGGGGAATGCCCTGCGCCACCAGGGCCTGCAGCTCGCGGTCCGGGCTGCCGGCGGTGTTCACCACAAGCCCCTCGACCCGGTAGGAGGCGAGCAGGGCCAGATGCTCGCGCTCCTGGGCCGGATCGTTGTCGGTATTACAGACCAGCAGCGACAGGCCTCGCTCGCGACAGGCCTGCTCCACTCCGTGCATCACCGCCACCGAAAAGGGGTTGCGGATGTCTGCTACCAGCATGCCAATCAGCCGCGAGCGGCCCCCCTTGAGGCCGCGAGCCATCTGGTTGGGGCGGTAGTCGAGGCGCTCGGCGGCATCGGCGATGCGCGCCTGAAGGGCCGACGACAAGCGATCGCGTTCGCCGCCAAAATAGCGGGAGACGCTAGTCTTGGAGGCGCCGGCTTCGCGAGCGACCTGGAGGATGGTGGTGCGTGCGTGAGCGAGCTGGGACATATAATGTCGCATCCTGATGGAACCGTTCCCATCTTAGCTGCTGTGCCTGCCTCCGGCAAGACTTCGGGAGACAATAGCAATGGTCGCTCAAAGGTGTCGCCCGGCTGTGTCGGCGGGCCCCATGTGCCAGATTTCACCATGCCCGGCGAGGGTCATGGCATGCATC